>OBIC01000184.1_pt1 | contig 24337 bp, 21 predicted proteins | sample 1519831 | NCBI WGS metagenome assembly OBIC01 (sample SAMN03019805, study PRJEB22545) | beach sand metagenome | biome: beach; feature: sea beach; material: beach sand | place: USA: Municipal Pensacola Beach, FL | collected 2010-10-20 | depth 40-45 cm m
GCATCTGCCACGCGTGCCCTATATACTACTGACCGGGGGCTGCGGGCTGCTGCTTGTCGGACTGGCCTTCGCGATCGCCGAGGATCCGCGTTTTGCCGTCTGGTTCACGGGCGGCATTGCGGGCAGCTTTATCCTGTTCCGGGTGAGCGCGCTCGGCCTGATGGCGCTGGCGCGGCGGATGCCGCGGCTGCCCCGGCCCGAATTCAGGCTTGCGCTTGGCAATCTGCACCGTCCCGGCGCGCAAACCCCGACCGTTATGCTGTCGCTGGGGCTCGGGCTGACGCTGCTGGTCGTCATCACCCTGGTCGAAGGCAATATCGCGCGCCAGGTCGACAGAAGCGTGCCGGAAAAAGCGCCTTCCTTCTTTTTCGTCGATATCCCCGCAGCCGACAAGGACGCCTTCCTGGAACTGACGGGCGGCATGGCCGGGGTATCAGCGATCGAGATCGTGCCCACCTTGCGCGGCCGGGTCACCGGGATCAATGGCAAGCCTGCAGTGGCTGCGGACATGCCGGCGGAAGCACGCTGGATCCTGCGCGGCGACCGGGTATTGAGCTATGCCGCGACCCGGCCCGCCAATGCCACCCTGACGGCAGGCGAATGGTGGCCTGAAGATTATCGCGGGCCGCCGCTTCTTTCCTTTGACACAACGCTTGCGCAGGCGATGGGAATCGGTATCGGCGACCGGATCAGCATCAAGATCCTGGGCCGGGAGATCGAGGCGGAAATCGCCAATCTGCGGTTTGTGGACTGGGGCAATCTGTCGGTGAATTTCGCGATGATCTATTCGCCGGGGCTGATTTCCGCGGCGCCCCATAATTATGTCGCGACCGCACGCACCGAGACGGCGGCGGAAACCGGGCTGCATCGCGCGGTGACCGATAAGTTTCCCGGCATCTCCACCATCCGCGTGAAAGAAGCGCTTGAGACCGTCGATAATGTCCTGCGCCAGCTCGCGTCAGCAGTGCGCGCGGCGGGCAGCGTCACACTCTTATCCGGGGTACTTGTGCTTGCCGGTGCGATGGCGGCCGGCCAGGGGCAACGTCATTACGATGCGGTGATCCTGAAGGTTCTGGGGGCGACCCGCTGGCGGATCCTGACCCCCTATATCCTGGAATATGCGATGTTGGGGCTGATGGCCGCGTTGCTGGCAACGCTTGCAGGCGGCATCATCGCCTATGGGGTGGTGACACAGATCATGCGCGGCGACTGGACATTCCTGCCCATTCCGGTTGCCGTAACCCTTGTTTCCGCCACTTTCATGACGATTTTACTCGGCCTGACGACAACCTGGCACAGCCTGCAGCAAAAATCAGCGCCGCTTTTACGCAACAGCTGATACTGCGAGAGTTTCGCAAATCTTGATTTTCCCGCAAATCCAGCCAATATGTGCGTGAGATTCAATTTTCCGTTGGAGACAGGGAAGTCATGGCTGAATTTGACCAGAGGCTCGCGCGTGGCGGCGTCGATGCACAGACGCGGGCGCAAGCGATTGACGAAGGTCTGCGCGCCTATATGCTGCGTGTTTACAACTATATGGCATCGGCTCTGGCCCTTACCGGTATCGTTGCCTATGTCGGTTTTCGCAGCGGGATTTATGCCTCGCTGGCGCAAACCCCGCTGATCTGGGTGGTGATTCTGGCACCGCTCGGCATCGTGTTCTTCCTCAGCATGCGCCTGCACAAGATGAGCTTTGGAACGGCGCAGACCTGGTTCTGGGTCTATTCCGCGCTTGTCGGGCTATCGCTGTCGGGCATTTTCTATGCCTATGCGGGCACAAGCATCGCACGGGTGTTTTTCATCACCGCGGGCCTGTTCGGCGCGATGAGCCTTTACGGCTATACGACGAAAAAGGATCTGTCGGGCTGGGGGTCGTTCCTGTTCATGGGACTGATCGGCGTCATCCTCGCCTCGCTCGTCAATCTGTTCCTTGCCTCCTCGGCCCTGCATTTCGCGATCTCGGTGATCGGGGTTCTGGTGTTCACGGGGCTCACCGCCTATGACACGCAAAACATCAAGGAAATGTATTTCGAAGGCGACAGCAGTGAAATCGCGGGCAAGAAGGCGATTATGGGTGCATTGCGCCTCTATCTCGACTTCCTGAACCTGTTCCTGATGCTGCTCAATCTTCTGGGCAATCGGGACTAGCAGTCACCGGGCACAAATCCGCCCGTAAAAACAAGAAACCCCCGCCTGAAAAAGCGGGGGTTTTTCTTTACGCGGCAGCGCGGCGAGGCGACTGCACGACCAGGCTGCACGACAGTTTGCGGTACAAAGAATGCCGGCTTGTGATTATCGGCGGAAAAAGACGATTTCCGGACACGGCGTCAGATACCGCTACGAAAGATCCCTCACCCCTGATCCACAAGTTTAAGCAGTTTGCGTTCCAGTACCCGCAACACTTGTGGCAATTCGCGACCGCGCTTGAGCACCTGCCCGGCTGCGCCCAGTACCGCATATTGCCCCTGACGGTTGGCAAGCCTGGGCTGCTTCTCGATGCGGTAGACCGGCATCTCGCTCGTGCGGCGGAAAATCGCAAACACCACCCGGTCAGGCAGCGTATCGATGGCGTAGTCACGCCATTCCCCTGCCTGCACCATGCGGCCATAGATATTCATGATGATCTGTAATTCACGCCGGTCGAAGAAGGGTTGCTGCGGCTGTCTTTGCGCAAGCATGCCTGAATGCAGCACGATACTTTGCCGGGTGGTTCCGGACGCCGCGGCCCGCGCTTGCGGAACGCGGCGTGAATTTATGGGTGTCACATCGCTCACCGGGCAATTGTTGCGTCCACGCCGCCACAACGCAACCTTTAATGAGCGCCCTCAACGCGCTTTCCCGCCCGCTCTTGCCGCACCTCGCAATACGACATTGACCCAGCACGGCGGCAGTCAGCCCACGGTTACGCCAAACCGCCCCGCAACCGCAGCAGCAGCCAGCCGCGCAAATGCGCCGCCGCCAGAACCGCCGCACCGATCGACAAGGCCGCACAGGCGACGATAGCTGCTGCCTGCCAGCCAGGCCCCGCCCCCGACGCCGCCCAGCGCAACAGACCAGCCGTCAGAAGCGCGGCAAGCGCCGGCGGCAGCAGATCGCGCAGCCACCCACCCAGCATGAGGCTGCCTGCCAGCTTATGGTGGCACAGCAGCGGGAAACTGGCCGCAAGCGCCGCATTCACCGCCAGCCAAAGCGCCGCCGCCCCGACCGCGCCGTAACCGTCGGCGATGACGACAAGCCCGGGCACCAGCAAGGCGACCGCCGCGAGATTGCAGAAAAAGGCAAGCCGGGTTCCCCCATGCGCAAACAGCAGCGCATAGGGCAGCACGAGCAGCCCGCTGCACCCGACCCCCAGGCTCAACAACCGCAATATAACCGCAGCCTCCCCCGCCAGTGCGGCATCGCGCGTCCAGATCAGCAGGATTTCATGTGCGAACAAGGCAACGGTGAACGCAATCGGCAAAACGATCACAGCCACCGCCTGCACACCGAAATGATAGACCTCCCACAGCTCTGCCCTGTTTCCGCGCGCGACAAGCGCCGACAGGCGGGGAAAAAAGCTGGAAAAGATCGGACTGCTTGCCCGCGCGATGACAAGCGCGAACATGGCCGCAAGCATGTATTGGCCAAGCGTGGCGAGCGGCAGCAGACGCCCGAGGATCAGCTTGTCGGCCTGCAACAGCACCGCCCCGAGCAGCGAAACAGCCCAGACACCGCCGCTGAACCGCAAGATGCCGCGCAGCGCCGCCAGTTGCGGCCCCTGCCAGGCCCCGCCGCCAAGCCCGCGCCACAGCATCGTCGCCAGAACCCCCGCATGCAGGCAGGACGCGCCCGCATGCCACAGGAAATACGTTTCAAGCCGGGGCGGCAAGATCCACAGGACAAGTGCTGCGCCACCCCAGCGCAGCATCGCGAAGGCGGCATTCACCGCATTAAGCGCGATATGCCGCTGCTGGCCAAGCAGCCCGCCATTGTAAAGCGTGACCGGCAACTGGAACAGCAGCACAAGCCCCATCAGCGCGAAGATGTGCGCAACCTGTTCACCGCCCACCGCGACCACGCCAAGCCAATGCCGCGCCAACAAGGGCGACAGCAGCCAGACGCCAATCCCCATCGCCCCCGCCATGGCGACATACACGCATTCCATCGCACGCAGCCGCGCACGGCGCTGTGCCGCGCTGCTGTCTGCGGCCATTTCACGGTTGAGCGTGGTGCTCAATCCCCCGTCAAGCAACGCCATCACCGCATACAGGCTGGCATAAATGCCGATCAGCGCAAATCGTTCGATGCCAAGTAAATGCACATAGACCGGCAGGAACAGCACACCGGCGAGTGCTGTTACCCCCTGCCCCATGAAATTCGCCGCTAAATTGTGGCTGAGCCGCGCCATCCTTGCCCTGTCCTGCCTGTCACCCGCCACAAGCGCCGCAATCCGGCATGGCCGGCCCTGTCCGCGCGGCAGGATTCGTCATCGCCGCGATCGTGCCACGGGACCGCCGATTTGAACAGTAACGCCCGCGCCGGCACCGCCGCCCCTTGCGCGCAGCCGATACCGGCTGGCATAACCCGCTGCAACAGCGCATAAAAACAACAGAGATTACAGGGCGCCAGGATTACAGGGTGCCAGGATTACAGGGCGCCAGGATTTACAAGGCGTGAGGGGAGCATGCACCGATGAGCAGTGCCAACATCACATTCGGCTTTAGCGACGAACAGAAAATCATGCGCGACAGCGTGCTCAGCCTGCTGGCGCGGGAATTGCCGGTCGACCGGATCAATGAACTCGACAAGGCAGGGGAATTTCCCCTCGATGCCTATGCCGCGCTTGCCGATGCGGGCTGGATGGGGCTGCCCTTTCCGGAAAAATATGGCGGCATCGGCGGCAGCTACAAGGATCTGACCGTATTGACCGAGGCGCTCGGCTATCACGATACAGGGCTTGCGGCGGGCTATCTTGTCACGGTCATCTATGCGGGAATGCATGTCTATCTGCATGGCAGCGAGGCAATGCGCGAGGAATTTCTGCCGCAGATCATTTCAGGGGCAAAAAAGCTGGCCCTCTGCCTGACCGAGCCTGACACCGGATCAGATGCCGCCGGCATCAAGACCTTTGCCCGCCGCGATGGCGACGACTATGTGATCAACGGGCAGAAGATCTACAATACAGGGGCGCATGTCGCCGATGCGGTGGTGCTTGCCGCGCGTACCGACCCGGACGCGACGGGGTATACGGGGATGAGCCTGCTGCTTGTGGATACCGACCTGCCCGGCGTCACGATACGCCCGATCGACGCGCTGGGCCGGCACACGATCAAGGCCAATCATTGCTTCTTTGAAGATGTCCGCATTCCCGTAAGCCGGGTGATCGGCGCGGAAAACAAGGGCTGGCACGATCTGATGGAATGCCTGAATGTCGAACGGCTTTGCCTTGCGGCAGCGGGCACCGGCAATATTCAGCGGATCATCGAACATACCCGCGACTATGCAAAACAGCGCATTCAGTTCGGTCAGCCGATCAGCAAGTTTCAGGCAATCGCCCATAAATTCGCGGATATGGAAACCGGCTGGCATACCGCGCGGCAGATGAGTTTTCATGTGGCCAATATGCTGGATGCCGGGGAAAATCCGGTGATCGAGACCGCCATTGCAAAACTGCATGCGACCGATGCTTGCTGGAAGGCGGCAGATCTTGGCATGCAGATCATGGCCGGCGCGGGGTTCATCCTCGATTACAGCATGCAGCGGCTGTTCCGCGACGCCCGCGTCGGCACCATCGGCGGCGGCACCAACGAAATTCAGCGCAATGTGATCGCCAAACAGATGGGGCTGTAACTCTAAAACAGTCCTGCCCCGTCTGTTCGTGGATTAGCGGCTATTCAGCGGCAATGGCAGCCTTTGCGCGCGCCGCATTGCCACCATAACGCAGCAACTTGCCCGAATAACGTTCCGTTTCCTGATCGTCCTGGATCGTCACCTCGCCATTCACCAGCACATAACGATAGCCGCTGGCGCGCTGGATCCGCCGCCATTCGCCGCCCGGCAAGTCATGGGCGACCTCGCTGTCGCGCACCGCAAGCGCGTCATAATCATAGATCACGATGTCTGCCGCCTTGCCTTCCTGCAAAACACCCCGGTCCTCGAAACCCGCGACCATCGCGGGCAAGGCCGATAGCCGCCAATGCGCCTCCTCCAGGCTGATCATATTGTGGGTACGGACGATCTTGATCAGCGTTTCGGTCGGATACCGCCCGGCGGTCAGGAATTTTGTGTGCGCGCCGCCATCGGATACACCGAACAGGATATAGGGGTTATCCACGATTTCCTTGAGATATTCGATCTTGCCATTGGGCGGGGCGGCGAAAAATTCCGTCTCAAGATTATCTGCCACCGCGATATCGAGCATGGCATCGACCGGATGCTTGCCGGTCAGTTCCGCCACATGCTGCAATGTGTGGTCGAGATAGGGCTTGGTCTCGGCGCTTTTCGGTCCGGTGATCACGATACCGGGCAACGGCCCGACCGCCGCCATCGGCATCCGCCGCTTCAGCCCCTCGCGGCGGGCGGGATCGGCAAGCTTGGCAAGCCTTTCCTCTTTCGTGCCGACGGTCGCCTCGCGCCATTCCGCGACATCGTCGAACAGGTTCCAGTCCTCGAACGAAAAGGTGAAGCCCGCATCGGTCGTCAGCCCCTGCCCGTAGACGCGCACGCCCCGCGCGCGGCAATCCTCAAGCCATTTCAGGGTGGCGCGATGAATTTCGGGCCGGTGATCGACCGCCTGCACGACATTGTAAAGCATCGGACGGCCGGAAATTTCGGCCAGCTCCTCAAGATGGCGGCGATCAGCCTCGACATCGCCCGAGGCGAGGATCATCTGCATGAACCCCTGATTGCGCCGGCCAAGCACACGGGCGAGTGCGCGGCAGGTATCGTCATGCATCACATCGGTCGCCATGGCGCTGCCATCATAATCGACCTGTACCGGCGCGGGCCCTGTGGGTGGCAGCCTTTGCGCCGACCAGCCACAAGCCCCCGCATCAAGCGCTTCTTCCAGCATGGCGCAGATCCGCGCTTCTTCGGCCGGCGTCGGTTTGCGGCCGGCCTTCGCATCCTCAAGCCCCAGCACCCAGATCAGGATCGGCGCGATCGGCACATAGGGCAGAATGTTGATCGCCTTGGGGGTGCGTTCCACACTATCGAGATATTCGGGGAAGCTGACCCAGTCCCAGGGCATGCCCTGCCGCATGGATTCAAGCGGGATCGCCTCGACCCGCGTCATGGTCAGCATGGCGCGTTCGCGCATCTCCGGCGCGACGGGGGCAAAGCCAAAGCCGCAATTGCCGATCACGACAGAGGTAATGCCATGCCAGCTCGACAAGGTGCAGTAAGGATCCCAGAAAAGCTGCGCATCGTAATGGGTATGCAGATCGATGAAACCGGGCGCGACATGCAGCCCTTCCGCATCGACGACTTTCGCCGCCTCGGACACATCGATATGGCCGATGCGGGCGATCACGCCATCCTTGATGCCAATATCGGCGCGATAACGCGGGATCCGGGTCCCGTCAAAGATCATGCCGTTCTTGATGACTGTATCGAATTGAGCCAATGTCCCCTCCCTTTGCATACGCCCGCCCTCTGGTTGAAAGCGCGCATGCCTTTTTCCGTCCGCGCAATTCCGCCTGGCCGATACGGTTACTCACAGGACGCAACAAGAAGAAGAACAATTGGGTTGGTTGGCCGGCGGGGCCGTGACGGTTTTTTCGCGACCGCGCCAGCACGGCCGCCTGTTATGTCACGCTCAACGGTCCCGCAATCGGCCGGTCATGTCAACAAGCGCTATGCGCACAGGCCCGTCCCGCGCGGCGGTGGCAGCAGATAAAAAAACTGTGACAAATGACATATATGTCGATTTCTGTTGGTATCTTTTTCATCTATTGAGTATATTGTCGGTTAGAAGAACGGAGTTAAGCGGGGCGGCCCGGTCGGTCGGCTCGGACAAAAACAATCCCGAAATAATGGCTGTCACAGCCTTTTTGTGTGAGCGCTTAAGGAGGATCGGATGAACCATATTACCGTTGATGCCGCGTTTGAAACCGTCGATCACGACGATTTCCCGGCGATGCTTGATGTCGACCGCTATGGCAAACGTTCAAGCGCGTTCGACAAGATCATTTCCGCGACCCATGACCATTTCTGGGATCCGCTGGACAAGAAATATATCGATTTCACGCAGCCGTTCGACATGAAGAACGAATATCTGGTGGACCCGAAACTAACCGCCGAGCTGCAGACCGCGGTGGCAGACAAGCTTGATGAGGGGCAGAGGATCCACCTCGCCAACCGGCTGCAGCAATATCAGCTTTCCTCGATCCTGCATGGCGAACAGGGGGCGCTGAACATGTCGGCCAGCCTGTGCCACATCATGCTTGATCCGGGTGCGCAGGAATATGCCTCCAACCAGTGCCGCGAGGAAGCGCGTCATGTGACAGGCTTCACCCAGTATATCAAACATCGCTGGGGCAAGCCCGAACCAGTCGGCGGCTTTCTGCGCAACCTGCTGATCGAACTTGTCGGCAGCGGCCTTGTCTGGAAGAAGATCGTCGGCCTGCAGATGGTGCTTGAGGGCCTCGCCATGGGTGTGTTCGCATCCTACTTCCAGTATGCGAACGATCCGGTGCTGGTGCGGCTGATGCAGCTGACCATGACCGACGAGGCATTCCATCACAAGTTCGGCAAGATCTGGGCCGACAAGACGATCCCGCATATCGGGGCCGAGGCGCGCGACCAGATCGAAGACTGGGCGATGGAAGTCTATCAGTCGCTGCTGATCAATTTGAGCGATCCGGAGCAGAAGCAGCATATCTATGCCGAGGTCGGGCTTGACTGGCAGGACGTGAAGAATGCCATGCTGGAAGCCTTTACCGATGATTTCCGGCGCACGCAGATGCAGGAAAGCACCAACATCTTCCGCGTTCTGATCAAGACGTTGCTGAAGGCCAACATCATCACCAACCGCACAGCGGGCTTCTATTCCGGCTGGGTGGACATGGACGAGTTGAAGGCGGAAGGCGATCAGATGGTCGGCGACGCGATTGCCGAAGACGGGATCAAATTCCTCAAACAGGTGAATGGCACGGGCGGCACCGTCATGGCTGCCGAATAAGCCCACCCGACCGGGTACCACGGCACAGCGAAACCGTGCCATGCCGGTCTGATGCTTTAACCCCCGCCGCGTGTGATCGCGGCGGGGGTTTTTCATTTCCGGGGGCCCGTCGGACGCGTGCCGCAACTCCCCCGTGACAGCGGCTTCCCAAAACCGCTATCCTTGCCGGCAAATAAAGCAATAACCGGGACCGGCGCAAAATCCGACAGCATGCGCCCGGCCCGCCTGTGTGGGGAGGATACCGATGCCCGTCGAGTTACAGCATATTTTGCCGCAAAGCCGGATCACAGCGATGGAAAAATCCGGCGAATGGCCAAACTTCATGGCGACGGAGCTGCTCGATTCGGTCGCCGCGAAATCCCCCGACGCGGTGGCGATCACCGGCTTCAACTCGATGCGCGGGCAGCGCGAGACGATCACCTTCGAGCGGCTGCGCGCGATGGTCAACCGCATCGCCCTGGGGCTTGTGCATTACGGCGTCGAAAAAGGCGATGTCGTTTCCTACCAGTTGCCCAACTGGTGGGAATTCGCCGCGCTGCACCTGGCCTGCCTCAGGATCGGCGCGATCACCAATCCGGTCATGCCGATTTTCCGCGAGCGCGAGCTGTCCTTCATGCTGTCCTTCGCGGAATCGAAAATTGTCTTCGTGCCGCAGGAATTCCGCGGCTTTGACCATCTTGCGATGATGCAGGGGCTGCGCCCCGACCTGCCGGCCCTGAAGCATATATTCGCGCTTGGCGGTACCGGAGACACAAGTTTCGAGCAGAACTTCACCGGCCGCGCCTGGGAGGAGGAGATGGACATGCAAGCCATCTTCGCCGAACGCAAGATGGGCCCCAACGATGTCAACGAGCTTCTCTACACCTCCGGCACCACGGGACAGCCCAAGGGCGTGATGCATACCGCGAACACGCAGTTCGCCAATGTCAAACCCTATGCCGAGCGGCTGGACCTGTCGGGCGCGCGCGATGTCGTGCTGATGTCGTCACCGCTTGCCCACCAGACGGGGTTTCTCTATGGCATCCTGATGCCGCTGATGCTTGGCACCAAAGTCGTTTATCAGGATGTCTGGGATCCCGCGGGGGCCGCCCGGCTGATCGAGGAGGAAAAGGTGACTTTCACCATGGCCTCGACCCCGTTTCTTGCCGATCTGACCGATACGCCCGCGGTGCGCGAACACGATATCAGCAGCCTGCGGATATTCCTGTGCGCCGGTGCGCCGATCCCGCGCGTGCTTGCCGAACGCGCCAGCAAGGAGCTTGATATCATCGTGCTGTCAGGCTGGGGAATGACGGAAAATGGCGCGGTCACCACGACCGAGCCGAATGATCCGCCCGAAAAAGTCTTTCAGACGGACGGCAAGCCCCTGCCCGGAATCGAGGTCCGCATCGTCGATCCGCAAGGAAACCTTGCCCCCAATGGCGAGGAAGGATTGCTGCAGGCGCGCGGCATCTCCGCCTTTGTCGGCTATCTGAAAAAGCCCGAACTTCACGGCACTGACGACCAGGGCTGGTTCGATACGGGCGACTATGCGCGGATGGATGATGACGGCTATATCCGCATCACCGGCCGCGCCAAGGACATCATCATTCGCGGCGGCGAAAATGTGCCCGTGGTCGAGGTCGAGGAACTGCTCTACCGCCATCCCGCCGTTATCGATGCGGCGGTGGTGGCAATGCCCGACCCCCGGCTTGGGGAGCGCGGCTGCGCCTTTGTCACCCTGACTGACGGCAGCAGCCTGACGCTTGAGGACATGGTCGCCTATCTGCGCGACAACAAGATCGCGCGCAACTATCTGCCCGAACGGCTTGAGGTGATTGACGAAATGCCCCGCACGGCCAGCGGCAAGATCCAGAAGTTCAAGCTGCGCGACATGGCCAGGGACTTCACGGTCTGAGCCCGCTACCGCGAAAGGAAAGCCAGTGAATTATCGCGTCAACGAGGAACTGCGCGCCACACTGCACCGCAATGTCAGCGCATTCCCGAACCGCAACAGCCTGGATGACGGGCTGAAACATGCGGCGGTGACCCTGACCATTGTGGACAATGCGGATGGCGAGGGTGCGATCCTGCTCACCCGCCGCGCCGCGCGCCTCAATGCCCATAAGGGACAATGGGCCTTGCCGGGCGGACGGCTCGACCCCGGGGAAACGCCGGTCGAGGCCGCGCTGCGTGAACTGCATGAGGAAATCGGCATTGAACTTGGCCCTGACAGCGTGCTGGGGCTGCTTGACGATTATCCGACCCGCTCTGGCTATCTGATCACGCCGGTTGTCCTCTGGGCGGGCGCGGGATTGCCGCTTGATCCGAACCCCGATGAGGTCGCCTCGGTGCATCATATCAGCTTTACCGAGCTTAACCGCCCCGATTCCCCGGTCTTTTTCGATATTCCCGAAAGCGACCGCCCGGTCATTCGCGTGCTTGTCGAGGACAGCTTCGTGCACGCCCCCACCGCCGCCGTCATGCATCAGTTTGCCGAAGTCTGCATCAATGGCCGGCACACCCGGGTCGATCATTTCGAACAACCTGTTTTCGCGTGGAAATAAACCCGTAGCAATGGATCGGACAGCATGGCCAAACTGGAATTCTTCTTCGACTGCTCAAGCCCCTGGACCTATCTGGCCTTCAGCCGGATCGAAGCGATCGCGCAACGGACGCATGCGGAACTGATCTGGAAGCCGTTTCTCGTCGGCGGCGTTTTCAACAAGGTCAATCAGGAACTTTATGCACAGCGCGACAATCCCAATCCGGTGAAGGCGCGCTATATGAACAAGGATCTGCAGGACTGGGCGCGTTATTGCGGGGTCACGATCCGCTGGCCCGACTTCCACCCCGCCCGCGCGGTCGACTGCATGCGCGGCGCCTTCGTGGCGATGGATGACGGGAAGCTGCCTGCCTATGCCCGCGCCTTGTTCGAGGCCTATTGGGGCGAAACGCGCGATATCGGCCAGCATGAGGTGCTTGCCGATATCTGCCGCAAGGTGGGACTGGATACGGACACCTACTTCCGCCGCATCGGCGAGCAGGATGTGAAGGACAGGCTGCGCGCCAATACCGAAGAGGCAATCGCACGCGGCGCATTCGGCTCGCCGACAATGTATGTCGATGGCGGCGATATGTATTTCGGCAATGACCGCCTGCCACTGGTCGAAGCGGCACTCAGCGCGGGTTAGTGGTGCGCAGCCGGTATTTTCGCTGATCAGCGGACAGTGACCGAAATAGTGGTCACTGAAGCTCCAGCCGCAGGCGACGCCCAACTGCTCTGGCAGCACGCGACAAGGTTGCAATCGTCACGCCGTCATTGTCCGGGTCGAGCAACCGGTCGAGCTGCGCGCGGCTGGTCTTGAGCCGCCTGGCCATTTCCACCTTTGTAATCTTCTGTTCTGTCATCGCCTCGACAAGCTGATAGGCAATGACACGTTTGACCGCCTGTTCGGTAGTTTCCTCATAATTTCCCTGCTCACGCAGAAAATCCTCAAATAGCGGCCCGGCTTTACCCACTTCCACATCTTCACTCATCGCAAACCTCGCATTCGTTTTTCAGCAAGCGCAAGTTCCTTGGCCGGGGTCTTCTGGGTTTTCTTAACAAAGCCATGCAGCAAAACCATATTCCCCGCATGCGCACAAAAGAATACGCGCCCAATCCTGCTTCCCGACAGATTGGTCCTGATTTCCCAAAGACCCTGATGGTTCCTGATCGGCCGGCAAAGCGGCATACCGACAGGCCAACCAAACTCCGCCGTACGGATATCGTCGCCAATGGCTTTCCTGTCTTCAGGCTCCAAAGACAACAGCCATTCCCGAACAGGCAGTCGTCCTGCCTCGGACTGGAAAAAACGGGCCGGCAAGCGCTTGCGAGACTCCATAGTTAAATGTATCACTTACGATACATTTAACAAGGGGAATTAGCCTCAATGGGTACAGGATTCCGATAGACAGCTTGATGCTGCGAGGCGTGATGCGGGTTAGTGGTGTGTGCTGTGGTCCTCGCTGTGATGCATCATCTCTTGCCCGTCTTCGTTATGCGTTCCCGCGTCATGCCGGTCTTGATGGTGGCTTTCCGGGTGCGCGTCATGCGCACTGTGATGATCGTCTGATCCCGCACGCGCCTCGCCAACCCGGGCGCTGACCTCCAGCACCGCGCCATCGGCAAGGGTGAAGCGCAAGGGAACGATATCGCCTTCGGCAAGCGGCGCGGTCAGCCCCATCAGCATGATGTGATCGCCGCCGGGTCGCCAGCTGAATTCCCCATGCGGCGGCAGGCTGATCCCCTCGCTCACGCCGCGCATCCGCATGACCCCGTCGACAAGCATGCTGCGGTGAAACTGCGCATGGGTGGCGGCGGGCGTTGTGACACCGGTCAGGACCACCGGGTGATCGCCGTGATTTTCAATCTCCCCATAAACTGCGGCCGTACGGGCGGCGGGCCCCGCCGCACGTACCCAGCCATCGTCGAAATGAAGCCCGCTGATCGGGCATTTTCCATCATCGCAGGCCAAAGCCGCAGTGCCGAGAAGGGAGGCTAGAAGCCCCCCCATCAATGCATTTTTCCACATCGTCAGAACGCCTTCTGATAACCGAGCGTAACATGATAATCATGCGCCATCTGCGGACCATTCAGATCCTCATAAACCGGCAAGCCCACCTCAAGGGCCAGCCTGTGGCCACGCATGACGCCGCTTTGCCCGACATAATTCAGCCCCAGCGCCGCGGTCAGCCGCTCGCCCCCGTAATTGTCGGGGTCGGCGGTCTGCACGGGTCCTGCGATCCGGATATCGCGGCCATCGACCTGCCCCATCGTCTCCGCACTCAACCGCACCGACGCGCTGACAGCGGGTACGAAGCGGTAACCCGCCCAGCCGGTCACCTGATGCCGGTCGCCCAGGCTGTAATCCGCGTCATTCTCCCCAAGCCGGATCGCGCCGTTATATTGCGCGCCCCAGCTCAGCTTTGCCCGGTGCGCCGTATAGGTCAGCCCGGGCAGCAGATCGAAAGTGCCCGAACCATTCTGCATGGAATAGGGCAGCCGCGCGCGCGGCCGGGTGCCAAGCGGGGTCAGGATATCATCTTCTTCATCGATCGAGCCGGTGGGCAGGCTGACGCCCGCATTCAGATGCAGATGATGCATCCCCCAATCACCGAGCCCGACAAGCGCGCTGAGTGTCGTATCGCCAATACCGCGCGATTTGGTGGTGAAATTACCCCGGCGGACCGTGCCTGCGGGCCCGGCAAAGCTAACGTGATCCATCTCCTTCGTGACATAGCTGGCCATTGCCATCAGCGTCACCCGGTCGCTTGGCGCATACATCGCGCCGACCATGTGCATATCCATGGTCATCTCAAGCGGCACCACGCGCAAGGTGGGCGGCTGACCGGGTGCGCCGAAGAAACGGTTGGGCACGGTGGTCGCAATCGTTTCGGGCGACACCTTGTCATTGCCGATGCGGGCATCCGCCATCTCCATCCGCATGAAGCGGTAGGAAATCATCCATTCCCCCTTCTTGTGCAGATGGTCCCCCATCACCCCGATGGGGGCGTGGGAATCGGCCTGGATGGGCGGCTTGCCCGATGATGTGATAGCCGCGCCCGCATGGATCGGGTCGGCATTGGCCGCACCCGCAAGCACAGCAGCAGAAATGGCGCCACCTGTCAGCAGCGCGACAGAATTCAGGATTCGCATAAATCCCCTCGCTTTGAAAATAAGGTTTCGTCTGAGTGTGTCGGTTCAGGCGAAAGCGGGGGGTGCGCGGCAGCGGGTCAGCCGCACCGCGGGCGCGCGATGGCGGATCGCGGCAAGCTGCGGTAGCCGGGGCGGCCGCGCAGACGCCACAAACAGCACAATATTGGCAAGCAGAAAGGCAATGGCCGCCGCGCAGACCGCATGGCACATCGCACAGTTATCCTTGCCCGCGGGGGCCGGTATCTGTGTGGGGGACGGTGCTGCCCCCGGGGTCGCGCCCGCGCCCCAAAGCCGCGCGGCCTCGGATGCCGGAATGGTGCGCGTGCCCTCGGGCGAACAGATGACAAGCGGCCCGAACGGCCAGCCGCTGTCGGAGGCCGCTATTCCACCCGGTTGCGGACCGGCAGCCACGCACAGAATACTCAAAAGACAATGCGCGGCCATCGCAACAAGCGCCAGCCAGCCGCCAATGCTTTCGGGTTTTCTGAAATACGCCGCCTGTGTCATGACCGCGCAGCTAGCAGTATCTGCCCCGCGCGCGCAAGTACGAAGATGTCGCAGGTTAATTTTTCTTCACCCGCCAGCCATTCGGGACGGGCCAGAAGCATGGCCTGCCCCGAACGGTCAAACGAAATTATTCCGCGAAGGTGCAGGATGCCTGCGACAGCACCACATTGCCTTTCTGCGTGACCGCCTGCACCACGGCCTCACCGGGATTGGTGCGCCAGATTTTGGTGATCACCTGATCGCCGAAAAACACCTGATCGGCAAAACGGCCCGTCATGGATTTGAAATTGGCCGGATCACCGCCGCACAGCGTGTGCAGCAGGGCGCGCCCGACAAATCCATAGGTGCACAGCCCATGCATGAAGGCATCGGGATAGCCTGCCTTTTTGGCGAATTCGGGATCGATATGCAGCGCCACCCGGTCACCCGACAGGCGATAAAGCGCCCCCTGATCAGGCCGGGTCTGATATTCCACCACATGATCGGGTTCGCGATCGGGCGGCAGGTTGAGCGCCGCGGTCGAGGGGCCACGCTCGCCGCCAAAGCCGCCACCGCCGATATAGAACAGCGTCGAATGGGTCCTGAACAGCGGGCCGTCCTTATCCTCGGCGGTGCATTCCACGCCGATCACCGCCGCCTTGCCTTCCCCCTTGTCCCAGATTTCCGACAACCGGCCCGTCATGCGGATTTCGGTATTGGCGGGCAGCGGACGAAACTGCTCGATCCCCTGCTCCCCATGCAGCATGCGCGCGATCGGCATCTTGATATATTTGCCGACGCAGCCCATCGCCCACATGCCCGGAATCACCGCCCAGGTCGGCAGCACCTTGGGGCCCTTGCCCTCATACAGGAAATCCAGTTCCCCATCGGGTTGCGCACCGACGCCGATTGCGTAAAGCATCACATCGTTATCGGTCCAACTGCGCGTTGTTTCGCCAAATTCGGTTCCAACCAGCTCCGGTGAGATCGCTTCCGCCGCCATCATTTACTCCCTGTTTTGTTATGGTCTTATGCCTTGAGTGCCGCCCGCAGGCGTCTGTGCCGACTATAGGAAAATCGCGCGCGCACAGATACGTGTTTTTTCCGCCACCGCCCGATATAGTGCCGCCTATCGGCTATTATGCCGGCACAGAGCCGGCTGACATCATCGATCATTAAAACAAGCAAAAAGGGGAGGATGTTGTGAAAGTACTGGATTTCCTGAAGGGCACGCCCGCCGATAATGGCGAGTGGCGGTTCGATCTGGGCCGCGAGCTGCATGGCGCATTCGGCGGTGCGAATGGCGGCGTGGTGGGTGCGACATGCGTGGCCGCCGCCCGTTCCGTCGCCCCCGAACGTGTGCCTGCAAGCCTTGATGTGCGCTTCATTCGCGGCTTGACCGAAGGGACAGCGCGGGTCATTCCCACGCTGCTGCATGGCGGGCGGACCCTGTCTGTCGTCAGCGTCGATATTTTCGACAGCCGCGACAAGCTGTGCACCCGCGCAACCGTCAGCCTTGCCAATCTCGACGCGCTGGAACCGTTCGAGCATGACGGCTTTGCGGGCAGGCCGGAAGGCTGGGTCAGCTATGAAAAGGGCAAACCCTGGGCCAAACCCGCAAGCGGGGTGGAAGTGCCGCTGATCGACACTTTCGATCCACGGCTTGTCGGCAATGACGATCGCGGCTACGCGACCGAGGTCAAGGTGCATTGGGACGAGCCGGGCACCTGTGCGGAGGCCGCCTGCATCGCCGCCGATATTTCGGTCGGCCCGCCGGTCGGCAGCGCCCTGGGCGGCAAGCCGATCCCGATCCCCAATCCCGACCTGACCTTGCGTTTCTGCGCCGAGCCCGCGCTGCCCGCGACGATGATTTCAGCCTGCCGTCTGGAACATATCTCGCGCGGCGTCGCCTCGACCCGGATCGAGGTCCGCGCGGCAGATCAGATCGTCGCTATCGGGGTATCGACGACGACGTTGCTCGCCGGTGCCTGGCCCGACGCGCGCAAACCGAAAAAATGAGATAAACAAAAAAGCCGCGCCGGGCGAAAATCCCCGGCGCGGCATGATCGTGCTTTTGACAGTTTGACGGCGCGTCTAGCTGTCGCGCTCGACCCAGCTGCGGATCAGTTGATGGGCGATGGCGAAAGGCGGCGGCACGAACAGCGAGCCATCCCCCTTCCCCGCCAGCACATCGCGCAGCTCCGCCCGGCTGCACCAGCGCGCCTCGGCAATCTCGATCCCGTCAGGTTCGATATCCTCATTATCGGCTTCCGCGGTGCAACCGATCATCAGTGACATGGGATAGGGCCAGGGCTGGGTTGAATGATAGCGCACAGTAGAGACCTTGCAGCCTGCCTCTTCCAGTAATTCGCGCGCGACCGCCTCTTCAATTGATTCGCCGGGCTCGACAAAGCCGGCAAGTGCGGAAAACATCGCCTTGGGCCAGATTTCCTGCCGCCCCAGCAACGCCTTGTCTCCATGCGTGGCCAGCATGATCACCACCGGATCGGTGCGCGGGAAATGCTGCGTCTCGCATTTCGGGCAATCACGGCGGTAACCGGCTTCCGCGATCACTGATTTTTCACCGCAGGCGGAACAGAATTGATGCGTGCTGTGCCATTTCAGGATCGCCTTGGCCTGCGCCGCGATGGCCGCATCGGCGGCGGCAATCTGCGGCGCGATACTGCGCAGATCGGTGAATTCGCCAAACCCTTTCAGCGCACCCTCCTGGCTTGGATCGGGTTCCGCCGACAGATCGATGGCGAAATAGGGCCGCTCTTTATGATCGAGCCCGAGGAACAGCACCGTTGCCCCCTTCGCTATCGAATCGGCGAACATGCCCGGCCGCATGAAACCGACCTCCGGCGCCTCGCCGCTTTTGGCGGGCGGCAGGATGAACGGATCCTCACGCCAGGTCGGCAGAATGAAGGCATCGGGGTTTTTAAGCTGCCCGGCAACCCAGTCCGCATTCACCCGTTTATAGCTCACGCGGTCGAGCGGATTATTCGCAAAAGTATTGGGATTTGGCGGTAAAGCCATCAATCAGTTCTCCCTCGCGGGACCATGCCCCTGACCATCCGGACGGGGCCGGTCCCTGTTTTTACAGGTCATTTTCTTTCCCCAAGACTGGCATAGCCGCCCGGCGGGGGCAACGGCAAAGCCCCCGCCGGGCGGTTGCAAACCCGCCCGATTGCGGCACCCCCTTGCCACGGACCGGCTAATGGCTGATATAGTGCGGTGGGAGGTTGGCGATGGACAGAATTACCGCCAACCCGGTCAGGTCCGGAAGGAAGCAGCCGTAACGGATTCGTTCTGGGTCGTTGTCCAGCCTCCCACCAGCCCTGATCACCCGCGTCCGGCCAGCCGGTCCCATGCCGGATCACAAGGCGCACACCGGATCGCCGAAAACGGAATAGCCGCCAGAGCACATGCCAGAAAGCATGGATGATCGCAGCCCGACAGGTTCCGGCAACCCGGACACAGCGACCGGCGATGCGCCCATGCTCGGGCTGACCGGTGGCACCGCCGCGCCGCAAGCCGATAAAGGCTATCAGGTTCTTGCCCGCAAATACCGCCCCGATTGCTTTGCCGATCTGATCGGACAAGAGGCACTGGTCCGCACGCTCACCAATGCGATTGCGACAAACCGGCTGGCGCATGCCTATATCCTGACCGGGGTGCGCGGTGTGGGGAAGACGACAACCGCACGGATTCTTGCCCGCTGCCTGAATTATGAAACCGAATCGGGCGATGCCGGCCCCACCGCAAATCCCGGGAAAGAAGGCATTCACTGCGCCGCCATCGCGCAATCGCGGCATGTCGATGTGATCGAGATGGATGCCGCCTCGCGCACCGGCATCGACGATATTCGCGAGATTATCGAGGGCGCGCGCTACAAGCCCGCCAGCGCCCGCTACAAGATCTATATCATCGACGAGGTGCACATGCTGTCCAAGGCCGCCTTCAACGGCCTGCTCAAGACGCTTGAGGAACCGCCCGCGCATGTGATCTTCATCTTTGCCACGACCGAAATCCGTAAAGTCCCCGTCACCGTGCTGTCGCGTTGCCAGCGGTTCAATCTGCGCCGCGTCGGGGTGGCGGAACTGTCCACCCATCTTGCCGGCATCGCCGAGAAGGAAAATGCAAGCATCAGCGCGGACGCGTTGGCAATCATCGCGCGCGCCGCCGAAGGGTCGGTGCGTGACGCGCTGAGCCTGCTTGACCAGGCGATTGCCCAGGGCGATGGCACCGTCGGCGCCGCCGAGATCCGCGATATGATGGGGCTTGCCGACCGCTCCCGGATCTTCGATCTGTTCGCAGCCGTAATGGGCGGCGATATGCCCGCCGCGCTGAACGAGCTGCAAGGCCAGTATGCGGCGGGTGCCGACCCGCTCATCGTGCTGACCGATCTTCTGGAGCTGTCCCACTGGCTGACGCGCATCAAGCTCGTTCCGGCCGCGGCCGACGATGCGGGCCTGCCCGAAGCGGAACGCAGCCATGGGCGCGAGCTCGCCGAAAAACTGTCCATGGCTGAACTCACCCGTGCCTGGCAGATCCTGCTCAAAGGGCTGGGCGAAGCGCGCGAGGCGCCCGATTCCCTGTCGGCGGTGGAAATGGTGCTGATCCGGCTGGGTTATGCGGCAAGCCTGCCGACGCCGGGAGAAATTGTGCGCCAGTTGAGCGCGACAGGCGCGCCGCAAACAACAGGCGCTACGGCATCGTCCGGATCCGCGCCGCCGCCCGCCGCGCCATCGCAGAGCCGCGCTGCAGGCCTGGAAAGGCCGGTGGCGCAGCCGCCTGTTGCCGACCAACCCGCCCCTGCGCGGGCGCGCGGCGAAACCGGCATCACGGCGCAGGCAACCATGCAAGCCGCCGCCATCGCACCACAGCCAACCCTTGCCCCGGCGGACACTGAGTTTGCACCCCTTCCGACAACCGCGCCTGCGCCCGCCGCTGAAAGCGCGGATGCTGACGCGGCCTATATGCCGGCAAACTTCCGCGATCTTGTGGCGCTTGCGACCCGCCACCGGGCGATCAAGCTGAAAACCGCCCTGATGCAGGATATGCATCTTGTGCATTTCGAGCCGGGGCGGATCGAATTCCGCCCCGCCGACACCGCCTCCCCCAAATTGGCGGCGGAGCTTGGCGAAGCACTGAAAAACTGGACGGGAACGCGCTGGATCGTGTCGGTCGGCAATGCGGCAGGCGCCCCTACCCTCGCGGAGCAGGAAGCCGAGGCGGCGGCCAGTCGCCGGGATGCGGCATTGCGCGACCCGCTGGTGCAGCAGGTACTTGAAACCTTTCCCGGTGCGGAAATCCTGGCAGTCCGGGATCAGCCGGCACCCGCCGGGCACAAAGACCCCCTGACCCCTATTTCATCGCGTGGAGAGACAGAGTGAAAGACCTCGGCAAATTATTCAAGCAGGCCCAGGAAATGCAGTCGCGCATGACCGACATGCAATCCCAGCTTGCGGCGCTGGAAGTTGCCGGCCAATCGGGCGGCGGCATGGTGCGCGTGACGCTTGATGGCAAGGGGAACATGAAATCGGTCGCCATCGACCCCTCGCTTCTGAACGGCGGGGAGGCGGAACTGCTCGAAGATCTGCTGGTCGCCGCCCATAATGATGCGAAAGGGCGGGTCGAGGAAAAGATGCAGGAAGAAATGCAGAAACTGACCGGCGGCATGAGCTTGCCGCCCGGCTTCAAAATGCCGTTCTGAGCCGCCGCACCGCATGCCGCGTCAGGAACCCGCAGGGCCCGAAATCACCCGGCTCATTACCCTGCTTGCCAAACTGCCCGGGCTTGGCCCGCGTTCGGCGCGGCGCGCCGCACTGTATCTGATCGAACGCCGCGCGGCGCTGCTCGAACCGCTGGCAGGGGCGCTGGCCGAAGCGGCGGCGCGCATCACAAGCTGCGACATCTGCTATAATCTCGACACGCAAAACCCTTGCGCGATCTGCGCCGATCCACGCCGCGACCCCGCAACCCTGTGCGTGGTCGAACAGGTCAGCGATCTGTGGGCGCTCGAACGCGCGGCGGCCTTTTCGGGGCGGTACCACATCCTCGGGGGAACATTATCCGCGCTTGACGGGATCGGGCCCGAAGACCTTACCATCGCCGGGCTTGCCGAACGGATTGCCGGGGGGCAGGTCAAGGAAGTGATCCTCGCGCTCAATGCCACTGTCGACGGGCAGACGACCGCGCATTACATCTCCGACCGGCTATCTGAGTTCGACATCCGCGTGTCGGGGCTTGCCCACGGGGTGCCCGTGGGCGGGGAGCTTGATTTCCTCGATGACGGCACGCTGACCGCGGCCCTGCGCGACCGCCGCGATTATTGATCGGTTCCGCCCGGTTCACCTTGCCTGCCGGTTCACCCTGCCTGCCCGGGTTACCCCGTTCAGCCGATCCGGCCCCGCGCGGGCCTTGCGTCGGCTACTCCCCTTCCCCTGTCTGAAGCGGGCCCTCCCCTGTCAGAAGCGGCGCAGTGCGGCTGCCCTGCGCGGGCTGTGCCGTTTCGGACGGGGTGGCGGTGTCTGAGGCGATGGCGGGGTTGTTAAGGCTGTCGGCCTCCTCCACCTGAATTTCCTCGATCCGTTCAGCACGGCGGATGATCTTGCCGGTCGAGGTTTCGATCTCGCGCACATCCTTTTCCATATTGCCGAAATGACGGCGCAGATTTTCAGTGCGCTTTTCAAGCCGGACAACATCCTGCAGCAGGGTCTGCACCTCCTTCTGGATGACGCCCGCCTGCTCGCGCATCTGCGCATCCTTCAGGATCGCACGCACGGTATTGAGCGTCGCCATCAATGTGGTGGGTGACACGATCCAGACATGCGCCTGATGACTGGCCGCGACGACCTGCCCGAAATTGGCATGCAGCTCGGCATAAACCGCCTCGGAGGGCAGGAACATGATCGCCGATTCCGCCGTTTCGCCGGGCACGATATAACGCTCCGCGATATCGCGCACATGCTTCTGGATGGCGGCGGCAAAGGCGCGGCCCGCCGCGATGCGCGCCGGCTCCTCCTTCGCGTCATGCAGGGCGCGATAGGATTCCAGCGGGAATTTGGAATCGATGGCGATGGCGCCGGGCGGGTTTGGCAGGGTGATCAGGCAATCGGCCCGCTTGCCATTTCCCAAAGTCACCTGAAACGCATAGGCCGATGGCGGCAACGCGTTGCGGACAATATCGTTCAGCTGAATTTCACCGAACGCGCCGCGCGCCTGCTTGTTGGCGAGGATGTCCTGTAACGAGACCACCTGACCGCTCAGATTGGCGATATGCTTCTGCGCCTCGTCGATCACCGCCAGCCGCTTTTCAAGCCCGGTGATCGTCTGGCTGGTTTTTTCAGCCGACAGGGTCAGATTGTCACTGACCCGTTTGCCCAGCGCGTCGAGCCGGTCATTCATCGCCTTGGCGAATTCAAGCTGCACATTGTTCTGGCTTTCGGTCATCCGCTTGGAGAGTTCGTCAAGCCGGCTGTTGACGCTGCGCCCCAATTCGGCCTGCGCCACATTGCTGGCTTCGGCCAGCTGGCTCAGCCGGCCCGTCATCTCGATCTGCGTGCGTTGCAGGGTGTCAAGCGTCTGCGCATTTGCCGCCTCCCCCTGGCCTCGCCCGCGCATCTGCATCAGCAATGCAAGCCCAAGCACCAGGACCAGCGCGCCAAGCCCCGCTATCGCTGCCAATTCCCAGCCTGCCATCCGGCGTTCCGTGCCCTTCCGAAATGCGCGGCGCGGATTCGCGCCGCCTGCACACAAAGTATAGCAAATCGCAGCCCCCGCCACAGGGCGCAAGCGCGGCAGCGCGCGCCGCCGGTCTTGACGCCCGGCGGTTCAGCGAATATCTCAACAGCAATATGGCCATACGCGACATCCTCATTGCGCCCGATCCGCGCCTTAAAACCGTTTCCGACCCGGTCGACACGGTCGATGACGATTTGCGCGCGCTGATGGACGATATGCTTGAAACCATGTATGCCGCGCCGGGCATCGGGCTTGCCGCGATCCAGGTCGGGGTGCCGGTGCGGGTGATCGTGATGGATCTGGCGCGCGAGGGGGATGCGCCCGAACCACGGTTTTTCGTCAATCCCGAAATCCTCGATCAGTCCGATACACTGACCAGCTATGCGGAAGGCTGCCTGTCGGTGCCGGAATTCTATGAAGATGTCGAACGGCCCGACACGGTGCGGATCCGCTATCTCGATTATCACGGCAAGCCGTGCGAGGAAGAGGCGCGCGATCTGTTCGCGGTGTGTATCCAGCATGAGATGGATCATCTGGAGGGGATTTTGTTCGTCGATCATCTGTCGCGGCTGAAACGCGCGAGCATTCTGAAAAAACTGCAAAAAAGCCGCCGGCTCGCCACCGCCGGGTAAGGCGCGCTGCGGATCGCACACTGGTCTGAGATTTGAGGTCTGAGGTCTGAGGTCTGATCAGGCGACTGCGGGCGATGCGGCACAGAGGGGGCCCGAATGGCCAGTTTGCGTCTTGTCTTTATGGGCACACCGGATTTTGCCTGCCCGACCCTGCGCGCGCTGATTGCAGCCGGGCACGAAATCGCCGCTGTCTACACCCAGCCGCCGCGCGCCGCGGGCCGTGGCATGAAGGAACGCCGCTCCCCCGTGCATGAGCTGGCGTGCGCGCAGGGCGTGCCGGTGCGCACGCCGGCCCGGCTCAAGGATCCAGCGGCGCAGGCGGAATTCGCAGCGCTTGCCGCCGATGCGGCGATCGTCGTCGCCTATGGGCTGATCCTGCCGCAGCCGGTGCTCGATGCGCCAAGGCTTGGCTGCTTCAACCTGCACGCCTCACTGCTGCCGCGCTGGCGCGGGGCGGCGCCCATTCAGCGCGCGATCATGGCCGGCGACAGCGAAACCGGGGTCTGCATCATGCAGATGGATGCAGGCCTTGATACAGGCCCAGTGCTGGCGCGCGAAAGCTGCCCGATCGGCCCGGACGATACCGCCGGCAGCCTGCATGACAAGCTGGCAGTCGATGCGGGCTTCGTG
>OBIC01000185.1_pt1 | contig 24295 bp, 24 predicted proteins | sample 1519831 | NCBI WGS metagenome assembly OBIC01 (sample SAMN03019805, study PRJEB22545) | beach sand metagenome | biome: beach; feature: sea beach; material: beach sand | place: USA: Municipal Pensacola Beach, FL | collected 2010-10-20 | depth 40-45 cm m
CCTCTAATCCCTCAATAAGAACTTCGTCTCACTTTGTTCGAGTGACTGCGTCACTTCGCTGCGCTCAGCTCACTGCGTTCGCATATAAGTTTTATATGCGACCGAAGTGAGATGAGAGAGAACTTCGTCTCACTTTGTCCCTCAATAAAAAATTTGATATTTTAAATTAATTATACTTTAAAATATCCTTTAATATTAAGAAGAGATGTTCAAGAAAAGAAATGTGAAATTAAAGCCAAGAGACGAAGTTAAACTAGTCTTGCTGGGTGAATCTGGATGTGGAAAAACAAGTATATCCTGGAGACTTGTTAGAAATGAATTTTGTGAAAGTATGAATAGTACAATAGGAGCAAGTTTTATGACATTACCGAGAGAAAATATTCGTTATATGGTATGGGATACAGCCGGTCAAGAAAGATTTAAGGCCATTGTTAATATGTACTATCGAGATGCCGAACTAGTATTGTTAGTATTTGATTTGAATAGACCAAATTCTATTGATACCGTTAAAGAATATTTGGAAAAAATTAGAAGTACAGTTAGAACAGAATATAGGATTATTATTATTGGAAATAAATTGGATTTAATTTTTACAAAAGAAGAATTAAATGACGTTGATTTAAAGGTTAATAGAATGTTAAGAGAATTTGAAGATATAAGAGATAAGATTGATTTAATTAACATTTCAACTAAAACAACTGAGAATTATGAATTTCTTTTAAAAAAAATAGATTTCTTAGGAAATCAAATTGTGCAAACGCGTGATTTTGATGACGATGAGAATGAGATAATAACTATAGATGATAAATCACTTGGTACTGAAAAAACGTATTTAGATTTTTGTGCGTGTTAGAATTTGTTTATTTAAAATATACTTAAACGTATATACATACTAAAAAATATATTATGACTCAAGAAACTTCCAATACAAAATATATTGATTACCTTACAGAGGATGAACCACTCCCCGGCCAACTTTGGGTTTGCATTTCTTTTCTTTCTCCAGAAGGAATTAAAAATTGTTCAGTAAGAGGATTAAAAATCCGTGGAGTTTATGGAACAAAACAAGAGGCAGATCAAAGAGCAAAATCTCTTCAAGAACGTGATCCAGATTTCCATGTTTTTGTTGGAGAAATGGGTAAATGGCTTCCATGGGATCCTGATCCAAATGATGTTTCCGATAATCAATATCAAGAGAAAGAACTTAATGATCTCATGAAAGGTTATAAGGATAATCTTGATAAGGCAAAACGTATGCAACAACAACGCAAAGAAGATATGATTAGACAAGCAGCTAAAGAAGAACAATCAAGAGATCAAAAAGCTAGAGATCGTATGAAAAAGAAATTAGAAACCCGTAAACAACAAAAAGATACACCAAAAATTGAGGACGTAGAAGAATTGAATCAGGTTATCAAAGATACTAAACAATTTGAAGAACAATTTAAGAAGGATGATGAAATGCTCAAGGCAGAAAGAGAAAGAATTGGCACATCTAAAAAAGAACTTGAAGAAAAGACCAAGGTACTAAACACAGTGGATAGTAAATTGGCGAGAATTCAGGCCCTTTATGAAAAAATTAATAAGAAACAATAAGAATTACAGCTCACTATGTTCGAGTGACTACGTCACTTCGCTGCGCTCAGCTCACTACGTTTCGCAAAAGATGTCTTAAACCTAATTTGCAAGCTTGCTTGCTGAGCGCAGCGAAGTGACGCAGTCACTCGTTCTAATTATGATTAGTTTATTTTTAATAACTTAATCTTCATCTAGATAAATTATCTTGTCTAATAATATAAATGTATAAATCAGTTATACTATTAATAATTTTCCTTGGAATTATATTTATTGCAATCGAAGTTGTTAGAATTCAAGCCGGGTTGACAAACAAGGAACCAAAAATAGAATACCGATATATTCCAAGAACTTTTGAGGAAGAACAATATGAACCAGTTTATGTTTCCGAAATTTTTGAAACCATGTTCTCACAACCGTCGCCGTGGATCCTTTCCGTGCGTAATTATGACGTTCGTAAGCAAAATAAGGTCAATGCCTACTTTGTTAGCCAGCTCTAAAACACCATATTCATACTATTTAATCAAGCCTAGAACTATATATGTATATAATTCTAAACGATCTACAATTTACTTTTTCAAGTACTCACACTCCCATATACTAACAACCCTATACCCCTCCTTTCTAATCAATTCCAATCTACTGATAGTATTTAGATAAAGGTCCCTATTACACTTCTTATTAACAGGATTTATGTCATAAAACTTTTTATGTTGATTGTATTTACATACAGATGGAGGATGAAAGTGCCATAAACATCCAAGGTATTCGTAGACGGTGTTTGTTTCTTCACAATATCCATCAACCTTAAATGTTTTTCCGTTTATCTTGATCTTATACTCACCTTCATTCGCGGCATGCTGTATATAGATATCATCTCTATCACTTATCTCTTCGAGCCACTGGATACCGGCTTTTGAATAACCGTGATTTTTACATTGTGGGCATCCGGAATCACTTGCGGTTCTACTGCTAATTTGTACTTTCCACTCATGGCCCTTTTTACATTCCCACCAAACATATTTTGGTAAAGCGTAAGTGACATCAGAGGGTTTCAGATCACCGTTTCTATCATAATTCCATTCTTTAGCTATTTCAGGAAATTTCTTTTCTAAATTATTGTTTTTTAGATAACAAACTTGACATTGATTTTTTGATCTGATGTGATAAATTTTTCTTTCCCATTTATGACCTTTATCACATTTCCAGTAGATAAGTTTATTTGATCCAACTATTACTTCATATGGTGTACAATCATTTCTGTCATAATCCCAAAACTTAATTAATTCTGGACATTTAACACCAAAATTATCATCAGGAGTTGCAGCTCTACCAACACACGAAGGACATTCAGAATATTTAATTTTATGAGACGGACTTGTAAATCTAGTATGACCTTCTTTACATTTCCAATAAACTCTAACTTGAGATGAAGTAAATATCTCAAATGGTGAATTTTCATTCTTATCATAATCCCATTCTTTAAGTAAATCCGGATATTTAATACCAACAGAGTTATCTTTAATAAAACATAATCTACAAATCATGTTTGGAGAATCAGTTTTATTTTGAACAGATTGTTGCCATTCATGACCTTTATCACAAAACCACCAAACAATTCGTGATGCTTTAAAGCTAACTTCAGATGGTTTTAGAAATCCATTTTTAGTTGGATGCCATTGTTTAGAAATTTCTGGAAATTTATCTTGTAAACTATTTCCATCTTCAACATATCTTTTTTTACAAACTGGACATCCTGAACCTTTTGTACGATTATTAACTGTTGATTGCCATTCATGCCCTTCTTCGCAAAGCCACCATGCTTTATTTTTAGATCCATAAGAAACCGTATCAAGTTTCAGATCACCATTTTTGGTAGGATGCCATTCCTTAGCTAGTTCTGGGAATTCATCAACTAACTTTTTTTCACCTTGAAGATGACCATATTTACAAATAGGACAACCAGTTCCTTTAATTCGATTACTAACCATTGATTGCCATTCGTGCTTCTTTTCACACTGCCACCAAACTTTTTGTTTTGATCCTTTTGTGAACTCATTTATGTCTAATCCAGAGTTTTTAACGGGATGCCATTGTTTTGCAATTTCAGGAAAAGCCAATACCAAACCAGTTTCTTCTAAATTACCTTTTCGGCAGATGGGACACCCACAATTTCCTTTTGTTCTATTTTTAACAACTGCCTTCCAACTATGACCTTTTTCACATAACCACCAAACTTTAATCTGTGACCCATAAGTTATTTTATCTACTTGTATATTATTATTTTTTGCAGTATCCCATTGTTTTGCAATATCCGGATACTTATTAACTAATAGATTATCCATATACTAGTTAAATAAACACTTAATTCTTTAAACTATTTTCACGCAACGGCACCTTTCTGCTATTATCCATAATACCTTTTTCCATTAAAAGGTTATAACAGAAAGAAACCATTGCGTAATTCCCGACCAATACTCTTATTTCCGATCTTCTCCCATTTTATTAACAACAATATGTGGTTTATTTTTGCTCTGTGGTATAAATTTATTCATATCTAACTCTCCTTCATGTTTTCTCCAATCATTATTATAATTCTTGTCATGGAATTTTTTAAACTGATCACATCCAATCATACCAATTGATTCATTATCTGCTTTGTAATAGAATACTTTTTCTAAAATACTACTTCTTGCCCCGCGATTAACAATAATCATACAACCAAAATTATCTGTTAATTGTAAAAAGACTTGTCTAAAGAAATCAAATGTAGGAAACATTCCAGCGTAATGATCATAAAGTCTCTTTTGATTGCTATAAAAATCTTCAGCTAATAAAAATACATAATCAAAATTACATCTTAATTCAGGTCTAATACCCAAAGGGAATTGCATGGTTAAAATAAAAAGTAATTGATAATGACGACCATTGTAAAAAACTTCGAGAATTGGTTGATCATTCATCCAGGTGCCTTTAGATGCCAGACAATCGTCCATCACCAAAAATGCTCTTGGATCAACTTTGCGACCTTTTTTATATTTTTGAATACATTTCTCAATCATTTTTTCTTGTCTATATAACAAATTTTCTAATATTTCACTTTTATATTCGTAATGGATATAGGTGTCTGGAAAGAATTTTCCATAAAATGGACTCATTTTTTCAGTTTTTGCAATTATCACTCCTCCAGGTAGATATCCAAAATGTTTAATGATTGCCCGACAAACCCAACTTTTTCCTGATCCTCTTTTTGCAATCATAACAATCGATGGATTTTGACAAAACCATTCTAATTTAAATTCCTTGATTGGTAAACTTTTACCACCTGATACTTTTATTTCCTTTGGTCCACCCATAATTATATATTTAATTAAACAAATAAATATATATTTATAAACTCACTAAAACTTGGCTAGATCGATGAATACATCTGTATTTGGTAACCGAATTGCATTTTTACCAATCAAATGATATGTATTACTATCGAATGAATCAGCTAATTTGTCTGAAAAATTGGTATTTAATTGTTTATGTCCACCCATTAAATTGGCAGCATTAGTATCAATTTCTGGATTGGATTGTTTAATTATTTCACCAACTTCATCAGCTTTTTTACTTCCTCCTGGAAATCCAAATAAACTATATCCTATAAACAAAGAAATTAATCCAACAATTGCTGGTGTAGTGTATTCAACTGGTTTAATGTCTGCCTTGGGATTAGCTTCTTTTTTCTTCATATTATCCCAATAAAGATATGCATATGTTAAGGCTGCTGCAATAATCGCCAAAACTATGGGATTCTTTAAATAACTCATTAGATCCATATATAATTATATTAAAATATTTAGAAATTAAAATTTTAATATTATACCCATTTATTTCATATATTGTTCAAAGAATATTTTTTTGTCAGGTTCTTCCTTTTTACTAATTTGCCCTTCTAATTCGTCTAATAATTGCAATTCCCTTTTACTTAATTTTTTCTTGGGTTGTGGGTCAAATTGCATCATTGAATTAGATTTATTGATTAGATTTTGAACTTCATTATTTAATTTCTCTTGAGATCCACCATTTATACTACCTCCTTCATGAGATCCTTTTACTCGATCATCTTGATCATCCTCTCGCCTTGTTTCTTTTGGTAGTTCTTTTGGTAGTTCTTTTGGTGGTTCTTTTGGTGGTTCTTTCATCTTTTCATTTTCTCCCATACCATTTTCATAGTTCTCTAATTCTTCTCTCACTGATTTTAAAAATCCATCTTTCTTATCACCTTTTTCTGTAGCAGTTTCGGAAGAGTCTTCACTTGATCTGTTATCATCTGTATCCCCGCGGCTTTCTCCCTCATCCGTCATATAATCTTCACTTGTTTCTGTACTGGAATCATCACTATAAGTATCACCGTCATCACTGCCTTCTTGTCCCCTGTCATCATAATAGTTTTCTTCTTCATCATCTGCCAAAGCACCACCAGATGGTAAATTCTTTCTTCCCAATGGATCATTTGGCCCTCTTTCATAATTCAATCCACCATGTAAATCTCTATTAACCATGGATTGAATATTCATGTATTTAGATTCAGAAACTTTATTACCAAAGTCTTCCTCTTCATCATAAAAGTCATTATTGAGATATTCACTTAAAATTAATTTATAAGGTAAAATTTTACGAATAGCTTCTTGTATGGCTTGTTTAATGAGATTGCATGCTTCCCGTTGGTTTCTTTTAATTTCAAGAGGTGGGAATTCATGCCAAAATAGTTCTGGATTATTATAAATAAGTTTTGCACTTTCAATATAACACTTATGAACAAAATCTTTAATTTCAATTTTATTATGAAATTGTTCTTTTAAAATTTCGGGATGTTTTCTGGTGTTTGAAAAAGTCAATAGGACAATGTGACTTTTAATAACAGCCCTAACCAAATCATCAAACCAATCTGCACATTTACTCCCGGATTTAATTCTATTGGTTTCAATTTCTATAGAATGATTATTTAATGTTTGTATTTCTTTTAAAGATAATTGGAATAATTTAAGGATGCCTGGACTTTTAACATCCGGATCATTTTTTCCTCTCTCTAAAAATTCTTGATGAGCATTCATGGCGAAGGAATATACTGATTTGATACCCTCATAAATAAATGGTGACATGATATTCATTAAGAAAGTAGTATATTCTTCTTTTATTTCTGTTATATTTCTAAGATAAAAATAGTCCATTTTATAGTATATTATAACTTTAGATAAATTAGATTTAGATTCTGACACATAAAAAAATTAAATTGCACACCAACAGGTATCTTACTTCGCTCGGTAGGCCTTTCTCAATTTTAACAAGGAGTTTTATAGAAAGTCGAAAAAAAATTGAAAATCATAATTGTTGGGATTATCGAACATATTCTCTTTAATCATCCATCTGGAACATATCTACAATCCCCAAAATTACACTATGCCTCTCAAAGGTCTCTTCCGAAAGACGAAGGCACCTTCACTTATTAATGACAATTTCCAAACATTCACTCAACTGCAGACAGCACTTCGGCAACGTGGACTAGAAAAATGTCAGCTGATTGTTGGAGTTGATTTCACAAAGTCAAATACTTGGCAAGGTGGTCAACCTTATCATTATAGTAGTTTTCTTCATACTCTTGATCGGGATCGTTTGAATCCTTATCAGCAAGTTCTTTCAATTATGTGTCAATCTCTAGCTGCTTTTGATGATGATGGACAAATTCCAGCTTATGGTTTTGGTGATAGTGTCACAGCAGATCATTCTGTTTTCTCATTTCTTCAAGATCAAGGCCGTGATGTGCCTTGTAATCGACTGGAGGGGGTAAGACAGTGCTATGATAATATTATTTCCCAAATTGATCCACATGAAAATAATGGACGGATCAGACTTTCTGGACCAACTTCTTTTGTTCCGCTGATTAATAAGGCCATTGAAATTGTGCAGCAGACAAGAGAATATCATATTCTGGTTATTATTTGTGATGGTGCTGTAACTGATGAAGAGGAAACAGCAAAAGCCATTGCCCGTGCAGCAGAATGGCCATTGAGCATTGTTTGTATTGGAGTTGGCAAGGGACCTTGGAATGTTATGGAAACTTTTGATGATAAGATTCCTAAGAGAAAGTTTGATAACTTCCAATTTGTTCCTTTCTATGAAATTATGCAACGCTGTGAAAATCGTGAGGCGGAGTTTGCCAAACACGCTTTGATGGAGATTCCTGAACAATGGGCCTATATTCAGAAGAATTTGATGAAACGCGTAAAGTAAAAAAAGAATTGTACTTAAAGATTTATTTATCTATATTATACATATTTGATGAAAAGTTTATTAAAATGTTTTGGAAATTCAAAAAAAAATTCTAAAGATAATGTGACAGTACAAACCCCTTCAAAGGATTATAAATTAATTAATGATAATTTTAAATCATTTGCTGATTTAGAATGGGGATTAAGAAAGGCTGGTTTGGAGGCATGTCAGTTGATAGTTGGTATTGACTTTACTAAATCAAATACATGGCAAGGGGGCTATCCTTATTATAAAGATAATAACCTGCATGCTCTTTATAGTGATTGTTATAATCCATATCAACAAGTACTTAATCTAATGTGTAAGACACTGGCTCCTTTTGATGATGATAACCTAATTCCAGCTTATGGTTTTGGTGATAAGATGACAACAGACAAGTTTGTTTTTCCAATTACCAATGATATGAATTCAAGAGAAATACCTTGTAATGGTTTAGAAGGTGTGAGAGATAATTACAGATTTATAGTTGAAAAATTCTTATCTGGTAAACAAAAAATGTCTGGCCCAACATCATTTGCACCGATAATAAATAAGGCTATTGAAATTGTACAACAGACCAGAGAATATCATATTTTACTTATTATTTGTGATGGTGCTGTTACCAATGAACAGGAGACTATTGATGCCATCGTAAGAGCCTCCAAATTCCCAATAAGTATTGTTTGTATTGGTGTTGGCAAAGGTCCGTGGGATTTGATGGAGGAGTTTGATGATAAAATTCCACAAAGAGATTTTGATAATTTTCAATTTGTACCTTTCTATGATAAAATGCAAAAATGTGAAAATGATGAAATTGAATTTGCAAAAAATGCATTAATGGAAGTTCCAGATCAGTATGAATATATTAAGAAGTACATCATGAACCGTTAAATTATTTTTTTTATTTTATGATAATGATAAAAAAAATGAAATTACTTTCCTTTCCTTTAATACCTTAAACTCTAAGGCTATTCTACCTTAAAAATGATCAATAACACTACCAACCCTTATGTTACCTTGGCCTACCTTCTCCTCTGCCATACCGTAGTCCCCCAAGTTTCAAATACTACAGTTTACAATCCATATAATCAGAAACAGCTCATAGTAGCCTTTAAACCATATGATGAAACGCAGTGCATACAAAGGGATGCCATAAACAAAATGATGCTTTTAGTGGCATCTGAATCATTAAATTTTGTAAGACTTTATGATAGTAACACCATGATTTTTAGGACTGATTGGAATAATGAATTTTGTATAGAAAATATCTTACAACAGTTACCTTTTATAGATTATGTAGAAGAAGATATAATGATGAATTTTGGAAACTTTTATTGGCCAACCAATACAATGATACCCCAAACACTATGAACAATAATTTCACCAAAAAACCAACATGCACAAATCAAAAATCCTAAACAAGCAAAAACAATGAAGAATCCAAAATGAACACTATGTTCTTTCAAATTTAGTTCAACATCAGTTGGATTATTTTTGTTATAATAACATTTGACATCTTCACCAATGGGAAATCTTTTTTCTAACTTTCCAGTGCCAGGACCATCTTTGTCATCAAATATCTTAATTCTTGCAATGACTAACTCTCCATAATCCTCAAAAGTAATATTACCCACTGTCACATTATTAAATTCTGTCAAATTGAGTAACCATTGTAGTTTATCTTGATCCCTGATTTCAAATGAAACCCATATGTATTTATCATAACAGTCTCGGTAACATGTTTGACAATTGGTGGTACAAGTACGACTGGAATAAGAACCATAACAAGTGGTGTAACAGTTACAGCTATAACTACAAATCTCTGTTTGAATTTCATAACTTAAAATGGTGCAATCTGTTTTAATGGCATCATTATTCCAATCTTTTCTTGGTTCATATCCTAGATACCATAGTAATAAACATGGCATCAAGCAACAAATTGAAACAAAAAGACAGATACCAAATCCACGAAGAGTTATACAACCCCCAATAAAAAGTCCCCAAAAAACAACCTCTTCCTTCTCCGGCATGAATTACCTTTTTTGGTTCTCGAATGAATGTAATATCAAATTTTATTTAGATAACTCAACTAATTAAAGTTTCAATTTTCCCAATATAAAAAAACTACTACACAATTTTTGCAAGCTTGCTCGAGCAACATTCACAAATGAATGTTTCTTCACTTCGCTCAGCAGGCAAAGCCTGCAAAAAAAGGTTAAATACTTAATATGTGAACTTGTTCACCCAACGCAAATTAAGTATAAAAACATCTTTGTAAGCTTGCTTACTGAGCGTAGCGAAGTGACGCAGTCACTCGAATAAATCATTTCCCTTTCCAAACTGAAACCTCAATACCATCAACTCTTTCCTCGGTACCCGAATCATCATATTCTAAAGTGGCCAAGAAATTCTCACTAGAACTATAAAGTCCTGAATTGCGAACATGTTCAAGATAATCATTAATTTTAAAAATAATCACATTGTCCCCTACAACCACACTTCCAGGACGAAGCAAGCCATTATTTTCAATTAAAATCAAGTCAGAACAGTAAGCCTTCTTATCGTGATCCACAAAAACAAGATCAATCTGTCCTTTAAGAAAAGTCAAAGTTGAAATAACATCTTTCCCAAAACCAGTTAAGAAAATAATTTTGTCATTAAGACCAGCATGTTCAATCAATCGACGAGAACAAGCAGTGGGATAAGGATCAATTGTGTAAATTCGTCCATCAACAGGTAAATGCTTGGCCATTCGTAAAGCTGAATAACCACAATAAGTTCCAAGTTCTAAAACAGTTTTGGGATGATGTAATTTGAAAACTCCATCAACTATCTTTCCTTTGACATCACCCACATGCATCATCCAATGGTTTTTCCAACAAAAATCATCTACCGCTTTAATTATAGAATCTAAATTTCCAGCTTGAGAATTTGACACCACATAATCAGCTAATTCGTCTTCAGTTCCTTGATGGAATTGTAGTGGACCGTTTGAGTGTGATCTTATTGACATTATTTTAATTGAATTGAATACATAAAACCAATTAACTATATTGATATAATTAATTGTTCAACTTTTTAATAATTAATTTTTATATGTATCTGCCATATACCATCCAACCTTATCCTTACCCCCTTCTTTATAGACCACCATCGTATTAAAAAATTCATCAGTCACCTTCAAAAGACTGTATTTAAAATTATCAAAACTTGGATAAATATATTTTCCATACATGTCATATAATTTTTTCTGAGAATAGTTAGATGATTCATGAAACATAAAAACTGCATCAAAATTCCCTATGATCTCTGGTAGAAAATCTACTGGAAATAATTGCGTACAGATCACAGTTGTCTGAAAACACATCGCATTCCAAGCTAACTCTTTCATGGTGTTTGAATTCCATTCATTGTTAAAGCTGGAAAAACAGTCATCTAAAACAATAACACCAGGGCCAGAATCCGGATCAGACTGTTTACTTATAAAGTTATCTATATGTTCATCTTTATATTTGTTTAAGATAGTCGCATTTGGATATTTTTCTGTGTACTGCTTGAATTGATTGTGTCCTGCTGAGATAATTAACATATTGTCACCTACATTTTCTCGATAGTAGTCAATAATGTTGTTAACCAATGTTGTTTTTCCAACAGCTCTTTTTCCAATCATCAAGATCAAAGGGTGCAATGGTAAATCACTTAGTTCAAATTTATCAATCCCATTTATAGATTCTCTTTCAATGGTAATTGTTAAAACCATTATAATTATAAATAAAATTGAATAAAATAAATTATAGCAAATAAACTAATTAATTTACTATAAACTATTTAAACATGGCAGCAATTCTCTCTTTCTTTTTTGGTGTTGGTGTTGGGGCCAGTATGGCGTCAGTAACTACATTCAGTTGGGGTTCAACCGATTTTGTAAAAACTACTGGTAATTCAAAGGTGTCTATTAATGGAAAAACTTATAGTGGAAACAATATTGAGGTTAAGAACGGGAAAGTTTGGATTGATGGTAAACCAGCAGAAGATTATGCACCGACAGGAGATAAATCACACACATATAATGTGACGATAAATGGTAATCCTCAAGGTGTTGCCACACTTGGAGATGTAACTGTAAATGGTAACTGTGGTGATATTGCCACAACCGGTGCAGTAACAGTCAAGGGTAATAGTGAAGATATTGCGACTATGGGTACTGTGACAGTTGGTGGGAGAGCTCAAAGTATTTCAGCATGGGGAAAGGTAACAACCGGAAAGTAAAAAATTGAAAATTCTATTCGTTGTTTTTCTTTATCTATTTTAAATTCAACAGCTTCTTCGTACTTCGGTATGAATCAATCCATTTTGCCCATTTGTGCTGGGATAGGAATAGGGCTTGGAATAGCGGTGATCTACAGTAATTTAACAAAAAGCAAAACTTTCCAGGCTAGATTTGGGAGTCTTGTAACTCTCAAAGTTTATGGATATTCTACAGTTACAATTGACAATCAAACATTTTCTGGCTACAATATTATTGTAGAAAATGGTCAGGTAATTATTAACGGAAAACAAAAAGTAGTTTATTGTAAGTGTACCAACAATAGAAACCATATTCACCTTTTCACAAGTACAATTTCTGGAAATCCTACAAAGATAGAAATGCTCACTATTTATCCTACGGAAATGATCAAGGATGAAAATGAAATTCTGATGCTTAACCCATCAAAGACTAAACTACGTCACGATGTTTATGATATTGTGGATGGGAATATTGTGAGGGAAAACAGTTATCATTACATGAATTATTATAATGGGAGTTGTGTATGATTCTTTTTTTTTATATACTAGTTTAATGCAATAAATAAAATTTTATCTTTCTACGGGTTGCCCTGTACAAATAATCAAAAAAATGATTAAACTATTTACAATGAAAAATAAAAATGAAATATTATAATAATATTGAATCATTATATTTTTATCATGCAGTTGAATTTTTATTGGATTGTTCTGTTTATAATAACAGTCAATTGATTTACCAATTGGGTATTGTCTTTCTAAAAAATTATTAACATCTTCCCTTTCAAAAATATCATTTGCAACCATCATTTTCCCGAAAAAATACCTATTTGATGCTACAACTCGATATTCAAAGTTAATAAATCCATTATGTAGCGTATAAGTAGGGTATAACTCATCATCATAATATTTGTTAATTTCGTAATCAGTGACTTTACATTGTGTTTTGACTAGGTCTCTATCAACTACATTACTAATATAATTATTTGATTTGATGAATAAAGTTAAAATAATTCCAGAAAACAATGCCCACAAAAAGATGTATCGACAAAAAGTGGATTTGGGGTGATTATTTTGTAAAGGCATATTGTAGCTTTAATAATTAAATGTTTAATATATCGGCATATAATTAAAAAATCAATTTTTATGGAGATTATTATATAAAAATTGAATAATAAAATATCTGCTGTTCTTATATAATTGGGATGTATAAGCAGAAGTACCATAAGTACAAGCAAAAATACATGGACGAGAAATACAGTTTGAGTATCAAAGATCCACATTTGTTCAACATTCAACTTAAAAAGAAGAATGTGGAAGGACGAAAGGGTGATAAAAACAGCTATCGTGATTGGATTGGTAAAGAGGTGACATTTTATAACAACAAAAGAAGGATTCCAGTGAAAGTGACAGAAGTAAGACATTATGACGATTTGTACAAGTTTGTTGATGGAGAGGGTTATGATAAATTGATGCCAGACAAGAAGGATCGTCAAAGTGTGATTGATGCGTATCATGAGTTTTATAGTGATGAAGCGATTAAGGAGAGAGGTGGAATGGTGGGTATTGTGTTTGAGTTGGTTTGAGTTTGTGGGGGAAAATTGAAATTAATACCATAAATTACTTATGTTATTAATTTATATTAATTTAATGAACCTTAATACATTTACAAATGAAATTATACCTAAATTAAATAATTTTTCAGATTTTTATGGATTAGTTAATGGATATAGAAATAAAGAAAAAGGAGATTTTTTTGAATATGTCATCAAATATATATTTATATTCCATCCTTTTTATAAAAATATCACCAAAAATATCTGGTTGTATAATGAAATTCCTTTAGTTATTTCCAAGTATCTTAATATTCCAGAAAAAGATAAAGGTATTGACTTAGTGCTAAATACAAAAGATAATAAATATTTTGCCGTTCAATGTAAATTTAGAAGTAATAAAAATGATAAAATTAATTGGGGCAATCTTGGAACTTTTGTTGGTATGACATTTGGAGTGTCTGATAAATTTGATGGAGCGATTTATGCGACTAATATTTATGATATTGATGAAGAAATTCAAAAATGTAAAAGAGTTATAGTTATAAATGAATCTATAATTGAATCTCTAGATGTTTCTTTCTTTGATCAAGTTAGAGATTTAATCAACAAAACAAATAAATATAAACCTAGATTACCATTGGAAAAAAGAGATTATCAGAAGGAATTTATTGAAAAATGTGATAATTATTTTAAGAATAATGATGAAGGATTTGGAAATATTTGTTGTGGTAGTGGTAAGACACTAATGTCATATTGGGTTCATCAAAAATTAAAACCAAGATATACACTGATTGCAGTTCCTTCATTATATTTATTGACACAATTCTTCAAAGAATGGTTTTATGAGGCAGAGGCAGATAAACAAGATATGGAATTCGTTTTGGTTGGTTCAAATGCAGATATTGAAGATGAGTTATATCAAAATAATGGATTGATTTTAACAACAAATGAAATGGAATTATATACACAATTAGTTATTAACAAAATAAATTCCAAAAAAAATTTGGTGATTATAACAACATATCAAAGTTGCGATAAGTTAATATTTGGGAGCAACATTCTTAAAATCACTTATGAATTATGTATTATAGATGAGGCACACAAAACCTGTCAAATAAATGAAAGTCAGTTTACTTTACTATTGAATAATAAACATTTAAGAATCAATAAAAGATTATTTTTAACAGCAACACCAAAAATTTATAATAATCCTGGAGAAACAAATGAAAATGTCATTTCTATGGACAATAAAAAAATATATGGAGAAGAAATTTTTAAATATACTATTCGGAAAGGAATAAATGATAGATATTTATCTGATTACAATATACTAACACAAATTACTGAAAATAATTATATAAATGAATTTTTAACAAACAATAAATTATTATCCTTAGAACAAATTAATAAAATAGATAGTCATTATTTAGGAACTGCTGTTATGATTATAAAAGCAATGCAAAATCATGATTGTACTCATATGGTAACTTATCATAATACAATAAATAATTCGAAAATGATGGAGAAATTATTAAATATGTTGACAGAAAAATTAAATCATGATATTAAAATTATACAATTAGATGGTACTTTATCTATTAATAAAAGAAATAAACTTATTGATGTTTTTAAGAAAACTGATAAATGTGTTATGACTACAGCCAGAGTTTTGAATGAAGGTATTAATATACCAGTAATAGATTCCTTATGTTTTGTCGACTTACGTGCCTCAACAATTGATATTATTCAATGTATCGGAAGAAGTTTACGTTTATATGATGGAAAACAATTAGCAAAAATTTTAGTGCCATATATATTTACTGATATTAATTCCTTAAAAAATAATTATTATTTCCCAAAGTTAGTTAATATTATTAAATCATTATCACAGTCAGATGAATGTATGTATGAATATTTTAGTTTGAAAAATAACGGGAAAACTATTAATAAAAAAATCATCAGTTATCACTATTATATTTCCGATACATTAGTACAGGATGTTTCAGTGGAGGCAAAATTAAATGACTGGATAAGTAATTTAGAAATTAATGTATGGAAAAGACTAAATATGTTCGATTATATGTACAATAAATTAAAAGAATTTGTTGAAAAAAATAACAAATATCCATCACAAGTTGCTAAAGATGACGAAGAGTTAAAATTACACCATTGGATGATGTCAAGAAAAAGAGAGAAAAGAATCGGAATTTTATCACAAGAAAGAATTGAAAAATTAGAAAATATACCTAATTTTAAATGGGATTCATTGGAAAGTTTTGATGACAAATATAATAAATTATTGGAGTTTATAGTTAAAAATAATAAGTTACCATCTGAATGGAGTAAGAATAAAGAAGAAATCAAATTAGCAACCTGGTGTAGGCGATTAAGAAAAGAAAAGAGAATTAATCAATTATCTGATGAAAAAATACAAAAATTAGAAAAAATTAGTATTTGGTTTTGGGATAAGGAAGATCCATTTGAAAAAAGGTATAATGAACTTGTAGATTGGATTCAAAAAAATAAAAAAATACCCAGCATAAATTCAAAAGATAAAAAGGAAAAAGAATTAGGTGCATATTGTGTAAAAATGCGTCAATTACAAAAGAAACACAAATTAAAATTAGAAAAAGAACAAAAGTTAAATGAATTAGAAGGATGGTTTTGGTGTAAAGATACTGATGTTAAAAAATTTCAAACAATGGATGAAAAATACAATGATATTAAAAAATGGATGGATATCAATAATAAAATTCCTACAGAAAATTCTAAAGATGAAGAAGAGGCCCGATTAGGAAGACTTTGTAACAAAATTCGTGCAAGGTATAGAGATGGTAAAATATCTCAAGATAATATTAAACTATTTGAGGCATTACCTAATTGGTTTTGGAAAAGGGATGCAAATACAAAACCATTTGATGAAAATTTTGAAGAATTAGAAGAATGGTTACAAGAACATAAACAAATGCCGAGTAGATATTCTGAAGATAATTATGAAAAACAATTAGGTATATGGTGTGAAAAAATAAAAGAGTTAAAAAGAAGAAATAAACTGGATGATGATAATTATAATAAATTAATAGAATTACCTTTTTGGAATAAATATGAAAGAAGACAATTTCCTGTTAAATAATTTTTTATTTTTATTTAGAGCTAGATAAATCATAAGATTGTATGTTTAAAGGGCATTAAAACCAAGTTCTCCCATTTCCCGCCCTGTTATAAATTGCCTTATGTTGTTCATTTGTGAGACAAAGACCCTTTCTACCAACCTCCACGTAGCATTTCCGCTATGTATCTTCAGTTTCCATAACCTTTACTGAGTAAGAGTTCCAGTTATAGACATTCTTTCGAATGGGAGTAGCACGTACCTTAAGACATCTTTATTAATCAAGATGCCCGACACCTTACCGCGCGTTACGACGGTTATCTATCAATTGCTCGATAGTAACTCGCCACGGGATTGCCATAATATATATAATTTATATATTGTAGGTTTCCCCGTACCAGGTTGTCTTGCTGCTGTCCGATCTTACTCTAAAATTTTTGGACAGTCAACTAGCCGCTATAGCGACTATTCCGACCTAGCTTTTAAGCCGGAATCTTGAAATGAATTGTTGCAAAAGTAGTTGCTCTTGCTAAAGCGTTTGCCGTTCTGGCACACATAGGGGTCGTACTTTTGCTTAAATGGAGTGGGCCACTGTTCGGAACAGCATGATTTAGAGCATAAGTTGTGTTGGATACTGACTTCACCACCGGCACCGTCATCAAGGAAGTAATAGTTTGATGGGATATTTTCGCGTACCTCTTGAGAGACACCATCTATATCACCCTTTTCAAATCCAGGGCCATCTAAAAGTGCGCCAGTTTCTGGATTAATATAAGGTTTATTTCTATCAGCAACTAGCTCTTCACCAGCTCCTTCTTCTTGGGCCATTTCTTCAAAGGCTTCCGGTGACATTTCGGGAGATTCTTCCATTAAAACAGGACCAACTTGTTGTTTAGGGGGCATCATCCACCATAATAAACATACAACAGCGACGACTACGAGTAGAATTACTGCACCAATGGTTACATTTCTCTTATTGAATAAATTGGATTGCATTATCAATGTATATATAGTTATAATTGGAAAAAAAATTACTATTATATATAAATTATTTTTCCAGTTCAATTGAATAAACCGGTAATCTAATACTATCAATAATCCACTTGTTATTTGGACCCTTTATTCTTGGGAAATAATCTATATGAATTTTATATTGATTAATAATTTCATTAATTGAATTTATATAAGATTTATCCTGGGCTATTTTGGAATAAAATGTTTGCGTTGTAAAACTATCACCATACTCTTCCATAGACTCCTCCCAACACTTATTCATAATTTTTTGGGTATCTCTATAAAAATTATCTTCATTAATTATAATAGGTTTGTCATCAGTCTCACTTTTTCTAATAACATAAAGTCCTTCTGGTGCAATAACAATAGATCCTTGAACACGTCCTTTATTATAATGATCCATAAAATGAAATATGTCACTGATACTAGGAAACTCATAAATTAATCCAAACTCTTTCGCCCGGCCACCTGGTTTTGGTGTTGGAGGATGAGTATGAAAAATATATTCATAATCAAAAGATTCTGGCAAATCCTTGGGTAAAAAAATAGTTCTATCATCCTTATCAACACGATTAGTATTTGCAGAAACAATAATCTTTTCAAGTCCTGAATTATTAAAATCTAATAACCCTGCATGTTCGGAATATTTATAAGCCTTTTTATTTTCCCCCAAATTATAAACTCTCTTCCCACCATGTTCCATCAGTGCGTCCATAATCAACATTTGATTCCTATCTATTTTTAAATATCTTTTTTTTGGACTTTTAACAATATTTATTCCATTAATTTTCGCAATAACTCTGGATTCTCCAGCCATGGCATTATTATATCTATAAATAAAATCAATAAATTCATCTGATGGTTTCATATTATGTTTTTTAATATAATGAATCATACTATTTTCCCATCTAATGTTGTTAACTGAAAACAGTCCAGTGACAATATTTTTTTCATTACATAAAAGACAATCCTTGTAATCTTTTTCTTTGTATGATTTAAACTTATCTTTTTGCTCTAAATTTCTCTGAGTTTTTTCAAGTTGTTGAATGAAAAGATCCTGTTGCTTCCATTTTTTATTTTTATGATAAGGAAATGGTAGTGGTTTTCCATTGGAGTCTAAGATAACTTTATCTTTATTAGGTCTCCATAAAAACTCATATTTATAAGGAATATTATCGAATCTAACAATATTCATATATAATAAGTAATGAAATTTTAATTATATTGTAATATTTTAGTTAATAAAATAAATTCGAATTTATCCTCAATATTGATATTTTTTTGTTTGTGTTTGACGGGTAATATCCAGATACCTTTATTTAAATAAAGAACTAATTTAATAATTTTATTTATATTTTTGTGGGATATGTAAAAGTGTGAATTGCTCAATAAATAATAATAGTCTTCAGCATCTTTTTGGTTAAATTTTGAATACTGTTTTTCTAGTGTTTCTAAAAATAATTTTAAGTTTTTCTGATCAACAATTAATTTTTTATCAATGTAGGCAATATCCCAAGACCAATACCAAACAGATAAAGGTATATTATAAATTCCCACGACTGAATATTCTCCTCGAAGTTTTAATTTATCTTTTTCATAAATTTCAACAATATGAGAACCGTCATTTTCTTCTATAAATTTAAAATTATAATTGACAGATAATTCAATTTCCTTACTAATATTTTTTTGAGCAGCATTGTAATAATTATCAATTTCTTGTTTCAAATTTATAAACTTTTGTTCCATCCTATATTAATAGAATGAGTTTAAAAATATACTTAAAAATTATGATCCATTTAATAATATAATCTTATGTTTAATGGAAAAGATAAGAAAATATTATGTTGGAATATGTTGAATAAAAAAAAATGTAATTATGGTAATAAATGTGTGTTTGCACATAATCTGAATGAGCAAAAAATAGAGCCATTAAGACATAAAATTTATTCAATGATAAAATATAGTAATGATTTAAGTAATATTAATCTTGAATCTGATCCTAATCTTTACGAAAATTTACTCCAACTTACAAAAGTTTGTTCTTCTTGTAATAGAGGTCTTTGCCCAGGTGGATATAATTGTAGAAATGGTGCAATAAATTTTAAATTAAGAATATGCTATGATGATTTAGTTTACGGTAATTGTAAGAGGCCAAATTGTCACTCAATTCATTTAACAGAAAGAGGTTTAACACCCTATAATAGAAAGAAAAATGATGAGATTTTTATAAATATTGAAGAATTAAATGATGATGATCATATCATAAAAGACAAACAACTTGATAATTTGATAAATAAGAATGAAAATAACCCTATTGTTGAAAATTCAAATAAATCAAATATGATTAATTATAAGAAAATAATAGACAGTAATAATGAAAATAGTGAAAATAATAAAAAACCATATATTAATTATAATAATAAAATTAATAAAAAACGTAATGAATTAAATGAAATTTCTGGTGTTTTGCTGACTGAAAAATTTTTCCTGAATCATTTAACTAATGATAAAAATGATAAATACTCATCAGATTCAGATTCAATAGAAGAAGATGTTGATAAAATGATAGAATATTTAAATAATGATAGTTCTGACGATGATAATTCTATATTTCTAGTATAAAAAAATTGCATTATAAAATGAATTAAAGGATTACTTTATATTATAACCATATATTATGCAAGATAAGAATAATACATGGACAGAAAAATATAAACCTAAAAAAATAACAGAGTTGACAACAAATACAACTGCTGTAAAATCTCTTTATGCATGGCTTTCGTCATATCATAAATGTAAACAATTAGTTATGGCCAATCAAAAAGGGAAGAAAAAAAATAAAACTACAACAAAAACAGGTACTAATGATCAGATAAAAAAAAATCCGAATATAAAGAGTTGTGCGTTAGTCACCGGTGGTCATGGTGTTGGGAAAAGTGTTACTGTAGAAGTGATATTAAAAGAATTAAATTACGACATTCAAATTGTTGATAATGCTCTATTAAAGTCTTGTAAAAATGCTTCAGATATAATTAGTAAGATTATGACCAACACAAATATTTTGAATATGATGAATAACTTGGAAAATAAAAAGACTGCTATTTTAGTGGATGAAATTGAATCTATTTCATCATCAGCAGATAAAGGTTGTATATTAACTTTACAAAAATTAAATGATCAACATTGGTATTGTCCCATCATATTTATTTCAAATAATCATCATAATAAACTGTTATCAGATATTAAAAAGGCATCTCTAGAAATTAAATTTTGGGCGCCATATCCAGGCGATATGAAGAAAATATTAAATAAAATAACTATTAATGAGGGAATTAAACTAAAAAATGAAGCTGTTATAAATAAAATTATTAATCATTCCCAAAGTGATATAAGAGGTTTAATATTCATACTCCAAGAATTAAAATATATACATGGACATAAATTAATTGATGGAGAAATGATGGATGAATATTGTCAAAATTCAAATAAAAAAGACATTGATATAGACTTATATAAAGCTACTGATGAATTACTCTACCAATATGAAAATGTGGATAACTGTTTGCGATTATATGAAACAGAAAAAGTGTTATCACCCTTAATGATTCACCAAAACTATATTAAAAGTGTGATTGCAAATACAGAAGATATTGCAGATCAACATGAACAAGTAGAGACTATAGCAGAATTGTTAGCATTAGGAGATGTTATTGAAAATTATATATATGGTGATCAAAATTGGGAATTACAAATCATTCATGGATTTTTCTCATGTGTTGCTCCATCATATTATCTTTGTAAAGATTTAGATGACATGCCAAATAAGGTAAAACTTACATTTGCAACAGATTTAAATAAAACATCAATTAAACGCATCAATAAAAAGAATATAATAAATACAGATCGTTGTTTTAAAGATATGAATATAAATGATTATATTTATGTAAATAAAATTATAAGAAAATTACTTGCAGATGGTAATATAAAAGAATGTATAAATCTTCTCAAGGATTATAATATTAAATTAGAACATATAGAATCATTATTGAAGATTGATAAAATAAAAGACACAAAAACTAATCTTACATCTAAACAAAAGAGTGAATTTAATTCTTATCTTTAACACCCAATAAAATAACGCACTTTTAATCTCAAAAATATATAGAAATTTTAATAAATATAAGAAAAAGTTTCAGAATTTTTTTTATTATATATAGTATATATAATACTAATGTCTAACAGAGATACTAGAGGGGATGAATATCGTGGTTCCCGTGATTCCGATGACCTAGTCAAACGCCTACTTAAGGAAAAGGCCAGTGAATACGACGCCTTTACTAAACTAAGAAGAGAATACCCAAATGATTCTAAGAAAGTTTCAGAAGTTATGGAAGCTTACAAAGAAACTCTTTCAAGAATCTACAAAAAAGCCAAGAAATTCAAACAAGTGCTTATGGATAGATATTCTGGATATCAACTCCCAATGGCTGATCTTATGAAGAAGGCTAAGAAATTCCAAAAGAAATACAAATTCACTGATGAAGAATTTGCCATGTTCATTTTACTTGTTACCACTGAACATGGTAGCAAATATGCTCTAAGCATTCCAACTTCTAAAATGGCCAGAACTCTTGGTTATGATGCTGCTGTTCAAGCAACCACTAAACTTGAATTTAAAGCTGATGATGCCAGTGCTGTTGAAGAAATTGTCAACAAATATGGTGAAACTAAACCACTCCATGCTCAAGTTCTTCTTCAAACTCTCCAATACAGAGATTGTGCTCCTGAGGCCTTAACTGGTAAATTTGATCCTCACAAACATAATCCTTACTCATATGTGCACCCTGTTCTTGCTGCACTTTTCCTTCCTAAGGTTAAACTTCTTGATGATCAAATGCTTATCAGCAACATTGGTTACATTGTTAACCAAAAGGCTAAAGGCCAACAAATCCAAACTCTTCCCGATCATAACCTTTACTGGAACATGATCACCGATCCCAATGACACTGCTTGCCATATCAACAACACCATCGTTGATCTTAAGAACAGATATCACCTCCAAACTCAACTTTGGGATGCTGTTATGAAACTCCGCCTTGGTCAATACTACTATGGTGAAAGATCAGGTCTTGTTAACTTTATGAGTGCCATTGAAAACTGCAGAAGTGCTATTCATGATGCCCCAGATCTAACCTATGTTAAGGATGAAGGCACTATCCTCCGTAGACTTCTTGCCGCCTTCTCTCTCTACCCAACATATGTTAGCGTCAATCGCCTATGGGGTTCAATGGGAGGTCTCCAAGTAGGTATGCCAGGATCTTCTTATGATGTTAGCTCAATTGGTAACGTTTCAAGAGTTCCAATGATTACCCTCCGTCTTCCACTCAATGCTGCTGGTGCTGCCAGACCAGTCACTCTAAGTGATGCTCTTACTCAACCACAATGGTTTGTTGAGAATAAGACTATTGTTCCTAAATCACTCAACATTATCCACAGTCACGATGTTGTCTTCTTCTACGTCGGCCGTAGATACCAACAAGTGTCACTTGCTCGCCTCAACCTTCCATTCAACTTCACTAACCTTCCAATGACTGTTACTGGTTGGGAATCACTCAACGAACATCCAGTCAATGCTCCTGAAGGAATGACTATCAATGGTGAACAATACCTCCTCAGATCAGTTGTCACAGTTGAAAAATCAAGAGTTGCTAACAGCAAGAATGTCATTGTTGGATCCAGCACTCTCATCTGCATCCCAAGAGATCTTGAACGCAACAACCTTGAAAGAAGATGCTACCTCTATGATCCTCAAGGTTCAGGTATCCAATGGGTCCCACGTGGTCAACAAGCTCCCAACGATAACTACCAATACAACCAACCTATTACATGGATCCCTTGCGAACAACAATACGCTTCAGAAGAAGGTGCCCTTGAATCATTTGATCATCGTGCTATGACTCGCGGTACCATCTACATGTACCAAAAACAAGTTTCCTATGAGGAATGCATTACCATCTAAAAACTTTATTAACCACGACTTCAAATATTCTTCTAATAAGAACAATTGAACTTAATTAAATTTTCTTCTTTTATTATTTTTACATTTATAATAAAATCCACCATTTTTATATTTCATTTGACTCCATTTGCGACTTTCCATTAAATATGCAATACAAATATTCCTATTTTTAGAAAATTTATCATCAAAATGGAGTTTTAATCCTTGATTCTTTGATCCTCCACCTTCTACTAAAACTTTACTTGGATCCATTTCCTCCTTTTTAAGTTGATTATCATATTCTGACAAAACCTTAAGATCATATTCCAGATTAAAGTCTTCATATAAAAAGGTCATAATATCATAAATCCCGTATTTTATTGAAAAGGCAAATAATTTATCTTTATCTGGATATATCTCCTGGAATTCATTATATATCCCATTATCAATTAAATATTTTCC
>OBIC01000186.1_pt1 | contig 24127 bp, 22 predicted proteins | sample 1519831 | NCBI WGS metagenome assembly OBIC01 (sample SAMN03019805, study PRJEB22545) | beach sand metagenome | biome: beach; feature: sea beach; material: beach sand | place: USA: Municipal Pensacola Beach, FL | collected 2010-10-20 | depth 40-45 cm m
ACACCCATGTTCTCTGCGCCACCTTCTCCCTACGGGAAACCCCGTATCGTCATTGCGGCGGTGGGCCCGCTGATGTGCCAAACTGCCGGCGAAGTGGCCGATGGGGTGATCGCTCACTCATTTACCACCGAAAAGTACATGCGTGAAGTGACCCTCCCAAACCTGGAAAAAGGGCTGGCTGCCAGTGGCCGCACGCGAGCGCAGTTTGAAATTGCGTTTAACCCTTTTGTTATCTCCGGCCGCAATGAGGGTGAGTTTCAACAAAACCGGATTGCTGCCTGCAAGCGCATTGCGTTTTATGCTTCCACTCCCGCCTATAAAGGTGTGCTGGAAATCGAAGGTTACCCCGGTCTGCAAGGTGAACTGAATGCCATGTCCAAAAAAGGATTATGGGATGAAATGGGCGAACAGATTGAGGAGGCGTTGCTGAACAAGATTGCTATCGTTGCGGAGCCTGGTGAGGTCGTGGCGGGCATTAAAAAACGCTATGGGGATATGATTGACCGAACATCGGGAGATTTTAATTTTGCCGAAGGTGAAACCAAACAACAGATGATTCAGGCTTTGCAGCAAATCACACGGACTTAGCCTGGGCGGGTTGTCAGGGGTGGAATACGGCGGTAGACCAGGTAAGCGGATAAAACAATCATGGCCAGGAGTACAAACGTTGCCCGGTATGCCAGCGGTGAGGGATGGCCACTCGTCGTCACCGGAAAAAAACTGAGAAAAAAACCGGCCACAAACTGGATGGCCGCCATGCCTGACATCTGGGCCATATTCAATGCCGTCATTGAACGCCCGGCCAAATGAGCGGGAAAGTAGCGGCGGCCATCGGTAAAAATCAGGACCGCGTAGCCACCTGAAAACCCGAGCATAATCATCAGCAGGCTTGTCAGCCACAAAGGGGCGGAAGGCATGAGCGCCAATCCCAGGCAGATGGCTGCCGCATAAACGGCTCCCCCTCGCACTAATTGCCGAATGCTGAACCACCGTTGCAGCTGGCCAAACAACAAAGGCGAAAGCATTGCGGTTACTCCCATACCAAAGAGTACATGGCCACGCTCAACTGCACCGAGCTGATAGGTATCAAACAAAAAGGGGCCTCCCAGTAACGTCAAGACACAGACCACAAGTGGATTGGCGACAAACACCATCACAAAGAAAAATGGAGCATAACGGTTGCGAAAAACCGCCAGCACACCATTCAGGTTTTCTTTGAGGGACTCATGTTTGGATGTGCTGGCAGGTTGGCCAGGAGGCGCATCTCGGAGGGTGGAAAAAATCGACAGCACCATAACCGCCGTGATAATGGATAAGCCAAAAAATACATTGCGCCAGCCAAAGAGCTCAGAAGCAAAGGCCAATGGCGCGGTTGCCAACAGCACACCGATTTGCCCAGCAGAAATCTGCAGGGCGGCCATTTGCGGAAGCTTCTCGCTGGAAAACCAGCTCTCCAGAACCACAAAGGCGCCAATGATTGCCCCGGAAATACCAATGGCCATTAACACACGGGCCAGCGTTAACCCGCTAAACGTTTCTGCGACAGCAAAAATCAGTGCTCCGACAACGGCAATGGTGTAAAGCCCACTGATCGTCAGACGCCCACCAAAGCGGTCGATGAGAATGCCGACCGGGATTTGCATTAAAGCCTGAGCGAGGAAAAAAACACCCGTTAAAACCCCGAGCGCATCCGGGGAGAAGCCAATATCGCGCATTAAATCCGGCGCGATGGCGGCAGTGGACGTCCTGAGCACCTGGGCAAGAATACCGCCTGCAATCAAAATCATCACAATACTGAGACGGCGTTGAGCCAAGCTAAGTAATGACACATATCCTCCCGTGGACCCGCGTGTGCAGCGGGTGATGTGAGCCCCTGTGCTTTAGGAAACGAACGTGCGGTGCGTAACGATTAAACGGTTTTTAAACCTTGGGTTAGACAGCGGTCCCGTTGTGGTGGCCAAAGCAAAGGTTCTAACGTTATTTTTTTTATTTTTCTATCATGCCAGTTGAACAGGCTTTCGGGTACCTCAGTCTCGGGTTTTTTCAAGCTGGCTCAATAATTGCTGTTTACCCGCTTAAGAAAAATAATGGATACAGGGAGTTGTACCATGCAAGAAGGTGCGTCAACAATAACAAGTCATGCCTTACCGGGTTTCTTGATGCCACCGTTGGCACAGGAATCCTTTCCGGACTCGAAAGGTAGCGCCTTTTTCAGCCATTTGATCAATCAGACGATTTCTTACCAAGGACATTCACAAGACGGGCTGGAAGTTAAATATAATCAACAGCTTGATAAGGTTGATCCGGGGTTTGATTGGAATGCGTACACCACGCAACAATCCTCAAGTACACACCTTAACAGACTTACCATGGTTGATGAACAGGGCCGTTTGACTGACGCCGCTGAGAGCACGTTCCCAGTAGTGGAAGTGGCCTTAAGCGCGGGCGGAAATACCTTGCCACCCGCACAACAAAGCTTGCAGACAAATGTGCCTTTAGCATTGTCAGAGCCCAATCGGTTGAGGGAGGCAGGCTTCACTTTGAAACAGCCACAAAGTCCTGGGCAACAGGGCTTGTCAGCCGGTCCACTTTCAGTGACAGAGCAACGTGTGGCAGCTCAAATGACCACGCCTGGCGACGGTATGCGCATGCCGCAGATGAGTTTATCCAACCCGACAGACAGCAGCGAGACGGTGGATGCAGGGTCATTGAACCGTGAGCTGAATCGTCAGACTGGGAACAAGGAGCGGTTTCTGGGGCCGCAAGCAGCGGTTCAGGGGGCTGTGGCTTCCAGTCTACCGGAGGCGGGTACCCGAATAGAAACACCTCTTCAAGGTAATAATCAGGCCCACAGTACTGCGGCAATGAGCGGGGCCTCTGTCGCTCATCGTCAGAGTACTGTACCAGTTGTTATACCAGCCCCCGCAGAGGCTATCCCGTCTGGTATGCCGGTTGAGACAGTCCGGGCGGAGGCAGCCCGTCAGCATTCCGCCGAATCGGTTGTCAGATCAAGGCAACCGGGTGAACCGGGGCCGGCCAATGCCGCCGGGACGGCTGGAGTCAGCGTGCCGTTGCCTGCCAGCATGATGAAAGCAGGGCAGCCCGAGTATACGGCGAATACCATGCACCTTTCCGGAGGCAGCCAAACTTCAGCGGGATGGGAACCGGGCTTTCGTCAGATCATCCCCGTAGGGAATCCTGTGAATGATGCCACGGAGCCAGTCGCTGCTGCACAAAATGCGGCTCGGATACCAGAATCGCCACAGGCCCAAGCGTATATCAACCAAAATAGTTCTCAATCGGTGCCGACAGGGCTTGATCATAATCCGCCGGGTCATTCCGCTCCTGGGTTGACGGCTGACGATGCCAATCAACCCGTCTTCGATGCCGCCAAAGCCAATAATGATCTGCGCACAACGGCCCATGAGCCGGCCCGACCTGTCTCGCAATCGACTGTCTTGGAGAGTCTGAGCAGCCTTGGGGCGGGCAAGGTGAACGATAGCCTGGGGGAAATCGGCAGCACTCGGAGCGACACACAGCGGGTCCCTCATTTTAACCTGCCGGTTTCCGTGAATCATAAAGCCTGGTCAGATGCTTTCTCCCAGCGTGTGCAATGGTTGGCGAGCAATAGTGTGAATCAGGCTGAAATCCGGTTGGATCCACCCCAACTTGGCAAAATAGATGTACAAATTGATATCTCTGGGCCAGAGACGCGGGTTATCTTTAATGTGGAGCATGCGCAGGCCAAAGAAGCGCTGGACAACGCTTTGCCCCGTCTTAGGGATATGATGAGTGAATCCGGCTTTCAACAGCTGGATGTCGGTGTTGGGCAAGGCAAGGGCCAGGCACAATCCGAACTGGCCGGGCGCGATAGCAATCGGTCGCCAGGCACGGCCCCCAGTACACAAGACGGGGGTGTCGAGGAGCAGCTTGCTGCCGAGCCGGCTCCCGTAACCCCTGGTACGATTCAGGACGGGGTTGATATCTACGCCTGATAAAACAGCGCACCTTTTATTCCAAGCCGGCTGAAGTGAGAGTCGGCCTTACGCATTGCCGTACTTGAGTTCGCATCAGCCCTTGCCTTGTTTTTGACGGCAGGCGATCCAAAATGTGATGTGTTTTCCCCGAAATCCGTCGATCCAAGAGCGCCAGATACCAATGGATGATGTTTCTTCGTCGCCAGGGCTATGTGACTGGTCAGGCAGTCAAGTTTTTGACAAATCGGAGTGCTCTTTTGTAACGCCTGCTTTTTAACCATCTGATTTTGTTCAATAAACAATTTTTCACGGGGTGGCACACGTATTGCTAAATTGAGAGTGAGACGTGATGTTAACAGTAACAGCAAGGAATGCAGGCCATGGCAAAAGGCAAAAAAGATAAAAAGGCTCAAAAAGGGAAAGGCGCGGCTGAGGGTGATGAGCCGAAGTCCGGCGGTTCAAAGAAACTGCTAATTATTATCATTATTTTGGTGGTGCTGCTGCTGGCGATGGGGGGAGCAGGAGCCTGGTTCTTCCTGTCTTCGTCGGGTGCTAGTACGCCACAGACTACCGAAAGCGGGCCGCCTGAGCCGGCAAAGAGTGATGCGGTGTATATCGAGTTTGAGGATTTTACGGTCAACCTTGATCACGATCACCGTCGGTTTATTCAGGTCGGTCTCTCTGTTTTGACCTATTACCCCGAAACGGAAAAAGCATTTTTTAACTATATGCCGCAATTGCGCAGCCGCATGATTTTGCTGATCGGCAGCCAAAATTATCATGAAGTCCGCTCAGAAGAGGGCCGCGTGGCGTTCAGACAAAAAGTGCTCGAAGAGATCCGCGCCGTGTTTGAAGAAAATGGCGTCAAGGTTGATATCGATAACGTCTTTTTCACCAAGTTCGTAATGCAGTAAGTTTGTGGTGGATCTGTGAAGGATATTCTCAGTCAAGACGAAATTGATGCGCTGCTCCATGGCGTGGATAGCGGTGATGTCGAGTCCGAAACCGATGCGCCGGTCGATATCGATACGTCCGAGATCAAGGTTTATGATTTTGCCAATCAGGATCGGATTGTTCGTGGACGCCTGCCAACGCTGGAAATGATTAACGAGCGGTTTGTTCGTTATTTCAGGACAAGTATTTATAACATGATCCGTAAACCCATCGAAATTAACCCCGAAGGGGTATCGATGGTCAAATATGGCGAGTACAACCAGGGGCTTTTTGTCCCCACCAGCCTGAGTCTCATCAAGGCACACCCATTGCGTGGTACCGGCTTAATTATGATTGATCCTAAGCTGGTGTTTTCGATTGTGGACAACTTCTTTGGTGGCAGTGGGCGCTACTACAACAAAATCGAAGGACGCGATTTCACGCCCACTGAACACCGAGTCATCCGCCTGGTTGTGGATTGTATCTTTGGCGACATGCAGCGGTCCTGGGAGTCGGTACACCCTCTCAATTTTGAGTACCTCTCTCATGAGGTCAATCCCAACATGGCGACAATTGTCAACGCCAATGAAATTGTTGTGGTCAGCTCCTTTAGTGTGGAGCTTGATGGGGGGGGCGGGCCACTGCAGATCACCTTGCCATTTTCATTGATTGAGCCCATTCGGGACAAGCTGGATGCCGGCATACAAAGTGATCGGGCCGACACAGATGATCGTTGGAATGAAGCGTTACGCCAGGAGTTGATGCAGGTCGAGATTGAAATGGACTGCAAACTGGCGGAATTGGAAATGACGGTTCGTCAGCTCGCGAATCTGAAAGCAGGCGATATTTTGGCGATCGACGAGCCGGGCCTTGTGTTGGCGACTGTCGAGGGCATTCCGGTGCTCCGAGGAAAGTATGGCAAGTCGGCCAAAGGACAGGCGGCCATTGCCGTGGATAAGTTGATTGTTACACCGCCCGAGGAGTCGGAAGGGCCGGTCGAACCGAACAAAACCCTGGTTGTTAAGGAGAATACGCCATGAGTGACGAAACCGAAGATCAAAGCACCGATACGCCCGATGTGGGTGATGAGTGGGGTGATGCGCTGAAGGAACAGTCTGAAGGTGAAACCAATCAACAGGAAGAAACAGCCAGTAGTGAGGAAGACCCCTGGGCGGACGCCATGGAAGAACAAACTGCGGGTGAAGCGCCTGTCGCCAAGGTTGATGATGCTGCGAAACCGGCTGAAATGGCCGAGTTGCAAAGTGTGAGCCCGAAAGCACCGGAGCATGATGTCAACATCAATGCCATTTTGGATGTCCCCCTCACGATCAGCCTGCAGGTGGGCAAAACAGAAATCAGTATCCGTAATCTGCTTCAGTTGAATCAGGGATCTGTGGTGGAGCTGGATCGAATGGCGGGTGACCCACTGGATGTAACCGTCAACGGGACCTTGATTGCCCACGGTGAAGTGGTGGTCGTCAACGATAAGTTTGGCATTCGGCTGACAGACATCATCAGCCCTGCTGAGCGCATCAGGAATCTCAGTTGAAACTCAAGGTCTGGTGTTCATTGATTGGACTGGTACTCGCTTGGCTAGAGCCGGTTTGGGCAGGTGAGCCACCTGCTTCGCCTTCCGTGAGCCCCAATACACTGGCCTTCGACTCGCTCTTGCGTGTCAGCGGCGGGTTGCTTGTTGTCCTTTTGGTGATGATTTTACTGTTTTGGCTGATGAAACGTACCCGGTTGCTTAAGCCAACCGGGCAGGCCGATATGAAAGTACTGGGAAGTCTTGCGGTTGGTCAGCGTGAGCGGATTGTTCTGGCGCAAGTCGGGGAGGCACAGGTACTGGTGGGCGTTGCGCCAGGGCAAGTAAACAGCCTGTATGTTCTGCAAACACCGGTCGTGTTGGATCCGGGCGAAAAGCTAGACAGCAAAAGTTTTGTTGAACGCCTGGAAGGCTTGTTGAACAAAAAAGAGGTGGGAGAAGGTCATGAGTAAAGGGTCTTATCTGGCCGGCACGCTCCTCTTATTCTTGCCAATGGGGGTATGGGCAGCAGGCTTGCCGGCCGTCACGGTGGAGTCCACCGCAGAGGGGGGGCAAACCTATACCCTGACTTTGCAAATTCTGGCGCTCATGACGGCATTGTCGCTGTTGCCCACGGCACTGTTGATGATGTCCTCCTTCACTCGAATCATCATTGTGCTGGCGATTCTAAGGCAGGCGATGGGGACTGCGCAGACACCCTCCAATCAGATTTTATTAGGCCTGGCGTTGTTTCTGAGTTTTTTTGTAATGGCGCCGGTCATTGAGCAGGTTTATGGCAATGCCGTTGAACCTTACCTCAATGAACAATTGACAGAGGAACAGGCACTGGCGCGTGCACGAGAGCCGGTGGCCGCTTTTATGCTCGGGCAGACCCGTGAGTCAGACATCGCCATGTTTGCCGAAATCGCTGGTTATGACAGTATTCAGACGCCCAGTGATACCCCTTTTTCTGTTCTGATGCCGGCTTTTGTCACCAGCGAATTGAAAACGGCTTTTCAGATTGGATTTTTTATTTTTATTCCTTTTGTCGTGATCGACCTGGTGGTTGCCAGTGTGTTGATGGCCATGGGGATGATGATGCTTTCACCCATGATTATCTCCTTGCCTTTCAAGATCATGCTGTTTGTGTTGATTGATGGCTGGAGCCTGTTAATGGGTACGTTGGCCGCCAGTTTTTATGGGATTGCACCGTAACGTTTGTGTCAGGTATGTGGTGCGCAGGTCCGGTTGCTTTGAGGATAAGTGGTTAAAGGGAGGTTTTTATGGACCCGGATATGGTGATTGAAATGGGCCGGCAGGCTTTGCGGGTCACATCGCTGATCTCGGCGCCTATTCTCCTATCGGCCCTGGCCGTTGGTTTGTTGGTTGGCATGTTTCAGGCCGCTACACAAATCAATGAGTCAACACTGAGTTTCATCCCCAAACTGATCATCCTGGTCATTTCCCTGTTTCTTGCCGGGCCCTGGATGCTGGAATTGCTGTTGAGCTACACGCACGAGCTGTTCGAGAGCATCCCGATGGCCCTCCGGTAATTCCTCATGCAGCTATCGAGTGCAGAGATTGGTGGCTTATTAGGGGTCTACCTGTGGCCATTTTTGCGCATTGGCGGGATGTTGTTTGCTATTCCTGTGTTTGGGACGCGCATGATGCCTGTACGGATTCGTATCATGCTGACCTTGGTGCTCACCGTGGTGATTGCCCCGGTTCTTCCCGCTTCTCCGGATATCGATATTATCTCGTTGACCGGTGTGTTGACGGCCATTCAACAGCTGTTGGCGGGTCTGGTGATGGGGTTTGTTTTACAGATGGTCTTTTCGGCGCTGGTTATGGCCGGTGAGTACATCGCCATGTCCATGGGGCTCGGTTTTGCTTCTCTGGTGGACCCGGCCAATGGGGTCAATGTACCGGTGGTTTCGCAATTTTATGTCATTGTGGCCTCGCTGTTATTTTTGGCGCTCAATGGCATGCTGTTGCTTACACATTTGCTGATACAAAGTTTCCAGCTTTTGCCGGTGGGTATTGACCTGCTTGGTAAGGATGCCTGGTGGACCTTGGTAACGTGGGGTTCTCACATGTTTATCGGGGCGGTGCTGATCGCGGTACCCATTGTATCGATTTTGCTATTGGCCTATGTGGCCTTGGGCGTTATGACCCGTGCCGCGCCACAGCTCAATATTTTTTCTGTCGGTTTTCCCGTCACACTCATGCTGGGATTTATCGCCATGTTGCTGACTCTGGAAGGCTTTTCGAGCCGTTTCCAACAGCTCCTGCTGGATGGTTTTCAGCTGATCCCGGTCTTATTGCAGAGGTAGTTATGGCAGAAAATGAGAACGGCCAGGAAAAAACCGAACAACCAACCGCGAAACGGTTACGGGATGCCCGTGAGAAAGGGCAAGCGCCGCGTTCCAAAGACTTAAATGCCACAGCGATTATGTTGCTGGGGGCTTTTGGATTGATTCTGATAGGCCCGGATCTGATCCAGGGTTTGATGGACATTTTCAAACAGGGGCTCCTGCTTGAACGCGAAGCGCTGATGGATAAGCACCATGTGCCGATCTTCCTGGCCCAAATATTTCTAGATGCCTTGTGGCTGCTGATGCCTTTCTTGGCATTGATGCTGTTCGCGGCATTATCCGCACCGCTCATCCTGGGTGGTTGGGTTTTCAGTACTAAAGCTTTGGCGCCCGATTTAAAAAAGCTCGATCCAGTGGCCGGCTTCAAACGCATTTTTTCGCTGAAAGGTCTGGTTGAGCTACTTAAAGCCTTAGGCAAGTTTCTCATCGTTGGCGGGGTTGCCGCCATTCTATTTTATTTTTTGAGCGATGAACTTTTAGCCTTGGGGGCCGTGTCTGTCTTTGCCGGGTTTGAAGCGGCGGGCTGGTATATTTTTGGATCATTCATTGTGCTTTCGCTGGGCATGGTGATCATCGCAGCGATGGATGTGCCCTTTCAAGTTTGGCAGCACCGCAAGCAATTGCGGATGTCGCGTCAGGAAGTCAAGCAGGAGTTGCGCGACACCGAAGGTAAGCCAGAGGTGAAAAGTAAAATCCGCAGTCTGCAGCAGCAACTGGCCCAAGCGAGGATGATGGATAACGTACCGGATGCCGATATTGTCATCACCAACCCAACGCACTATTCCGTAGCGTTGAAATATGAGCAGAGTGCGATGAAGGCGCCTGTTGTCGTTGCCAAAGGTGTGGACCTGATTGCGCTCCGAATCCGTGAGCTGGCCGCAGAGCATGGTGTTGCGGTGATTTCTTCGCCTCAACTTTCTCGGGCCTTGTACGCCAGCACCGATTTGCAAAAAGAAATTCCTTCCCCGCTGTATTTGGCGGTGGCTCAAATTATGGCTTTTGTTTACCAACTTAAGACGGCGCGTGCGCGGGGAGAGGCCAAGCCTAAAGCTCCCCGCCCAGATATTCCGGAGGATTTTCTGGATTTTCTGCGCCGCCAAGGAAATGATGTATGACCCCTAAATCACTGCCGACGGATTTACCCACTGTTTTTAATCAGTTCAAGCTGTTTGCGCGCGGCGGGCTAGGTGCGCCACTTTTAGTCATCGCGATTCTGGTGATGATGATTTTGCCTTTGCCGGCCATCATGCTGGACATGTCCTTCACCTTCAACATCATGTTGGCGTTAATCATTTTGCTGGTGACTGTCTATGTTAACCGGCCTCTCGATTTTGGTTCCTTTCCCACAATTCTGTTGGTGGCAACTTTGTTGAGGCTGGCACTGAACATTGCCTCAACACGGGTTGTATTGCTCCAGGGGCATGAAGATTCCGATGCGGCGGGTAAGGTGATCGAAGCTTTTGGTGAGGTCGTGATTGGCGGCAACTATGTCGTGGGCCTGGTGGTATTTTCCATTCTGGTGATCATTAACTTTGTGGTTGTGACCAAAGGTGCGGGCCGTATTTCGGAGGTGACCGCACGTTTCACGTTAGATGCTTTACCCGGCAAGCAGATGTCCATTGACGCGGACCTGAATGCGGGCATCATCACCCAGGAGCAAGCGCGCACACGGCGCGAAGAAGTGGGCCGGGAGGCCGATTTTTACGGTGCCATGGATGGTGCCAGCAAGTTTGTTCGAGGGGATGCGGTTGCGGGGATCATTATTCTTCTGATCAACATGGTTGGCGGCCTGGCGATTGGCATGGCTCAGCACGACATGAACTTTTCGACAGCGGTTGAGCGGTACACCCTGTTGACCATTGGTGATGGGTTGGTTGCCCAGATTCCATCGCTGCTACTGTCAACCGCATCGGCCATCATTATTACTCGGGTTTCTGCCGCCGAGGATATGGGTGCGCAGGTCACGACCCAACTGTTCAATAACCCCAAACCTTTGATTGTGACGGCAGGCATACTGGCCATTATTGGTTTGGTCCCCGGCATGCCGCACTTTGCTTTTTTAACGCTGGCCTCTGTGGCTGCGGGGGTGGCTTTCTGGATGGTTCAGCGCCGACAAAAAGCTCAGCGGGCGTCGACTGCTGAAGAGACCAAAACGGAAGAAGTCAGCCCTGAAAACCGGGAGCTGAGTTGGGATGATGTCTCGCCTGTGGATGTCGTCGGGCTTGAAATCGGCTATGGCCTGATCCCGTTGGTTGACGCCAATCAGGGCGGGCAGCTGATGAGCCGAATCAAAGGGGTACGTAAAAAACTCTCACAAGACCTGGGTTTTTTAATTCACAGTGTTCACATCAAAGATAATCTGGCCCTGGACCCTAACACCTACCGAATTTGCCTGCATGGCGTGCCGATGGGAGAGGCCACCGTTCATGCGGGCAAAGACCTGGCGATTAATCCGGGATCGGTGTACGGGGATATCGAAGGCATTAAAACCAAGGATCCCACCTTTGGGCTAGATGCTTTGTGGATTGAGCCCAGCAGTGCTGACCATGCGAGAACCCTGGGATATACCGTGGTGGATGTCAGCACTGTGATCGCTACACATCTCAGCCAGATTTTGAAAACGCATGCCAGTCAGTTGCTGGGTCATGAAGAAGCCCAGCAACTGTTGAAAATTCTGGGTACCAAATTACCCAAACTTGTTGAAGATCTGGTGCCGGACATTTTGCCGCTGAGCGTAGTGGTCAAAGTTATGCAAAATCTGCTGCAAGAGGAAATTTCGCTCCGCGATATGCGAACGATTGCCGAGACCCTGGCGGAAAACGGTCCCAAGAGTCAAGACCCCGACGTTCTGACAAGTGTTGTCCGCTCAGCCCTGGGGCGACAAATTGTTCAGAAAATCGTGGGGTTAGATGAAGAATTACCTGTTTTTACATTTGACCCTTCCTTGGAACAGATATTGCTCCAGTCATTACAAGCCACGAGTGATACGGGTATGGGAATTGAACCCGGGTTGGCCGAGCGGTTACACACCTCCTTGGCGGACTTATGTCAGCAACAGGAATTGAAAGGTGAGCCCTCCGTATTACTCACGCCAGCATTGATACGTGCTGGCATTGCGAGATGGCTGCGAAGCAGCCTGCCATCACTGGTGGTACTCAGTTACAACGAGGTCCCACCGGACAGGAAGATCCGAATTATGGCGTCCATAGGCGCTTAATGGATGAAGACTGATTGGAAGGTGTTTACAGCGGGAATAACCGCGATTGCTTGAGGTAAACAGACAGTGAAAATTAAAAGAATCGTTGCGCGAGATATGCGAACTGCAATTCGGAAAGTGCGGGAAGAGCTTGGTCCCGACGCCGTGATCCTCGCGAATCGTAAAGTTGATCAGGGTGTGGAGATTATTTCTGCGCTGGATTATGACGCCGAAAAATTATATGAGCAAAGTGACGCCGCCGGCCCGAATGAAGCTGCAGCTTCTCCGGCGCCTGTCACACCTTCCTCAAGCAAACCTGGGACGGCCGCTGCCTCGGAATACGCGCAGTTAGCGCAAGATATACATGCAGAAAATGAGCGGCAAGCGCACTTCCAGCTGGCGGAAGACCGGGTTTCTATCCCTGAGACGCATCCGCATCATACCGCGTCATCGCCTGGCCATCAGGCGGCTTCGCTGGTTAAGAATGCCCCACGCGCTCGCGCTCCAGAGCCACCGGCGAGAAAGCCGAGCCTACAAAAAGATCCGCCTGAGCGGTTGACAGATTTTATGAACGATACCGCATTTGCCAAGAAAGCCGTCAGTACGCATGAGGCATTTGAGGCAAGTCCGTCGGGTGAAAAACCCGCTCGTCAAGAAATGCTCATCCAAGACCTTCAACATGAACTGAAATCTTTACGTGGACTCATGGAAAGTCAGTTTTCCATTTTTGAATGGGAAGGGGCGGCACGCCGTCATCCTGTCCGTGTCAATCTGCTCAATCGTCTATCAGACCTTGGTTTGGACATCGATCTTGCCAAGCAGATTGTGGGGCAAGTCAACGAAGAGCGCGATCCTGAGCGGGCATGGCGTATGGCCCTGGAAATTTTGAGCCGACAGCTACCCGTGATGGATGATGAAATCCTGAATTATGGAGGGGTCGTTGCGTTGGTTGGGTCGACCGGTGTGGGTAAAACCACCACAGTTGCCAAATTAGCTGCTCGCTACGCCATGACTCATGGACAGCGGAATGTCGCCATTGTGACCACAGATAATTACCGTATCGGTGCTCATGAACAGCTGCTGCACTATGCCAGGATTCTTGGCGTGCCGATGCAAACGGCGGATAACAATGAACAATTAGGCCGGGTTTTGGCGGGTTTGATGGATCGAAAACTCGTATTGATTGATACAGCAGGTATGAGCCAGAGAGACCTTCGTTTGAGTGAACAGTTTGCGACATTAAAGGGGAGTAGTCCGTTAATCAAGTCGTACCTGGTGATGTCGGCGACTACAGACCTGAACGCGCTGGATGAAACCGTCAAAGCCTTCAGCCGCGTTGACCTGACAGGTTGCATCATCACGAAACTGGATGAAGCTTCGGCTATTGGCGCCCCTATGTCAGCGGCAATCCGGCATCACTTACCTGTTGCGTATGTGGGTGTTGGGCAGCGAGTCCCGGAGGATTTACAGCCAGCCAGGGCCCACCGCCTGATTAGCCGGGCCTTGAACAGCGGAGCGGGTACTCAGAAGGCGGAAGAACTGGAGCCGGATGTGCTCGCAGCTAAATTGAGAGGAGCACGTAGTAATGCACATGCCTGATATTGGTTTTGATCAGGCCGCTGGCCTGAGGCGCCTGTTGAACAGTCCGCGGCCTGTTCGAGTCATTGCGGTCACCAGTGGTAAAGGCGGCGTTGGAAAGTCCAATATATCCGTCAACCTGGCCGTGTCAATGGCGCGCAGTGGTCAAGATGTCATGGTTTTGGACGCGGATCTGGGTTTGGCAAACATCGATGTATTGTTGGGTTTACGTCCTCAGTACAACTTATCTCATGTCATTACCGGTGAGCGTTCACTGGAAGAAATCGTTGTCGAAGGTCCGGCCGGGGTCATGATTGTTCCCGCATCCTCGGGGATTCAGCGGATGTCCGAGTTAACGCCGGCTGAGAATATTGGACTGGTGCGGGCTTTCAGTGACCTGGCTCATCCCCTGGATACTTTGATTGTTGATACTGCTGCCGGCCTGTCAGACAGTGTTACAACCTTTGTTCGCGCTGCCCAGGAAGTGGTTGTCGTGGTTTGTGATGAGCCCGCCTCCATCACCGATGCCTATGCCATGATCAAGGTGATGAGCCGGGACTACCAAGTCCAGCACTTTCATGTTCTGGCCAACATGACGCGCTCCGCCCAACATGGGAAAGAATTATTTCAGAAGTTGCTGCGGGTGGCCGATCACTACCTTGACGTCACGTTGCAATATATGGGGGCTGTCCCCTTCGATGAGCAACTGCGACGTGCGGTCAGCCATCAAAAACCGGTGGTTGAGTTTAGCCCGGGAAGCCCTTCTGCACTCTCGATAAAAAAATTGGTTCAGAAGATGGCATCTTGGCCGCAACCTGTAAAAGCTGATGGAAATTTGGAATTTTTCATTGAACGGCTCATTCGTTTCAGCGCAAGCAATGGAGTAGGGATAGTATGAGTGCTCACGCGATGTATAGCGAGATACAAGGCTCGGACAAGAATGATTTGGTGACAAAACATGTCACCCTGGTGAAACGGATCGCGTTTCATTTACTGAACCGCTTACCTCCTAGTGTTCAGGCCGAAGATTTGATACAGGCTGGAATGATCGGATTGCTTGATGCCTCCCGGCACTATGATGCCTCTCAAGGAGCGAGCTTTGAAACCTATGCCGGTATCCGCATACGAGGCGCGATGCTGGATGAAATTCGCCGTTCAGACTGGACACCTCGGTCCGTTCATCGCAAAGCCAGGGAAGCGTCAGAAGCGATGCGCGAGGTTGAGCAACGAACCGGGCGCGATGCCACCGATAAAGAAGTGGCGGACGAAATGGGCATTAAGCTGAGTGAGTATCACCAGATATTACGAGAAAGCCTTTCGGCCAGAATTTTTAGTTACGACCAACCTTCCGACGACCCTGAAATGGAAGGGTTTCCCGCACTTGAAAGCCCAGAGCCACCGCCCTCGGTTAACAGTCAGAACGAACGTTTCCAACAAAATCTGGCAGAGGAAATTAAACGTTTGCCAGAAAGGGAAAGCCTGGTCATGAGTTTTTACTATAACGACGAACTTAATCTGCGTGAGATTGGCGAGATTTTAGGGGTGAGTGAGTCCCGAGTTTGTCAGATACACGGGCAAGCCATTGTGCGCTTGAGAACCCGAATGTCAGACTGGATTAATGAGTGAATTTACTGAAAGTAAAGAGGCTGTACGTGGCAAGTTGTAATATTTTCTACTGGAGGCACTACCATTGGACAAAAACATGAAAATACTCGTTGTGGATGATTTTTCCACGATGCGTCGGATTGTCAAAAACCTCCTGAAAGAGCTTGGCTTATCAAATACGGAAGAGGCCGAAGATGGCGCAAGCGCTTTGACGATGCTCAAGGGAGGCGAGTTCGACTTTTTAGTTACCGACTGGAATATGCCCGGTATGAGTGGCATCGAACTTCTGAAAGCCGTTCGGGCAGATGACAGCTTGTCTCACCTGCCCGTTTTGATGGTGACCGCGGAGTCAAAACGTGAGCAGATCGTCGAAGCAGCGCAAGCTGGGGTAAATGGGTATGTAGTTAAACCGTTTACCGCGATCACATTGAAAGAGAAGATTGACAAAATATTTGAGCGTATGACGGGATAAGGGGGGTCATAATGGAGAAGTCGTCGAACCTTAAACAGAAAGATGTCATACCGCGGGCCCAGGCACTGCTTAAAGAGCTGGAGGCTGGAAACGACAAGGCCGCTTCTGAGTTGATTGATGAGCTGTCGGTGATGAAGGAGAGAGAGTTGTTCCAGGGTATTGGTAAATTGACCCGTAATTTACATGACACGGTATCCGATTTTTTTGATGACACCGTACTGAGCAAGTTTTCCAATATCGATCAACAAGAGTTTCCCGACGCGCTTGAGCGTTTGAACTACGTTATTCAAATGACAGAAGAGTCTGCAAACACCACCTTAACTGTGGTTGAGGAAACTATCCCACTGTCGGAAAACATTGAAAACCGGGGTAATGAGCTAAGAAGGCGCTGGGGAGATTTGAGATCCCGTAAATTAACGCTGGACGAATTTAAGCAATTGAGCAACGACATCGAAGATTATCTGGATTACTCGATTGATATGTCCGTACAACTCAGTAGTAAACTGAATGAAGTGCTGTTAGCGCAAGGCTTTCAGGACTTGACCGGGCAAATGATCAAACGTGTGATTACGCTGGTTGAGAATGTAGAAGACAGCCTGGTTGAACTCATTGCTGCCGCCAGTTACCGACAAGGTAGCCCCCCTGACCAAAAAACACACAAGAGTGGGCACGATCCCAATACCAAAGGTGAAGGCCCTGCGTTGCCCAGTACAAAAGAAGGGATTGCGAAAGGCCAGGATGAAGTGGATGAGCTGTTAGCGAGCTTGGGCTTTTAAGGGAATTGTTTGACGGAGCATGGAGCGATGAGTATCGATCTTAATGATGAAATCCTACAAGACTTTATCGTCGAAGCTGGAGAAATACTCGAAAAACTGGGTGAACAGCTGATTGAAATGGAAAACAATCCTGATGATCAGGAATTGTTGAATGCTGTGTTCCGTGGGTTTCATACCGTCAAAGGCGGAGCAGGCTTCCTTAATTTAACCGCAATGGTTGACATTGCACACAACACAGAAGATCTGTTCAATCTGCTCAGACAGGGCGAGCTGAGTATTAATGCCAATTTGATGGATGTTGTGCTGCGTTCTTTGGACGTGATCAACAACATGTTTGAGGATGTTAAAGCGGGTCAAGCGCCTCAACCAGCGGATGCCGCTTTGCTACAAGAACTGATTAATGTCGCGGAAGGTGATCATTCAAACAACTCGGCCAGTCAGGAAGCGCCTGGGGTTGATTCTGCTTCGGCGGGTGTCGATGACCTGACCCACGATGAGTTTAACTCCATGATCAATGTGCTCAGTAATAAGGATGCTGAGCAAAAAAATTCAACGGAAGCGCCTGCTGGCGATACAGCGATTGAAGCCCAGAGCTCGGATGACATTACCGATGATGAATTTGAGGCTTTGCTGGACCAACTGCATGGCAAAGGCCAGCATCAGGGAATGCCGAATAAGGCAGAGACTGCAGACGGCGTAATACCCAACAAACAGACAGATACTCAAACATCCGCTCATGAGGTGCAGGTTTCCACTTCTGAGGTCGAAACCAAGGCATCGGGTGGATCTGATGAAATTACAGAGGATGAGTTTGATGCGCTACTGGATCAACTGCATGGTAAAGGGCAGGGTCCCACACAGCTAAGTGCGGACTCAGAAGCGACACAGAGCAGTACATCGTCAAACTCGGATAACGCACCTGCCGATAAAAGTAAGGCTTCGGCCCCAGCACCGAAAATTAAAGCCAACGCGTCACCGGCATCATCTCCGGCCCCTCAGGCGGAGTCGACGGTTCGTGTCGACACACGGCGGTTGGACGACATTATGAATCTGGTTGGCGAATTGGTTTTGGCGCGAAACCGGCTGACGTCACTTCGTGAAACCATCAATGATGAAAATATGGCTCAGGCCGTGGCAAATTTAGATATTGTTACGTCTGATTTGCAGGGGGCCGTGATGAAAACACGGATGCAACCTGTCAAAAAAGTGTTCGGCCGTTTTCCCCGTGTTGTGAGAGATTTGGCGCGCAATTTGAGCAAGGAAGTTCAATTAGTTTTGCATGGTGAAGAGACGGATCTTGACAAGAACTTGGTCGAAGCCCTCGCTGATCCGCTCATTCACTTGGTACGTAATTCAGTGGATCATGGTATCGAGGCCCCAGATGTTCGTGAAGCTGCCGGTAAAGATAAGTGCGGTACGGTCATCCTTTCGGCCGAGCAGGAAGGGGATCACATCCTGCTCACGATCTCTGATGATGGCGGCGGTATGGATCCTGCCAAATTGCGCAAAATGGCCGTTAAAAAAGGGATTATGGATGAGGAGTCGGCATCGAGGCTAACGGATAAAGAATGCTATGACCTGATTTTTCTGCCCGGTGCTTCAACAAAAGAGGCAATCTCGGATGTCTCAGGCCGTGGTGTTGGAATGGACGTGGTTAAAACGCGAATTACCCAGCTGAATGGCTCCATTGATATTGATTCCAAGTTGGGCAAAGGCACAACCATTTCCATTAAGGTACCGTTGACACTGGCCATTTTGCCAACATTGATGGTCGTAATTGGAAGCAGAATGTTTGCTCTGCCATTGTCTATGGTCAATGAAATTTTTGAACTGGGCACGAAAAAAACGAATGTCGTGGATGGTCAAACCGTTGTACATAATCGGGGTAAGGCCCCCCCTCTCTTCTTTTTGAACCGGTGGCTTTTGGATGTTTGTAATATGGAACAAACCAATTGCCCGGGGCAGGTCGTGATGGTGCAAATCGGCAATTTGACGGCTGGTTTTGTGGTTGATCAGGTTGTGGGCCAGGAAGAAGTTGTTATTAAACCGCTGGGTGCCGGGCTCCAAGGTGTGCCGGGGTTGGCAGGGGCAACAATTACCGGCGACGGTAAGGTGGCGCTGATATTGGATATTCCCAGTCTGTTGCGCGCGAATAATGCGCAATTGCGGTAACCTTCCTCTTCGAATAAAAGCGACTCTGACGGAGCAATTCAGTCCAGGTCATGATAGGGGTTCTCGAGTTCGTCGATGAGCCCTTTTAGTATTTGGCGGAATTGCTCTTCATCACACCCCATGAGCAGGGCATCTTCAAAGCAATCCTGTAGCATTTCTCGCATCTCGCGATGATTCTCAGTGAGGACTTTGACTTTCTCTGTACAAGAAATCAGGTTGCCTTGGGGGTCATGCCAAGGCGCTTGGTCCGGGTGCTTGTTGTTCATGTCCATTCTCAAAAAAAACGCATGATTGCCGCTAATGAAAGCATCATGTTGTTTTAGAGGCAAACTGTGTCAAAAGCAAACTTGGTGAAAGATACCATTGAGCAGATTATTAGCGACCATGTTGATTTGCCGTCTCCTCCGCAAGTGGTGGTTCAAATCGAAAAAGCGCTCACAGGTGGGCAGCATGGATTAGAGTATCTCACAAAATTAATCTTATTTGACCCTGCTTTGACGGCACGGTTGATCAAGCTGGCGAATAGCCCTTTGTATGGCGCGACAGGTGGTATCACAACCGTCCGGGACGCTGTGGTGAGAATTGGTTTGAATGCCACCAAAAATGTAACGCTGTTAATGTTGGTGCAGAATTCATTTCGGGCGCAAAATCCAGTGATTGCCAACTATATGAGCGATGTGTGGGAGGAAAGTGTCGATATTGCGGCTGTCAGTGCGGCCATCGCTAAACGAACGCCTCCTTTTTCAATTGACCGGGCAATGTTGGCAGGGCTGTTGCAAAACATTGGCTCGATGTTGTTATTGACGCGCCTGGACAGCGTGCTCAAAAACCTGAAATACCCTAAAACGCTCGAAATTATTTGTGAAGCACACGGTAAAAAACTCGGGGCGATGTTAATGCGCCACTGGGGTCTGGATGCCGAGTTGATTGAAGTGGTTGAAAGCCGAGGCGACTGGTATCGCGACAAGCGGGAAGAAGCCTCATTGGCCGATCTTGTGGTGGTTGCCCGGTTACACAGCCTGGCGGCTTCAGGTGATGGCCATAAATATCCCGGTATTTGCGCTGTACCTGCTTATGAGAAATTGGCCGAGTTAAGTTTTCAGTCTGATGAAAGCCTGGCTATTCTGAACGAAGCTCAAAACGAAATTCATCAGGTTAAACAACTGCTGACCAGCCATTAACCCTGGCTGTGAAACTCCGTTGCTGATGTCTGGGGTTTTCAGTGTCCTCTACCTGTTTGATTTGTAATCGATGTCTTACTGCTTGCGGTCGCCGCTTGTGTTCTAATAAAAAGCTATATTTTTATATTTGGCAGCCGTGGAATGGATTCAGAACCTATTGTGGTGATCAGCACGATTTCGAGTCTCAAAGAAGCCGAGCGTATTGCCGAGGTCATCCTGGCAGAAAGTCTGGCTGCCTGCGTCAATATTCTGCCGAGGTGCACATCCCTATATCGCTGGGAAGGCAAGATGTGCCGAGACCAGGAACACATGCTGTTCATCAAAACACGTCAAGCGCGTTATGCCGAACTTGAAGCGCGTCTCAAAGCTCTTCATTCTTATGAACTACCGGAAATTATTGCGGTCTCAATTCAAGCGGGCCTGCCTGAATATTTAAGCTGGATTGATAAGCATACCGGATAACCCATTATGCCGTTTTTGAAGTACCTCATCTGTTTGTGCACCTTGGCCTTGGGGGTTGCCTCTGGACCATTTGCCTACGCCACAAATGCCGAAGATCTGCTGCCGCCAGAGGAAGCATTTCAAGCCAAAGTTGTGGATGTGGATGGCCGTGCTGTTCAGGTCGAATATACGATTGCAAAGGGTTACTTTCTGTACCGCGAAAAATTTGAGTTCAAGGCGTTAACACCCGAGGTGGTTATAGGGGCGCCGGTGATTCCACTGGGTGAAAAGAAGCAGGATCCTTTTTTTGGCGAAGTACAAACGCATCGAAACCGCCTTTTGGTGACGCTCCCGGTTAGTTATAAAGGTGAGCCAATCGATCGCTGGGTGTTGTCAGCAACTTCTCAAGGGTGTGCGGACATCGGCGTTTGCTATCCTCCGTTTACCCATCAGCTGACAGTCTCTCAAGGTAGCCTTGGCATCAGCTTGCTTAAGTCTCTGTTACCGGATGCTCCGTCTGAAAAAGAGCGCTCAGTAGAGAGCCCGCCTGTTGCCAGTTCAGAGAATCTTGGTGAGGAGTTTTTATCGCCCGGCGAAGCCTTTTCGTATGAAGTCCTGCCCCAGGTGAATCATGCGTTGCCTATTCGTTGGAAAGTGGCCAAAGGCTACTTTCTCTATCGTGAAAAGTTTGAGTTTACCCTCAAGGAAGCCTACGGCGTTGCCATCGGCCAGGTCGAAATACCGCCGGGAGACATTAAAGATGACCCCTATTTTGGCCGTACCGCCATCCTCAGAAACACTTTTGAGACTCAACTGCTGTTAACGGGGTTGAATGAAGCAACAGAAGCGGTGTTGTCGCTGACGTATCAAGGGTGTGCGGATGAGGGGATTTGTTACCCACCGATCACACGCGATGTAAAAGTTAACTTTACGCCCACACAGGCCGCGTCGGTTGTTGGAGAGGCAGCAGGGGGGACAGCGGTCGCCACCTCTGAGCAAGGCCGTCTGGCGGCAACTCTGGCTCATGGTAGCATCTGGTTGATTATCTCTATTTTCTTTGGTTTGGGGCTTTTGTTGACCTTTACCCCCTGTGTGCTGCCGATGGTACCAATTTTATCGAGCCTGATCGTGGGCCAGGGGCGCATCACAACGCTCAGAGCGTTTCAGTTGTCGTTTGTTTACGTACTGGCAATGGCGCTGACCTACACCATAGCAGGTGTCATCATTGGTTTGACGGGTGAGAATATTCAAATCTGGTTTCAGAACCCGTGGGTCATTACTGTGTTTGCCGCGCTTTTTGTGCTGTTGGCGTTGGCTATGTTCGGTTTTTATGAGCTGCAAATGCCGCAGGCAATTCAGAATCGCCTTACCGCTGTCAGCAACCGCCAAACGTCCGGAACGTTGAAAGGGGCTGCTGTCATGGGCTTGCTGTCAGCGCTGATTGTGGGCCCGTGCATTACTGCCCCACTGGTGGCCGCGTTGGTCTACATTGGCCAAACCGGCGATGCGGTTATGGGGGGATTGGCATTATTTGCGCTGGGTATGGGCATGGGTATGCCTCTGCTTGTGGTCGGTGTTTCGGCGGGCCGGTTGCTGCCAAAAGCGGGGGTGTGGATGGATACCACCAACGCGTTTTTTGGCGTCCTCATGTTGGCGCTGGCGATTTGGATGCTTGATCGCATTGTGCCCAGTGCCGTTACGCTTCTTCTCTCGGCTGCTTTGCTGATTGTAACGGCAGTCTATCTCAATGCTCTGGATGCCGTGCCAGCCCAGTCGTCAGGCTGGCGAAAACTGGCTAAAGGCGTAGGGGTGCTGCTTTTATTGTACGGAGTCATTCTGTTTATTTCAGTCATGGCAGGCAAACCCAGTTTCCTCAAACCGTTGGCAGGTTTGGGCCAGATTGCAGCCGTGAAGTCTGGTGCACAATTCACTCCGGTTGACACGCTGCCCTTCCGCCATATCAAAGGTATCAAGGGGCTGGAACAGGCACTGACCGATGCCCGTGAGCAAGGGCAGGTTGTTATGCTGGACTTTTATGCCGACTGGTGTGTCACTTGCAAAGAAATGGAGGCTTTTACCTTTTCTAATGCCGGTGTTAAAAGTGTGCTGAGGAATACGCTTTGGTTGCAGGCAGACGTGACCGCAAATGATGACGAGGATCAGGCGTTGATGAAACAATTTAATATCTACGGCCCCCCGGCGATCTTGTTCTTTGACAGTAATGGCCTGGAGTTGCCAGGGGCACGTATTTATGGATTTGTGGAGGCCAGTGCGTTCATCAGTCACGTGAGAGGGGCTTATGGCTTTTAGTCGGCGTAGAGGGTTTGTGATTGGGATTTTACTCGTTGCATCGGGCGTAGGTGGCTTCTTTTTTCAGCAAACCGTGGGTCAAAAATGGCTTTCCCCCACCATGTCGGAGTCACCTGGGGCGCAAGATGAACCGGTGCTGACACCGGTGGATGTTGTGCAAGTCGGCGAAGCCCTGCCTGACTTTGTTTTGAGCACCTTGGAGGGCGAGCAAAAGACGATCAAAGCGTGGCAAGGCAAAACATTATTAATCAACTTCTGGGCGACCTGGTGCCCGCCTTGTGTCCGGGAAATTCCCTTGCTGATTGAGGGGCAAAAAGACTGGTTGGGTGATCAAGTGCAAGTCATTGGCATTGCGCTGGATAAGCCGGATAAGGTCCAGGCATTTGCCGAGGACTTTCAAATCAATTACCCGTTATTGGTGGGAGGAATGGATGCGATTGAGCTGACCCGTACCCTCGGTAATCAATATACCACCCTGCCTTATACGGTTTTTGTTGATAAAAATGGGATTGTTCGCGGTGTTCACGCCGGTGAGTTAAAAAAGGACATCATCATCCAGCAGCTTGCAAGTCATTCTTAATGTAAAAGGCTTGATAGTGTGCTTTTTGTGATTTAATTGACGTGCTCACCGAACAGTCTCGTTGAGGCGACGCGGCTCATATGGAGCGGTTTTACCGTAAAATACAAGCTGAAAGTCGGTGACGTTCAAGAGGGTGGGGAGTGAGAGATCATGGATGAGGCTCAGACAAAATCAGACACACTATGCCGGTTTTGCTATGGACCTGTGCATATTTCTGCGAGCAAATGCCCCCATTGCCATGAGCAGCTCAGCCGACGGTCCCGGGTTGAATTGGTTGTCAAAAAAACAGTGGCTTTTGTGGGCGTGGCAACCGCGATTTTAAGCCTTTTTTATGGGCTGAAAGAAGGTTACTTCTCTATCGAAAAACGCCAGCAACAGCGGGATATGTTTGCGGCCCATATGTCAGCTGCCGAGCGCTTCATCAGCCTGGATAACCTGGAATATGCAGAGTCAAGTCTGAAAGAAGCACTGGCGCTCAGCCCGAATGATCAGTCCTTGCGGCTGCGTTACTTTCTTCTCCGCTCGGAAAATATTTTACGCGAGCTAGATTACTATGGCGCCAGATTGCCAGACTCCTATCTGGAGAGCATCCCCGAGCTGATCCGCAGTGGTTTTAGTCTCATGCACCGGTCTTTCCCTCGGGAGGAGCAGGCCGTCTTGCAAGGCTCACTGGCGCGTTTGCTGCAATATGATCGTCAGTGGCAAACGCCTGGTGCGATCGATGAGCTGTTTGAAGGTGCCTTGGCGTTGGAACCTGATAGCGACTGGATTGCTTATTGGTATGGTGAGCGGCTGGTGCATCAGAATCGCGATAAACCCAGAGGGGTCAAACTGATTCAGCAGGCTGTTGCACTTGCGCCGGAAAAGTCGCTCTACCGATTTGGTCTGGGGCGTCAGCAACGTGAGGCGGGTGATTATTCGGCTGCGCTTGCTTCGTTCCGTAAAGCAGTGGCGTTGAAAGACCAGCAGCAAGATCTTCAGGGTATTGCTTGCTGCAGAATAAAAT
>OBIC01000187.1_pt1 | contig 24054 bp, 22 predicted proteins | sample 1519831 | NCBI WGS metagenome assembly OBIC01 (sample SAMN03019805, study PRJEB22545) | beach sand metagenome | biome: beach; feature: sea beach; material: beach sand | place: USA: Municipal Pensacola Beach, FL | collected 2010-10-20 | depth 40-45 cm m
TTCGTCTTTGATTGCCATTTGTTTCTGTGGCGGGTGCGATACAGGACTCCTGGGCGCTCACAGGCAAGGTGGACTTAAATGCCCTCGGGGTCCTGATTCCGAACGCACAAGGCGTACTCCAAGGCCATGCCAACATCAGTGGCGCACTCAAATCGCCCACAATTCAGGCGAGTTTCAATGGGAAAGCCCTCGCCTTTCAAGACTATCAACTGGACGATATTGTTCTGGACGCCGACGTCAATGCCCTGGGCGAAAAAAGCAGCCGCTTGGTGTTGGAGGCCAGTGGGATCACACTGGCACAGCAACATTTTGACACCGTGAGTGTTCAGCTCAATGGCCAACACTCGGAACATACAGGGAGCCTGAACATTACGAGCGAACAGGTTTCCACACAGTTGGACCTCACAGGTGCGCTGGGTCAAGCATTCAATTGGACGGGCCAACTACAAGAAGGCTGGATTACGATCCCCCACCACCGTTGGGAACTCCAGCAACCCGTCGCACTGGATTGGGATTCCCAGCAGCAACGAGTCAGCATCGCCCCACATTGCTGGAACCATCAGTCTGCCTCGCTGTGCCTTAATGACACACTCCAAGCCGGCCAAACTGGCACTGCGCATCTCAAAATTAACCAATATGACTTGGCTTGGTTAGCACCCTGGTTGCCAGAAAATACACAGCCAAGCGGGCAGTTTGACGCCGACATTGCCGCCGCATGGAAACCCGGGACAACCCCACAAGTGAAGGTGACGGCTCAACTCGACCGCCCTGCCATCACAGTCCAACAATCGACCACGGACAGCGAACCAAACGTGACATTTCAGTACCAAACGGTCGAAATCACAGCCGAAACACAAGTGGACAAAATTGTCTCAGCAATGACACTGAAGTCTGAACAAATCGGCACGGGCAAAATGAACCTCACTTTGCACCTGCAAGAGCAACAAAAGGCTCTTTCAGGCAAAATCAATATCGAAGCCATCAAACTGGACGTTTTGCAACCTTTTATCCCGGCAGTACAACAACTTGAAGGTGCGCTGAGTGCAAACGGCAAAATCTCAGGCACATTGAGCGCCCCCCTTTTCAATGGCGAGATTAGGGCCCGAGATATCGCATTTGACTCTGAACTTTCGCCCCTACAGGTTGAACAGGGCAATTTAACCGCGCGCATCCGCGGAACTCAGCTCCAATTAGATGGAACCTGGAAAAGCGGGCAACAGCCTGTCAATGTTCAAGGTAAGGCTAACTGGTCTCAAAAACAGTGGTTTGCCGATCTCAAGTTAGACTCCGAACAAATGCTGCTCAGTCTAAAGCCCCAGTTGGATGCAGAAATCAGCCCGCACTTGACTGTTCGCATCGAGCCGCAAAAAGTCAAGGTCCGAGGCCGGGTACATGTGCCTTATGCACGCGTTGTGGTCGAAGAGCTGCCAAAGAGTGCAACACCGGTTTCTCAGGATGTCACGATTATTACCTCCGAAAAAGACAGTACATCCGCTGAAGCACAGACCTGGGTTGTTGACGCCGTTGTTCAGGTCACGCTTGGGGAGGATGTTCGCCTGACCGGTCTGGGATTAAAAGCTGAGCTGAGCGGCGACCTGCAAATCAAACAAACCCCCAGCCAACCTCCTGAAGCCAACGGCTCCATCCAAATCACTCAGGCACTGTACAAAGCTTATGGCCAGGAGTTGACTGTCCGTAATGGTGAAATCTTTTTCGCCGGCCCTTTCGAGCAAGGCATTCTGCAAATGAACGCCGTGCGCAAAGTCGATCAGGTCATAGCCGGGCTGCGTATCAGCGGCAATGTTATGTCACCCCAGGTGACATTATTTTCCGACCCGGTGATGTCTGAAGAAAATATTCTTGCCTATATTGTTCTGGGAAGACCACTGGGCGCAGAAAGCACAACTTCAGAGGGGCAACTCTTAGCGCAGGCGGCCGTGGCTCTGGGCATCCTTGGCGGCAAGGGCATTGCCAACAACATCGCCGAACAACTCGGGGTTAAAGATTTTCAAATCGAAGCACAAGGCAGCGAGGATGATACCCAAGTTGTGCTCAGCGGAAGGCTGGCACCCAATCTGCTTGTCAAATACGGTGTCAGTGTGTTTTCACCGGTGAACACCCTGGGCATACACTATGACATCAACGAAAAATTATACGTAGAAACCACACAAGGCGTTGAAAGCGCGATTGATTTTTTCTACAAGCTGGAGTTTGACTAATGGCGATCCCCCACGAAAGCCCCAACTTAATCGACAGAACATTTGCGGGCCTGCTGGCCGCCTGGCAAAGCCTGATAAAAAACCGACAGGGTGATGTGACGGACTTTGAACCCAACCTCCCTGAATCAGAACATGAAACATTAAAGTCCCTCATGACAGCTTGCCTGCAACGTCAAGGCGGGGAGGTTGCGGCCAGAGCGCGAGCGGCAACACTGGGCAACGCCTACTTGCGATTAAACTCAGAAGGTAAACGACAGTTCTTACATATTCTAGCCAATGAATTCGACACAGATTTTGAAGCCATCAAAGCTTGCGCAACCTCACTCATACAGGACCAAGAATACAACCAAGAGGCCGTCGAAGCACAGCTTCGAACACTGCTGACCCCTCCCTACATGCACTTGCTGACTCAATTTAACGCGCTGCCGCAAGGTGTTAAATTTTTAGTTGACCTGCGCGCCGACCTACTGAGCTTTCAGGCCGAAGATCCAACACTGATGCGCATGGCGGATTTACTCAAGCTGCAACTGACCAGCTGGTTTGATATTGGCTTCCTTGAGCTAAAAAGTATTACCTGGGAAGCCCCGGCCTCCTTGCTGGAAAAGCTGATCAGCTATGAGGCCGTACACGAAATCAAATCCTGGGCGGATTTAAAAAACCGCCTCAGCAGCGATCGGCGCTGCTTCGCGTTTTTCCACCCCCGCATGCCCGAAGAGCCTTTAATCTTTGTCCAAGTCGCGCTGGTTGATACCTTGTCGGACAATATTCAATCGATTCTGGATGAATCCGCACCCAAGCAGGATACCCGCCAAGCCAACACAGCTATTTTTTATTCCATCTCGAACACTCAGGTTGGTTTGCAAGGTGTTAGCCTGGGTAATTTCCTCATCAAACGCGTCGTTGATTCTTTATCGCGCGATTACCCGAATCTCAAAACCTTTTCTACTCTCTCGCCCATCCCAGGGTTTGGGCGCTATTTAAAAAAGCGACTGGACACTCCACCCCCTTCCGATACAGAAAATATGCGACAACTGGCAGAACAACTCCAACAAAAGGACTGGCACCTTAACGAACCACTGTGTGAAGCGCTGAAAATACCGCTTATGCAGCATTGCGCGCACTATCTCGTCAACGAGAAAAAGGGCCACCGAGCATACGACCCCGTTGCCAACTTTCACCTTAACAACGGCGCCCGGCTGGCGCGCATAAACTGGCTGGGCGATACCTCGTCAAAAGGATTGCAGGAGTCCTTCGGGCTCATGGTTAATTATGTATACGAACTGGCAGAGATTAATCAAAACCACGAACGTTACCGAGCCAACGGTGAAGTGGTGACTTCCAAAGTAGTCCGTTCCCTGCTCTCAGAGTAGTAGTCTTTTATAAAGGCCACGCCTATTAGCCGAACGACTCTCCCTGCGGCTTCTGTCGCAGTGGAACAAGACTTCACCAGCAATTAGATTTAAAATGAACGGCTTGAAGTGATTGATTGATCAAAAGGCAAACATATGAAAGTTCTGATCATTGGCGGCGGCGGCCGAGAGCATGCCCTCGCCTGGAAAGCGGCACAATCTGAACGCACAGAAACAGTCTTCGTTGCACCGGGTAACGCCGGCACCGAGACAGAACCAAACGTCAAGAATGTTGCGATTCCCGCAGACGATATTGACGCTCTGGTCTCTTTTGCCCAAGAAAACACCATCGACTTGACGATTGTCGGCCCCGAGGCTCCTTTGGTGGCGGGTGTCGTCGATCAATTTCAAGCCGCAGGGCTGCGCATTTTTGGTCCAACAAAGGCTGCCGCCGAACTGGAGGGCAGTAAAGCCTTCAGCAAAGATTTCCTAAAACGCCATCAGATCCCCACTGCTGCTTACCAAGTCTTTACAGAGGTTGAGCCGGCCACGGCATACATTCGCCAACAAGGTGCCCCCCTGGTTGTAAAAGCAGATGGACTGGCCGCGGGGAAAGGCGTTATTTTGGCGCAAACCGAAGCCGAGGCCGAGCAAGCTGTCCTAGACATGCTCGCGGGCAACGCATTTGGAGAAGCCGGGCACCGCGTTGTTATCGAAGAGTTTTTAACCGGTGAAGAGGCCAGTTTTATTTGTATATCCGATGGTCACCATGTTCTACCCATGGCGACCTCTCAAGACCATAAGGCGCGGGACAATGGTGACCAGGGTCCCAATACAGGCGGTATGGGCGCTTACTCGCCCGCTCCGGTCGTCACTCCCGAGATTCATCGCCGCATTATGGCGGAAGTCATTGAACCAACCATTCGAGGTATGGCTTCAGAAAACCGAACCTATACGGGTTTCCTTTATGCCGGCGTGATGATTGACAGTGAGGGAACACCTAAAGTCCTGGAATTTAATGTCCGTTTCGGTGATCCAGAGACACAGCCTATTATGCTGCGCCTAAAAAGTGACCTTGTCGACTTGTGCCTCCATGCCACATCAGAATCACTGGACCAGGTATCGGCAGACTGGTCGTCGGACTGTGCACTGGGAGTTGTCATGGCGGCAGGTGGCTATCCTGGCGATTATGAGAAAGGCGATATTATTACGGGTATTGATACAGCAAACAGCGCAACCACCAAAGTTTTTCATGCCGGTACAACTGTGAACGAGCAGGGTGATATCACCACGCACGGAGGCCGTGTTCTGTGTGTTACGTCACTGGGTGAGAATGTGACACAGGCACAACAAAGAGCTTATGAAGCAGTGGCTAAAATTCGTTGGGATAAAGTTTATTATCGGACAGACATTGGGTACCGCGCCATTGCCCGCGAACGCTGATCAAGATTCAGTGCCTGCCTGGTACCGCCCTTACCAAACAGACACGAAAAGTACCTGAATATCAACCTTTAAACGCTGATGATCCGATGATATCAGCGTTTCATCGAATCAAAGAATTCATTGTTTGATTTGGTTTGCTGTAACCGTGCCAATAAAAACTCCATTGCTTCCAAGTCATCCATGGGTTGCAGAAACTTCCGGAGTACCCAGACTTTCTGTAACTCTTCCTGGTCCATGATCAGCTCTTCGCGCCGGGTGCCCGAGCGATTGATATTAATCGCAGGGAAAACACGTTTTTCAGCGATACGACGATCAAGATGCAGCTCCATATTGCCGGTGCCCTTGAACTCTTCGTAGATCACTTCATCCATTTTTGAACCCGTGTCGATCAAAGCCGTTGCAAGAATTGTTAAGCTCCCGCCTTCTTCAATATTCCGGGCAGCGCCGAAGAAGCGTTTGGGGCGCTGCAAGGCATTAGCATCAACACCGCCGGTCAACACTTTTCCTGACGATGGTGCAACCGTGTTATAAGCCCGAGCAAGACGGGTGATTGAATCCAGCAAAATAACGACATCTTTTTTATGCTCAACCAGGCGCTTGGCTTTTTCAACAACCATTTCTGCAACCTGCACGTGGCGGCTGGCTGGCTCATCAAACGTGCTGGAAACCACTTCGCCATTCACCATTCTTGACATTTCTGTCACTTCTTCCGGACGCTCATCAATCAACAAAACAATCAGGTAGCATTCAGGATGATTCGACGCAATACTCTGCGCGATATTTTGTAACATCATTGTCTTACCGGCTTTTGGCGGCGATACGATGAGTCCACGCTGCCCTTTACCAATGGGAGAGACAATATCAATGGTTCGGGCAGTAATATCTTCCGTACTGCCATTTTCCAGCCCCATTTTCAGCCGTTCTGTCGCATGCAATGGCGTCAAATTTTCAAACAGGACTTTACTCTTAGCTTTATCCGGCGTACCGAAGTTGATTTCATCAACTTTCAATAAGGCGAAATACCGCTCTCCATCTTTAGGAGGACGAATAGTCCCTGTGATGGTGTCACCTTTTCTGAGGTTAAAGCGCCTGATCTGACTGGGTGAGACATAGATATCGTCCGGTCCTGCCAGATAAGAGCTGTCAGCTGATCTTAAAAAACCGAACCCGTCCTGCAGGATTTCTAAAACCCCACCACCAAAAATGTCTTCGCCTTTTTTGGCCAGATTTTTCAATATGGAGAAGATGATGTCCTGTTTACGAGAACGGGCCATGTTATCAAGCCCTATGCTTTCGGCGACCTGAATGAGATCGGAAGCAGACTTTTTCTTTAATTCGGATAAATTCATGCGATTAGATTAATTCTGGTTGGAAAAAAGGATGATATGAGGACCGGGGGTTGGTGCCAGCAAAAAACTACACCAAATAAAGTAACGTTTTAAAAATTATTGTTTAAACGATGGATACCCAGGCTCTTGCTTGAACCGAGAGCCCTTATATAATAGGTCGGTAGCTTGTTTAAGTAATTTAGCACGGTATTTCCGAATCGTCCAGCAGAACACTTTAACAAAGACGACAAAATCAAACGCATCCTGTATAAAAAGTTTCCCTCGAATGAAAAAATGGTTAATTATCGCCCACGGCAGTCGACTGGATGAGTCGAATCAAGAAGTTATTCAGCTTGCTCAAAGCCTTGCAGCAACACTAAACGTCAAGCAAAAAGACATCCACTATGCTTTTTTGGAGCTTGCGCGTCCATCCATTCCAGAGAGCTTGCAAAACTGTATTAACGAAGGTGGCACACATATCGCTGTTTTACCCTATTTCCTGACGAACGGGACACACGTCAAAAATGACATCCCTCAGATTATTCGGACGGAAAAAGAAAAATATGCTCATGTTAAAATCGACCTTTGTCAACATATTGGTGCTGTGGACAGCATAAAAAGTGTCATTCTTGACCAGCTAAGTACTCATAATATGTCCATATAAATCAGGGAGAAATGTCATGAAGTTCTGCCCAATGTGTCAGCTCACTTTAGAGACTGTCTATATCGATGAGCAGCCAAGAACCGGTTGTCCTGATCCTGCCTGTGGTTTTGTCTTCTGGGACAACCCTTTGCCGGTTATCGCAGCCATCGTGGAACACGAAGGCCGTATTGTGCTGGGACGAAATGCAGCCTGGCCCCGGGAGTTCTATGGTTTGATTACAGGCTTTGTTGAGCGCGATGAAACCGTTGAACAAGCCGTGCTTCGCGAAGTTAATGAAGAGCTCGGGCTTGAAAGCGAAATTACACAATTCATCGGCCACTACCCACATTTTCGTAAAAATGAATTGCTTATTGCCTTTCATGTAAAAGCAGAGGGAGAAATCATTCTTAGCCCGGAGCTGGCTTCAATTAAACATGTTCATCCCGCTGATCTTGTCCCTTGGTCAAGTGGCACAGGAGAAGCGGTTTCAGACTGGATGAGAAAAGAAGGGTATGCCGTCCCAACCGCTGAGTCTTAATATTGTAGGCTGCGGCAAGTTGGGACAAACGCTGGGCCATTTGTGGCAGAAAAACCAAGTATTTCGTATCCAAAATATCTGCAATACGCATATTGAGAGTGCACGTAAAGCCTGTGTGTTCATTGGCGCAGGACGGGCATGCGAGCAAGAAGCTTTGCAAACAGCCGATGTCTGGCTAATCGCTACGCCCGATGAGCAGATTGCTCAGGCCTGCGCGTCCATCGCACACGCTAACCGGATTCATTCCGGCAATGTTGTTTTCCACTGCAGTGGCGCTCTGACATCGGATGAGCTTGTCACCGCGCAACAAGCAGGTGCCTATACGGCAAGTTTCCACCCTATTATGAGCTTTGCGGAACCTGAACAAGCTGCCCACGACTTTCAAGGGACTTTTTGTGGTTATGAGGGCAGCTCGTCTGCACTGAAGGTATTAACCCTTGCCTTTACTCGCATTGGCGCCCAATGCTTCCCTGTCAGCACGGAACATAAAGTGCTTTATCACACTGCTGCAGTCTTCGCGAGCAATTACCTGACCGCCCTGTTGGAACAGAGCCTAAGAACTTATGAAAAAGCGGGAATTCCCCGTAACACAGCAACAGAAATCCTCCGCCCAATCATGACCCAAACACTATCGGCAGCACTGGATCAGGGAACTCATCAAGCGCTGACCGGCCCCATTCAGCGTGGTGACGTTGAGACGGTCGCCAAACAAATCGAAGCCTGCCAACAGTGGGACCCGTCAGCTGCGGATCTGTATAGAATATTGGGACATCTCACGGTCTCGTTGGCAAAACAACGGCAAGACTTGGACCCAACCCTACTCACAGAAATAAGCGCATGCTTAAACTCAAAAACAACAGGGTAAGATCCTTCATCTAAGTCTAAAGGTACTGTATTTCAACCGAACAGCGTTATAGAATTTAAATGAGTTCTCAAACAACTCGTGCTGATCGGTTCTCTCGACCCCGTTCAACTTTCCTTAATATCTCTAAATCCAAGAGGTACATGCTGTGAAAAGAACAAAATTCCCCCTCGAAGTCCAGCCTGTTATTCCTACCAAAATAACCCGCCTGAATGAACTCGCTAATGATTTAGTATATAGCTGGGACCGCAATCTTCGCGGCCTTTTCTTTCGACTGGACAAAGAGCTATGGGAAACCTGTGGCCACAACCCCAAGCTTTTTCTACAGCGCATCGGTCAAGATAAACTGAACAACGCGTGTGAAGACCCCGTCTATATGCAGGAATATCACCGGGTTCTATCCGCTTACGATGGTTACTTGAACATCAAAGATCAAAAAGAAACGTCCCGATACCTGGACCCTCAAGAGGACCTTGTCGCCTATTTTTGCGCCGAATTTGGCTTACATGAGAGCTTACCCATCTATTCGGGCGGGCTGGGTATTCTGGCAGGCGATCACTGCAAAGCCGCCAGTGACATGGCCGTCCCTTTCGTTGCCATCGGTATTCTCTACCGTCAGGGTTATTTCACGCAACAGATTGATGCCGAGGGTAATCAGGTTGCTATTTTCACCCACTCAATCTTTAACAACTTGCCCATATCACCTCTCACCGGAGCAGATGGCGAGCAGTTAAGGCCGGCAATTCGGCTGCAAGGGCATGTCATCTACTTCAAAGTCTGGGAAATTAAAGTCGGTCACATACGGATCTACTTAATGGACTCAGACATCCCGGAAAATTCCGAGCGTGATCGCGCCATCACCCACCAACTTTATGGCGGAGATAAAACCAACCGGCTGTTACAGGAAATGGTGCTCGGTATCGGCGGCGTGCGAGTGCTGACAGAGCTTGGAATAAAACCCACCGTTTGGCACATTAACGAAGGCCATGCTGCCTTCCAGATTCTGGAGCGCTGCCGGGAACTGACAAACAGCGGGCTTGACTTTTACACCGCATTAGAAAGCGTTGCAGCCAGTACTGTTTTCACCACACACACGCCGGTTCCGGCCGGACACGACATTTTTGACTATGGTCTGGTTCGCCACTACCTGCACCACTACCTCAATGACCTCGGTGTTGATCCCGAAGTTTTTCTCCAATTAGGTAACAACCCCATTGATCCAGGCGGCTTTAACATGACTGCGTTAGCCTTGCGAGGATCACGCTTTCATAATGGTGTCAGCCGCATTCACGGAACCATCGCTTCACAAATGGAATCGTACATATGGCCTCAGATACCGTCGGGGCATAACCCAATCAACTATGTGACCAATGGCGTTCACTTACCCACATTTTTAGACAATGAATGGATCAATCAGTTTGACTTGCGTTTTGGCGGTGGTTGGCGCAACCAGTTATTAAATGAAGCTTACTGGGAGCAAATCAACAGCATACCCGGTCATACCTTTTGGAGTGTGAGAAAAACCTTACAAAGCAAAATGTTTGAAGCAATACGCCATCAGCTGGAAAAACAACAGGCCCGAAATAAATCCAGCCAATCGCTGCACCGGCGTCTGACTCAGTTACTGACGACCCAAAGCCAGGACATCTTAACCATCGGCTTTGCCCGGCGATTCGCAACATACAAGCGCGCTACACTGATCTTTTCCGACTTGGAGCGCTTAACCCGCCTACTCAACGACCCTGAACGCCCAGTTGTATTAATTTTTGGCGGGAAGGCTCACCCACACGACCAGCCCGGTCAAGATCTGATCCGGCGCATCCACCAGCTGTCCTTGCAACCGGAACTGGAAGGGAAAATTATTCTGGTGGAAGACTTCAACATGGCGCTGGCGCGAAAACTCGTCTCAGGTGTTGACATCTGGCTGAACAATCCGGAGTACCCGCTCGAAGCCAGCGGCACATCAGGCCAAAAAGCCGCCATGAATGGTGTCCTTAACCTCAGCATCATGGATGGCTGGTGGGCCGAAGGCTACAACGGCGAAAACGGGTGGTCAATTACCGCACATGGCCCGGAATTTTCCAGTGAATTTAAAAACAAAGAAGAAGCGAATGAACTGCTGGACTTGCTGGAACACGAAATCATCCCGCTCTTTTTTACACGAAACAGCCATGGTTATTCCGAAGGGTGGATCGCTAAATCAAAGGCCTCAATGAAATCCATCATTCCCCGATTTAACGCCCAGCGCATGCTACGTGATTACTTGAAAAATTACTACGGTCCCGCCGCAAAAGCCGGTCGGCTTTTAACAGCGGAAAACAATACCAAGGCTGGAGAGTTGGCACAGTGGAAGCAACATGTCTTGCAAGCGTGGCCCAAGATTTCAGCCGAATTAATTGAGCAGCCTCCCCATACCATCACCAATGGGGAGTCGATCACGCTCCACGTTCTCGTCCACCTGGCAGATCTGAAGCCTGAAGATATTGTGATTGATTGTCTGATCGGTTCAAGTCAGACGCTATCGGATATTGATACCTTTGAACATGAAGTGGTTGAGTGTTTTACCTTCGACAAACTATCCGAGGACGGGCGTGCACGATTTACTCTTGAGCTCAAACCCGAAAACTCGGGGCTCATCAACTATATGATTCGAGTTTACCCCTATCACCCACTGCAAATCAGGCGCTTTGAGCTTGGACGCATGATCTGGCTATAGCTCGAGCATAATCCACTTGAAAGACCGCTACGCTCGCCCATACAAGGTGAGCATAGCGGCTACCTTTGCCGCAACACCGGGATCGATATCCTCCCATTTGAATCGCCAGGACCAGTTACCTTCAGTCGTACCGGGTACATTCATGCGGTGCTCCGCACCCAATGAGAGTAAATCCTGCATAGGCACAATAGCCAAGTGGCACACGGAGGCAAATGCACCGCGTATCAAGAGCCATGGCATCGGTTCAGGTGATTCACCAAAATAGGTATGCACTCGTTGGCGAACCCGATCCGGTAAGCCGTTATACCAGCCCATAGTCGTATTGTTGTCGTGCGTGCCGGTGTAAATCACACCATTCGGTTGATGATTATGCGGTAAGTAAGGGTTTGAAGAGTCTGAGTCAAACGCAAACTGAAGGATTTTCATACCGGGTAACTCAAACCGCTCCCGTAAGCGGACGACATCATCAGTCACTATTCCCAAATCTTCCGCGATTAACGGCAGGGGAGAAAATGATTTTTGCAACGACTCGAAAAAGACATCCCCCGGGCCATTGACCCAATAACCATGGATCGCGGTCATTTCATGCGCAGGAATTTCCCAACTGGATGAAAAGCCAAGAAAATGATCGATGCGTGTCAGATCAAACAGCTCCAGCATACGGCCCACACGCTGTTTCCACCAATTGTAATCATCTGCGGCCATCACATCCCAACGGTAGTGAGGGTTTCCCCAACGCTGACCGCTCTCGGAAAAATAATCAGGCGGTACACCGGTAACAACCGAAGCATGCCCACTCGAGTCGATCTTAAAGAGCATCTGGTGTTCCCACACATCCGCACTGTCATGCGCCACAAAAATGGGTAAATCTCCAATCAATTGAATGTTGCAGGCATGGGCATGATTTCTAACATCTGCCCACTGGCGATAGAAGATCCACTGTTCGAAGTAATAAAAACCGATTTCTTCCGCGAGCTGTTGCCGCATCTGATTCAGCGCATCATCCTCGCGTTGACGATAAGCCGCAGGCCACTCATACCAGGGCGCTTGATTGAAATGGGCCTTCAAAGCACAAAAAAGTGCGTAACCATGCAGCCAATATCGGTGCGCATCAATAAACTGCTGTAACTCACCCTGAAGTATTGAGTCACCTTGCTGATGAAAAAGTTTATGTGCGCGGCGTAAAGCGGTTTTGTGCTTTTCGGCGGATGTAATGAGCCGACAATCACCCAGGTCAATACCCAGGTGTTTTAATCTTTCCAGACAGATCAACAATGCACTGCCCGCAAAAGCGGAATAACTATGGTAGGGCGATAGAGCGCCGCCCACCGGATTCAACGGTAACATCTGCCAGTATTTAAAACGGCATTGCGCGAGAAAGTCAATAAACCGGTGCGCATCATCTCCCAAACAACCCTGCCAGCCTACCCCTGGCAGGCTGGTAGGATGCAACAATACACCAGCTCCCCGCTCTTGAAGCGCGGAACTCATAACGTGTGCAACAACACTGGGTCTTCAGTTGTCATTCAGTTGCCCTGCGCATCGTCCCTGAAATTGCCGGATCGCCCTTGCCCACTGTGATGATTTTCTCCAGCTCAGGAGGCATACCCATACCCAACAGCTGATACAGATTACATAAATGCCTGCGGTACAGCTGGTCAAATTGAGAAACAGACTCGGCCGAATTATAGTCCCCAAACCACCAGTTCCAGTCAGAAGCTTCACAAATAGCCAGTTGCTGATCAACCTGATCTTGTAAATGATCGGGGATTCTTTTTTCTAAAATCGCTTGGTCATAAGCCTTTTTCGCCTCCACAAGCAAGCGCCATGAATGGTTACGTGCTGTATCACCAATCCAGGTAGAAAAAGTCCCATGTACCCAGCTACCGGCAACCAGGTGTTTTAACGACCTGGGTTTGACTTTATGTTCCAGACATTCCGAGAAAGTGGTCAACTCGACATCCGGGTTCTCGGAAAATTCTTTATACAACCGCGTTAAAAAGTAATAACCATTGTACGGATAATGCTCCCAACAGTTCTCACCATCCAAAATGATCGATATCACTGTGTCGGGATCATGTTTGCAGGCATTAGCAATGTTACCGACGTGATGCATCAGGTTATTGACTGCATCATCACTGTGCCAGTTTGAATAATTAAAACCAATCATGTCTGACAAGTTGTCATCGCGAAAAAAGCAGGTGAGCTTTTCTTTTTTTAAACGATAGGGATGATGTAAACAAGCCGCATCCATTTCTTTTTTCAGGCTGTTGGCTAATACGGTGCCACCTGAAGCGGCCCATTTGAATTGATGCCGAGCGAGCAGTTTGACGGTGGCTTCGCTGATGGCGCCTTCGGAGGGCCAGCAACCCCAGGCTTCCCGGCCAAAATAGTGTTTAAAAACAGCCTGCGCCTTTTCTAGCTGCCAATCAGCTCGCGCTTCTCCTCCTGGGTAGCTCTCCTCGGGAATCGGTGCATTTGGCATGGCCTCTTTCGCGCTGGAAACATCCAGCATTAAAGGCAAAATCGGATGACTATAGGGGGTGACGCTTAATTCAACTTGATTTTGATCGGCCAAACGTTTGTAAAGGGGGATCACCCGGCTAAAGAGGTCGCCCATCAATTGCAGCAGCTGAGTCCGTTGCTGAAGACTGAAATTACGCCCTTGGGTCATCAGCCGTTTGGCGACTTCATTGCTTTGCTTAACGGTTTCACCTAGCCAGGCCAGGTGATACCACGTGATGAGGTCAAAAAAGAATTGGTCATTCAAATAGCCCAGCTTCTCTTCTGACGCCAACGCATCTCGCGCCAAACTCGCCAAAATTTTGAAGGGAGGGTATGCCTCAATCAAATGCTTTTCATTGGCTCTCAGGCACTTTCGGATCAGCTCCCTTTGCTCCATCGGCAAAGGCGGCGCCGTGGGTGAAACCAGCTGGGTCAGCAGCGGGTCCGTGAGCATGGTATGGCGAGAGAAAAAGTATTCGACCTGCTGGCGATAGTCATCAATCTGTTCCAGCAACGTGGGGCAAAAGTTCACCACCGCTCTCGCTCGGGGGTTCGCCTCAATCAGCGCCGCCATATCAATGTAGTCTTTAATCGCGTGCAGATATGTCCACGGTTGCTGATAGGTCTTACTAACCTGATCCTGGTAATAAGGCTGGTGCATGTGCCAACAAATGACAACTTTCACTGGTGGTTTAGACACCCTGGCTCTCCACTTTTCGCCGCAATGTTTCGGCCGTTACAAGTACCACCCCTTTAGGTGAAATGTGAAAATAACGACTGTCTTCCTCTGCATCGACACCAATTTGGGTACCGGGTGGAATTTTGCATCCACCTTCAACAATGGCTTTCTGGATGATGCAGTTCCGGCCGATATTGACATTAGGCAGGATGACGCAATCCTTTATCAAACTGTAACTGTTAAGCCGGCAGTTACTGGAAAGCAGCGAACGTTTTACTTTACTCCCGGATACCACGCACCCTGCCGATACCATTGAGTCCACGGCATAACCCCGACGACCATCATCATCAAAAATAAATTTTGCGGGCGGCAGTTGCTCCTGGTAAGTCCAAATCGACCAATCAGGATCATACAGGTTGAGCCTGGGTGTGACCGACAATAAATCCATATTGGCTTCATAATACGCATCCAGCGTACCAACATCTTGCCAATAAGGCTCATCAGAGCCATACAAATCCCGAAACGGGTAAGCAAACACCGAGGCCGACTGAATAAATGTCGGAATGATATCTTTACCGAAGTCGTGGCTTGAGTCCGCCAGTTCAGCGTCTTCATACAAGGCTTTTTTCAGAAACGGCAGACTAAAAATATAGATCCCCATGGAGGCCAGTGAATAGCCTGGCCGGTAGGATAGCTGTACCGGATATTCGGGCTTTTCCTCAAACGCCACAATACGCATGCTTTGTTCCACTTCCATGACGCCAAACTGGGTCGCCTCGCTTGTGGGCACTTCAATACAACCCACCGTCATATCGGCTTCTTTTTCAATGTGCTCCTGAAGCATGGTCTCATAGTTCATTTTGTACACATGATCGCCCGCCAAAACCAAAATGTACTGGTAACCTTCTTCCTCAATAATATCCATATTCTGAAACACAGCATCAGCCGTGCCTGCGTACCAACTCGCAGTAACACGCTGTTGAGCAGGAATTGTGTCAATGAACTCACCCAGCTCTGGACGAAAAAAATTCCAGCCTTTTTGAATATGATTGTTAAGCGAATACGACTTGTATTGCGTCAGAATATGAATGCGGCGGATGTCTGAGTTAATGCAATTGGACAGTGCAAAATCGATTGTGCGGTATTTGCCGCCGAAGGGCACCGCCGGTTTTGAATGCCAACGTGTCAGATCTTTCAGCCGGGTTCCAGCGCCGCCAGCCAGAACCAGCGCCAGCGTGTCCCGAACAGCTTTACGGGGAGTGACATCAAAACGTGATTGGATTGCCATTGCACGACTCCAAAACAAACGGGGGAAAGATTGCATTAACGGGTCACTGCCCACTTAGATTTACCGATTCTTATGCTAGCTGTCAAATATTAATAACGCTTGATCTTAATCAAATTTATTGCAAGCAAAGTCAAAAACATCTTGGTACTATTCCTACTGTGTCCGCAGCCAACGTTTGCCCTGTTCCAGCGTTTATGAAAAAGCAGAACGAGGATGCACAAAGCCCCCTTTCTACCTGATGCTCAAAAAAGGTTGCACCATGTTTTCAGACCCATCACGCGCGCTACCCTTATCCGAGTCTACCGATTATGACCGCTTGCTGAGCGGCCGCCACCATGCGCCTCATTCCTTGCTGGGACACCGCCCAAGCACTGGCAATGACGGCTATCGTATTTTTCATCCCGATGCTCAAACAGCCCGTATTAAAACAGAACACGGTTGGAGCCAAATGCATCCGCTTACCCCAGCGGGGCTGTTTGAGTGGGTGGGCCTGAGGGATCAAATACCACCTCACCCCCAGATCCAATTACAGTTTGATCATGGTGCTGAACATACCTTTTTAGACCCTTACTCCTTCACGCCCGATATCCCTGAGGATCACCTCAACAGTCTAGGCAGCAACACCTGCTGGCGTGTCCACCACTTTCTCGGCAGCCATTTTCAGCTCAGAGATGGGATCACCGGTATCCGCTTTGCGGTATGGGCCCCCAATGCCGAGCGCGTCAGTGTGGTGGGCGACTTCAACCACTGGAATGGGCGAGTTCATCCCATGAATAATCGTGGCGCCTCGGGCATTTGGGAGCTTTTCATCCCCAGCCTGGATGAAGGTATTAACTACAAGTACGAAATCCGCCACCGTTCCAGCGGCCATATTCTCCTCAAATCGGACCCCTACGCCCGCCAATATCAGCTGCGACCTGACACAGCTTCGGTCACCCAGCGGCTCAGCGACTACCGCTGGCAGGACGGCCACTGGATGATGCAACGGGAACAAAAAGAATGGCTACATGCACCGCTGTCTATCTACGAAATTCACTTGGGTTCCTGGCAGCGGGACGAAAACAACCAGTTTTTAAGCTACCGGGAAATTGCCGACAGGCTGGTTCCTTACCTGCTTGAAATGGGCTTCAATGCCCTGCAGCTCATGCCGGTTACCGAACACCCACTGGACGACTCCTGGGGTTATCAGGTCACCGGCTATTTTGCCCCTACCAGCCGTTTTGGCCATGCCGATGACTTACGCTACCTCATCGACCTCTGTCACCAAAACGATATCCGTGTATTGCTCGACTGGGTCCCTGCCCACTTTCCGAGAGATCAACACGCATTGGCCAATTTTGATGGTACCGCACTGTACGAGCACGAAGATCCCCGGCGTGGGGAACACCGTGACTGGGGCACACTCATCTTCAACTACGGTCGTACTGAGGTTAAAAACTTTCTACTCTCCAGTGCTTTTTTCTGGCTGGAAGAATTTCACATCGACGGTTTGCGTGTCGATGCCGTCGCCTCCATGCTGTACCTTGATTACTCCCGGAACGATGGTGACTGGACGCCCAACCAATATGGAGGTAACGAAAACCTCGAAGCCATTGACTTCCTGCGTGACGCCAACACCATCTTGCACAAAGAACACCCAGGCTCGCTGATCATTGCAGAAGAATCCACCGCCTGGCCCATGGTCTCGCGGCCGGTTTATCTCGGTGGGCTCGGGTTCTCTATGAAGTGGAATATGGGCTGGATGAACGATACGTTAAGCTACATCAGCCATGACCCTGTTCACCGACAATATCATCACGACCAGTTAACTTTTGGCTTGCTCTATGCCTTTACCGAGAACTTTATTTTGCCACTCTCACACGACGAAGTGGTCCACCAAAAGCGCTCGCTGCTGTACAAAATGCCCGGCGATGAGTGGCAGCGATTTGCCAATCTACGGCTGCTGTTTCTCTACATGTTCACCCAGCCGGGCAAAAAACTGTTGTTCATGGGGGGCGAATTTGGACAAGGAGAGGAATGGAATCACCACCAAGCACTCGACTGGTATCTATTGCAATATGACTTCCACGGCGGCATACAAAAGCTGGTGGCCGACCTGAATCGTCTTTACTGTAACGAGCCGGCTCTGCACCGCTATGACTTTGAAGAGCAAGGCTTCCAGTGGATCGATTGTCACGACAGCACACAGTCCATCATCAGTTATCTCCGTAAAGAGGACGACAGCGCTGTCCTTGTCATTCTCAATTTTACGCCCATTGTACGGAGCCGTTACCGCATCGGCGTGCCTAAAGCCGGCGCGTATGGCGAAATACTGAATAGCGACTCAATTTACTATCGTGGCAGTAACGTCTCCAACGGTGACCACATTCCAACCGAAGCGCAACCCCATATGGGATTTGAGCAGTCCATCGTGCTGGACCTGCCGCCACTGGGAGGCCTGATTTTAAAACACAAAACCTGACCTTGACATTCACACTCGGAGACATGCCATGAACCCCAATCGCTCCATCCGAAACATCCTGTTTGTCACCAGCGAATGCTACCCGCTTGCTAAAGTGGGCGGGCTGGCAGATGTCTCATCCAGCCTGCCACGCGCACTGGCAGCAAAAGGTTTAAATGTCATCACCCTATTGCCTGCCTATCCGGGGGCTCAGGCACAATTGGAGAACACCCGCACACTGGGCTCGATTGACGGCCCCTTGCTTGAACCTGGTCTGTCGTTAATCGAAGGCACTGTCAAGCAAACCGGTCAACGCGTCTGGTTGCTGCAAGCACCCGAACTGTATGATCGTGACGGCACGCCGTATGCCGACGCCCATGGCCATGACTGGCCAGACAACTGGCAGCGCTATGCGCAACTCTGTCGCGTGGCCTGCAAAATTGCATCCGGTCACGTGGCCGATTGGCAGCCGGACCTTGTCCACTGCAACGATTGGCAAACGGGCCTTATCCCGGTTTTACTGAAACAAGCCTCATCAGCACCACCAACACTGTTCACCATTCACAATTTGGCCTATCTGGGTCTGTTCGATGGTGACATTTTCGGTCAGCTACAATTACCCGCCTCGCTGTGGTCGTTCGACGCCCTGGAGTTTTACGGCCAATTTTCATACCTGAAAGGAGGGCTCGGCTTTGCCGATGCGTTGACAACTGTCAGCCCCACTTATGCCAAAGAAATTCAAACAGAAGCCTACGGTTGCGGGCTGGACGGCCTTCTCCGCTATCGTAAAAAGGCACTCACTGGCATTCTCAACGGTGTCGATTACGAGACCTGGAGCCCTGAAACGGACTCAGCTATCGCCTTCCCTTATACAAGCCAGTCACTCACCGAAAAAACAAAAAATAAGCAGTATTTGCAAAAGCAGACGGGGCTGGCGTCGAACCCCTCTGAACCTCTGATTGGTCTGATCAGCCGATTAGTCGAGCAAAAGGGGATTGACCTGGTCATTGAGTTGATAAAAGCCTACGCCGACGAACCTGTACAATGGACCATCCTCGGGAATGGCAATGCCGATTATGAGCGTGAGCTGAAAGCACTGGCCGACGCACACCCTTCGACGATCAGTTTCACGCCGGGTTACGATGAACAACTGGCCCATCAGATTGAAGCGGGTGCCGACTTTTTCCTTATGCCCTCACGCTACGAACCCTGTGGGCTCAATCAAATGTATAGCCTGCGCTACGGAACGGTTCCCATCGTCACACCCACCGGAGGGTTAGCCGATACCATTGTTCACACGACGCCGGGTACATTGGATAAAAAGCAAGCCACGGGGTTCGTGACTAAAGGCGCCGACCTTCCCAGCCTCAAACAGACGTTCAAACAAGCTTTAAATATCTACAAAGATAAACCCGCCTGGTTAAAACTCCGACGCACCGGTATGCAACAAGACTTCAGCTGGGAAAAAAGTGCAGCGGCTTATCTTCAGCTTTATGAAAAAACTCTGAATGCGATGACCACATAAAATCTAAGGCTCACCCTCAACGTACGCTCAACCCTTCAAAGTAAGCTTCACCACGCAAAAACATCACGAAGGAGAAAAACCGTTGTGGATCAGGAACCCTTGATCAGCATCCGTAGCGCAACAATCGACGACGCAACAGCCATCAGTGCATTAATCGTGGCGTCATCCGAAAAATACATAACTCCTGACTTTACACCAGAAGGGGTAGAAACCTTTTTGAATGCACTCTCACCACAGGCAATGACCGACTATCTTCAAACCGGTTTTCGTTACCATGTGGCCGAGTACGGGGGCCGTATCATCGGTGTGGCAGGTTTCAGGCAAAATGCCCACTTGTATCATTTATTTGTTGCAGACACGCATCACCACAAAGGCATCGCAAAAAAACTCTGGCAGGTTGGATGCAGTGCCTGTCTCGCGGAAGGAAATCCCGGTGTTTTTACGGTTAATGCATCGCGATATGCCGTCGGGTTTTACGAAAAACTCGGCTTTATCACACAAGGAGCTCCAGAAGAAAGAGACGGGACCTTCGCCATCCCGATGCGCCTCATAACCACCGGTTCATCTCACACACCCGCCAACAGATAAAGGCGAGTCATCGTTGCTTGACACACTAGGATGCATGTCCTAATCTCCCCGCCTAGGACACTTGCCCTAGCGACAGTCCGAAAATGATCGACAGAAAAATGTAATATTTGATGAGCAAACCCACACAAACAACCCGTGAACGTATTGTCGCAGCCGCAGACGAACTATTTTATCAGCGCGGCTTTGAACACACCTCATTTACAGATATTGCCCAGGCTGTAAATCTATCCCGAGGGAATTTTTATCACCACTTCAAGACAAAAGACGACATTCTAGAAGCGGTCATTGCCTATCGCCTGAGCAATACACAAGCAATGCTGGCGGCCTGGGAAACAAACAGCCAAGACCCCGAGTCCCGCATTAACCACTTCATTCACATTCTGATCATGAACCAAGCCAAAATAAAACAATTTGGCTGCCCTGTCGGCACGCTTTGCACGGAGTTGGCAAAACTAAACCATGCCTCGCATACACAAGCCAATGCCATTTTCACACTGTTTAAAGGTTGGCTGCAATCACAGTTCATTCGGATGGGTTACGAAGCAAAAGCCAATACTCTGGCCATGCACTTGCTTGGCCGGAGCCAGGGCATCGCGCTTCTGGCGAATACCTTTAAGGACGAAACCTTCATTGAACAAGAAGTGGCACAACTGAGCCGCTGGCTGAGCACACTGAAAAAATCGGCCATCCACACAGATGACAACACCCTGCGGGGGCACTGAATTCCAACGATGCCTTCGTCTTTATCTTAAAGGAGGAAAAGAATATGTTTGTCGTATTACTAAGATTTGCAGAGAATAAAAGTCTGGCGGGCCAATTCATGGCCGCGCACAATACCTGGATAAGTGAAGGCATAGATGCAGGTTTATTCCTGGTTGTCGGGAGTCTTCAGCCCCAACAGGGTGGCGCCGTTTTGGTACACAATACCTCTCTCGCCGAACTACAAGAACGGGTGAATGCCGACCCTTTTGTCCGAGAAGGCGTGGTCAAGGCAGAAATACTTGAAATGACTCCCGTCAAAACCGATGCCCGGTTAAACTTTCTGCTCGACGAATCACTTCAATTCAATGAAAGGACACCCAATTCATGAGCACCGTCATGATCGCACAGGATGGCCAGCCCCGTTGCCAGTGGTGCAGCGCCGCCCCTGAGTTTATCCGCTATCACGATGAGGAATGGGGCTTCCCGGTGGACGATGACGTCCGTCTATTTGAAAAGCTCTGCCTGGAGAGCTTTCAGTCTGGCTTAAGCTGGCGCACTATCCTGGCCAAACGGGAAAACTTCCGCACCGCGTTTCATCATTTCGATTTCAGCAAAGTCGCAGAGTTTACGGACCAAGACATTGAGCGCCTGCTCCAAAATGCAGGCATTGTTCGCCACCGCGGCAAAATTGAGGCGGTTATCAATAATGCAAAGCGCGCACGAGAACTCGTCCAGCAAGAGGGCTCGCTGGCCGCTTATATTTGGCGCTATGAGCCTGATCCCGAGCCAGTGTCCCCACCGCAAACAATCTCGACATCCCCGGAATCAACCGCGCTGTCTAAAGATCTTAAAAAGCGCGGCTGGAAATTCGTGGGCCCCACAACCGTCTATGCCTTTATGCAGGCCATGGGCCTGGTCAATGATCATGCTGCCGAGTGCATCATGAGGGCTCAAGTAGCGTCAGCCCGTGCGCAATTCAAACGCCCGGAATAATCGCCTAAGGAGGTAAACATGCATTACATCGACGGCTTCGTGGCCGCTGTCCCCACAGCCAACAAAGCGCTCTATATTCAACACGCCCGAGAGGCCGCTGTTTATTTCAAAAAACACGGTGCGCTTAAACTGGTTGAATGCTGGGGAGACGATGTCCCCGAAGGCGCACTCACCTCTTTTCCCAAAGCCGTACACTGTAAAGATGACGAGACCGTTGTTTTTTCGTGGATCGTATGGCCCTCGCGAGAAGTCCGTGATGCTGGCATGAAAAAAGTCATGGCCGAAGACGCCATGAACGCTGACAACAATCCAATGCCGTTTGATGGAGGCCGGATGATTTTTGGTGGATTTCAAATGGTTGTCAATGAATAGTACTCAGCAAACAGAACGGCGTGTCGCGATAAACGGACCACCTCCACCCGGCACCCAATGGAAGCCTCCCCATTCAATCTGTTAATGCTACAATGCCCTGACTGAAAAGGAATGCGCCTAAAAACAGCCTCTGTATCCAATGGACGCCATGCACGATTTTTTGTTATTGATCCATCTGCTTGCGGCAACGGTTTGGACGGGTGGACACATCATTCTCTCAACCATTATCTTGCCCGAGGTATTGCGAGAACGCTCACCGCAAAAACTGATTCGCTTTGAATCAAAATATGAAAAAGTGGGCATGCCTGCCTTAATCATCCAAGTGATCACGGGCTTGATACTGGCTTATCAATTATTGCCTGATCTCAAGGCATGGGTACTCAGCACCCACCCCGTAGCGCGCGTGATTCTACTAAAACTCACCTTACTCGCACTTACAATCGGATTTGCACTGGATGCGAAGTTTCGCGTGCTACCCAAATTGTCCGAAAAAAACCTTACAGATATGGCCTGGCACATTGTGCCTGTCACGCTTTTATCCGTATTATTTGTCGTAGTCGGCGTTTCTTTTCGAACAGGTTGGTTTTATTGAACACAGATCACCCAGCACGGAGTGTCAACAAGCCAGGATAAACTGATTAATGTATTCACTATTAACCTAAGGAGAACGGTAATGGCGAACGAAGGCTACCATGAACCAATCGAAGAACTTTCTGATGAAACCAGAGATATGCACCGGGCTATTATCTCGCTCATGGAAGAGTTGGAGGCCATTGACTGGTACAACCAGCGAGTCGATGCCTGCAAAGATGAAGAGTTAAAGGCCATTCTTATCCATAATCGTGATGAGGAAAAAGAGCACGCAGCGATGACGCTGGAGTGGATACGGCGCCGTGATAAAGTCATGGACAAGGAGCTCAAAGACTACTTGTTTACAGACAAACCGATCGCCCATAAATAAACAATAGGCACCACAATGCCACCAGCCTTTAAACACGATAAGCTGGCAACAAAGCACCGCTGATGTCCTTGCGCATTAACTGGTATTTCAATGCTGAAGATGCCAGTCAAATTGCAATTGGCGCGTTTGCACTGGCTGTACCCATCTCGTTTACAGAGGAGGCCTGGCAGCTGGGAGATACATTGCCGCCGACCAATCTGGTACTGATTTTCTTACTGTCGATCGGTTTTTTGACTTTTTTCACCTATGGCAGTGTCTTTCAAGCCAATGTGCGAGAACGGGTGGTGGTCTTTATTTTCCGCATTGCCGCGGCCTATATCGTTGCGGCAATCGTTGTCGCTTGCGTGTTAATCAGCCTCAATAAATTCCCGCTGCTCTCAGAACCCGAACTGGCACTCAGAAGATTGATTGTCATCGTTATGCCCGCTTCGATGGGTGCAATCATCGTGGACGGGTTGGATAAAGAATAAAGCGGAACCCTCGCACACACGCGCCGGCGAACATAAAAACAGTGCTTATCTCTTTAGCCGGCACCCCTGCGTACAGTCTAAATGCCTTTCCCTCATCCATGCATTCGATATGGGGGCAGTCATCTTGAGCACCGCTATAACTAATCAAACATTCTTACGGTACTATCATTCAACTCATTGAAAGTATTGTTGGTTTCTTCCAAACACAGTAAATTATGGATATCAACGCCCAGCCTCAAGGATTCAATCAAACGTATATCGTGCGCTATTGCGAAGATTCGCAACAAAGAGGGGATTGCTTGAAGAACAGAATACGCATTTATGAAGCAGTCCAGCACGTTCTTAAAACATGCACTTGGAGGCATACGATGAATCATTACATCATCACCTACTTAGGTGGGGACCACCCCCAAAATAGATATTCCTGTTACCG
>OBIC01000188.1_pt1 | contig 23917 bp, 25 predicted proteins | sample 1519831 | NCBI WGS metagenome assembly OBIC01 (sample SAMN03019805, study PRJEB22545) | beach sand metagenome | biome: beach; feature: sea beach; material: beach sand | place: USA: Municipal Pensacola Beach, FL | collected 2010-10-20 | depth 40-45 cm m
CATCAAGGCCATGAACATCGGTGCGACATGTGTTCATTCGCGATCTGCTGCTGAACGCCCATATTGGCGTGCACCGCCATGAAAAGGGCCGCAGCCAGCCGGTGCGGATCAATATTGACCTGACCGTGCGCGAAGGCGGCCCGGATGCAGGCGACGATCTGGAAAATGTCGTCTGCTACGAGCAGGTCGTCGACAAGGTCAAGGAACTTGTGGAATCGCAGCATATCAACCTTGCGGAGACGATGGCCGAACGGATCGCCACCCGATGCTTTGAGGATGTGCGCGTGCTGGTCGCGCGGGTAAGGCTTGAAAAAATGACTGTGATCGCCGAAGCAGCCAGTGTCGGCGTCGAAATTGAACGGACACGTCCCGATTTCAGCAACTTGTAGGCTTTGTCGGTGATTTTTCGGGCTGTTTGCTGCTTTAAGTTGTGCACAGTTGCGGAAATCGGCAGAATTCTGCGATAATTCGGAAAAAAATGGTCGGAGCACGGATTAAATATCAGGTGTTTTTCCGAAAAGTTCAATTTTATCAATAAGTTGCAAAATTGCATAATTTTTACGCAATTTTTAACTTGTGAAGGATTCCCAAGGGTTAGCGCCGCTATACATTGTTTGTCCACAAGGTTATCCACAGGCTGTCGACGGTGGGTGAATGAATCCTGGGCAGCATCTCAGAAATTGCGCGTTTCCGGGCAGTTACGGGTAACCGAGCGGATTTTTGACACGCGTTTGGCGGAAATTTGGATGAGAAACCATGTCGCAACAGGGATCAGATAAGCCGCCGCATACCGGCCCCGCGCTGATCCGCGACTATGTACGGCGCCTGCCCAATGCGCCTGGCGTCTATCGCATGATGAGCGCGCGCGATGAGGTGCTGTATGTCGGCAAGGCGCGCAACCTGAAAAAGCGGGTAGCGAACTATGGCAAGCTTGCCGGTCAGCCCGCGCGGATTGGCCGGATGATACTTGCCACCGCCGCAATGGAATTCATCACAACCGAAACCGAAACCGAGGCATTGCTGCTTGAAGCCAATCTGATCAAGCGGTTGAAGCCGCGCTACAATGTCCTGCTGCGCGACGATAAGTCGTTTCCTTATATTCTGGTGCGTCGCGATCACGATTTTCCGCAGATCGAGAAATATCGCGGCGCGCAAAGCCAGCCCGGCGATTATTACGGCCCATTTGCCTCGGCTGGGGCGGTGAACAGTACGCTCAACAGCCTGCAAAAGGCGTTCCTGCTGCGGAGCTGTTCGGACAGTGTTTTCCAGAATCGCACCCGGCCCTGCCTGCTGCATCAGATCAAGCGGTGCAGTGCGCCCTGTGTCGGGCTGATCGACAAGGATGGTTACGCGGCCCTGGTGACGCAGGCGCAGGAATTTCTGACCGGCGGTGCGCAGGAATTGCGCGACAAGCTGACCGCTGCGATGCAGGCGGCCTCCGCCGCCCTGGATTTCGAGCAGGCGGCCCTGTATCGCGATCGGATCCGGGCATTGAGTGCCGTGCAGGCGCATCAGGGGATCAATCCCGGTATTGTCCGCGAGGCGGATGTGTTTGCCGTCTGTCAGCAAGGGGGGCAGACCTGCATTCAGCTTTTCTTCTTCCGCTCGGGGCAGAACTGGGGCAACCGGGCCTATTTCCCGCGCGCCGACCGCAGCCTGCCGATCAGCGAGATACTGAGTGCATTTATCGGGCAGTTTTACGACAACAAGCCGCCGCCGGGATTATTGCTGTTGTCGCATCCGGTCGATGAGGCGGAGCTTCTGACCGAGGCCCTGTCCATTCGCGCGGGCCGCAAGGTCAAACTGTCGGTGCCTGAACGCGGCGAGAAGAAAGCGCTCGTCGCGCATGCCCTGAATAATGCGCGCGAGGCACTGGAGCGCAAACTCGCGGAATCCGCATCGCAGGAAAAATTGTTGCGCGGACTTGCGGACAGCCTTGACCTGCCCGCGCCGCCGCAGCGGATCGAGGTGTATGACAATAGCCATATTCAGGGAACGCATCCGGTCGGCGCGATGATCGTTGCCGGCCCTGACGGATTTCAGAAGGCGCAGTACCGCAAATTCAATATTCGCGATACGGATATGACCCCCGGCGACGATTACGCGATGATGCGGGAGGTGCTGACACGGCGCTTCAGGCGGCTGCTGCGCGACAGTAAAGGCGACAATCCACCACAAAGGCCCGATCTGGTGATTATCGATGGCGGCGCCGGGCAGCTGAATGTTGCGCGTGACATCCTTGCCGAGCTGGGGCTTGCGGAAATAGCCCTGCTTGCGGTGTCAAAAGGGCCCGATCGCGATGCCGGGCGCGAACGCTTTCATCTGCCCGGCAAGCCCGCCTTCAGCCTCGAACCCCGGCACCCGGTTTTGTATTTTCTGCAACGGCTGCGCGACGAGGCGCATCGTTTCGCGATTGGCAGTCACCGAACGCGCCGCAAGGGGGCGGTCGCGACATCGCCACTTGATGCGATCGACGGTATTGGACCGAAACGCAAGCGCGCGCTGCTCAATCATTTTGGGTCGGCAAAGGATGTGTCGCGCGCCGGTCTGACCGATCTGAAGGCCGTGCCGGGTATCAGTGCCGCCGCGGCGCAGCGGATCTATGATCATTTCAACGCGCCGGATTAGGATGTGCCCGATCAGGATGCGCCCGATATATGTGGTGATCGAACCGGTGCGCTTGTCCGGCTGCGCCGCTTATGTTACGGCCAAACCCGTTATTCTCGTTTAACCGCCGGCGCGTTCCGCCGGTATCAGTCGCAAGAAAGACGCCTGAAATGGTCATGAACCTGCCGAACTTGCTGACTTACGGGCGCATCGCCCTGATCCCGTTGCTGGTGGCGGTATTTTTTTTCCCCGGCGATGTCGCCGACTGGATGGCGCTCGCGATCTATACGGTGGCCTGTGTCACCGATTTCCTCGATGGGTATCTCGCCCGGGTTATGAAGCAGCAATCGCCGCTTGGTACCATGCTTGACCCGATTGCGGACAAATTGCTGATCGCGACGGCGATCGTCATGCTGATGGCGTCGCAACGGATCGATGGCATTTCAGAGATTGCGGGGGTGGTTATCCTGTGCCGCGAATTCCTCGTTTCCGGCCTGCGCGAATTTCTGGCGGGCGCCAAGGTCAGCATGCCGGTGTCGCAGCTTGCCAAATGGAAAACCGCGGTGCAGATGTTCGCGCTTGGTTTCTTGCTGGCGGGGGAGGCGGGGGATAAGGTTCTGTCGATCAATTACGAGCTGGGCATTGCCGGTTTGTGGATTGCCGCGATCCTGACCCTTTATACCGGCTATGATTATCTGCGCGCGGGCGTGCGCCATGCGATCGACCCGGCTGGTGATCGTGACAGGAACGGATAGCGCATGAAGATTTTGTATTTTGCCTGGATCCGGCAGCGTATCGGCAAAAGCGCCGATGATCTCAGCGTGCCGGCGGAGGTCGCGACAGTGGGCGAGTTGATCGATTGGTTGCAGACGCGCGGGGCGGGCTATGCGGCGGCTTTCGCCGATCGCGATGCGGTGCGGATGGCGGTCAATCAGGAACATGTCGATGCATCCTATCCGGTCTCGGACCGCGATGAGGTCGCTTTTTTCCCGCCGGTGACGGGGGGCTGAGCGATGATCCGGGTACAGCGTGAGGATTTCGATCTCGCCGCTGAAATCGCGGCGCTGACCGCAGGCAGGACAGGCATTGGCGGGGTCGTCAGCTTTACCGGGCTCGTGCGCGATATCAGCACCGGAAAGCAGGTGTCGGCGATGACGCTTGAACATTATCCGGGCATGACCGAGAAGGAGCTTGCGCGGATCGAGGCGGAAGCCTGCGCACGTTGGCCGCTTGAGGCCTGTCTGCTCATCCACCGTTACGGCACATTGCAGCCGGGCGAGCAGATCATGGCGGTGGTCACCGCCTCGGCGCATCGGCAGGCCGCGTTCGAGGCGGCGGAATTTCTGGTCGACTGGCTGAAAACCAAAGCGCCGTTCTGGAAGCTTGAGGCGGGTGCGGAAGGCGATAGCTGGGTCGAGGCGCAGGCAAGCGATGATGCTGCTGCCGCCCGCTGGGAAAAACCGTGACCGCGCCGCCGCCAGCTGTCTGATGGAACACTTGTATGAACCAACCGCAATTTTCTGAACTCAAGATCCGTTCGACCGCGTTGCCGCTGGTTCTTACGCTGCTTCTGATCCTGCTTTGCGGTCTGTTTCTGTTCGGCCCGTTCGAAACGTTGCGCAGCTGGCTTGAGCAGACAAGCTGGACAGTCCCCGCTATCGGGTACGAGATTTCATCGTGGAAGATCGTTTACGGATCTGTTGCGGTTGTTTTCGTGTTTCTGGGCGCGATCACGCTGTCGCGGCTGATAGCCTCGGCGCTCGGACGGGTCGACAGTCTGGGGGCAAGCAACCGCACCCTGCTGATCAAGGCGGCGCAGATCGCGGTCTATACGCTGCTGTTTCTCATCATGCTCGATCTGCTGGGGATCGATCTGACGACGCTGACCGTATTCGGTGGCGCGCTTGGCATCGGGATCGGTTTCGGATTGCAGAAGATCACGTCAAATTTCATCAGCGGCATCATTCTGCTGAGCGAAAAATCGGTCGAGCAGGATGATCTGCTGGAGCTTGATGACGGGACTTTCGGCTTCGTGCGTGAAACAAGCACCCGTTACACTCTGCTTGAGACGTTCGACGGCAAGGAAATTCTGGTTCCCAATGAGGATCTCATCACAAGCCGTGTGGTGAACTGGACCTATACCAAACCCAATGGTCGTGTACAGATCGATGTCGGGGTATCCTACGAATCCGATATCGCGCTTGCCCGCGATCTCATGCTGGCGGCGGCGACCGAGCATCCGCGTTGCAGCACCGAGCCCGCGCCGCAATGCTTCCTCATTGCCTTCGCCGATAGCTCGGTCAACTTCACGCTTTACTTCTGGCTGGACGATATCACTGCCGGCCGGCGCGGTCCGCAAAGCGAGGTGATGTTTGCAATCTGGAACAAGTTTGCCGAAAACGACATCACAATTCCGTTTCCGCAACGGGATCTGCATGTGAAGAACTGGCCGGCGGATAACGCGGCTCAGACAGCGGCAAAAACTGAAGCGGAGAGCGAAAATGTCAGCCATCCCGGATAAGCACATCGTTCATGCCCTGCTTCTGGACGGGGCAGGCGGGGCGCAGGCGCTGGATGTGGATGAGATTCCCGCGCGTATCGCGGCGGGCGAGCCGGTCTGGGTACATCTGGAAGCGGTGCATCCCGATACGCCGCAATGGCTCGGGCAGCATCTGCCGATCCTCGATGCGCTGATGATCGATGCGCTGGTGGCCGAGGAGACGCGGCCGCGCGCCATCGAACATGACAATACGATACTTTTGTTTCTGCGCGGCGTGAACCTGAACGAGAATGCCGAGCCCGAGGATATGGTCTCAATCCGCATGTGCATCGGCGAAAAATTCTGTGTCAGCCTGCGCCGGCGCCCCCTGAAGGCGGTCAGCGATATTGTGCAGCGTTTGCAGCGCGGGAACGGGCCGGGTGCAATTCCCGATCTTGTGAACGATCTGGCCGGCACCCTGTTCGACAGGATGGAGCCGGTGCTGAGCGAGCTTGATGAACGGACCGACAATCTGGAGGAGCTGGTCGCCGACAAGCCCGATGCGGCAATCCGGCATGAAATCGTCAGCCTGCGCAAGCGTGCCATCCTGCTGCGCCGCTATCTGGCGCCGCAGCGCGATGCGATCGGCCGGCTGCGCACCATGCCGCATACCTGGCTCGATGATCGCCACCGCCGCCATCTCTATGAGCATTACGATCAATTGACCCGTTTTGTCGAAGATCTCGATGCGGTGCGTGAGCGGTCGCAAATCATTCAGGATGAGTTGACCACGGCGCTGTCAGACAAGCTCAACCGCAATCTCTATCTGTTATCGATCGTTGCCGCGATCTTCCTGCCGCTTGGCTTCCTGACCGGGCTGCTTGGCATCAATGTCGGCGGTATTCCTGGCACCGAAAGCCCTTATGCCTTCGGGATATTTTCCGCGATTCTGGTTCTGATAGTCGGCCTGCAGGTTGTCATCTTCCGCAAGCTGCACTGGATTTGACGCCAGCCATTGCGTTGCGCCCCCCGCCCCGAACCCCGTGCTCCGGGCGGGGGAGGCATCCCTGTCCTATTCCGCTGCGTCCGCTGTGGGCAGTTTATAGTCGGCGAACTGTTCGCGCAGGGTCGTTTTCTGGATCTTGCCTGTGGCTGTGTGCGGAATCTCGTCGACAAAGGCGATGTCGTCGGGCATCCACCATTTCGCGATCTTGCCATCCATATAGGCCAGTATCTCGTCGCGGGTCACATTGCTGCCATCCGCGCGCACGATGATCAATAGCGGCCGCTCGTCCCATTTGGGATGCGCGATGCCGATCACCGCGGCTTCCGCGACGCCGGGGCAGCCGACCGCGAGGTTTTCCAGATCGATCGAGGAAATCCATTCGCCCCCCGATTTGATGACGTCCTTGGAACGGTCGGTGATCTGCATGAAGCCGAGCGGGTCGATGGTGGCGACATCGCCTGTATCGAACCAGCCGTCGCGATCCAGGATCTCGCCGCCTTCGCCTTTCAGATAGGCTTTCGAAATGGTCGGCCCGCGCACCAGCAGGTGACCGAATGCCTTGCCATCGCGTTGCAGCTCATTGCCGTCATCGTCGGTGATCTTGATCTCGACCGGATAGATGACGCGGCCCTGCTTGACCTTGATATCGAGCCGGGCTTGCTTGTCGAGGTTTTCCATCCCTGCCTTGAAATTGCACAAAGTGCCAAGCGGGCTCATCTCGGTCATGCCCCAGGCATGCGCCACCTCGACCCCGTAAACATTTTCGAAGGTGTCGATCATGCTGCGCGGCACTGCCGAGCCGCCGATCACGACGCGCTTGAGATAATTGAGCTTCAGATCGTTCGCCTGCATATGCTGCAGCAGCATCAGCCAGACGGTCGGCACCGCGGCGGTGAAGTTGATCTGCTCGTCTTCCAGCATGTTATAGACGCTTTCCCCGTCCAGATGCCGGCCCGGCAGCACAAGCTTGCCGCCCACCATCGGCACCGCATAGGCGAGCGCCCAGGCGTTGGCATGGAACATCGGCACCACCGGCATGACATTATCGACCGAGCGCAAGGCCATCGCATCCGCGCCGGTCGCGGCCATCGCATGCAGCACATTCGAACGATGCGAATAAAGCACGCCCTTCGGATTGCCCGTCGTGCCCGAGGTGTAGCACAGCCCGCAGGCGGTATTTTCATCAAGTTCGGGCCAGCGGAACGCGGCGCTTTCTTCCGCGATCAGATCCTCATAGCAGATTGCGTTCTTCAGGCTGGTGTCGGGCATGTGATCGCGATCGGTCAGGATCACGAAGCCTTTGACGGTTTCAAGCTGGTCGGCGATGGCTTCAAGCTGGTCGATGAAGGTCAGATCGGTGAAGATGTACTGATCTTCCGCGTGATTGGCGATATAGATGATCTGTTCGGGAAACAGCCGCGGATTGATGGTGTGGGCAATCGCCCCCATGCCCGCGATGGCATACCAGCATTCCACATGCCGGAACGTATTCCAGGCAAGCGTCGCGACGCATTGTCCGGGTTTCACGCCCAATCCGCTCAACGCATTGGCAAGCCGGCGCGACCGCTCCGCAAGCGCAATATAGTTATAGCGGTGCATCGGCCCTTCGGTCATGGCGGAGACGATTTCACGCTCCCCGTGATTTAGCGCCGCATGTTCGAGGATTCCCGAAACCAATAGCTGCCGATCCTGCATTAAGCCCAACATGGCCCGCCCTTTCCTGTACGCATTGTCATTATGAGGTTTGATCGCGGAGTTTAGGCGGCAGCCGCCGCTTTCTCAAGCTTGTGGACGATTTTAACCAGCTGCAGATTGTGTTGCGCCGCGCGCCGCGCTAGACCCTATCCATGACGGAAAATCTGGCCACAGAACAGCCGGCCCCGCCCGGCATGTTGAGCGGGAATGCCAAGGGCATCCTGTTCATGCTGTTTTCCGCCGCCGCGATCAGCTGCATGACCGGTGTGATCCGCTATCTGTCCGACACGCTGCATCCTTTCGAGATCGCATTTTTTCGGAATGCTTTCGGGCTGTTATTCCTCGCGCCCATGGTGCTTCAGGCCGGCACGCGGCATCTGCGCACCACCAGGGCGCCGTGGCTTGTCGGGCGCGGATTGCTCAGCGCCATTGCCATGCTGTGCTATTTTTACGGCGTGTCGATTGCGCCGCTGGCCGAAGTGACGGCGCTGTCCTTCATGGGGCCGCTGTTTGCGACGATTTTCGCGGTGCTCATCCTGCGTGAAAAGCTGCATCTGCGGCGCACGCTTGCCCTGATCGTGGGATTTTGCGGCGCACTTGTCATCTTGCGCCCGGGCTTTCAGGAGATCGGGCTCGGCTCCATCCTGATCCTGTGTTCCTCTGCTGCCTGGTCGATCTGCATGATTATCATCAAGGTTCTGACCAAGACCGAATCCTCGGTGACGCAAAGCGTCTACACCGCGCTTGTGCTGGCGCCGATTACCGGGCTTGCCGCCATCGCCGAATGGCAGTTGCCGAGCCTGACGCAGTTCTTCTGGCTGGCGGTGATGGCGGGGCTTGGCACGGTCGGCCAGCTTGCCTTCACCGAATCTTTCAAGGCGGCGGAGCTGACCACCGTCCTGCCGCTCGATTTCACCAAGCTGATCTGGGCCAGTCTGATCGGCTATCTGATCTTTGCGCAGATGCTGGATATCTGGGTATTAGTTGGCGGCACCGTCATTTTCGCCGCCGCGACCTATATTTCGATCCGCGAGGCGCGGCTCAACGCGGTAAAAGCTGAAACCACAAACCCAACCGTCAGATAAACGAGAATTCCGAGTGAGGGAGTAAAAAATGGCCGAAGCCAAAAGTCACGAAGCGCAAGCCGAGGAATTGCAGCAGATCCGCCAGTCGGTTGTTGCCCTGTGCGACAAGTTTCCCGGCGAATATTGGCGCGAGATCGATGCCAAACGCGAATATCCCACCGCCTTCGTGCAGGCGCTGACCGAGGCGGGCTTTCTTGCCGTACTGATCCCGGAAGAATATGGCGGCAGCGGGCTTGGGCTGACAGCCGCCGCCGCCGTGCTTGAGGAAATTCAGAAATCGGGCTGCAACGGGGCGGCCTGTCATGCGCAGATGTACATTATGGGCACGATCCTGCGGCACGGGAACGCGGAACAGAAGGCCAAATGGCTGCCCAAAATCGCGACCGGCGAATTGCGTCTGCAGGCGTTTGGCGTCTCCGAACCCTCGAACGGGACCGACACGCTCAGCCTGAAGACCCGTGCGGTGCGCAATGGCGATCATTATGTGGTGAATGGCGGCAAGATCTGGACCTCGCGCGCCGAACATTCCGATCTCATGCTGCTGCTTGCGCGCACCACGCCGCGCGAGGAGGCGAAATCGCGCAGCGATGGATTGTCGGTATTCGTCGTGGATATGCGCGAAACCGTGGGCAACGGCATGACGATCAAGCCGATCCGTACCATGATCAACCATTCCACGACCCAGGTGTTTTTCGACGATATGAAAGTGCCCGCCGAAAATCTGCTCGGGGAAGAGGGCAAGGGCTTCAAATATATCCTGACCGGCATGAATGCGGAGCGGGTGCTGATCGGGGCCGAAACCATCGGCGATGCCCGCTGGTTCATCAAGAAAGCCACGGATTATGCGAATGAGCGGCAGGTTTTCGGCCGGCCCATTGCGCAAAATCAGGGTATTCAGTTCCCCATTGCCAAGGCCTATGCGCAGACCGAAGCCGCCAATCTGATGGTTGAAAAGGCCGCCCGGCTTTATGATGAGGGCAAGGATATCGGGCCAGAGGCCAATATGGCCAAGATGCTGGCCGCCGAAGCGTCCTGGGCGGCGGCCGATACCTGCCTGCAGACCCATGGCGGCTATGGCTTTGCCGAGGAATATGACGTGGAGCGCAAATTCCGCGAAACCCGGCTCTATCAGATCGCGCCGATTTCGACCAATCTGATCCTGTCCTATCTGTCCGAGCATGTGCTCGGCATGCCGCGCTCCTACTAGGCGCGGGCAGGCCAGGCGGATGCGCGCGGCGCTGAAAGGGATACTGGTCGTGTCGCTGGGGCAGGCGGTTGCCGCGCCCTATGCGACGATGCGGCTGGCCGATGGCGGCGCGCGGGTGATCAAGGTGGAACGGCCCGGTGGCGATTTCGGGCGCTATTACGATACGGTCGCCAACGGGGAATGCAGCTTTTTCGTCTGGCTCAACCGCGGCGCGGAATCGATCGAGCTTGATCTCGGCCAGCGCGACGATGCCGCATTGATGCGACGGCTGCTGTCACGCGCGGATGTGTTCATCCAGAATCTGGCGCCCGGTGCGCTTGCGCGTCTTGGTTTCGGCTCGGCCGAATTGCGCGCGGAATTTCCGCAGCTCATCACCTGCGATATCAGCGGCTATGGCGCGGCGGGCCCTTACCAGCATATGAAGGCCTATGACCTGCTCATTCAGGCGGAAAGCGGTGTTGCCTCGCTGACCGGATCGCCGGAGGCGCCGGGCCGGATCGGTGTCTCGGCCTGCGATCTGACCGCGGGGATGAATGCCCATGCCGCGATATTGGAGGCGCTGATCGCGCGTGGACGGACCGGCCGGGGGCAGGGGATCCATGTTTCCCTGTTTGATGGTATGGCGGACTGGATGAATACGCCGCTCATGCATCAGCGTTATGCCGGCAAGGCCCCGGTGCGCACGGGGCTTGCGCATCCGCAGGTCGTGCCCTACGGATTGTTCGCCACGCGCGACGGGGAGGTGGTGATCGCCATTCAGAATAATCGCGAATGGGTGCGGTTTGCGACCCGGGTGCTCGGGCAGCCCGCGCTTGCCGACCATCCCGACTATGCCACCAATGAGGCGCGTGCTCATCATCGCGAGGCGCTGAACCGCATTATCGGCGACTGCTTTGGCGCGCTTAGCCGGGAAGCAGTGTCCGAACGGCTCGTGCGTGCTGATATCGCCTTCGGGCGGCTGAACGATGTCGCCGATCTGCTCGCCCACCCGCAATTGCGCGAATTCGTGCAGCCAACCCCATCGGGCGATGTGATCCTTGCGGCACCGGCCGCACAATTCACCGACCCCGCCGATCCGCCGCGCCCGATCCCCGCGCTTGGGGAACATGCGGCGGCGATCCGCGCGGAATTTGCGGCGGGGACGGGCTGATGACAATTTGTTCAGGGGAGAAGATAGATGGCCGATCGTGAACCGGTAATCGTCGGGGTGGCGGAGACGCCGCTTGAAAACGGGGTGGTGCCGGGCGGGCTGTCGCCGCTGCAGATCACAGCCTTTGCCGCCAAGGCGGCAGTGGAGGAGGCGGGGCTCAGCCTGGACGATGTGGATGGGCTGTTGACCGCGGGGATGTGGGGCAATCCGGGTGCCGGTGCGCTGCCCGGCCTGACCTTGAGCGAATATCTCAACATCTATCCCCGCTTCACCGACAGCACCAATATTGGCGGCTCGGCATTCGAGGCGCATGTGGCGCATGCGGCGATGGCGATCGAAAAAGGTTATTGCGAGGTGGCGCTGATCACCTATGCCAGCACCCAGCGCAGCGATGCGAGCCGTACATTGGGTGGCCGGCCGGCGGCGCTGACTTTTCAGTTCGAGACGCCTTACGGGATGCCGACGCCGGCGGGCGGTTATGCGATGGCGGCGATGCGGCATATGCATGATTTCGGCACAACGCGCGAGCAGCTTGCCAATATCGCGGTCAATACGCGCGGCTGGGCGATGCGCAATCCGGCGGCGATGCATCGTGATCCGCTGACGGTGGATGAGGTGCTGGCAAGCCCGATGATCTGCGATCCGCTGCACAAGCTTGATTGCTGTCTTGTCACCGATGGCGGCGGGGCGGTGGTGATGACGAGTGCTGAAAATGCCCGGCGTCTCAACAAGCCCGCGGTCCATGTGCGCGGCTATGGGGAATCCCACACCCACTGGACGATGGGGGCGATGCCCGAACTGTCGCGTCTTGTCGCGGCCGAACGGGCAGGCAAGGCCGCGTTCGCGATGGCCGGGATCGGCCCTGACAGTATCGATCTCGCCGAGATTTATGACAGCTTCACGATCACGGTGCTGCTGACGCTTGAGGCGCTTGGTTTCTGCAAGCCCGGCGAAGGGGGCGCCTTTTTCGAGAATGGCCGGACCGCGCCGGGCGGTGCCTTCCCGATGAATACGAATGGCGGCGGGCTGTCCTTTGCGCATCCGGGCATGTACGGGATCTTCTTGCTGATCGAGGCGGTGCGGCAGTTGCGCGGCGAATGCGGCGAGCGCCAGGTGGCCGGTGTGAAGACCGCGCTTTGCCATGGCACCGGCGGCACGCTGTCCAGCGGTGCGACAGCGATCCTTGCGATCAACTGAATAGCGGATAAGGGGACACTCATCATGTATCAGAAGCCGTTACCGCAACCCGATGCCGGCACCCGCCCCTTCTGGGAGGCGGCAAAGCAGCACCGGCTCTGCATTCCCAAATGTCGTGCCTGTGATGCGTTTCATTTCTACCCGCGCGCATTATGCCCGCATTGCCGGTCCGCCGAGCTTGACTGGGTCGATGTATCGGGGCGCGGCACGGTGCACACATTCACCGTTGCGCGCCGGCCCGCGGGCCCCGCTTTCAAGGAGGATGTGCCTTATATCGTGGCGCTGATCGATCTTGAGGAAGGGCCGCGCATGATGAGCAATATCGTCACGGACGATGTCGACGCGGTGAAAATCGGCGATCCGGTCACGGTCTGGTTCGAGGATGTGAGTGACGAGATCAGCCTGCCGAAATTCATCCCCGCCGGGCGCTAGCGGCGGGCTTCGGGATTGTGATCAGGGCAGTGCGACACGTGCAAGGGGCCGCTCTTTTCCCGGCACATCGACACGCAGCCGGTAGATGCCGCCGCCCTCATCCTGGGGCGCGCCATCGGGGCCTGTGACGATATAAAGATCGCGCCAGTCATCGCCTCCGAAACACAGGCTTGTCACCATCGGTACCGGCATGTCGATGCGCGCGATTTCCTGCCCGTGAGCGTCATAGACACCGACCCCGCTGCCATGCGCCAGCGCGACCCACACAGAACCATCCGCCGCCACCGCCAGCCCGTCAGGCGATCCCTTGGAGGTCTTTGCGAAGACCCGCCGGTTCGTCACGCGGCCTGCCGCGCCGACATCATAGGCATAGATGCTGTTGCGCGCCGAATCGGAATGATACAGCCGGCTGCCATCGGGCGAAAACCCGAGCCCGTTTGTCAGCATGACATCATCGGCCAGCCGGTGCACGCTGCCATCAAGATCGATCATGTGCAGAAAGGCGGGTTTGGCGCCATCCGTGCTGAGCGCGCGAAAGGCGAGCGAGCCGACATAGATCCGCCCGGCGTCATCTGTCACCAGATCGTTGAAGCCGAGGATGCCATGATCGGGATCATCGGGAACAAGCGTGATCGTCGCGCCCCCGTCCGCGGGCTTCAGGGCAACCGTCCTGCCACTGACGATAAGCCCGCCATTGGCATGCCGTGCGATCCCGCCGATCCCCTTGCGATGCGCCACGATGTCGCGGAGCGAGCCGTCCGGGGCGAGGCAGCGGACCCCGCCATTGATCGTATCGCTGAACAGCAGGCCGTGTCCGGGCTCGTAAAGCGGGCCTTCGATCAGCCCGAAGCCCGATACAAGACATTCAGGCCGGAATTGCGATTGCGCCATTGCCATTCCTCCCCCATTTGCTCACCGGTCATGCGGGTCTTTGCGCCCGCGCTGCTTCAAGCCTAGCACGGGGTAGGGAAAATGGGAGCGGTATTTCGCCGTGGCGGGCCAGCGGATCAATCAGGCAGATCGTCGAAATCTTCAGCCAGCGCCGCGCGCACCTTGGGGGTCAGCACCGCCAGATGCGCATAGTTCGGATGATCGCAGCCAAGCATGACCTGCTTGTCAGGGTTGCTGAAGGCGGCAACCTGTTCCTCTGTGAACGGAAAATGCAGAAAATGGACAGAGGATGTCTTGCCGTCCTCGCTTGTCCGGTCGACATCGGTTTCCGGCACGGCCTTGATCTTCTCGTTACCGACCTGGATGAAAATCTGCTCTTCGACATGGGCGAGCGTGCGCAACACCCGATCGCGCCGGGCGGGATCGTCGATCTCGAACATCAGGGTGCAGACCAGTTCCGATCCTTGCGGGATCAGCGGGTTGTAAGCTGCCAGCTCGTCCGCGATCTGTTCCTCGCCGCCCTTTTCGATATACAGCATTTCCTGGATCTGCTGCAGCATGGTGTCGAAATTCTCGAAATAGAAGGTGGCGTGCGGCCCGACCTCGACACGGCGGTTTTTCTTCATCGCCACGATTTCCGCGCGGCGTTCCTTGCGTACGGCAATATAGTCGTTGAGGTCGAGGATGTCGCCCCGACTTATGCTCTTGCGAGATGCTTGCATCGCCCTGTTCCTTAAACGCTGTACTTTTCAGGTTTGTCCGCTGCTCAATCCGCCAGCCCGTAAGACCTGGCCAGCAATTCGATGGGGTGGTTCGACTGGGTCGGCAATTCGCCGTCCCCTTCGGTCTCACGCATTCCCTGAAGAATGTGCTTGGCGGCCAGCGGGCATTCGGAGACGATGAATTTGTTGTTTGCCTGCTGCGCCTTTTTCACCACTGGCTTGCCGACCTTGACCGCAAGCGGGTGAGTTTCTTTCATCACACCGAATGTGCCCCCATGGCCCGAGCAACGCTCGATGACCTCGGGCTGCATATCCGGGATGAGGCGCAAGAGTTCCGCCCCCTTCGCGCCCATATTCTGCGCCCGTGAATGGCAGGCAAGATGCAGTGTGGCGTTGCCGTCCAGAGGCTTCAGCCCGTCGGCCAGCCCTTCCTTCTTGGCGATATCGACGACATATTCGTCAATATCGAAGGTCGCCTGGGACAGTTTCTTGATGTTTTCGTCATCGGGCAGGATAAGCGGCCATTCGAATTTCAGCATCAGCCCGCAACTGGCGGTCAGGGTCAGCACGTCATAGCCCTGATCGATCCACGCGCACAGTTTCGCCGAAACTTTGCGCGCCTGCTCGGCCACCTGTTCCAGATTGCCCTGTTCGAGATAGGGCATGCCGCAGCAGGCGGGATAATCGGTTTCCACCGCAACCCCGTTCTTGGCCAGCACCTGCAGTGCGGCCATGCCGACGCCCGGATTGTTGTAGTTCACAAAGCAGGTGGCATAGATCACCGCCTTGCGCCCATGGGCGGGCGCCTGGCTGTTGATCGCGGGTGGCGCCTCCCTGGCGGCGCGGGAAAAAGTCTTGGAATGGAATTTCGGCAGCTCCACATCGGCATCGATGCCGGCGACCGCCGCCATCGCGGGGCGGGTCAGCTTGTTGTCTTTCCTGGCGCCCCAGTTCACAAGCCCCGCAACCGGCGCCGCCAATTTGCCATTGCGATCCATCTGCGCCAGTTGGTTGGGCACGAAGTCGGATTTGCCGGCCTTGCGCTCGGCGGCGCGGTAACGCAGCATCAGATGCGGAAAATCGAGATTGAATTCATGCGGCGGTACATAGGGGCACTTCGTCATGAAGCACATATCGCACAGTGTGCAGGCGTCGATGGCGGGCTTGAAATCCGCGCTGTCGACGGTATCGAGCTCGCCCGATTCAGATTCGTCGATCAGGTCGAACAGGCGTGGAAAGGTTTCGCACAGATTGAAGCAGCGGCGGCAGCCATGGCAGATGTCGAAAACCCGTCTCAGCTCCGCATCGATTGCCTCGGCATCGTAAAATTCTTCGGAGTGCCAGTCCAGCGGGTGACGAATGGGTGCTTCTGTGCTGCCTTCCTTCATAGCGTCGCCTTTCTGCCGATGCGCGTGCTGCCGATGCGCGTGATTGCCGCCTCTTAGGTATTAAATAAATAACGCAGACAAAGGGTATTGCCGGCGGTAAATCGACCGCCGGCAACAGATTGTTCAGTCAGTATTCAGCTATCAAGCGTGTCGAGCGCCTTGGTAAAGCGGCCCGCATGGGACTTTTCGGCTTTGGCGAGGGTTTCGAACCAATCGGCGATTTCGTCGAACCCTTCTTCGCGCGCGGTGCGGGCCATGCCCGGATACATATCCGTATATTCATGGGTTTCGCCCGCGATCGCGGCTTTCAGGTTGGAGGCGGTGTTGCCGATCGGCAGATCGGTCGCCGGGTCGCCGACCTCTTCCATGAATTCCAGATGGCCGTGCGCATGGCCGGTTTCACCTTCCGCGGTGGAACGGAATACGGCGGCCACATCGTTATAGCCTTCGACATCGGCCTTTTGCGCGAAATACAGATAACGGCGATTGGCCTGGCTTTCCCCCGCGAAGGCGGCTTTCAGATTTTCAAGCGTTTTGCTGCTGGCAAGCGACATTGGTAGCGCTCCTTGCTGTCATTGGTTGTGAATTAGCCTGCTGATCCTCCCCGAACAGGCACATGCGGCCTGTGTCCGGTTACAAACAGAACCAGTGGGGTTGCAATAACAGACAGGAAAACTGAGCGCCCCGCCCTGATCGCAACCCGCGCCCTGCTAATATTTTATATGGGGGATGATTAGTCGACGTCAAGACTTTAGAATAATTTTAATTAATAAGACAATGCGCTGTCTTAATTGAGAATTATTCTGAACAATGTGTCGGGCTGCCGGGTGTCAGGCTGCCGGTGTTCCCGCGACCCGGATGATCACCTCGACCCGGGCGATTTCGGTGCCGTCGGGGGCCTGGGTCAGGCAATCGACAGTGACATCGCCGCCGGCGATATCGACCAGCCTGCCGCAATCTTCATAGTAGAAATGATGGTGATCGGACACATTCGTGTCGAAATAGGTGCGACTTGCGCCAACCGCGACCTCACGCAGCAGCCCGGCTTCGGTAAATTGATGCAGGCTATTGTAAATGGTCGCCAGCGATACACGGATTTCGGCAGCCTGCGCTTCCTCATACAGGGTTTCCGCAGTCAGATGCCGATCGCCATTTTCAAACAGCAGCCGCGCCAATGCCAGACGCTGCCGCGTCGGGCGCAGCCCAACCGCGCGCAACTTTTCCAAAGCATCTGCAAATGGCCGTTTTGTCATTGTCATCCGAATATCGCTCTTGCTGTCGGCGGCAGGCGAGCTGGCAACTTTGCGTCACTTTGCCACGCCTGCTTCCTCAATATGGACATTTTTGCAGAAAAATCCAGTGGCGCCGTGTTTCATGTTGCATTTGCGCACAGGGTTGTCGCACGCACGTAAAAACCTTGTGGCAGATTATTACAATATGTTACGTCATTTCGTGAACATGCGCGGGCCCGGATCAGGCTGTTGGGCCGCGTGGAAATTCCTTACCTGCCTGTGAGATCTTGAAGAAACCGGACGTTTGCCCGGATAGCGAGAACTTGCTATCGGCCAGAAACTTCCTGAAGACCCGCCACCGATATGATCCGGGGCGTGGTTGTGCAGTCCGAAATTTTGACGGGGTTCAAATAGCTGATGTCGGATAGACCGTCACAAGTACCATATGAAGAGTTGATCCGTTGCGCGAAGGGCGAGCTTTACGGCCCCGGCAATCCGCAGTTGCCCATGCCGCCCATGCTGATGCTCGATCGGATCACGCATATCTCCGACGAAGGCGGCGCCTATGGCAAGGGTGAGGTCGTGGCGGAGTTCGATATTCGCCCCGATCTGTGGTTTTTCGCGTGCCATTTCGAGGGCGATCCGGTGATGCCGGGATGTCTGGGGCTTGACGGGCTTTGGCAATTGCTCGGGTTTTTCCTCGGCTGGCTCGGGGCGGAAGGGCGCGGCCGCGCATTGGGCGTCGGTGATGTCCGGCTTGCCGCGATGGTCGTTCCTGACAGCAAGTTATTGACCTACAAGCTTGATCTCAAACGGGTCGTAAACCGGAAGCTGGTTCTGGGGATTGCCGACGGCACGATTCTCGTGGATGGGGAAGAGGCCTATCAGGCAAAAGATTTGCGGGTCGGGCTGTTCAAGTCCTGAATATTTCCCGCTGCGTGAGAATATTTGTGACGTCGAACCGATTATCGACACATGGAGGACGTAAGCCATGAGACGCGTTGTTGTCACTGGTATGGGCATCGTTTCAAGTATCGGCAATGATACCCAGCAGGTGCTGGCCAGTCTGCGTGAGGGCCGTTCGGGCATTGAACTGTGCGATACCTACAAGCAGATGGGTTTCCGCAGTCATGTACACGGATCGCTGAAAATCGATCTGGACAGCCTGGTCGATCGCAAGACCAAGCGCTTCATGGGCGATGCCGCCGCCTATGCCTATGTCTCGATGCAGCAGGCGATCCGCGATTCCGGGCTTGAAGAGAATGATATTTCCAACGAGCGGACCGGCATCATCGTCGGCAGTGGCGGGCCGTCGACGCGCAATATCCTGCTTGCCTGCGACGCGGCGCGCGACAAGGGGCCGAAAAAGGTCGGGCCATTCATGGTGCCGCGCAATATGTCGAGCAGTACATCCGCCAATCTGGCGACGAGCTTCGCCATCAAGGGGGTGAATTACACGATCTCCTCAGCCTGTGCGACAAGCGCCCATTGCATCGGTAATGCGGCGGAGCAGATCCAGTGGGGCAAACAGGATATCATGTTCGCCGGCGGCGGCGAGGAGCTCGACTGGACATTGTCGGTGCTGTTCGATGCGATGCAGGCTTTATCGACGAATTATAACGATACCCCGGCCGTCGCGTCGCGTGCCTATGACGTCAATCGCGACGGGTTCGTGATCTCGGGCGGCGGCGGGTGCGTCGTGCTTGAGGAATATGAGCATGCCAAGGCGCGCGGCGCCAAAATCTATGGCGAGCTTGTCGGCTATGGCGCAACCTCCGATGGCGTCGACATGGTGCAGCCATCGGGCGAAGGGGGTGCGCGCTGCATGCGCATGGCGCTTGAGACGGTGCGCGGGCCGGTCGATTATATCAATACCCATGGCACATCGACGCCGGTCGGCGATACGATCGAGCTTGAGAGTATTGCCAGCGTGTTCGGCGACAAGGTGCCGCCGCTCAGTTCGACGAAATCCCTGACCGGCCACAGCCAGGGGGCGACCGGGGTGCATGAGGCGATCTATTCGCTGCTGATGCTGAATAATGATTTCATCTGCGCCTCGGCGAATATCGAAACGCTGGACCCGAAATGCGAAGGTATGCCGATCGTGCGTGAACGGATCGATAATGCGGGGCTTAATACCGTATTGTCGAACAGCTTTGGATTTGGCGGCACCAATGCGTGCCTTGCTTTCTCGCGCGCGGCTTGATCAGGGTCGGGATGAAAATTTGAGCTGACGCGTGCGGGGTCGTTTATGCGCGTACAGGGGAAAAGAACTATATGAATGATTTTGCGGGGTTGATGGCCGGTAAGCGTGGCCTGATCATGGGGGTCGCCAACGACCATTCGATCGCCTGGGGGATTGCGCGGCAATTGGGCGCGCAAGGCGCGCAGATGGCTTTTACCTATCAGAATGAAAGCTTCGGCAAGCGGCTGCAACCGCTTGCGCAATCGGTCGGTGCGGAAATTCTGCTACCCTGTGATGTGTCGGACCAGGCCAGCATCGATGCGGTTTTTGCGCAGCTTGCGGAAAGCTGGGGCAATGTCGATTTCATCGTGCATGCGATCGCCTATTCCGACAAGGAAGAACTCAAGGGCCGTTTCATCGATACAAGCCGCGACAATTTCCTGCGCACGATGGATATTTCCTGCTATTCGCTGACCGCGGTAACGCGTGCTGCCGTGCCACTGATGAAAGATGGCGGGGCGGTGCTGACATTGAGCTATATGGGTGCGGTCAAGGTGATGCCCGACTATAACGTCATGGGGGTTGCGAAAGCCGCGCTTGAGGCCAGTGTGCGGTATCTGGCTGACGATCTGGGGCCGCAGCAGATCCGGGTCAATGCGATTTCGGCGGGGCCGATGCGCACCCTGGCGGGCTCCGCCGTCGGTTCGGCGCGCTATGTCTACAAGATGAGCCGGCTGCATTCGCCGCTGCGCGCCAATGTCGAGCTGAGCCATGTGGGCAATGCGGGGCTTTACCTGCTGAGCGACATGTCGGCGGGCACGACCGGCGAAGTCCATTATGTCGATGCGGGTTATAACATCATCGGCATGCCCGATCCCGATCAGCTGGCAAAGCAGTTCGAAGCGGAATAGGCGCTTTATGCATTTGGCGCTTGATACACCTGGCGCGTAATCCGCCATACACCTGGCGTCACCTTCATTCTTCCCGACAGCTATGATGCTCTCGGAATCTGCTTGCCAAGCCGGGGGCATTCTCTACACTTAAGCATAGTATCAGTCAGTGACACATGTACCCAGATCCCCAACAAGGCCAAAAAAAGGGAACGGGCAGTATGGCGCTTAACATCGATACGCGGAAAACAGCCCTCCTCATCATGGATTGCGAGAATGATCTCGTGCACCCCGATGGCAAGATCGGTTCGGCGATGGGTTATGTCGCAATGATCGAGAAGGCGGGGACGCTGCAACATATCCGCACCGTCCTGGATGCGGCGCGAACGGCAGGCTTGCCGGTTATCTATATCAAGATTGCGCTGGATCGGCTGAAGCCGGAGGATTTTCCCAAACGCGGTGCATTCTTCCTCGGTCTCCCCGGGCTTGCCGGCGCTGCGTTGCAGCCCGGAAGCTGGGGCGCGGAAATCCACAATGACATCAAGCCCGCGCCCGGAGAGCCTGTTTTGGGAAAGGCCGTGGTCAGCGCCTTTGCGCGCTCCGAGCTTGCGCGGCATCTGGCGGAGCGGGGCATTTCCGATCTGATCCTGACCGGTGTTGCGACCAATATGGTGGTTGAAAGTACAGCCCGTGAAGCGGTCGATCGCGGCTATAGCGTGATTACCGTTGAAGACGGTGTTGCCACATTCAGCGATGCGGTCCATCAGGCTTCGCTCGACACATTGCGTATGCTGGGTGATGTGGCCCCGGCCGGGCAGGTGGCTGCTGCGATCGCTGGCTAGGCTCGCGCGATACGGGTCGTCGGCGGGTTGGCCGACTGCACGATAAAAGGGGGACGCAGGCAATGTCGCAAAAGAAGACGATCTGGTACACCCGTTGCCCGGTTCCGACAGCATCCGGCATCGCATTCCAGCGCGGCATGTTCGATGCGGCCTTTGAGGGGACGGCCTATCAGGTCCGCAATATCAAACAGCTTGGCGCGGCGCGCGCCAACACCCATTTCGATCATACGCTTGATGCCTCGTTCCGCGAAGGTGGCGGCTCTCCGCCAATGTGGGCGCGGGCGAATGGCCGCGATACGCAGTTGCTGGCGATCACCTTTATGGATGAAATTCTGGGTATCTGCGTGCGTGCGGACGATCCTGCGCAGTCGGTGGCGGATCTTGCCGGGCGGCGTTTTGCCTTGCCTGTCTGGCCGACCCTTGTCTTCAACTTCATGCGGTTTGCCGCTGAAAAAGGGTTTCATTCCGCGCTGAAGCTGCACGGGCTCAGTGAAAAGGATGTGCAGTTTGTCGATACGGTGAATGACCGGGACATGAATGCAATGGTCAATCACGATTTTGCCGAGGGTAAGCCCGGCGCGCGCCGGCCATCCTATTCGGGGGCTGAACTGAAGGCGCTCTTGCACGGTGAGGTTGATGCGATTTTCATTCGCGGCGCCGGGGTGGCGCAGCTGATGCGGGCAACCGGGGGCAGGATACGCTGCCTTTATGATCTGCGCGATGCGCCCGGTCTGGCGGAGCGGGTGAATAACTCATCGCCGCGGCTGCTGACGGTCAGCGGGTCACTGGTGCGCGCGCATCCGGAGGCGGTGATCCGCTATCTGCAGACCCTGATCCGGGCGGCGCGCTGGGCGCTTGAAAGCCCCGATGACGCTTATCAGGCAATGGCGCCTGAATGCAGTATCGAACCCGATGATTTCAAGCAGGTCTACCGGCCCGATTTCCTGCAGCGGCTGATGCCCGCGATCACGCCCGAGCTGATTGAATCGGCTGAAATCATGAAGTCTTTCCTGTGCGAGCGGGGCTATCTGTCGACCGATTTCGCGCTTGCGCAATGGCTTAACCCCGAACCGTTGCGCGAGGCGTTGCGGCGTGAGGGGCTGGCCGAAAATATGGTTCTGCCTGCGGCGTAACCGGCAGATGATCTGATGCGATGACGGAGTTGAGAGGAGAGGTATCATGAAGATTACCAAGGGCTTTCCGGGGCTGATCAAGGACAATTTCCCAGATGTGGGTATCCCGCTTCCCGGTATTTCGGGCAATCTGTTGCAGGGAGAGAATTGTCAGCTTGTCTTCATGGAATTTGACGAGGATTTCAATGCACCGCCGCATCGGCACAAGGCGCATTGGGGGATGGTGCTTGAAGGTGAGGCGGAAATGACAATTTCAGGTGAAACACAGGTCTACGGACCGGGCGAGTTTTATATCGTCCCCGAAGATGCCGAACATAGCGCCAGGATAAAAAAGGGGACGCGGTCGATCGATATCTGGTTCGACAAGGATTATATGACCGTCGCGCCCGACTGACCGCCTGCCTGACGCTGCCCCTGTCAGCGGCATGTTTTCAGCGCCTTGTTGCGGAAAAGTTTGCAAACAGAGACAATCCTCCGCAGGCTGGAATAAAGCTGTATGATGTCGAAAAGAACAACGAAGGGGAGAGACTGTCATGACGATCAATTCCGTATTGGGGCCGATTAATCCGGACGATCTGGGCTTCACACTCATTCACGAGCATTTGTCGGTGGGCATGCCGGGCTGGGAGCTTGATCCCGATGACTGCAACCGCAGCGACGAAATTTCCGGCGCGGTCGACAAGATGGCCGAGATCATGGATCTGGGCGTGAAAAGCTTTGTCGACCCCTGCCCGATGGAGCTTGGCCGCGATCCTGAATTCGCCGCCGAGGTCGCCTCGCGTTCGGGCATGCAGATCGTGATCGCCACCGGGCTTTATAACGACGCGCTTGGCATCCCGATGCATTTCCGGCTGATGGATGTGGATGCGATCGGCGAGATTTACGAGCGCGAGCTGACCGAGGGGATCGGCGAAACCGGCATCAAGGCCGGCATCATCAAGGTGGCGACCGGCGGCATTCCGGGCTTTACCGAAATCGGCGCGGGCGTGACGGACGCGGAAACCAAATGCCTGCGCGCCGCCGCCAAGGCGCATAAGGCAACCGGCGCGCCGATCCTGTGCCACAATAGCGAGGTCGAACCCTATGGGCGCGAAGTGCTCAATGTGTTCGATGAGGAAGGCGTCGATTTCAACAAGGTGCTGATCGGTCATGCCTGCGGGGTGGGCGATATGCGCTATTATTTCGACATTCTCGATCGTGGTGCCTGGCTTGGCTTTGACCGCTTCGGGATCGAGGCGATTGCCTCGGACAAGCTGCGCGTCGCCTCGCTGTGCGGGTTGCTGGCGGTGGGCTATGACCGGATCATGCTGTCCCACGATGCGCTGCATTGCATGCGCGGGCGGCCGGGCTCGGGCTTCAGCGCGATGGCCGAGCAGTCGCCCAACTGGAACTATGCGCATATCTGCCGCAATATCATTCCGCAGATGCGTGATGCCGGTGTGGCGCAGGACAAGATCGACACCCTGACGGTCGCCAATCCGCGCAACTATTTCCTGCGTTCCTAGCGCAGGCTTTGCGGCGTGTCAGGGCGTGCCGCGTGCCTTGTGCAGCGAACGCGCCCTGTCTGCGGGGAGTGAAAGGCGCGTTGCCGCGCTATTGACCCGCCCGCATGAGCCGCCCGCAGGCGCATGCTTCTCCTGCGGGCGAAATTATGATAATAGTTCGGCTCGATGATTTATTACCGACGGTAATTTATCGCCGACCGCGCCGCCGGCGGGACGACCTGCCGCGTCTGCTGCGGCTCGGGGAAGGCAGCGATAGCAATGGGGCGGCTCG
>OBIC01000189.1_pt1 | contig 23875 bp, 22 predicted proteins | sample 1519831 | NCBI WGS metagenome assembly OBIC01 (sample SAMN03019805, study PRJEB22545) | beach sand metagenome | biome: beach; feature: sea beach; material: beach sand | place: USA: Municipal Pensacola Beach, FL | collected 2010-10-20 | depth 40-45 cm m
GATCTATCCGGTTCGCGGGGAACCGCTGTCAGCGTTTCGGAAAGGCTGATCAGTGCCGGGTCTTCTTCGGTGGCATCCACCTGAGTCAAGTCCACGGTCCCTGCGCTGAAGTGATTGACGATGCTGCCGTCGCTGAGATCAACCAGCACGATGTGATTATTCTCTTGCAACGTGACGACTGCGATATTGTCATTATTGATGTCAACGTATTCGGGCTCCGGGTCGGAGGGGAATAACGTCGCCAGGCCGGTGAGCGCCACCGTTCGCGTCGTCCATGCGGCGGGTGCACCCACCATATCAACGATCACCAGGTTGCCGGCCGGGAGCTGTGGCGGCGCGCCATCACCCAGATCTTCGTCGCGTTCGTTCTCAATCACAACGGCGGCGTAGCGCCCATCTTTGCTCACCGCAACCGAATCGGGCTGCCCTCCCAGTACAATGGTTGCGACGCTGGATTTGGACGCGATATCGATGACGTTTAACTCACCCGACGTGGTGACAAAATCTGTCGAGGTGTTCACGCCCACCAGTGCGTAAGACCCGCTCACGGCCACGGATGTGGGTTCACCTGCCAGCGCCAGCGTACCCATTTCAACCGGATTGGCCGGGTCCGTGATGTCGACAAAGCCGACTTGTTCCATCGGGCTGTCGGAGTAAATCAGCGTCAAACCGTCTTCACTGGCCGCCACGATTTCAGCAGCGGTTTCATCATCGGTGTTGCATGTGGGGTCGATTTGTTGACAGACAGGGAATGTGGCGATGCGGTTAAAGGATTTGCTGGCCACCGGTGTGCAAACATACGACGTTTTTGTCATTTCGCTGTCTGCGAGCACGCCGTTACTGTCGGCATCCAGCCCGCTATCAATCCGAACGCCCCCATTCGGGCAACTGGCGCTGCCAGCTGCAAGTGGAGTTTGAATAATCAGGCTGTTGAGCCCGTTGGTGCCGTCCTTGCCATCGTCTCCATCACAGGCAGTCACCCCAAGGGATACCGCGACTAATAGTGATATAGTTTTCAGTGTAAAACGCATTGCCATCTCCAGTTGTTTCTTTAGTTGCTTGCTCAAAGTGGTTGAGCTGACGAAGCAGTGTATGAAGTCGAGATGACAAAAAGATGACGTTTAGGAGAAGGGGCTTAAGTGTGCGACTGCACCCAGCGAATAATATCCACGGTACCCATCACACCAGCATGCCGTGCGATTTCATAACCGCCTCCGAAGAGAATAAGTGTAGGAATGCTGCGGATATGGTGCTTTGCTCCCAGCTGTTGTTCATCCTCGGTATTGACTTTTGCCAGACGGATATGTGGTTCCAGTTGCTTGGCAGCTTCTGCAAAGTAGGGCGCCATCATTTTGCAGGGGCTGCACCAAGGCGCCCAAAAGTCAACGAGAATGGGAAGATCGTTGTTAGCCATATAGTTTTGAAAATTGGCTGAGGTTAATTCGACGGGTTGAGCTGTGAACAAGGAGGCGTGACATTTTCCACATTTCGGTGCATCGTTCAGTCGTTCAGTGGGAATACGGTTCGTCGCCTGGCAATGTGTGCAAACAAGGTGGGTGGTGTTTTGCATATTTCCCTCCAAAAATGGATCGAGCCGGTTAATGCCACAATCCGGAAATCCGCCAGCGTGGCCGGTAAGCTGAGGCTTTTTGACTGAAAGGGTGGATGTCCTCGCTTACCCAATGCATTTGTTTTCTACTATGGTGGAAGTCTCCACTTCCCTTTAGTTTTATTAAACGCTGAACACGCTCTTCTGTGGATGGGTGGGTGCGCAACAGCGAGGGTTCTGGTATGCGGCGTCCTGGCAGGAATATGCGTTCCATCCAAGATGCCCCCGCACGCTCAATTTTAACCAATGCAATAGCAAGGCCTTCGGGGTCGCCTGTCAGGCGCGAGGCATTCAGGTCGGCGTCGTACTCCCGGACACGGGATAGCCCGAGCTGCGCCAGTGAGATCAGGCTTGGTGAAAAAATCAAAACTAAAATGGCAAACCAGTTGATGCTCACAGCAGAAACCAGTACTAAAGGCAGGTTCACAAGCAGGAGTAGCAAGCCTGTCAAAGACAAAAAAGTACTTAAACGGCTGAATAGGTCTGCCAGGCCCATCACCCAAATATCATTATGCTGGATGTGACTGATTTCGTGGGCCATAACACCGATAAATTCACGGGTATTCAGGGTGTTCAATAAGCCCTCGGTGACGGCAATGGCGGATTGGTTTTTACGCCCAACGGCAAAGGCATTGACGATATGAGTTGGGAGGTAGTAGAGCGTTGGTACTTTGGAGAGCTTAGCTCGCTGGGCTAATGCCTGGAGGATAGCATAATGTGTTGGCGCCTGTTGATAGGTCAGTGCTTTGGCGCGGTATAGGCGCATGACCAGTGCGGGCGAAGCTGTAGGGCTGATTAAGATAAAAAGGCCGCCACTGATCAACAAGATGATGAGTCCGTAAATGCCCCAGAGCAGCCAGCCTAACAAGGCAAGAAAAGCACCCATTAGGCTGATGAGTAGCAGTGACTGAAAGCGGTTCTGCCACGTGTGTTTTTTCCATACCGAGGGATCAATGCTGGTTTGGTTCACGGGCTGAACTTAGCTCTCGTATCGTTTTAGACGGTTTCGTAACCGGTGCAGCTCTTCAATCAGTTCCAGCGCCAGCGCCGCGCCGGCACGATTGACCCCCAGGTCTCGTTGGAGCTTGACGGCGCATTTCACCTTGCGAACACAGGTACTTTCAAATCGCCACCCCTCCGACGGCTTGGACAGGGGTTCGATAACGCCGATATCGATAAATTGCTGAACTTCCTCAGCGGACAGTTGACAGAGCTGACAGAGCTCGGCCAGTGTGAGTCCGATATGTTCATCCATTAATTCACCCGAAATAATCCGTGTCTCCTTGTTGGTCATAGGCTACACCCCCGCTGATTTTCGTGGATTAAATGCAAACTTTTCAGCCATTTCCTTATAAGCTTTTTTTGCAGACTCACTGTTTGCTGGCGGCAAGACAACATTCAGTACAACGTATAAGTCCCCGGGCGGTTTGCCGGGAATACCCCGGCCTTTAAGCCTTAGCTTCCGGCCTGAGGCCGATTCGGCCGGTACTTTGATATCAAATTTACCAATCGGTGTTGTCGCGGTAATGACAGCGCCTAAGGCAGCCTCCCAAGGGGTTACAGGCACTGTGACAAAAACATCATGGCCTTCAACGTGGTAGTCCGCATGGGGATTAAATGCGATCTCCAAGTACAGATCCCCAGGCTTGCCCTGCCCAAACCCTGGGTCACCCTGTCCCGCAAGCCGGATGTGTTGACCTGGTCGTACACCTTTGGGGATATGGACATTAAGTTTTCGATCCTTGAGTTCAGGGTGCCCGTGGGCGTCTAAATAGGTTCTTTTGATTGTGATGGTCCGGTTGGCCCCTTCGTAAGCGTCTTTAAGGTCAATCAAAATTTTTGCGAACGCATCATCGCCGCTTGCATGAAAATGTGCACCCCGCTGCTGTGTTCCTGCGTAGTGCCGTCCAAAAAGGGATTCAAAAAAGTCACTGAATTGTGAAGCATCGGCACCGGTAAAGCCGCCACCATGGAATTCAAATCCCTGATCCCATTCTGGCGGCGGCCGAAAGTCCTGCCCTGTTTGCCAGTTGGAACCCAGTTGATCGTAAGCGGCTCGTTTTTCCGGGTCTTTCAGAACCTCATAGGCTTCGCCCAATTCTTTGAAGCGCTCTTCAGCATCAGCCTCTTGACTGACATCGGGGTGATATTGCCGTGCCAGTTTTCGGTAAGCACGTTTAATATCCTCTTGTGTCGCATCACGGGAGAGCCCCATTACTTTGTAATAGTCTTTAAACTGCACGCCGTTAACTCCACTTCGTACTGAATTAACTTAACTTTGCTTAAGATTACGCTTAGTTTTTATGTTGATTCTTGTGCGAGATCAAGAGTAAGTTCTAAAAAGTTTCTTGCCATTTATTCATTTTGAATTCTGTAGAGTTGCTCCTCTTTATTGACTCGATTATCCTTGCAATCCGTTGATTTTGTCCTTATTTCTGCGGACAGGTTACATTCTTCATGCGGGCCACCGGGCCGAAATGCCTGCTGGTAAGCAAGTGCTCATGTACTGACCTTTCAGGTGAGATGACTGGCCTGCACGCAGGTTGGACAGGGTGCCCATAACATCCAAATTTAAACAAGAACAGGAGGATGGCATGCTGGAAGTCGACCAGCTAACGCGCAACTACGGATCATTCGTTGCCGTTGATCACGTCAGTTTTACGATTCAAAAAGGTGAGATTGTCGGTTTACTTGGACATAATGGTGCCGGCAAAACTACGATCATGAAGATGCTCAGTGGCTTTCTTGAGCCGGATCAGGGCTCAGTGACGATCGATGGTGCAGATTTACAAGACAAGACCAAACAACTGCAACAACGTCTTGGCTATTTGCCGGAAAATCTCCCTCTTTATCCTGAAATGACAGTTGTTGACTACCTGGATTATGCGGCGGACTTAAAGGGTCTTTCCCCTGAGGTTAAAGCGGTTGAGATCAGACGTGCCGTTCAGGCAACTGAAATCGCTTCCAAGGCGATGGCGCCCATCGGTACTTTGTCACGCGGTTTCAAACAGCGTGTCGGTGTTGCCCAAGCCATTCTGGGGAAGCCGAAGCTGCTGATTTTGGATGAACCAACGAACGGGTTGGACCCCACACAGACAGAGCACATGCGTCAATTGATTCGCGAAGTTGCTCAAGAGGCGACAGTCATTTTATCCACCCACATCATGCAGGAAGTCAACGCGATATGTAACCGCGTGTTAATCCTTAATAACGGGCAACTGGCGATCGATGCCAAGCTAAGCGAGCTCAAGCCTAGCAATCAATTGTTGATTAAAACCGATTTATCCGCCGATCGATTGCAACAGTGCTGTACGGATATTCAAAGCGTTCAGCCAGTCCAAACAACGCATGCTCCAGCTCATGGTTATTGTTACCGCGTTGAGTTAAGCCGTGCAGAAATTATTGATACCAGTTGCGCCACTATTGCAGAAGGGATTGTGGCTGCGGGGGGCGCTTTGTATCAGCTGACACCTGAGCATCGGGATCTGGAAACCTTATTCAGAGAAGTCACTCAAGGCAAAGTGGAGGTGGAAGATGCCGCGTAATGCTAAAGCCTTGTCCTCAATTTTTCGGGTGGCAACTAAAGAAATCACACTTTTTTTTGCGTCGCCGGTGGCATACCTGTTTCTTGCCACGTTTGCTGCAGTGACGCTTTTTGTTTTCTTCTGGGGTGAAGCGTTCTTTTCCCGCAACATTGTTGATGTGCGCCCACTTTTTGAGTGGATGCCGGTGCTGCTGATTTTTCTTGCCAGCACTTTGACCATGCGGCTGTGGAGTGAAGAGCGCCGAACCGGAACTTTGGAACATGTGCTGACACAGCCCACACCCCTGTGGCACTTTGTGGTAGGAAAGTTTCTTGGTTGCTTAATGCTATTGCTGGTCGCGTTATTGATGACCTTGCCGTTACCGGTAACGGTAGCCGTCCTGGGTGACTTGGACTGGGGGCCTGTTTGGGCCGGGTACTTAGCAACTTTCTTCCTTGGTGCGGCCTACTTGAGTATCGGCCTGTTTGTTTCGGCGCGCAGCGATAACCAGATTGTCAGTTTAATCAGCGCGACTGTTCTGTGCAGTCTTTTTTATCTGCTGGGCACACCGACCATCACGGACTTTTTCGGTACGCAGGTGGGCGAATGGCTGCGTTTACTGAGCACCGGCTCGCGTTTTGATGCCATTACCCGGGGCGTGATTGACCTTCGTGACTTGTATTATTACGTGACCATTGTCGTCGTTTTTCTCATTCTTAACGCATTCGTGCTGGAAAAAGAACGCTGGGCGAAACATGCCCCAACGAAACGGCATCGCACCTGGCGAGTGGTGACGCTGTTGCTCCTGGCGAATGTTGTTGCCGCAAATATCTGGCTAGGTCAGTTACATACGTTACGGATTGATACCACCGCAGGGAATCAATATTCCATTTCTGAGGCAACACGAGGATACCTGACGCAATTGCGGGAGCCGTTGTTAATTCGCGGTTACTTCTCCCAAAAAACACACCCGCTGCTCGCGCCATTGGCGCCGCAGCTCAGAGACCTGATTCGTGAATACGAAATCGCTGGGCAGGGCCGTGTGCGTGCCGAATTTATCGATCCTTTGACCTCACCGGAGTTGGAGGAAGAAGCGAATCAGAAATACGGCATCTCACCGGTTCCGTTTCAGGTGGCGGATCGTTATCAAGCCTCTATTGTCAGTTCTTACTTTAACGTGCTGGTCCAATACGGAGATGAGCACCAGGTACTGGGCTTTCAGGATCTGATTGAAGTGCAAGCGCGAAGTGAATCAGACCTGGATGTGCAATTGCGCAACCCGGAGCATGATTTGACTCGTGCGATTAAGAAAGTGCTTAACAGCTATCAGGCTGGTGGCAATTTATTCCACACTGTGAAAGCTCCCCTGGCATTCCATGCCTACATATCCAGTGATAAGCGTTTGCCGCCCCAGCTGCTGGAGTTCAAGAAAACAGTGACCGATGTGATTGAAGCGACACAAACATCGGCGGATGGAAAGCTGGCGATCAACATTGTTGACCCTGAAGCAAATGGGGGTGATGTTGCCCAACAAATTGCTGAGGAGTATGGCTTTCGGCCGATGGCAACCAGCCTTCTCAGTCAAGAACGCTTCTATTTCTACATGTTGCTGGCTGGCGAAGGGCAGACGGTTCAAATTCCGCTGGATGACCTAACCAAAGCCAGTTTCGAGCGTAATCTGAAAGCAGGGATTAAGCGGTTTGCCAGTGGGTTTACGAAAACCGTTGCGCTGGTGGTCCCTGAAAGCCCACCGGCCTTTTCTCAGTTTGCACCACGCGGACCTCAGTTTAATCACCTTGAGGCCTTTCTTGGCGCTGAGCTCAACGTGCAACGCGAAGATTTGAGCGATGGGAAAGTCTCTGGTGATGCGGATATCCTGTTACTCGTTGCACCCAAATCTTTGGATGAGAAAGCCGTCTTCGCCGTCGATCAATTTTTGATGCAGGGTGGTACCGTGATCGCCGCGACATCACCTTTCAGTGCAAGCTTCAGTAATCAAGGTTTGGCGCTGGAAGCGTATGACAGCGGGCTGAGCGACTGGCTGGCCCACCATGGTTTGATCGTTGATGACGCATTGGTCCTTGACCCGCAAAATGCAGCATTCCCTGTGCCGGTGACACGCCAGGTAGGTGGATTTCAATTACAAGAAATACGCATGCTGGATTATCCCTACTTTATTGACATCCGGAACGACGGGCTTGCGCAGGATCACCCGGTTTCCGCTGACTTGCCACAATTGACGATGACATGGGCCTCTCCCATTCAAGTGGACGAAACCGGAAAGGGGCAACGTCAGGTAACTCCGTTACTGCACAGCTCTGCGGCGGCGTGGCTATCAACGTCGTTGGACGTTATGCCCCGGTTTAAGGGTGATAACACGGCCTCTTTTACACCTGATGGTGAGCAGGATCGTCGCCTGTTGGGTGTTATAAGCAGCGGGCGTTTTGATTCGTTTTTTGCAGGGAAGGGGTCGCCTTTATTGACCGAGTCTTCAGAAAACGATCAGGGCGATCGCCGAGCAGAGGGCTCTGAAACATCGGGTGAAGCAACACCGCCGACGGCTACTATCAGCAGTGTGATTGAACGTTCGCCCGAATCCGCCAGGCTGATTTTATTGAGTTCAAATGACTTTTTGCGCGACCAAATCATACGCATGGCAGGCAGTGCAACGGGGACGGAATATACGAATACGGTGCAGTTAGTCGCCAATGCGGTGGACTGGTCGCTGGAAGATGCGGGTCTTCTCAGTATCCGATCACGTAGTCACTACAATCGTACCTTACCGCCGATGGAGCATGAGGCCCAGTTGTTTTGGGAGTATCTGAACTATGCTCTCGCCGCGATTGCGCTTGTATTGATTGCACTGATCCAGCGTCATCGCAAGAAAGCCCGTGCTAAAAAGTACGCACAATTATTGTCCGGTGAGGAGGTTTGAGATGGCACGATTTAAACTTACCTTAATAGGCTTGTTGGTTTTTCAGCTGGTGATCGGGGCCGGTTTGTTTTGGAATCAGCAGGCGGGTCAGCACACAGTGCCTCAAGGCTCCCTATTATCGATGAGCGCAGCACGCGTTGATCGCTTGGTGGTGAAGGACAATGAGGGGCGTGAAGTAACCTTGCGCAAGTCAGATGCGGCATGGCAGCTGGAGAACCTCTTTGCCTTGCCTGCTGATCTCAATAAGGTTGACCCCTTGCTGAGCAAGCTGGAGAACTTGAAACAGGATTGGCCGGTGACGACTACAGAAGAAAGCCATGACCGTTTTGAAGTCAGCGATGAGGTATTCCAACGGCATCTTCGTGCCTTTGAGGGTGATCAGGCTGTCGCGGATATATATCTTGGCACGTCGCCCGGTTTCCGCAGTGTTCACGTGCGACGTTCTGGAGACGACGCTGTTTATGCGGTCTCATTAAATACATTTGATTTGCCTGTCGAACCCTCTGACTGGCTTGATCAGTCGTTGTTATCGATGAAAGACATTTCCTGGATAGAGGGGCCTGATTATAGACTCCAAAAGGAGGATGAGAGCTGGCAGCTGAGTGCGAAGGATGTAAGCCATGCGGATAACCGCGCGGCTAATCCTGATGCCGCTGATCAGCTTTCTAAGGCCTTGCGTAATTTACGGGTGACGGCTGTTCATGAGCACTTGCCTGATGCGAAGGAAGTGGCAAAGATACCACTGACCGTTGGGTCTGGAGAGACGCTCTGGCAGTATGAGTTTATACAGTCGGGTGACCAGTTTTTTGTTCGCAGGAATGATCTGGCGCAGCTCTTTGCAATGAGCCCGGCCACCTATGAAAAGATTTCCAAAGCGAACTTGGATGCCTTATCCGCCGCCGAAGAACGTGCGGCGGATTAATTGATCAAACTGTTGCCTTGTGACAGCAACCTGTAGTATTTAACCAATAAAAGCGACTGCCGGTTGCGGTGCCTGTTCATTGATACAGATGACTTGGGCGGGTCGAAGCCGGTTAAAGTGGGTAGACGTTGCGTGAGTATAAGCGCCCATTTCACTGCCAATAACAATATCGCCAATCGCCAGCTCTGGCAGCATGATGTTTTCTGCAACAATATCAATGCTATCGCAGGTAGGGCCGGCCAGTATGGAAGGCTGTTTTGCTCCTTGTTTGAAGACATGTATGGGGTAGCGGGCGCTGTCAAAGATTTGGCCGCTATAGTTTCCATAGACACCGTCGTCCAAATAGTACCAGGGAACCGCTCCCCGTGTGGCTTTACCAATCACACGACTGATTGCATAAGCCGTGGGTGCAACAAGGTAGCGCCCAGGCTCGGCAATGATTCGCACTTCGTCCGGGACCTGCTTTAATGCTTGGCGAATTGGCTGGCAGAAGTCCTCAATAGCCATACTTGGATTTTGGTATGAGACTGGGAAGCCTCCGCCGATATCCAGTACGCTGAGCTGAGGTTGCCAGGTTTGCCACTCACGTAACCGTTGTGCGCATGTTTCAATTGCATGCACATGGGCACTGGGCGAAGCACACTGTGAGCCGACGTGAAAAGAAAAGCCTTTGACAGCCAGGTCAAGGCGGGAGGCTTCTGCCACTAACTGATCTAATTCACTGGGGTCACAGCCAAACTTTTTGGATAAATCCACAACGGCTTCCGAACTGCGGAAGGCCACCCGTATCAACAAACCGACCCGGCTTCGGTAGGGGATAAACTTTTGTAGTTCCGCGAAATTGTCGATAACAAATGTTGTGCAACCAAAGCGCAGCGCCTGACGGATGTCGTCATCTGTTTTGATCGGGTGGGTATGGATAGTTTGCCGGGGGTTCACCTTCATGGCATAGAGCAGATCAGCTTCGCCAGAACTGGCAATATCGAAACCGACACCCATCGCATCCAGTTCTCTAATGATATGTGTATCTGAGAAAGCTTTAAGTGCGTAATAGAGGTCAACATTTGGCAGTGCCGCCCGTAATTGTTCCACTTGCGTTGCCAGCTGTTTGCAATCGACAACCAGCAGAGGCGTGCCGTATGTTTGTACCAGCTCGTTGATCAGGGATTCTGTTAATTTGGCCATGGTCATGCGTCCGCTATCTGGCCGAGTGCCTTCTGCAAATATTGGGGTAGTGCAAAGCTGGCTAGGTGGATATCAGGGTTGTAGTAGCGTGTTTCGATTTGGCTGGCATTAAAACGTGCCTGAAGGGTGGCTTGATCAACGGCCCGGAGTTCTGCGGCATCGGTTGCCCATCCAAATGCCATGATCCCGCCAGTGTAAGTGGGAATAGCCGCACTGTAGAATGACCAGTCTGAGAAAAGCTGTGAAAAGGCTTTGCCTGAAGAGAGGCATTCGTCTAACTGGAAAAAGGGGACACCGTTTTGTGTGACCAGAATGCCTCCCGGGTTCAAGCAACGATGGCAGTCTGCATAGAACGATTTTGTGAACAAAGAGCCGCCCGGGCCGATGGGGTCTGTTGAGTCGATAATGATGATGTCATAACGCTCTTTTGTTTGACGGATGAAATCATTGCCATCCGCAATGATTAAGTGAAAGCGAGGATCATCAAATGCGCCAGCGCTGTGATTGGGCAAAAATTCTTTGGCCATATCAACCACCGCTTGGTCGATTTCTACCTGATGAATGGCCTCCAGTGCTCTATGCTTGCACAGTTCACGGGCGATGCCGCCATCCCCTCCGCCAATGACCAGTACTTTTAGAGCGGCATTATGTGCCAGTAAAGGCACGTGTGTGAGCATTTCGTGGTAGATAAACTCATCTTTTTCCGTGGTCTGTACGACACCATCAAGCGCCATCACTCGTCCAAACTTGGCGTTGTGAAAAATGAGTAAATGCTGATGTTCTGTCTTTGACTCGAAAAAAATTCGGTCAATATTAAAACTCTGGCCGTAGGCATCGTACAGAGTTTCTGTCCAGACTTTATTTGCCACTGAGCTGTCCTCGTTTAAGTGTTTTGATATCGACTTTTTCTGGGGAAAAAGCTTTTTCCAAAACAGCAACCGAAAGGTGAGGCTTGGCGTCGCCGCACATGAATACATCAAAAGCGGCATAGTTAAGTTCGGGCCATGTGTGGACGCTGATGTGAGACTCGGCCAGAACGGCGACGCCGGAAATCCCGCCGTTAGGGGTGAAGTGATGCAAATGTATATGCAGCAAGGTCGCATGGCAGACAGCCACACATTCTCGCAATGCAGTATCCATTAGACTGATTTCATCAAGCTTTGATGCGCCCCAGAAGTCGAAGATTAAATGACGTCCAGCATAGACATCGTCGTTTTCAACGATAAAGTGGTCAAGGGGTAATGGCTGTTGACCCGTTTCCGTCGTGCGGAGTTGGCAGGATGACGGCCAAGGTGAGTGGTAAGTATTTTTCTCGACACGTATTTCTTCACGTGCAGAAAGCGTAGAGGACAGACCCATTACGCGTTCTCCTTGTAAAAACCAAAAAGGCAGTTAAACAAATTGTGATGCTTACGCGCCTTTCCTGGTTGGTGAAAAACGCTTGGGCTAGGAGTACATAAAACCTCTATCGATAACGAAGGTGGAGCAATTCTAGATATTTTTTTGAAAAAAGCAATACCAAACTGCAGGTTTAATAAGTGGTTTTTCCATTTATTAACCGATGGTCAGATGCAACCTAAAACAGTTGATCCGATTGCATCTGTGTACGTGTGTCTCAACGCATGCTTTTGTTGATCAAAGCGAGGACTTCTTCGCCTGGGCACAACTCTTCTTCATGGAGTTCATTGAGGGGCTTGTCGCAGGTGGATAGGTTTTGATGCAGGTCCGTTGACTCTGGGTTCAGGTGCAAGAGACCTGTAACGATTTCTCCTTTTTCCTGGTGCTCTTGGATATATTGCAAAGCGGCGGCACGGTTACTTGTATCAAAGTTGTCATCAAGCTTTTTCAGCCGGATATAGGAGCCATCATGGAGTGTCACTTCCTGCACGGAGCCAGCGTCATAGCGCGTTGTGATTTCTTCTTTATGAGGGATGAAGTCCGCTTTTACAACCGTGGCATTATGCTCTCGAATGTAGTCGTAACTTTTTGTTGAGCCTTTGTGGTTATTAAAGGTGACGCAAGGTGAGAGAATATCGATGAACGCAGCCCCTTGATGCTTGATGGCTGCTTTTAGCAAAGGCACGAGTTGTTCTTTGTCACCCGAGAAACTACGTGCGACAAAGGAAGCACCAAGTTGAATCGCCATGGCTGCCAAGTCAATGGATGCATCAAAATTTTCCACACCTTTCTTACTTTTTGATCCAGTATCAGCCGTTGCGGAGAATTGACCTTTGGTCAACCCGTAGACGCCGTTGTTTTCGACAATGTAGGTCATATTCACGCCCCGGCGCATAATGTGGGCGAACTGCCCCAAACCGATCGATGCAGAATCGCCATCACCGGACACGCCAATATAAACCAGATCCCTGTTGGCCATATTTGCGCCCGTGAGTACAGAGGGCATGCGTCCATGCACACTGTTAAATCCGTGGGATTTACCGAGAAAGTAAGTCGGTGTTTTCGAAGAGCAACCAATACCTGAGAGCTTTGCGATACGGTGGGCTGGCAGGTTCAGTTCGAAGCAGGCCTGAATAATACCCGCACTGATGGAGTCATGACCGCACCCAGCACACAGTGTCGACACAGCGCCTTCATAATCCCGGCGGGTGAGTCCCAATTCATTTTTGGGTAAGTTGGGGTGGTAAGCCCTGGGTTTAATTACGTACGTCATTTCTGAGCACCTCTGAGCGGGGTAACTTTATTCGGTGAGAGCCGCTTAAGAACTTCAGCGGTAATATATTTTGCTGTAATGGGAGAGCCTTCAAAGTAGGTCACCGGCATGAGCTTTTCAGGTAGAATTTCCAGTTCATTAATCAACAGCGTGCGCATTTGTGCGTCCCTGTTTTGTTCTACGACAATAATGGCGCTGTGCTGGTCGATGAAGTTTTTGACGTCTGGTGAGAAAGGGAATGCCCGCAAGCGCATGGCATTTAAAGTGAGCCCTTGATCAGCCAATTGATCGAGTGATTCCTGCATGGCGTGGCTTGTTGAACCATAGTAAATAACCGCCAGATCTGTCTCTTCAGGGGCTATTTGGGTAACGGGTGCAGGCAGGGCACGGGCCGCTGTTTCAAACTTGAGGTCTAATCTACGCATGTTTTCTGCGTAAATTTTCCCATCTTCGGTATAGCGTGCATAGGGGTCGCGGGAGGTGCCACGTGTAAAGAAACTGCCGCGTTCCGGGTGAGTGCCCGGATAGGTTCGATAACAAACGCCATCGCCATCCACATCCAGGTAGCGGCCAAAGTCCCGGCCAGCATCCAGGTCTTCCTGGGTCATGATTTTTCCCCGGTTGTAACGGCGGGAGTCGTCCCACTCAAACGGCTTGGTAATGTGATCGTTCATACCAATATCGAGGTCAGTAATAACAATAACGGGTGTTTGGAAATGATCAGCCAGGTCAAAGGCTTGCGCAGATAGCTCGAAGCATTCAAAAGGGTCATTGGGTATCAGCAATAGATGTTTTGTATCGCCATGCGACGCATAAGCACAGGCTAAAATATCTGACTGCTGGGTACGCGTGGGCATACCTGTGGAAGGGCCTGTCCGTTGCACGTCAAAAATAACGGATGGAATTTCTGCAAAATAGGCCAGCCCTAAAAATTCGCTCATCAATGATATGCCGGGGCCGGAGGTTGCGGTAAAGGCGCGAGAACCATTCCAGCCCGCGCCAATGACCATGCCGATAGCCGCCAGTTCGTCTTCCGCTTGTAACATGGCGTATCGTTTTTTGTCGGTTTCTGGCTCTATGCGGTATTTTTCACAGTAGCTGCCGAATGCCTCCGCAAGAGATGAGGAAGGCGTAATCGGATACCAACTTGCGAATGTTGCCCCGCCATAAACGCATCCTAAAGCGGCCGCACTGTTGCCATCAATAAAAATTTTGTCGCCGACTTGGTCACTGCGCTTTACGGTGAGCCCTATGGGGCAATTGAAGTGTTCCAGCGCATAGTCACGGCCCATATCTAAGGCATGAATATTCGGAATAACCAGCTTTTCCTTGCCTTTAAATTGTTCGTTGATAACGTCGTTGATGACTGCTGTATCAATGTCCAGGAGGGCGGCTAGCGCGCCCACATAAATAATGTTTTTAAACAGCTGCCGTTGACGTGGGTCGTTATATTCCCGGTTGCACATTTCCGTGAGGGGCACACCAAAGAGGGTAATGTCATCTCGGCGCATATGTCGGGGTAGCTCACGGGTGGAGTCATAAAGTAAATACCCACCAGGTTCAATGCTGGCAATATCGGCTGCCATGCTTTCAGAGTTCATGGCGACCATAAAGTCAACACCCCCGCGGGCGCCGAGGTAGCCTTTTTCGTTGACACGGACTTCGTACCAGGTAGGAAGCCCTTGAATGTTTGAAGGGAATATGTTCCGGGGGCTGACGGGTACGCCCATGCGAAAAATGGACTTTGCGAACATCAGGTTTGCACTCGCCGAGCCGGACCCATTAATGTTGGCGAACTTGATGACAAAATCATTGACGGCTTCGAGCTGCTTCATCCCCTCTCTCCTGCCACGGGCAAATCAATTACAAATTTTTGCATATCCCAGGCGCCTGTTGGGCAGCGCTCTGCACACAAACCACAGTGGAGGCAGACGTCTTCATCTTTAGCCATCACTTTTCCTGTAGGTAGGGTATCTGAGAGTAAGACATCTTGCGTGTCATCCTTTGCTGGAACGCGCAGTTGCGTGCGCAATGCTTTATCCTCATCGAGGTGGAAAAAGTTGATGCAGTCTGTGGGACAGATATCAACGCACGCATCACACTCGATACATTTGGGCTCTGAGAAGACGGTTTGGACATCACAGTTGAGGCAGCGTTGGGCCTCTTGAAAAGCGAGTTGTTCGTCAAACCCCAGTTCCACTTCAAGTGATGCGTTTTCCAGTGCTTTTTGTTTTTCGACATGTGGCACGGCAAAGCGTAAGTCTTCCGAGATTTGGCTGTCGTAGCTCCAGTCATGAATGCCCATTTTTTGGCTGGATAAATGGATGTTCTGAGCGGGGCGCTGGTTTACGTCCTGAGCTTGGCAGAAAAGGTCGATGGACAGTGCCGCTTCGTGGCCATGTGCGACGGCGGTAATGATATTTTTAGGGCCAAACGCAGCATCTCCGCCAAAAAAGACTTTGGGTAGTGTGGATTGGAAGGTTGTTGTATCAACGATGGGCATGTTGTACTCATCGAAATCAATACCAATATCTTTTTCGACCCAGGGAAAGGCGTTTTCCTGGCCGACGGCAATCAAAACGCGGTCACAATCTATTTTGACCAAGGGTTCACCCGTCGGTATCAGGCTACGTCGACCTTTCTCATCATAGTGAGCCTCGACTTTTTCAAACAGAATGGCGGTGAGCTTGCCGTTGTCGTGAATAAATTCTTTGGGGACATGGTTGTCAATGATTGGGATGTCTTCACGGATGGCGTCTTCTTTTTCCCAAGGAGAGGCTTTCATGTCAGCGAAGGGGCTTCTGACGACCACTTTGACATCCTTGCCTCCCAGGCGCCTGGCGGTGCGGCAGCAATCCATGGCTGTGTTACCGCCACCGAGCACAACGACGCGCTCTTCGATAGATTCTGTGTGGCCAAATGACACGCTTTCGAGCCATTCAATGCCAATATTGATATGGCGATCTGCCTCGTGCCGGCCGGGTATATTCAGGTCTCGTCCACGGGGTGCGCCCGTGCCCACAAAGATCGCATCAAAGCTGGTATCGTCAACCAGGGTTTTCATGCTTTCAACGGTAACGCCGAATCGTGCTTCGACACCCATGTTGAGGATGTAGCTGATTTCTTCGTCCAGCACGGATTCCGGTAACCGAAAGCTTGGGATTTGCGTGCGCATCATACCGCCGCCTGCTGTTTCCTTATCGATAACAACCAGCTCATAGCCCAGTGGGGCCAAGTCTCTGGCGACCGTCAAGGAGGCGGGGCCTGCACCAATCAGGGCGACACGTTTGCCGTTTTTCTCTGCTGGAATGGCCGGTAAACGATCAACAATATCTGTTTTGTAGTCTGCAGCAACACGCTTTAATCGACAGATTGCAACGGGTTCTTTTTCAACGCGCCCGCGTCGGCATGCCGGTTCACAGGGGCGGTCACAGACCCGTCCAAGAATGCCTGGAAAGACATTGGACTTCCAATTGATCATGTAAGCATCTGTGTAACGGCCGGCTGCAATCAGGCGAATGTACTCAGGAACAGGCGTATGCGCAGGGCACGCCCATTGGCAATCGACTACTTTGTGGTAGTAATTCGGAGAAGTCGTATCTGTTGGTTTCAAGATTTGCTACCTTCTTTCGTTGATAAGTGGGTTTGCAAATTCGGTGCAGTTCTAAAACTTTAATTAAAATAATTCGAAAATCTAATAGTAAATTCCATCCCGAACCTCGCATTCTAACCTCAAGCATTATTGACCTCAAAATGAAAGCTGCACGTTTGTGCATCGTTTCAGTCGGTCGTTTTGCTATTTTTTGGGAAAAGAATGCGATGTGAGTATACTTTGGCTTAAAAAATAATAAAGAAAGGAAAAAGTCAATGATGCGTCAATTCATTCTGCTCGGTTTTATTTTTAGTCTTTTAACGCCAGTCAGTGTTACGGCGATCCCGGTTTCTTGGCAGGACACCTGGTCTGCAAGTGGTTCAGGTCATTACTTCACTACAGGAGAGGTGGTCAGCTTTCAACATGATCTTTCAACAGACGGTTACCGAGCCGGTGTTGATCTTGTCACTGCCTACGAGTTGAATGTTTTATTTTCAGATGACGGCGATGATACCGACCCGTCCGATGCTGGGTATCGCTCTGAGTTTGTGAGTGTGGATGTGGTGGGCTTAGGCGGCACAGAAGCGCCAAGTGTCGAAATTGGTGGCCGTTGGCCATCACAATGGCAAGAGTTAGTGAGCATCCAAGGGCTCATTAATGCAGTTGATGACTTGAGTGCGTTTGGAACGCTCGATGTCGTGGTGACAAGTATTCGAGGTGATTTACTGTTACTGAGCTCTACATTGAGTGCCAGTGGCTATCTGGGTGATAACAGCCCCTCTGTTGAGGTGCCTGAGCCCCCAGCTGCTTGGTTATTGATGGCGGGTTTGCTCGTAATTTTGGGGCAGTGGTTACTGCCCTCTACAAGGAAGGCACTTCATCGAGTGATTGTTGCAAAATAGGTCTACCGCTTTGGTGAGATGCCGCATCCGGATTATGTGGTAAAGGGCCTTTTTTGTACCATGCGTCCAGCGCTTGTATGTAGGGTTGTTTACCATTTGGTAAGTACCATGAATCAACAGCAAACGCTTTTCCTGTTTTGAGCTCAGTGATGACCGCTGTCCAGTGTTGAAAAATGAACCAGGGCATTCGTCGAACCCGCTCAGATACCTTGTGCCAACGAAGTAAGCCGTTTTTCTCAAGCAGTGTCAGGTAGGTTGTTGTATTTGTTGACTCATCAATACAGTCCATTTGCCCGCTGGGCGTCTCCGCGTAGTTGCCGGCCCTGTCATCTTGGGTGCCTGTCAGGGAGCCTACCTGCTTTTCAATACTCGCGATGACTCGTGCGATGCGTTCGCGCTCACTGCGAGGCGACTCAGGTTCTTCGAGCAAAGGTGAAGTGATTTCCTGCCATGAGGCGAGAGGAAAATAAACCTCTGTCTCTTCATTGCATCCGTATTCATGGCATACTGTCAATACAATCGGATTCGCCGAGACAGTCAGTGTCGTGAGGCAGAAAAGCGTTAGTGAGCAGGTCGCCATGCAAGCCAGGCGGGCTGGTTGAAAACAAATTGTCGTACTGCTATGCCACCCTTCAGGAAAGGTTTTACTGGATTCAAAAAAACTGGAATGAAGCGCCCAAATTGAGAACCTTATATGAGTCAAACTGTATTGCAAACGCCTGAAGATGCGGAAGAAGAATTTTATAATGCATTCGAGAGCTGTGATCTTCAACGTATGATGAATGTTTGGTTGAATAGCGAAGAATCTACTTGTATTCACCCGGGCATTCCTCGTTTAGATGGTTATGAAATGGTGCGGGAAGGTTGGCGGCTCGTTTTGGAAAACCAAATGTATTCCCGTATTAAGACGACAGATGTTCGTAAAGTCCGTAATGCACATTTAAGTGTTCACTTGGTGAGGGAAGAAATCAAGATGGGCGAAAAGCTGATTGGTGTGATGTTAGTGACGAATATTTATCGCAAAGTAAAAGGCAGCTGGAAAATTGTCTCTCACCATGCCTCGCCTGAGCCGGAAGTGGAATATGAAGAGGTCGACTCATCGGAGTCTGAGGTTACACTGCACTGATCGGTCACCGTGTGTCGAATAAAAAAAGGCCTGTTTTAACAGGCCTTTTTTAAGGTACACGCCTAGGTCAGAGCTTGTCAGCGTTTTTGCTGAGATAATCGGCCACACCTGCTGGCGTATCTTTCATGCCAGAGTCGCCTTGGTTCCAGCCCGCCGGACAAACTTCACCATGCTCTTCGTGGAACTGCAGCGCATCAACCATTCGAATCATCTCATCGACATTTCGTCCCAATGGCAAATCGTTGACCACTTGGTGCCGAACAACACCGTCTTTATCAATCAAAAATGATCCCCGGAACGCAACACCGCCACCTGGCACTTGGACATCATAGTCTTTACAAATCTGCTGAGTTGTATCTGCCACTAAAGTATAGCCAACAGGGCCGATGCCGCCCTCACTGGTTGGTGTGTTACGCCACGCATTGTGCGTAAACTGAGAATCTATTGAAATGCCAATCACTTCAACATTGCGCTTTTTGAACGCCTCCAGGCGGTGGTCAAATGCCAGCAGCTCTGAAGGGCAGACAAAAGTGAAGTCAAGCGGGTAGAAAAAAATTACAGCGTACTTGCCTTTTACCGCTTCTGAGAAGGTTAATTCATCGACGATGGATCCATCACCCAGTACGGCTGCGGCAGTAAAATCGGGCGCTTTTCGGCCGACTAAAACACTCACGGTCACTCTCCTTTACGTTTAAGTTGTACAAACAATGGTGGGCTGGAAATGCTGTGAAGTAAACAGTTTTTTATGCCATCGCTCTATCCCATTTCTATGGTTAAGGGATAAAGGTCTGTATACTGTTGAACTGTTAACAAAACCTGACGTGTATTTTACTCGATTCTATTTAAAAACCCCACGGCGATAATTTTCTCTTTTACTCCCTTTTCATGAAAGATAACACTGCTATTTCACCCCTCAATATTGCCCGTATGCGCGAGGATATTCATTTTCAAGCGAACCTTGTTGGTCGTCAATTTAACTTTTGTTCAACGTGGGGCCTGTTTTCTCCCAAGGGCGTTGACGAAGGCTCCCGATTGCTGATTGATCGTTTGCACGTTGAACCGGCAGACCGGTGTCTGGACCTCGGATGTGGCTATGGACCGATTGGTCTCGCCATGGCCAGCTTAGCCTCAGAAGGTCAAGCTGTGCTGATTGATAAAGACTTTGTTGCGATTGAGTACAGCAAGAAAAATGCGGTGTTGAATAGACTGGATAACGTAGATATTTTCTTGAGCAATGGCTTTAGTCATATTGACGATCACTATTTTGATGTGATCGCGTCCAACCTTCCTGCCAAAACAGGCAAAGAACTTTATTACTTGTATTTTTATGATGCTTTTGTTCGTATGCGTCCTGGGGCACGATTTTATGTGGTCACGATTTCTGGCCTCAGGCGTTTTATTGAGCGCGCGTTTAAAGAAGTATTTGGCAACTATGAAAAGCTGAAACAAGGTCAAGTTTATACCGTGGCGCTAGCAGTCAAGGAATAGTTGGGGCAAACCAAAAAACGCTTGTGCCGTTTCCGTTGTGGTTTTTGCCACGTGTCTTGTCGGCTGTTCCCTGGCTGTGGCGACCGCGTTGAGAATATGGGGCAGGTTAGCAGGTACATTTCGGCGGCTTTTAGGCTTCGGGCGAATGTCCCTAGGCAATAAATAAGGCGCATCCGTCTCAATCATTAAGCGGTCATCAGGTATTAGGTGGATGAAATCGCGCAAATGATGTCCGCGCCGTTCGTCACAAATCCACCCTGTGATCCCGATGTGGCAGTCCATTTCCAGGTAGGTTCTCAGTTCCTCTTCTGTACCCGTGAAACAGTGGACAACCACCTGAGTAAGGTTGTCCCGATATTCGCGCAGGATTCCAATAAAATGGTCATGTGCTTCTCGCTCGTGTAAAAAAACAGGCCGTTGAAGATCAACGGCAATTTCTAACTGCCGGGCAAACCACTTTTCCTGTGTGGGCCGTGGCGAAAAGTCGCGGAAAAAATCCAAGCCCGCTTCTCCAACCGCAACCACTTTGGGTTGTGCACAGAACTCCTTCAGGACTGATATGGTATCGCTGCTGCATTCAGAAGCGTGGTGAGGGTGTATTCCTGCTGTTGAAAATACATTTTCATAGTGAGAAGCCAGCTGAGCGGCTTGCTGGCTGCCCACCTCACTGGCGCCTGTTACGACAAGCCGGGTAACGCCAGCCTGTTCGGCATCCTTGATTACGACCTCAAGATCCGATTGGAAAGACTCGTGTGTTAAGTTTGCACCAATATCGACTAAATTATATTCGTGTGTCATCGCAGTTATGTTTGTGGATTCGCTTAAGAGATCAATTGTTATGGCAAGCTAAAAAGGATACCGCAACGCACTAATCGGTGAAACGTCTTTTACTGCGTAGAGAATAAAGGATAGATTTTGACGGTGAAACAATTACACAAGGCCCCCTCAGGAAATAAGAAGAAAAGCATCTTTTTATTCGTCACGTTGTCTTTGGTGCTCTACGCTCTTTGTGGTGTGACTTACGCGAAAAGTGAATACCATCTTAAGCTGCAGCGCGAGCGCTTTGTAAAAGCGCGTGAAGCTCTTAGGGTTAATGATATGTCAGGCTTTTTTCGTCGCAAGGATCAGCTGAAAGACTACCCGCTATACCCTTATCTTGAATACTTGGCATTAAAGCACCGGATTAACACGGAAGAGTATGCCTCCGCTGAGACGCGGGCTTTACTGAGGCAGTACGTAGACACATACACGCACACCTATTACGCACGTAAGTTGACCGGGCTTTGGCAGCGGCAGTTGGCGAAAGAAAAACGTTGGCAGGCTTATTTGAAATGGTCGAAATCGCCGAGTGGGGTATTAATTGCCTGTCTGGAATTACAAGCCTTAGTGAATACTGGGCGCTTAATATCTCTAACCGGGCTGGCTGCCGATATTTGGAGTGCCGGAAGAGAACCGGATCCTGTGTGTAAAAGTGCCCTGCAGCGGCTTGAGAGTGAATCGTTGCCATCTGTGAAATTGATTTGGCGGCGCATCGAAAATGCGATCGAAAAGAACAATATCGCCTATGCACTTGATCAACGGCACTATTTGAACCGACGTGATCAGCAATGGGTGTTTCTCTGGGCAACAGGGCATGAAGACCCTCAAGCCTCACTCGCACAAATTTTTCATAGCCCCCTGACATCACTGTCTTCCAAGGTCGTTAAACGTATTGTACTTCAGTGGGGGCATCATGATTTGTCGGCCGCTTGGGTATACTGGCAAGCGCACCAGCGGCAATTACCTGTCAGCCGTTCTGTTGCTTACTCAATCAGTCAGTCTTTGGCGTTGAAGGCGGCTTATCGGCACTACCCTGAAGCTTATGAGTGGTTGGCCAGCCTTTCCTCGCAGGCGCAAACATTTGCGGTCAAAAAATGGATGACTTTGAGTGCGTTGTATCACGAGCAGTGGCAAGACGTGATTCATACCATCCGGAGCATGCCGGCAGAAGAGCAAAAAAAGCCTCAGTGGCTCTATTGGTATGCTCGAGCGTTGGATGAAATGGGCTATAAAAAAAATGCACGAATGCTATACGGCAAACTGGCTGAGTCAGCAAGCTATTATGGTTTTCTCTCTGCGGATAAAGTTGAAGTGCCCTATGCTATCGAACAAGAGCGGATCGAGCTGAAAGAGGCGCGTAAAGCTGCTTTGCTTGCCAAGCCTGCGATTGTTCGTGCACAGGAGTTCTTGCTTGTTGGTATGGAAGTTGAGGCACGGCGGGAATGGCGTTCAGTCACTCAGGGAATGAGAGGTGACGAGCTTAAGGCGGCGGCCGTACTTGCACATCACTGGCAATGGCACAGTCAAGCGATTAATACCATGGCGCGTACTGGGCACCGCCAGGATTTACGCTTGAGATTTCCCATGCCTTATCAAGGTATCGTGAATTTTTATAGCCAGGAGTATGCTATTGCACCGGCGTGGGCCTATGGCGTAATACGCCGTGAAAGCGCATTTGCAGTGGATGCAAGGTCTTCAAGTGGTGCTATCGGCTTGATGCAACTCATGCCGGGTACTGCTCAATATGTGGGCCAATTGCAGGGGAAAAAGATTCGTTCTAGAGATCTTTTTCAGGCGGATATAAATATTGCCACGGGGACTTATTATTTACGCCGGGTGATGGATCGTTTTGATAATCACCGAGTGTTGGCGACTGCCGCTTATAATGCAGGGCCCAATGCAGTCAGCCGATGGCTGCCTCAGGGAAAGCCAATGCCGGCAGACATTTGGGTAGATACCTTGTCATATGGGGAAACCCGGCGCTATGTACGTGCTGTTTTGGCTTATTCAGCTATTTTTGAATGGCGTGAATCGGGCAAACCTGTTCGGCTGAGAACATACATGCGGGATATTCCCCGCGGCGAATGACATATTTCCCGAATGGGCCGCTTTTGACGAAAAAAGGCTCTTGACTTGAGGGTGTTTTCCCTTGCTGACGCTAGGGAATACGTATCCTATTTGTTTCCGCCAAACCGGCGACGGAATTTGTCGACTTGCCCTGCTGTATCCATCATCTTCTGTTTACCTGTGTAGAAAGGATGACAAGCAGAACAGACTTCAATATTAAGATCGCGGCCAACTGTCGAGCGCGTTTCAAAGTTATTTCCGCAACTGCAAGTCACTTTAATGGTATCGTATCCAGGGTGAATATCGGCCTTCATTGATCTTCTCACATAGCACCAGTAAAAGAGCGGAAATTTTAGTCGCTTGGGTGGTAGAGTGCAAGTGGATTGTGCTGGGTACGGTTTCGATAGAGTTTTAGTCACTTTGATGGATCAGTTTTTAAAGGTGTAAAAATGAGTGTGCAGGAATCTATTTCAAAAAAGCTTCAGGAAAGTTTTAAGCCGTCTTTTCTCCAAGTATTGAATGAGAGCTCTATGCATAACGTTCCGCCAGGCTCTGAATCGCATTTCAAAGTAACGGTGGTTTCTGAGCAGTTCGAGGGTAAAACGCTGGTTGCCCGGCACCGGATGGTGAATGGCTGTCTGAACCATGAGTTGAGCGGCCCTCTCCATGCTTTGGCGATACACACTTATACCTGCAAAGAGTGGGACAAGCGACAAGCGCAGTCACCGGATTCACCCGCATGTCTCGGCGGCTCAAAGGCTTCTTAAGAATGTTCCTTGTAAACTTTCAGCTTTGTCATTCAATGAAGGTCAATAAGCGGCTTTGCCTTTGTTAAGATTTGTGGCGGGCGAGCTCGAGTGAGTCAGTACGCTGTTGATTCCCGTACGATGAGTTCAAGTGTGTTGTTAGTGCTGTGTATGCATGTAAAGCACTAAATGAGCTGAAATTGAGAAAAATGTGCTGATGTCGGATTTTCTTTGTGTAAAGGGGCTGGCAAAAGTAGCCAGCCTGGGCCTAAATGAAACTTCAAATCTC
>OBIC01000190.1_pt1 | contig 23684 bp, 18 predicted proteins | sample 1519831 | NCBI WGS metagenome assembly OBIC01 (sample SAMN03019805, study PRJEB22545) | beach sand metagenome | biome: beach; feature: sea beach; material: beach sand | place: USA: Municipal Pensacola Beach, FL | collected 2010-10-20 | depth 40-45 cm m
TTCCCAGTGCTCCGGAGTGGAAGCCACAGCGCCGGTGACGAGCGCTTCCTGAAGCACGCGTGCGCCCCGTTCCGGAACACCCGTGTGCACCGCAAGGCGCACCAGGTTGAGGAAATCGGAATCGCCTTCGAGCATGTTCTGATTCTGGGCCACAAAGTAGGTGGCCAGCGCCGCCTGGTCTTGCTCCAAAGCAAGGTACAGACTTGCCAACTGGCGCCAATAGCGCGGGTCATCCGGCCACCGCAGGAGCATGCGTTTGAGCACATCTACCGCTGCCGGATAGTCCTTGCGTTCGAAATGGCACGCAAGGAGCAGCTGATACCAGGACGCGGGCGGGTCTTCCTTGAGGTCGATCGCCCGTGCCGCCGCCGTTGCCGCAGCCGAAGTCTGTTTTAACTGCAGCAGTATGGATGCATGCAGCAGGTGGCCCTCGGGCGTGGGCGGCGCCAGCTCTTGCGGGACACTGGCCAACAAGGCAAACCAGCGGTCGAGGTACTTTAGGGCCCGCTCTGGGCGCTGCTCAGCCAAGTGCAGCTGCGCCAGGGTATACAGCAAGTTTGCGGTCGGCTGCGCCGGCAACTGCTCTTGGGCGATGGCGGTTTCAAACGCGGCAATGGCTGCATCGGGCCGCTCCAGACCGAGGTGCGCATACCCGAGGGTCTGGGCCACCACTGCGGTGGCATAGCCGTCTCCAGATACAGACGCCATGAGCTGTTCAAGCGCCTGAACCGCCGTCGAGTACTGCTCCTCGGCCAGTTGGTTGTGGATCTCCGTCAGTTTCCGGTGGGTCGCCTCGGACAGAGCCGCCGCCCACACCCAAGGCGCAAGCACCATCATTAGAGTGCAGACAGCAAGCCGAGCGCGAAGGGAACGAATACAGGCCATCGGCTATTCCAGATTGAAACTGATCGTCTGACGCGCAGGCCGTGCCACGGCACGCCCGTCCACCATCCGCGGTTTGAACTTCCACCGGCTCAGCGCGGTCACCGCGGCCGCATTGAATACCCGCGGTGGCTCTGCCTCGATCACCTGGATTCCGGACACGCTGCCGTCGGGCTCAATGGTGAATTCCATGGTGACATGGCCCTCCAACCGCGCCCGCAGTGCTTGCCTTGGATACTGCGGAGGGATCTGAACCACCGGGATCACCTCTTCATCCATTGACAGCTGAGGGGCCGCTGCAACCCCACCGAGGTAGGGTCCACCACCCACCCCCAAGGGCAGGTCGAGTTGCGGGATGTCCATTTGCAGGCGCGCTGGCGGCACCGGGGCATCCACCGGCACCTCCATGGACGGGGGCGGTGGCGGCCTGTCGGGTGGTGGCGGCTCCTCTGGACGGCTGCGGTCTTTTGTCTTGGTCGCTTCCGGCTGCACCATGCGGGTGAAGTCGATGGCCACCCGCTCTTGACTGGTGGCACGGCTTAAATCCCCAGGGCGAATCATCGCCTGCATGACCAAAAACACCAGCAGCGCGACGCAGACTCCAGCCCCGGAGAACGGCAGCCAGCGGACCGTCACCGCGACCCCTGCTCGGCAGCGATCGAGATCGAAGGCGCTCCGGCCAGCTTCGCCTGGTCCATCACTTCAACCAGCACCCCAGTGTTGGATTCAGCGTCTGCCAGCACCACCACCGCAGACTCCGGAGCCTCCGCCAGCATCCGCTCCACATTGGCGCGAACCGCCTTGAGGTCAATCCGCTTCTTCTCCATCCAGACTTCGCCGTTTGGCCGAATGGCAATCAGGATGTTGCCGCCCTCCTGTTGCACGGCGCTCTGCGCAGAGGGGCGCTGCACTTCGACCCCTGTCTCCTTGACGAACGATGTGGTCACGATGAAAAAAATCAACATGATGAACACAATGTCCAGCATGGGGGTCAGGTCGATGGCGGCTTCGGAATCCCCACCTCGGGCTCTGGCTGGACGCATGGCTAGGCTTCCTCCCCTCGGGCCGCGCCGAGCAGCTCATCGATTCGCCCACGCTCAGTCTCCAGACGCTGCTGGAGGCTGACGCTGAAATACACCCCTGTCAGTGCTCCAAACAGCCCTGCCATGGTCGGAATGGTCGCGGTCGACACCCCTTCAGCCATTGCCCTTGGGTTGCCAGTCCCGGTCACGGCCATCACATCGAAGACTCGAATCATGCCGGTCACCGTGCCCAGCAAGCCAAGCATGGGCAGCAGCGCCACCAAGGTCTTGATCACGCCCAACAGTTGGCCCTGGCGAACCACCAGACGCGAAACGCCCGCCGCGCGAATCTGGTTGGCGTACCAGGAATCGAAATCTGTGCGTTGTCGCCAGCGCGTCACCAGGTCGGCAACGAACCTCGGATGCACCCGCCACAGGTACCAGTAGCGTTCGAGGATGAGCCCCCAGAGCAGCGCCGTGGCGAGCAAAATCGGCCAGAGCACCGGACCACCCTGCTGCATGAAATCCTGAAATCCACGATAGAGCTCAAGCACAGGCCGCTGCCCCTCCGCTGGACTTGGTCGCCGCAGCAGTTGACTTGGAGCGCGCGTACGCCTCGGCGTGCTCGGCCACCATTCCCGCGGCCTGCTCATCGATGGTGGCAGTAAGCCTGGCGCTGCGGGTGGCCAGGACACTGTGTAGCAGGACCAACGGAATCGCGACCACCAGGCCCAGCACGGTGGTGATCAAGGCCTGGGAAATTCCGCCTGCCATCAACTTGGGGTCTCCGGTACCGAACAAGGTGATCGATTGGAAGGTATCGATCATTCCGACGACAGTACCGAGCAGGCCCAGCATGGGGGCAACGGCAGCGAGAATCTTCAGCGCACTCAATCCACGGTCAAACCCTGTCGAAGCGCGCAGAATGGCGTCATCGAGTTTGTGGACCAAAGGTTCAAGGCCAAGGTGGCGGCTCTCGTGATAGACACCAACGACATGGCCGAGCGGGTTGGACGGGTTCGGGTGGTCGAGGTCTTTCTGCTGGGCCTTCATGCGCAAGCCCGCGCGGCCGAGGGCGAAAAACCGTTCAGCCGCGATCAGCAACCCGACTGCACCCAGCGCAAGAATCACGTAGCCAACCAACCGGCCCTGCTGAATGCGCTCCCATAAACTTGGCGAGCGCACCAGAAGCCCAAGAATGGCGCCACGGGAGGGGTCAAGACCCATGGCAACGCTCCCTGATTCGGCCCCATACAAGTCTGCTGCCATCGCGCGGTACCGCCCTGGGGGCTGGCGCGGCAATTCCATCAGCTGGCGGTTCTCGGGCAGGAACTGCAGGTAACGGTCATCGACAATGGCATTGAACACGCCTGCCCGCACCACTTCGGTGTCATACGCGGTCCCATCGGCCCGATAGACTGTGGCTGGAAAGCGCGCCACCTCGCCCGACCGGGTCATTTCCTCGGTCGCGATCAGCCACAGCCGCTCCAGTTTGGTCATGGACGGCAACACGTCGCTTTCGGCCAGCCCTTCCATGAACTCAAGCCGGCTCTCTGGCAGCTGGGCGCTTACCAAGGAGGACTGCAGCATCGAAGCCAAGTCGCCGGCAACCTGGCGAACCACACCAAACATTTCTCCGAGGTCGCCTTGGCTTTGCTCAAGGTCGGTTTCCAACTCAGCCAGCTCGGTTTCGTTCGCGTCGTAGCGCGCCTTGAGTGCCTCGCTTCGGGCTTGCGCGGCAGCCAGACGCTCACGCGCCTGATCAAGCAGTGCCGATTGCTGATCCCGCTCAGACAAAAACCGCGCCTCTCGCTCTTGGTTGTGTCGGGCCGCTTCGACCCGGGCACTGCGCAGGGACTGCAACAGTTCCTGCAGCGACCCGGCAGCCTGAGGCTCGGCGCCAACAGCCAGGGACATGGCCAAAGCACCCAGCGCGGCCCATCGGCCAGTCCAACGGGTGCCAAGTAAACAAGATAACGACATCAATCAAACTCCTTCGGCGCGGGAACAGGCAACATGACCAAATCAGGCGGCGACTGGTTGCGGGCAATGCGCAAAGCATTCGCGACGGGCTGGCGGTAGCGGTCTGCCAACGCCACCCAGGTACCAGCACCGGAGTCCCAAGCACCCGTCTGGTTTCGATCCAGCGTCTGATAGAGCAAGGCGAGCCGGCCAAACCGCAGAAAATCCACCGTGACGGGTTGCCCCTGAATCTCGACAATGCCCCGATACGCCTCGAGGGTGCGGCCATAGTCGATCTCGATTTGGTAGGCCTCGAGAATCCTGCGGTACTTTTCGGCAGTGGAAACGTCGGCGCGGTTCATCAGTTGCGTCAGCTCGTCTACCCGCTCAACCCGCTCCTGGGATAGAAACGGAAGATCCAGGCTGACAAACTGCCCAAGCCCCGACACCATTTGGGTCATCAGTGGGAAGATCTCCCGCTGTACGACGGCCAGCTCCTCCAGTTCTCCCCTGACCGTATCAACCTCTGCTTCCTGTGAGGCCACCAACCGCTCCAGCTGGGCGTTGTACTGCTCCAGTCGATCTGCCTCTGTCACCGCCTGGCGGTACGCGAGCAGCGCGTTGCGGGTCTGCTCCGACAATTGGTCGATGCGCACCTGCGACGCGGCAGCTTCGCTCTCGATCGACTGCTGTACCGCAAGGGTCGCTTCAACGGGTTGGGCGGCATGAGCAGCGGGGGCGAGTGCAACGCACAGCGCCGTGCCGCTAAGGCATCTGGCGAACAACCGCCTCGCCTGTGGGTTAGACCAAACCATCGACGAAAAACCTCCGACCAAGTGACTGAAATGCTGTGCCAGTAAGCAGCAGGGAAACGCCCACCATGGCCTCAAAAATCCGCCCGTACGGTAAAGAAGTACGTCCTTGGTGCACCCGGGATAAACAACCCTGAGGTTTCCGCCTCGTTGATGACTGCCATGTACTCTTCGTCGAACAGGTTGAGGATGTTGAACTGGTAACGGAGGTTCGCGAAGGGTCCGGTTCCACGGCCCTGATAGCCAAGGGTCAGGTCAAAAATCTCATAACTCGGCACGCTTTCAGCGCCTGTGGTCGCGGAATAGCGTTTGCCTGTGTGCTTGCCATCCAACGTGACGAAGTACGGACCTTCGTAATAGCTCACAGAGCCCTGCAGCATGAACTTGGGCGTATCCGGGACCTGTTCGCCTTTCACTTCGACCAAACGGGGCGCGCCTGTGCCAGTGACACCGCTGTAGTAGTTGTCCTGAAACTCAGAGCTGTTGTAGGTGACCGAACTGCCCAATTTAAGGTTGCTCATCGGTGACCAGGAAACCGCGAGTTCCGCGCCTTGGGTCTCGATGTCGCCGACGTTTTCAAAGATGCTCTCACCCACTCGGAAGGGATCGAACGAAGTCAGTTCCAGGATGCGGTTCTGGTAGTCGATGTAGTACAGAGTGAATGAGGCATCGACACCGCCGCCTGAGTAACGCACCCCAAGGTCGTAGTTTTTTGAGCGCTCTGCATCGAGGTCGGGGTTGAAGTTCTGCGCCACCATTGATTCGCGCGGGGGCGCGCTGAAATTTTCCGCGTAGTTGAAGAAGCCTTCTACGCCCTCAGTAACGAGAAAGGTAAGCCCCACCTGCGGCTGAAACATGTCGTCCACCGACTGGCGAAGACCAGAGATTTCGCGTTGCATGTTGAACGCATCGCTGTTGGCGATGCCTTCAAAGCGCCGTTCGAAATCAAGCGTCTTGAATCCGTACTCGAGGGTGAGCCGGTCGTCCATCAGCCGCCATTGATCGCGGGCGAAGAACTGAACCACGTCGGTCGTGAAGTCCCGATCGTAGTAGACGTGGACAGGAAGGCTGTCTTTGTCAAAATCACCAACGGAATTCAGGTTGAAAAGCGGCCGGTCCTGATGGAAATCGGTCGTTTCTCCCCACACCCCGACTTCGAAACGATGGGTGCCCCATTGGTAGGCCAGGCTTGCAGTGATCCCCAAGCGCTCTCCGTTCATGGTTTCATCGCGTGCAGTGAGCCCTGTGGGTGGGGCCACGTCTGTGCGCCCAGGCGTGCCCGCCACCGGGTCGAGCGAGCCGTTGTAGAGATCGGTCGCGGCGCTCAGAGAAACGTTGGCCCAGCCGTACCCTTCTTTGTCTTCGTAGTACGGCACCAAGGTCGCGCTGAGCTGCGGACTGAACTGAAGGTCTGCATTTAGGCTATAGAGGTGGTCTTCACGCCCATTCGCCCAGCGGTCGTAGTGCAAGGCGTCGGCTTCCGGATCGCCCACCACATGGGGGTGCAGATCGAAATATGGAAAGCGGTCACCGTTGGCAAGCCAGAGGGGAAAATCATGGTCGTCGCGCTTGTTGTACCGGTAGGCAAAGCGCAGGCTGTGGGCGCCCAATGGCAGCAGTGCCTTCACGGTCAAGTGGTCACGTTCCAGGGAGGCAAGGTCGTTGGCCCATTGAACCTGACGCGCCCTCGACCCCGAAATATAGAAACTCAACCCAAGCTCACCAATGGTCCCAGAATCGACACGAAAAAAGTTGCGCACCAGTTCATCGGAGCCGGCCGTCAAAGAGGCGATTGCACTGGGCATCGGGGTTGGATCATCTGAGAAATACCGAATCGACCCCCCGAGTGCATGGTACGACGGGGTGGTCACGTCACCTGACCCTTGGGAAACCGAGATGCGGACGATGTTTTCGCTGTCGACGTACCGATGCGGCGGACTGCCCTCCCGAAGATCAGCGGTCTCCATCGGCACGCCATCCATGGTTACCCCGAGCTGCTCTTCGTCAAACCCACGCACTCGAATGGTGGTGCCGAACTCATACAGTCCATAGGGGTCGCTGGTCTGGACGTTCACACCCGGCAGTGTGTTCAGGAGCCGCTCGGGGGTGCGTCCTGGAGCCAAGGACTCAATGGACTCCAAGTCAATGGTCGAAGTGGCGCGCGTCTCACCGCGACCAACCACAGAGAGAGTCCCAAGTTCATACTTGCCACCCTCTGCAGCCGCCGCGTGAAGCTGGGGCACGAGTGCGCACAACATGGTGCCGGCAAGGGTCCGGGCACGCCCGTCAATCCAGCGGCTTGAATGGAATAGACTGTCAAGATCTGCACGCAAACCGCGCACGGGATCGGCAAATGGGGCCATGGCTACGTACCTCTTCGTGATCGTCACAAACGCAACACAACGCTGAATGGTTCATTTGTCCGTCCTTGGTGGGGTCAGCCGGCGGGTCACCCACCGGGTCGTACACTCAAACGACAGTCGGTCTTTCTACAGCACCTCCCTATTCAAAACGGTGGGTGTAGGCCACGTAAGCGAAGCGCCCCATGGGATCGTGCGTGCTGGGTACGAAACCCTGAAAGGTGCCGGCCGAAAACGGTACTTCCTCGTCGAGGACGTTGGTCATCCCGACGCGCACTTCGCCAGACCAAGGCATCGTCACCCGTGTCTGCAGGTCCAAGGTGGTCCAACTGTCAACCGTGCGTGCCGCCGACACCGGGCCGGCATCATCGTTGTCATCGAACTCTCCGATGTAATGCACGATCGCTGTGGCACCCCAGGTGCCGCGATCCAGATCGGCCGTCAGGCTCCACCGGGTTTCCGGGCGCTCGAACTTTCCGTTGAGGTCCTCGGTGGGGGCCGCCTCGTTGAGCTGCTCATCGAAGCTCAGCACGTGGGTCACACTGAATGAACCGGAGAACAATCCGATTTCGGATTGCTGCCTGTAGCGAATGCCAAAGTCGATGCCGTCGGTCTCTTGGGTCGCGGCATTGCGCAGCACATCATTGATTTCAGTAATGCGACCTGGCACGCCGGCCAGCACGTCGTCCGCAGAAGGCGTACCGCGCACGATGGTTCCGGGGGGCAATGAAGTCGGGTCATTGGCCTCGGCAAGCAGCAGCTGTCGGGTATCTGTGGTGATCCCGTCTTCAATCTCGTAGCGCCAGTAGTCAAGCGTCACCGCCAGCGGATCGGAGATCTGAAGCACGGCGCCAAGCACCAGAGATTCCGACTCCTCGGCGTCCAGGTCCGGGTTGCCGCTGTACATCACTGGAAATTCCGCGGGGTCACAGTAGGTGCCTCCCGCAGTGGCACAGCGCAGTTCGTCCACAAGAACCGGTGACTCATCGGTGGGACCAAGGCCAACTTGGGCAAGAGAAGGCGCTCTGAATCCCGTACCCCAGGATCCGCGCAAACTGACCGAGGGGTTGAGTTGATACAACACGCCGACTTTCGGGTTGGTGGTGCTGCCAAAGTCGCTGTAGTCGTCGTAGCGCAGCGCCAACTGCACCTCCAGCCCCTCCCATGCGGGCACCAGCAGCTCGATGTAACCAGAGGTCACGTCCCGCTCTCCTCGCGCTTGCGTGGCTTCGGTTCCGATGATCAAGCCCTGCTGAAACTGCAGATCGGGTTCGTCACGGATGGATTCTTCTCGGTATTCGAGGCCGGCCGCAAACCCGAGAAATCCGAACGGCATCTGCATGATGGGTCCAGACAGGCGCGCGTCGACCATCTCCATGCGTGATTGGCCCTCTCGCACCGTTGGCACCGTGAAGCCGTCAACCACCGCCGCAGGATTCGAGGCCCCGCCAAAGGGGCTGAAACTGAAATCGTCGATGGCTTGCTGAGCAAGCAATTGGTTCACCATGCCGCTGATTCCAACCTGGTCGGCCTCGGACCTGGAAATGTGGTAAGCCGTTTCCCAATCCCAACCCATGAACATCCCACGCAGTCCAATCAGGCCACGAAGATTGGTCACATCGATATCAAAGGCCCGTGGCCCGGACTCGACGAATCGATAGGCCATTTGCAAGTCCGCCCCGTAGGGGTTGTCCGGATGGGCAGCAGGAATGGTGAAGTTGAAAAACGTGGGACTCGGTGCGCCGACGACCAAAGTGTTGTTGCGCTGCATCTGCACTTCGGTGAAGAGCTGCGTCATCTGCGAAAGGTCGTAGGTCCAGGTCGCGAAAGCGCCAACCCGCTCGGTCTGTGGGGATGCGTACTGGTGCTTGATGTAATCGAATCGACAGAACCCGTTTGATATTTGCTCCGGAGGGCAAGCCGGATCGATGTGCCAGACTCCGTCCGGCGTTAGAAAGGTTCCAGGATACCCACCCGCCGAACGCATGTCCGTGCCGCCCTGACTGCGGTGATCAAGGGTTTCGGATACCTCGCGGTCGGAATACGCAAGCGCGTTGCGTTTGTAGTAATCAATCACGACCAGGCCCCGCCCGGCGTCTCCACTTGCTCCCAACATCAGGCTGAGCCGGGTTTCCGAGGCATCTTCGTCCGCCGTGCTGTCACCAAAACTGCCGGTCAGGGTGACCCCGTTGTAGCTCTCTCGCAGTATGATGTTGACCACACCAGCGATCGCGTCAGACCCGTACAGAGCCGATGCGCCGTCCTTGAGCACCTCTACCCGTTCAATGGCGGCAAGCGGAATTGCGTTGATGTCGACGAAAGACGTCGTGATGCCCTTGGCCCAGGGGCTGACGGCGACGCGACGTCCATTGACCAGAACCAGGGTGGCGTCCGCTCCAAGACCCCGCAGCGAGATGCCGGCTCCGCCGGGTGCGGTGTCATCTTGGTCATTCCCAATCGTAGAAAAGCTCCCGGATCCGGCTTCCGGCAACAACGCAAGCAGGTCCTGAAGTGACATGGCCCCGGACTGCTCAATGGCATCGCGGTCCAGGGAAACAACCGGAGACGAGCCCTCCATGTCGATTTGTCGAATTCGGGTCCCGGTCACATCAAGCCGCTGAAGAACAGCGGCGGAGGACTTGTCTTCGGACTCTTCATCAGCCACCGCAGCATAACCGGTGCTGGTTGCCAGTGACGTCCCCAACAGTGTCACCAACGCGGCGAGCCACGGCTTGTAGGGGTTGAGCGTACGCCCTCGCGAACTCGCGTCATGGTTCTTTGAGAGATCAGTCAATCTACTTCTCCTCATTTCAGGGCTTCGGCTTGCGGCGCGCAGTGGATCTCGGCCCCGCGTCACTTCCGGCTCGCATGCGCCTGGGCTTGACTCCAGACACGCAACAGGTTTCCGCCGAGAATTTTCTCGATCTCGACCGGCTCATACCCACGTTCCAATAGGCCGGCCACGAGATTCGGATAGTCGGAGACGTCCTTGAGCCCGGAGGGCAGGGTGTCGCCGAGCCCATCGAAGTCAGACCCGAGGCCGACGTGGTCGATGCCGGCAATCTCAACGGCGCGATCAATGTGGTCCAACACTTCAGCAAGCGTTGCGTAGGGGTAGCTGTTTTCGGCGAAGTAGGCTTCGATGAACGCTTGGGTTTCAGCGTCAAGGTATCCGTGCCCGGTCCTGGCCATGAAGGCGCCAAGCTTGGCGCGAAACGCTTGGTTCGCAAGCAGTGCTGCTTCGTTGAGGAACCAGGACCCAAAATTGATTTGAATCACGCCACCAGACTCCCCCAGGGCCCGCACCATTTCGTCGCTCATGTTGCGTTCCCAGCCCGGCGTGAAATACCGCATGGAAGAATGCGTGGCGATGACTGGGACGGTCGATACCTCCAACACCTGCCAAAATGCCTGGTCGGAAATGTGAGAAACGTCGACCATGATTCCAAGCTCGTTCATGCGGGCCACGACCTGCACTCCAAAAGGGCTCAGACCCTTCCACGGCCGGTGTATGGAATAGGACGAGTCGCAGATGTCATTGGGCTCGCCATGCGTAAGGGTGATGTAGCGAATTCCCCGGCGATAAAAGTGATCCAGCGCCTCAAGGCTCCCTTCAAGCGCGGCGCCATTCTCGATGCCCATGGGCAATGCGACCTGACCTGCCACGAAGGCCGCGCGCACATCATCCGGGGTTGTCGCCACCACGAACTTGTCGGGATGCAAGGCCACCTGGCCTTCCACCCAGTCGATCAGCCGGTCAGCGTGGGCCCTGGCCCCTCCGGTGTGCTGAAACCTCGCAGGCACGTAGATCGACATGAAGGGTGCATCCAACCCACCAACAATTGCCCGCGGATGATCAAACTCGCCAGAGGCACTGACGCCGATCTGCTCGTCCGTGAACAGCCCTCGGGTGGGTGTGTCAATGTGGCCATCCAGTATGATGTAACGGTGCGCCAGCACCTGACCCCTCTCTAGGTTTGAAGGCATCTTGGTTTTCGAACTGCAACCCACAAGACCCACTGCCAATGCGATGATGAACACGGCGTAGCCGCAGAACCCGAATCTTCCAGGCTGAACGAACCAGGACATCATTCGGGTCGGACCAGCATCACTTCGATCTCCACCCACATGCCTGGACGTGCAAGCCCTGCCACCTGCATGGCCGATCGTGCCGGAAGGTTCGGTTGTTCGTCAGTGCCGAAATACCGGGTGTACGCCCGCATAAAACCGGCAAAGTCCAGGCGACCGCCTAACTCTGGGTCTCCCACCAAAAACACCTGCATCTTCACGACATCCTTCATGCCGAGGCCCAGAGATTTCAGAGACTTCTCCAAACGGCCCAGGGTCGACAACGCTTGGGTTTCCGTATCACCCCAGTAGGCACGGCTGTATTGCTCGGCGGAGGCATCGGCAGGGGCCGGCGTGAAGCCACTGTGGTACACCACGGTCGCGGACGCTGGCACTTCAACCGCCAGGGCGATCGGGAAGTCTGACCCCGGAATTTTGTACCGCTTGACTCCGGAGGGCTCTGCGGCTTGGGAAAGTCCCGCCGCCGCGATGGTGAGCAACCCACCCATCCATTTCGCGCAAGAAAGGACACGCAGACGGATGGGTTTGCATTGTTTGGGTTGGGTCATGGTCAGCATTTGCTCAGTCATGGATGCTCCTCAGTTCTCGTTGGGCACATTAATTGAGTCAGGCGCTCTTTTTCGGTCCATCGATCAGGCGGTCGATCAGGATGCGCACTTCAGCATCGGAGCATCCTGCGCAAATTCCGCCTTCCATCAGGGTTCCAGGTACGCCTTCCCGTACACTTCGCACCAAAGCGGCTTCTCCCCGGGAAAGTCGAGGCGCCCAATCTTCGGCCCGATTGGAGCGCGGCGCGCCGCCTACCCCATAGTCGTGGCAGGTTTTGCACTGGGCCAACATGGAGTCGAGGTCGACACATTTGCCCGGCAAGCTCAGCACGAGCATCCAACCGAACGCCACCGTCTGAACGATTGACCTACAGTGCATGGGTTGGGGCCGTTCGATGCACCAGGGTCGCCGGTCTTGGGAACCCAATCGGGACATACATCAGACCTCCGCCGCCGCTCGGGCGTGCAGCTGCTCGATTGCCCGATGGGCAGACCGAATGGCCCCCTCCTGCCATCCGGTGTGGTGGGTGATTTGGTCGCCCACCAAGTAGACGCGACCCTGGGGAGCAGCCAGAAGATCGAAGTACTGCTCTCTCGACGAAGGGGTCCAATTGGCTGCGCAGCCGAACATGTGGGGCACCTTGTGCCAGGCAACACTCACGCCGGTTTCGATCTCTCCGGATATCCCCGGGTGAATTTTTTCCGCCTGTGAGAGCGCAGTTCGGATCCGTTCTTGCGGGGCCATCCGGCCAAACCGCGCGCCATCTTCATCAGAAAAGGTGTAGGCACCCAGCAAGACACCTTTTTTGCCGTGGAAATTCGTGCTTGGATACCAGATTTGTGTAATGGGGGAATCAGTCCAGGTGATGCCTCCATAGATGTGGTCATCCGTCTCCCAGAACCGCCGACGCGCCTGCAACCCGATTTTGAACAGTTTTCCTGCTGGCACGGCGGCCAACGCGGCACGGTATTCAGTGGAAAAGTTGTTGTCGATTCCAAGCAACAGGTGGAAGGGAACGTTGTTGATCACATAGTCGGCTTGCAATGCGCGGTCTGATCCATCCTTCGGGTCGGTGTAGACGACCTGCACATGGTCGGTCCGGTTCATGATTGACCGAACCGGAGCGTTGTAGAGGATTTTGGTCTTGATCCTGCGCTCGAACGCACGGGGGATCTGGTCCATTCCACCCGTGGGCTGCATCATGGTTGTGGCCTGATCCGCCATTTCCGCAAAGTGCATTTTGAACTGCCAGAAGTCCGACTTCAGGATGTCGTCTAGGGCCAGCGGAGCTTGAATTGACCCTTCCTCAAGGAAACCTCCGTGGGCATATGGGTTGCGCGCTGTTCCCAGGTATCTTCCGTCTTTACTCAAGTCACCAAAACGGCCGACGAAAGCCTGCAGCAGTTCCCGATCCTGGTCGGTCACTGCTTGTTCCAAGGCCGACTGGTCCAATGCCTTGGACAACATCTCGGCGATGTATCCACGGCTGTCGTTCAGCACCCGACCCTGTCGTTGAGGCTTTCCGTCAAACGCCGCACGTGAATGCAAAAGCGCCATGCGGTTGTCGTTGACAAACACCTCTAGCGGAATGCCGAGTTCTTTGCAGTACCCCAGCAGGGCCAGGTGATGTCCGGGTATTCTGGCTGGGCCACAATTAAAGTACAGGTCCGGCTCTTCATCGAAGTCACACACCTGTGTGCTGTCATATTCGAGCAGCTTTTGCCCCCGACGTGCAGTGAAATTTCTCCCACCGACGCGCTCCCGGGCCTCCAACAGGGTACAGTCATACCCGGCCTTCGTTAGCTCGTATGCGCAGCAGAGACCTGCGATCCCTCCGCCCAGAATTGCAACGCTTTTACGTTGTTGTAGTGAAGAGATCCGCGGTGGACCAGAGTAGGCTTGGACAGGAGCAATGAGCCCCAAGGCAGACATGGCATCGTACATGGCAGCGGCGCCACCCAACACGCCGAGCCTGGCCAACAGTGTGCGTCGATTCATTGATTCGGGACCACCTCTGTTTCAACAGCTCAAACAAAATGCGGCTTCCCTTCAGCATGACCCGACCCCATCTACCATGGGGTTCGATCTTGGAGTGCAACAGCCGTGCCATCTACCTCAGACCACGTCGCGCGCACCCCAGATCGAACGCCGGCTCCATGCGCGCCCATGCAGTGGCTCAGTCTTGGTGCCGATCGCATCCAGAATGCTTCAATAGTGTCCTCGTCACCGCGCATGTTGAAATTTTTATACTCTCCGGTGATTAGTGCCCCTTGTATATTCTGCGTGGCGATAAAACCACTTGCGGTGCTCCAACGCGGTGCAATCTATGAGGGATTCGTTTGCCGTCACCGGAGGGTTGACGCACCCAGTTGATGCACTTCGGTCGATTCGCCAAGGGTTCACCATTCAAATCGCGCATTACATGACCCCATTTTTTGATTGACCTGAAGCCGATCACTCACCGACATTCAAGGCTGGGTGCCCTGGTCCGTCTCCTGTCTGGCTGGGCTTACCTCGCCTGCTGTCGCCCCGTTCGCTGAACCAGCCATAACCTGCACCAATCACCCAGGTGTGAACGAGGTCCAGGCCAGCACTTCGGCGCTCTCGCAATCCGGGCGATCACCCAACAGAACTTGCCATCGCCAAGGGAGTCGGATATACCGGCTACCCGCAGCCCAGCGGGACCCACCATGAGCTGGCCGGTCCTGATCTTCTTTCGGAGTCCGGCAAGGAACCACAGAAACCATGTTTTTGAATCGCCGCCCTCAATCGCTTTTTGCGGCGCCACTTGGAGCTGTGCTGACAGCCTGGTCTCTTGCTGGGTGCGACGCCACCGGCCCCACCGAAACGCCACCGAGTCCGCGACCGGTCCAGGTGCAACCCGCACAGCCTCCAACCCTGCTGACCGAACGTCATTTTGTGGGTCTGTTGCAGGTGGCAGAGAGCCTTGACCTTGCATTTCGCGTTGCCGGTGAGGTGAAGGTGCTCGCGGTCGAGGCGGGAGACCAGGTCACGGCAGGCGCACTGTTGGCCAAATTGGACCCGCGCGATTTTGAGGTCCAGCTGGAGCAGGCCCGGGCCCGACGCGAAGCAGCCTCCTCCGTCGCGCAGAATGCGCGGGAGCAACGCGATCAGTTCGAAGCGCTGTACGCGCAGGATTACCTGTCAGACCGCAGCTACACCGATGCCATCAGCGCCGCACGCCAGGCTGAAGCAGAGCTGTCTGCGGCCGAGTCTGCTGAGCAGGCCGCATCCCTGAAGCTGAGCTACACGCACCTGTACGCCCCTGGCTCCTGCCGCGTGATGGCCCGCATGGCCGATCCAAACGAGACCGTGGCGGCCGGACAGCCGATTGTCCAACTTGATTGCGGCGCGCGCCTGCGGTTTGCCGCGCAGGTCGCGATCGGGTCCGTCGATGCCATTGCCCTAGGCCAGTCAGTGCAGGTGGACCTGCGCGCATCAGGTCAGGGCTTATGGGACGCAGTGGTCGAAGAGCTGGTCACCCCCGCCCCGAGCGCGCCGCCCATCTACATCGCCCGCGCCGGCGTGATTGAGCCCGGAGCCAACCTGCGCCCCGGCATGACCGGACGCCTGCTGGTACAACTACCGCTGCGCGCTGCCGGTGAAGTTGTGGCCGTGGTGCCATCAGGCGCCGTCACACAAGAAGGAGACTCTGCCTACGTGTTTGTGGTGCTGCCGGACGACGAGGGTCAGCCCCGGCTGCAACGCCGGCGCGTGGAACCCGGGCCACTGGTGGACCAGGGCATTGTCATCCGGTCCGGCATTGAGCCGAAGGAACTCGTGGTCAGCGCGGGTCTTGCGCATCTGAAGGATGGCATGGCAGTTCGCGTCGGGCCCGAGTCAGGCCCACTGGATTGAAAATCACCCGTTGGGCACTGGAGCAGGACCGGGTCACGGCTGCGGGGGTGTTGGCACTGGTAATCGCTGGCGCGTTGGCGTTTTTCAGCCTGCCGCGCGATGAAGACCCCGGCTTCACCATCCGCGTCGCTCGGGTCACGACACAGTTTCCAGGCGCCGGCCCGGAACGCGTCGAGCGCCTGGTGACGGATAAGCTCGAGGAGGTCATCCAGCGAATCGAAGAGCTGGATTACGTCACCAGTGAATCGAGCGCGGGCCTGTCCGTCATCAACGTGCAGATCCGACCCGAATACGACGACCTACGGCCGATTTGGGACGACCTTCGACGTAAAATGAACGACGCCCGAAGCGCATTGCCCGACTCGGTCATTGGCCCCCAGGTCAATGACGACTTCGGCGACGTGTATGGGATCGTCTACGCCGTCACAGGCACAGGCTTTGCCTACGGAGCGCTGGAGCAGCAGGCGGATCGATTGAAAGACAGGCTGCTGCAGGTCGATGGGGTCGGGCGTGTGCGAGTGGAGGCCGAGCAGGCCGAGCAGATCGTGGTCGAATACCTGCCCGAGCGGCTCGCTGAATACGGCCTGACCCCCGAGCGCATTGGCAACGCCATCGTCGGTCGCAACCGCCTGGTTCCGGCCGGGCGCTGGCGGTTGGGGCAACGCCGCATCGTGGTCGAAATCGACGGCCGCTACACCAGCGTTGATGCAGTTGCGAACACCCTCATTCCGGTCGACAGTCACCATGCACTGCCCCTGGGTCAAATCGCTGAAGTCCGGGCCGACTACGAAAACCCGCCACGCGTGCTGGCGCGGTTCAACGGCCAGCCTGCGCTGATGGTGGCGGTCGCGCACCGCAACGGCAGCAATGTGCTGGAGGTCAACACGCGCATCGAGGCCGCTGTGCAGCGGCTGGTGGACGAATTGCCCCACGGCATCGAAGTCCACCAAATCAACGACCAGCCCCAGCGCGTCCGCCGAGCGGTCGACCAATTTGTCGTGAACCTGCTGCAAGCAGTGGGCGTGGTGCTGCTTGTTTTGCTGCTGTTCCTTGGTGTGCGGACCGGGCTGGTGGTGGCGGCCTTGGTCCCAGCCGTGATTCTGTTGACCCTGGCGTTGATGCAAGCCGCAGGCATCGGGCTGGACCGTGTGTCCCTCGCCGCGCTCATCATTGCGCTGGGGATCGTCGTGGACAACGGCATCGTGATGGCCGAAAACATTCAGGTGCAGATTGGTGGCGGCACCGACCCGACTGAAGCGGCCATCGAGTCGGCCCAGGAACTGCGCTGGCCGTTGCTGGTCTCTTCCCTGACCACCGCCGCCGCATTCCTGCCGATTTACCTCGCCGAGGAGCAGGTCGGCGAATACACGGCGCCCTTGTTTTTGGTGGTGAGCATCGCCCTGCTCAGTTCATGGGTGCTGTCGATGACGGCGCTGCCCCTGCTGTGCGCACGGGCCCTCAGCCGCGATCGATCGCCTGCGGCCAACCCATACGACCGCCCACTTTACCGCCGGTACCGGAGGTTCCTGCTGCTGGCACTGCGCCACCGCATTCTGGCAGCACTGCTGCTCGTGGCGATGTTCATCGGTGCCGTGCTGGGGTTGCGGCAGGTGCCAAGCCAGTTCTTTCCGCCGTCGGAGAACGCATTTTTTAAGGTGGAACTCGAGTGGCCCATCGACACAGCGATTGAACAAACCGCCAAAGAGGTGGCCCGCATCGACCGATTCATCGAGTCACAGCTTCTTGTCGAAGAAAGGAGCGACGCCATCGGCGTAACCTCCTGGGCCAGCTACATCGGCTACAACGGGCCCAGGTACATCCTGCAGCACCGGCCCGAAGCTCCGAAATCCAACTACGCATTTCTACTGGTGAACGTGTCCGACTGGGAACGCCTGGGCGAACCAATGGATGAGTTGGGCGGCTGGATCCGCTCGAACCTTGCGGGCGTGACAGCAACCGTGCGGCGCATCAGCAACGGCCCTGGGCTTGACCACCCCATCGGCGTGCGCCTTCTCGGACCGGACATCGATCAACTGCAGGGACTCTCCAGCCAGGTGCAGCAGCAGTTGGAGAGCATCGACGGCACGTTCAACATCCGTGACGACTGGGGCGAGCCCACCCAAAAGCTGATGTTGCGCATTGATCCGGTGCGCGCCCAAGCCCTCGGAGTCACCCACGCGGGGGTCGCCGAGGCGTTGGCCACTGGGCTGTCCGGGGTCGAACTCAGCCAATACCGAGCGGATGAGGACCTGGTTCCCATCCTCCTGCGGGGCGGGCTCGGTGATGACCAAAACCGATCCGAATTGCTCAGCACGCCGGTGTACTCCCCAGCCATGGGCGCCTATGTTCCGCTTGGCGATGTTGCCGATACCGAACTGCAGTGGGAGCCTGCCCTGATCTACCGCAAGAACCGCCAACGCAACATCACCGTGACCGCCGACATGCGCGGGGGGCTTTCCACCTCCACCGCAATCGCAGCCCTGGACCCCTGGCTGCAATCCCAACAGCGCGAGTGGCCACCCGGCTACCACTATGAGTACGGTGGCGAGTACGAGAGTTCGGCGGATGCGAACGCCGCCATTGGAGTCAAACTCCCCGTCGCCGGCCTCCTGATTGCGCTGTTCCTGGTGCTGCAGTTCAACTCGTTTCGCCAGGCCGGAGTGGTCCTGTTGACCGTGCCCCTGGGATTGATCGGCGTCACCATCGGGCTGCTGGCCACCGGCTCCTGGTTCGGCTTCATGACCTTGCTCGGTCTCATTTCGCTGTCGGGCATTCTCATCAACAACGCGATTGTACTGATCGATCGGATTCAGATTGAGCGATCGGACAACGGCCACGAACGGCCGCAGGCGGTCCTGATGGCTGCACAGCGCCGCCTGCGACCCATCTTGCTGACGGCCGGCACCACCGCATTGGGCATGGCGCCACTGTGGCTGTCCGGAGGGGCTTTGTTCCAGTCGATGGCCATTGCGATCATCTTCGGACTGCTGTTTGCGACCCTACTCTCCCTGGTCGCCGTTCCGGTCCTGTACAGCCTGATGTACCGAGTCCGATACGCAGCCGAAAGCCCTAAACCTACACCGAAGGGCCCGGAACAGCGCTGATCGACAGCCGAACCAGCGGACAAACTGCGCTGGACCAGCCGCCCCGGTTTGCCAGGCCCAGGCGGAGGCCGACGGATTGCCCGGGGCTGCGCCCGCCCGTATCCTACGCGAGCACTTTCTGTGGCAACCAGTGCATTGCCACGCGCAATCGACTCCAATAACAGCAAGGAGATCTCACCCATGTCAGAAGCCACAGCGACCGCGGGTCCTCTGCCCGTCGTTCCCTACCTGAAGTTGCCTGAGGGGGGCTCTCCGTACCTCGAAGGCACCAAGTGCGGCAATTGTGGCGCGGTCTATGTTGGCCCGCGCAGGGCCTGCAGCAGCTGTTTTTCAAGAGACCAGTTCGAAACCATCCGCCTGCAAAACACCGGTAAGCTCTACACCTACACCATCGTCTACCGCAGTTTCCCTGGCGTCGAAACCCCCTTCGTTTCGGCGGTGGTGGACCTGGATGGCGGCGGGACCATCAAGGGCAACCTGATCAACGTTGACCCCAACCCAGAGTCCATCCCGTTCGACATGCCGGTGCGCGTGGTGTTTAAAGACGCAGGGCGCAAGGACGCCGAGGGCAATAGTTATACCGCCTATTTTTTTGAGCCCGCCGAATAACGAGGAGAATCCACATGAGCGACGTATACATCGTAGGAACCGACATGATCCGCTTCGGGCGATTCCCGGAGCGAACCGTGCCCGACCTGGGCGCTGAAGCCGCGCTGATGGCACTTGATGATGCCGGCCTCAACATCGGCCAGATGCAGGCGATGTACTGCGGCAACCTGATGCAATCAGGCAACACCATCGGGCAAAAAATCCTGCAGGAAATCGGCCAGACGGGGATTCCGGTGGTGAACTGCGCCAACGCCTGCGCCACCGGCGCCACCGCCCTGCGTGAAGGCTGGATGGCGATCAAGGCGGGCGTTTACGACCTGGTGCTCTGTGTCGGGGTGGAGCAAATGGGGCGAGGTCTCTTGGGGGGCGGTGCCTCCAGCGGGATTCCCACCGAGGGACTGTTGGGCTCAGGGACCATGCCCACGCTGTTCTCCGAGCTTGGCATGGAGCACAGCCGCAAGTACGGAACCACCTTTGAGCAGTTTGCCAAGGTGTCGGTCAAGAACCACGAACATTCCATGAAAAACGCCAAGGCGATGTACCAGAAGGAAACCCCACTGGACATGGTCATGAACGCAGAGATGATCTCGTTCCCCAACACCAAGCTGATGTGCTCGGTCAACGTGGACGGCTCGGCTGCGGCAGTCCTGGCCTCAGAGAAGAAGGCCAAGGAACTTGGACTGATGTCGCGCGCGGTTCGCATCAAGGCCTCGGCCTTGACCAGCGATCCCTTTACCGACCACGATTTGACCCTGCCAGATTTCAACACCTGCACCCGCATGTGCGCTCAGCAGGCCTTTGAAATGGCTGGGATCGGCCCGGAAGACCTCAATCTGGTCGAGCTTCATGACTGTTTCGCCACAGCCGAAATCATGCACTACGAAAACCTCGGCCTTTGCGCAGAAGGTGACGGCGGCAAGCTGATCGACGAAGGTGCCACCTACTGGGGTGGGCGCATCCCGGTGAATGTCTCCGGCGGCTTGCTGTCCAAGGGGCACCCCCTTGGTGCAACCGGCATCGCCGGGGTGTATGAGGTCAGCACCCACCTGCGCGGTGAAGCGGGTCCACGCCAGGTCGAAGGCGCAACCATCGGCCTCGCGCACGTGGTGGGCCTGGGCAACGCAGCGGCGATCCACATCCTGGAAAAAGTCACCTGACCCCGAGCGGATCTCAAAAAAACGCCCGGCCAGGCCGGGCGTTTTTTTTAGCGGCTTCACAATCCTGATGGAACTCGAACCCACAGCAGGCAGTCTGCAATGGTGAGCCAGTCAATCAGGAGTGCACCATGCAGGACAACGTCTATAAGATCGTCGAGGTGACCGGGTCTTCCACCACGGGCATTGAGGATGCAGTGCGCAAGGCGGTCGCCGCCGCAGCCAAATCACTGAAGCACTTGCGCTGGTTCGAGGTGGGCGAGACCCGCGGGCACATCGAAGACGGCGCCATCGCGCATTGGCAGGTGACGGTCAAAATCGGCTTCACCTTGGAACAGTAGCCTTCGCCGGTGATCCGTCCACCCAGGCCCTGGCCCCCCATGACCGCACCCGCGGTCATGGGGGAATCCGGAGCGGGTCAGCGATCGTTATAAGGCGCCAAACCGGCCCAGGTGGTGGTCGACATCACCAAACTGGTGCTGGATGACGGTTAAGCGCTTGAAGTAGTGTCCGACATCCAACTCGTCCGTCTGGCCCATCCCACCGTGCAGTTGCACGGCCTCCTGTCCGACCAAGCGCGCTGAGTTGCCCACCTGCACCTTGAACGCGGCGACCACCTTTTCGGCATCCGGTGCCGCTTCAGCCATCCGCATGGCAGCCAGGTACATCATCGATTTGGCCTGCTCCTGCGCGATGAACATGTCCACCATGCGGTGTTGCAGGGCCTGGAACTGGCCGATGGGCTGATCGAACTGCTTGCGGGTCTTGCTGTACTCGACAGTGGTATGCACGAGCTTCTCCATGCACCCCACAGCTTCGGCGCCGACGGCAAGAATGCCTTCGTCGATCACCGCCTGGAGTAGGCTCGCGCCCCCGTCCAGTTCGCCCACGAGGTCCTGGTTGGAGACCCGCACGTTGTTCAGTCGAACCTCCGCAGCGCGCTGGCCATCGACGGTGGGATAGCCGCGCCGCTCGACACCCGGGGCATTGGCGTCCACCAGGAACAAACTGATGCCCTCAGGGTCCCGTGTATCACCCGAGGTCCGCGCACTCACGATCAGCTGGTCGGCATTGGCACCATTGAGCACCACCCCCTTGAGGCCATTGAGCACGTACCCACCGTTGGCTGCGCTCGCCTGGGTCGCCACATCGAGCAGGTTGAAGCGGGACTGGGGCTCGGTGAAACCCAGTGCACCCTGCAGCTCACCCGCAACAATGCCCCCAAGCAGCCTCTCACGCTGCTCTGGGCTGCCGCCCCGGCGCAGACAGCCGCCAAACAGCACCACGGTCGCCAAGTAGGGCTCAACCACCAGTGCCTTGCCCATTTCCTGCATCAACAACATGGTCTCAATGGGACCGCCACCAAAACCGCCGTCGGCTTCGGCGAAAGGCACGCCCAACCAACCCAGCTCAGCGAAAGTTTGCCAGTGGGCTTCGCTGTAGCCCCGGTCGCTGGACACCAGCTTGCGGCGGGACTCAAAATCGTAGTCGTTCTGAACAAACTTCTGCACGCTTTCCTGGAGCAATTGCTGCTCTTCGTTCAAGTCAAAATTCATGGTGTGCTCCTCGACACAGCGTCCGGCGGCTCACAGACCGAAAACGGCTTTGCTGATGATGTTTTTCTGGATTTCGTTGGACCCACCGTACACGGTTGCCGGGCGCAGACCGAAGTAGTTCGGCGTGGTGGTCGAAGCGAGTTCCGGTCCGACGAAGTCGCCACTGTAGTCCGTCCGGTGCGTCTCTGGCACGTAGGGCGCGGAGTAGTACCCAAACACTTCCATTTGCAGCTCGGAAATCGCCTGTTGTACCTCGGAACCGCGGATTTTAAGAATCGATGACTCGGGCCCCGGCGCCCCACCGGTGGCCACGCTCGAGAGCACTCGCAGGTCCGTCATTTCCAGTGCCATCAGATCGATTTCGACCGCATCGATTTTGCGCTTGAAGATTGGGTCCTCTATGAGCGGGCGCCCGTTTTGCAATTGCTCGCCAGCCAGGGCTTTCAGCAGGTGCAGCTGTTGCTTGGACTGACCAACCCGCGCGATCCCGGTGCGCTCGTGGGTCAACAGCACCTTGGCGTAGGTCCAGCCTTTGTTTTCCTCGCCGATCAGGTTCTCGACCGGAACCCGCACGTCGGTGAAGAAGGTGTCATTCACGTGGTGCTCCCCGTTCAGGGTGATGATCGGGCGCACTTCGATCCCAGGTGTATTCATGTCGATCAGCAAGAACGAGATGCCTTGCTGCTTCTTGGGTGCCTTCGGATCCGTGCGCACCAAGCAAAAGATCCAGTCCGCATTGTGCGCAGTGCTCGTCCAGGTTTTCTGGCCGTTGACAACGTAGTGGTCGCCGTCGCGCACCGCGGTGGTTTTGAGACCAGCGAGGTCGGAGCCCGCACCGGGCTCCGAATACCCCTGACACCACCACACATTGCTTTGCAGGATGTCTGGCAAAAAACGCTCCTTCTGCGCCTCGTTCCCGAAGTTGTAGATCACAGGCCCCACCATGTTCAGCCCAAAGGGCACCACAGCCGGCGCGTTGGCGCGGCTCAGTTCTTCGGTGAAGATGAACCGCTGGGTCGCAGTCCAACCAGGCCCGCCATACTCTTCCGGCCAGTTCGGGGCGACCCAGCCCTGCTCATAGAGAATTTTCTGCCACCGCACCTGGTCGTCTTTGGTCAGCGGGATGCGGTGGTCCTGCTTGTGCTTGATGTCTGCTGGGAATTTGGTGCGCAAGAAGGTGCGCACCTCGTCGCGGAAAGCAATTTCTGCATCACTGAAACGCAAGTCCATTGAGGTGCCTCTTTGGGTTTGGTTATTGGTCTTCGTGGGTTCGACCAGGGCGGACGCCATCTTAGGAACCGAGCACCAGCCACGCAAGCCACAGACCGGAAAACCGATTGGGAACCCGCCGGGGTGCCGGTACAATGGGTGCTCTGTTCTGATCCATTCGTACTTCTGACCACGAGGGGCAGTTTGTCCGCAACCCGCATCGCCCAGCCGCTGCCGCTCCCTGAGCGCCCTTCCGACCAAAAATTTTGGGGTGACCTTCCCGGTGCCAGCGCCGCGTTGGCGATCGCCAATGCCGCCGGCGAGCACCCCGGGTTGGTGGTGGTTCTGTGCCCGACGAGCGATGTCAGTGAACGGCTGCGGCAAGAGATCGAGTTTTTTTTAGGGACCGACGGCCCGCCCGTGTTGACGCTGCCGGAATGGGAAACCCTCCCCTACGACAACTTTTCACCCCACCAGGACATCGTCTCTGAGCGGCT
>OBIC01000192.1_pt1 | contig 23563 bp, 23 predicted proteins | sample 1519831 | NCBI WGS metagenome assembly OBIC01 (sample SAMN03019805, study PRJEB22545) | beach sand metagenome | biome: beach; feature: sea beach; material: beach sand | place: USA: Municipal Pensacola Beach, FL | collected 2010-10-20 | depth 40-45 cm m
CCTTTGCGCTGGTATGCAGATGTAGCCGTGACTGGAGTTCAGACGTGTGCTCTTCCGATCTCTGCATACCAGCGCAAAGGAGCAGTTCCTGCGGGCCCTGGCAGACCACATTTTTGCACCACGCGGCTTGCAGTACCGGGTCCAGTTCACCGGGCCCACGGGCGCCAACGCGGTTGAGGCCGCATTGAAAATCGCCCGCAAAGTCACCGGCCGCTCTTCAGTGGTCGCGTTCACCAACGGCTTCCATGGGGTCACCCTGGGGGCGCTGGCTGCGACCGGAAACCAACACCACCGTGGCGGCGCAGGAGTCGACCTGGGCGGCGTTGAGCGCATGCCTTTCGATGGCTACCTGGGCGAACACGTGGACAGCCTGTCCTATCTGGAGAAAACACTGGACGACAACAGCAGCGGCATTGACACGCCAGCCGCCGTGATCGTCGAGACCGTACAGGGAGAAGGCGGCCTGAATGTCGCTCGAATCGAGTGGCTGCAGCACCTTGCTCACCTGTGTCGCGAGCGCGAAATCCTCCTGATTGTCGACGACATCCAGGCTGGATGTGGGCGTACAGGGACCTTCTTCAGCTTTGAGCCGGCCGGCATCACGCCTGACATCGTGACGCTGTCAAAATCACTGAGCGGCTTTGGCCTGCCCTTGGCCGTCACCCTGCTGAAACCTGAGCTCGACCAATGGGCGCCAGGCGAGCACAACGGGACCTTTCGGGGCAACAACCACGCGTTCGTCACCGCGACCCGTGCGATCGAACAGTTCTGGAGCGACGACCAGTTTGCAACCGCTGTGCGCTCCAAATCCGAGCACCTGGCGGACCGGCTACGGCGCATACTCGCACGCCACCCCGGCGCTGGGATGCGCGTAAAGGGTCGGGGCATGATGCAGGGAATCGACTGTGGCAGCGGCGCAGTCGCCGACGCTGTAACAACGGCCGCATTCGAACAGGGCCTGGTGATCGAAACCGCAGGCCCAGAGGACGAAGTGGTGAAGTGCTTTTGCCCGCTGACCATCAGCGAGGCAGAGCTGAACGCGGGCCTTGACGTTCTCGACAACAGTTTCTCCAAGGCGCTGCCGCGCAGTCTCACCGCAGTTCGCTGACCGCCAGCCACCGGTTCAATGCACCCGCCAGCGCCCGACGCGCCGGCGGGCGCGACTTCCCATCGCCATACCCATGGAGTCTCCCGCAGATGATCGTACGCACGCTCGACCAGGCCCGTCAGGGGCCCCGCCGCATTCAAAGCGAAACCTGGGAAAGCACCCGGCTGCTTCTGGAAGCCGACAAAATGGGGTTTTCGTTCCACATCACCACCATCTATGCCGGTACCGAAACACGCATGCACTATAAGAACCACCTCGAGTCGGTGTACTGCATTGCTGGAGAAGGCGAAGTCAAAACCCTGGCCGATGACAAGGTCTATCCAATTGCCCCTGGCACGGTGTACATCCTTGACCAGCACGACCTGCACATCGTCTACGCCCAGAGCGAATTGACCTTGGCGTGCGTGTTCAACCCGCCACTCAAAGGAAACGAAGTTCACGGCGCGGACGGTGCCTATGCGCTAGACGCTGAGGTGGTCTCCGACTGATGGATGACACCGCACCCCCCCTCGACCCTTCCGCAGGAGCCCCCATGAACCGGCACACGGTCGAAAAGATTGGCGGCACTTCGATGAGCCGCTTCGACGAAGTCATGAACAATGTGCTCATTGGCGGGCGCGCCCAAGGCGCCCTGTACAACCGGATTTTCGTGGTCTCCGCATTCGGCGGGATCACCGACATGCTGTTAGAAAACAAGCGCACAGGGGAACCCGGTGTATACAGCCTGTTCTGCAGCGCAGACACCGACTGGGAGTGGAGCAACCTTATCACCCGGGTGGGTGAGCGGATGTCGACCATCAACGCCGAGATGTTCCAGGACGAAATGGACCTGCAGGTTGCGGACGCCTTCGTAAAGGAGCGGCTGGAAGGGGTGCGCAGTTGCCTGCTAGACCTGCATCGGCTCTGCTCGTTCGGGCACTTTCAGTTGGAGGAGCACCTCGCCACCGTGCGCGAGATGCTCAGCGCAGTCGGGGAGGCCCACAGCGCCCACAACACGGCACTGGCCCTGCGCCGCCAGGGGGTGAACTCCCGCTTTGTGGACCTGACCGGTTGGCGTGACCCCGAGGTGCTTCCCTTGCAGGAGCGCATCGCAAGCAGCCTGTCGGGCATCGACCTCAGCCGGGAACTGCCCATCGTGACGGGATACGCCCAGTGCAAAGAAGGACTGATCTCGCAGTTCGATCGGGGGTACAGCGAAATCACCTTCAGTCAGATTGCAGTGGTCAGTGGCGCCAGCGAAGCCATCATCCACAAGGAATACCACCTCAGCAGCGCCGACCCGCGCATCGTCGGAGAAGACGAGGTCTGTCCCATCGGTCGCACCAACTACGATGTCGCAGATCAGCTGTCGAACCTCGGCATGGAGGCCATTCACCCTGGCGCAGCCATCAAGCTGCGCCAACGCGGCATCCCCCTGCGGGTGAGGAACACCTTCGAGCCGCACCACAGCGGCACCCTGATCGACAGCGAATACTGCAGCGAAAGCCCACAAGTTGAAATCGTCGCCGGGCGCAAGAACGTGTATCTGATTTCGTTGTTCGACCAGGACATGGTCGGTCAGATCGAAGTCTATGACGCAAAGGTGATCGAGACCGTGCGCCGTTTCGGTGTCAAGGTCATCAGCCAGCACAACAACGCCAACACCCTCACCCGTTTGGTTTCCGGTAACCTGAAGGCGGTCAAGCGCATCACCCACACGCTCGAGAGCCACTATCCGGGCGCGCGCATTCGGGTGCGCAAGGTGGCACTGGTGGCCGCAATCGGCAGCGACCTCTCCCAACCGGGCCTGCTGGCCCGTACACTGCAAGCACTGGCCGACCGCAACGTGGAAGTGCTCGCTGTTCACACCTCGACCCGTTGGGTGGACGTGCAGCTGATCCTCGACGAAAGCCAATATGAAGAAGCGATACGTGCCTTGCACAGTGCGCTGATCCAGCAGCAGGCGCCGGCGGGCCACTCAGAACCCAATCCGACCGGCCGCGTGGCAGTGGGGTGAGCCGCCGACACCGACTCCCCACCGGGCACACGGCCTGAACAGGACCCGTTGCCATGACGCGCATCCCCAAAACCTGGCTCGCCCGGTGGTGGCTTTGGCTGCCAGCCGCCCTTCTTGCGCTGTTGCTGGCCCTGGTCTTGTCTATCCCACTGATCGGAAAGGCCATGGTGGTCGGTGCACTGGAAGCGCGTACCGGGGGCTCGGTGTCTCTCGAACAGCTGCGGTGGAAGCCCTTTCAAGGTTGGGTCGAGTTGCGTGGCCTGCGCATTACGCCTCCTGAAGGATCCGCCAGCGAGATCGAATCCGTCGGTGTCGATCTCGCGCTCAGTGCCTTGCGTTCCCGTGCCCTGGTGCTCGAATCCGCCTGGCTGCGCGGCGGCACGACAACGGTCGAAGTGCCCCAGGAAGGCGCGGTGCGCATCGCCGGCATTGCCCTCGAGCCAACCGACGAGTCCGACCCACCCGAAGCAGAACGCAGAGAACCCTGGAGCCTCGTGCTGCAGCGGCTGCGGGTGGAAGACCTGGCCATCGAAGTCGCAGGCAACGGAGCCAACCTGCGGATCCAGGTCGCGTCATTGGAGGCAGCGGACCTGAACACCACTGCGCCAGAGACTCCCACGCGCCTGCAGGCCGACCTGCAGCTGAATGGCGCCCCCATTCAGCTGCAGGTCGAAGGCACGCCCCTTGCGCGTCCAATCAACGCCGAGGTCAGCCTGCAGGTGCGCGATCTCGACCTGCCTCCACTGCTGGCCTGGATTCCGGAGCTCCCCTTGGTCCTGCGCGATGGCCAGCTCGACACCGACCTCGACACACGATTGCGCATCGGTAGCGAACACCCCGATGTCAACGTAGAAGGCCAGTTGCGCCTGCGTGCGCTGACACTCGAGGCCGGCTCAGACGCACCAACCACAGCAGGGGCTCGACAGCTGACCTACACCGGCCGGGCGCACCTGCGCGCGCCCGAGCAGGTGCCGGGCCAGCAGCTCGATCTCACTGGCGTCATCGAAGTCAGTGAGGCTGAGGTCCAGCGGCTGGACACCCAGCTGAGCCTGGCCCAACTGCTTCTCGACGCCGAGCTCTATGCCCAGCTGAACCCCGACGCGAAAGTACCTGTGGGCGCCCTGCAGGCCAGCGGCGCCGTCAAGGCGGGGGCGCTTCGACTGGTTGAGGCGGACCAGTCCCAGCTGGCGTGGCGTGCGCTGGAATTGTCCGGCCTCAGGCTCACGGGGCTGAGCGACCTGCGCCTCGAGCGCCTTCGGCTCGATGGCTTCGACGGCCAACTCGTGCGTGGCCCCGAGGGAAACCTTCTGCTGCCCACCGCCGCCGCACCCACTGCGAACCAGCGCCCGCAGGCGGACGCACCCTCCAGCACCGACACCGAAGCGAACGCGGGCCAGGCCCGCCCCAACCCGGTCGCAGCACCACACCTGGTGGTGGACCGGCTCGAACTTACTGGTGGTGCCAAGCTGGCCCTCCATGACCGGGCGATGACCCCACACACCACCTCGACCCTCATTATCGACCAACTGGTCGCCACCGACCTCGAGACCGGTCGCGCAGGCAAGCCAATGGCTGTGGAACTGGCGGGAAGCATCAACCAGGCGAAACTCAGTGCTTCAGCCGAGGGAACCCTGCTCACGCGGGCGCCCACGGGCAATTTGGCCATCCAGCTACGACACCTGGACCTCAGCCACTTTTCTCCCTATGTGCGGTCCGCAAGCGGCTATGCCATCAGCCGCGGACAAGTCTCATTGAAGAACGAAACAGTACTGAGCGAGGGTTTTTTTGAGGCCGAAAACCAACTGACGCTCAACCACGTTGAAGTTCGCCGAGACAACGACCGACAGGCCGAGCGAACCGACGAACGCCTCTCGATGCCCCTCAACCTGGTGCTCAGCCTGCTGGAGGACAACCAGCAGCGCATCCAGTTTGACGTACCGGTCTCCGGAGAGCTTAACTCCCCCACCTTCGACATTGCCACGCTCGTCACACAGGCGACCCGCAAGGCCCTTACCAAGACCGCCACCAACTACCTGAAGTACGCAGTGCAGCCCTTTGGGCTGCTGTTTCTGGCTGCTGATGCGGCCGGCCATGTGATGCGCCCGAGCTTCGAGCCCGTTCACTTTGAGCCCGGCGGCCTCAACCTCTCGGATGAGGAGCGGGCGCAACTCAACACCATCGCCACGCTGTTGACCGAGCGACCCAACCTCAGCCTGCAGATTTGTGGCACCGCAATCCCCGGGGAACCAGCACCATCCCAGCAGACCAGTGCGGTCAAGGACCAACAGCCCACCCCGGCTGACCCGAAGGCTGCAGCCACCCAGGATCAACTGCTGGATATGGCTTCCCTGCGCGCAGACGCCGTGCGCGCCCACCTGCAGGAGCGGGGCATCGCCGAGGAACGCCTGCATGGCTGCGAGCCGCGGGTACTGGCCAGCGAGCAGAGCCAACCACGTGTGGAGATCAAACTGTGAGTGTGACCCGATACTTGCGCCGCCCACGGCGCCTGCGCGCCTTTCATCCGCTCGGCCATCCCAGGTTGTGTGCCCGGTGGTTGTGGCTCACCAGTTGTTTGTTGCTGGCAGCCTGCGGCGGCGCCCCCGACGAGTCGACACTCGACCGCATCACCCGCACCGGTGTTGTGCGTGTGGGCTTCGCGAACGAAGCGCCCTACGCCTACATGGACCCGCAAACCGGAATGCTGAGCGGCGAGGCCCCCGCGGTGGCCCGGTTGGTGCTGCGCGACCTTGGCGTCGATCAGGTGGAGGGTGTACTCACCGAGTTCGGCGCGCTGATTCCTGGCCTCAAGGCCGGCCGGTTCGACATGATCGCAGCGGGCATGTACATCACCCCTGCACGCTGTCGGGAGATCGCGTTTTCTAACCCCACGTACAGGGTCGACGAGGGTTTTTTAGTGCCTGCCGGCAACCCAATGAACCTGCACAGCTACACCGATGTGCGCGAGCATCCGGATGCCCGCCTTGGCGTGGTCGCCGGAACGGTTGAACTCGGTTTCGCTCGCACCCTCGGCATCTCGTCCGAGCGCATCGTTGTGTTGCCCGACAACCCGAGTGCCCTCGCCGCCCTGGAGGCAGGGCGCATTGATGCCTACGCGGGCACCGCCCTGACGATTGCGGACCTGCTCGAGCGCAGCGAGACAACGGCTTTCGAACAAGCCGTGCCATTTGAGAATCCGGTGATCGAAGGGCAAGAGCAGGTCGGCTACGGGGCCTTGGGTCTACGCACCCAGGACACTGATCTACTCGCGGCCATCAATGAACGCCTCAAGCAGGTGCTGGGCACCGAGGCGCACCTGCGGGCTGTGGCTCCGTTCGGGTTTTCCGAAGCCACTCTGCCAGGTGGAGTGGCGGCAGAGACCCTCTGCACAAACCAAGCCGCAGCGCACTGACAGCTATCCGTTTCAACCGCCATGCTGCTGTCTTCATTGACCGAGTTGTTGCCACTGCTGTTGAAAGGCTTGGGCGTGACGCTGCAAATCACCGCCGCGGGACTGGTGGTGGCGACCTGTGCAGCGTTCACCGCCGGGCTCGGAATCAGCAGCAACCACCGTGCAGTCCGCGCCCTGGCGCGCGCCTACATCGACCTGTTCCGCGGTACTTCAGCACTGGTACAGCTGTTTTGGGTGTACTACGCCCTGCCCATTTTCGGGCTGCACATTGAGGCCATGCCCGCAGCCATTGTCGTGCTGGGGCTCAACATCGGCGCCTATGGGGCCGAAGTCGTGCGGGGCGCACTCGCTGCAGTGCCCCAGGAACAGGCCGAGGCGGCTGCCGCGCTCAACCTTACCGAGCGTCAGACCCTGTGGCACATCCGCCTCCCGCAAGCCCTGCCCGCGATGATGCCGCCTTTCGGCAACCTCGCGATCGAACTGTTAAAAAGCACTGCCCTGGTCTCGCTCATCACCCTTGCGGACCTCACCTTTCAGGCCCAGGTGTTGCGCGCCTCGACCCTGCAAACTGCCGAGGTGTTCGGGCTGGTTTTGGTGCTCTACTTCACGGTCGCCTGGATGCTGGGGCAAAGCGTACGCTGGCTCGAACGCTGTCTGGCAAGGAGCCAGGGGCGTGCCTGACCAACTCACCTGGGACTGGGGCTACTGCCTTGAGATTGCCCCGGAACTGGCCCGAGCGGCCTGGATCAGCCTGCAAGCGGCCGTGCTGGGAATGCTCCTGGCGCTGGCGCTCGGCCTTGCTGGCGAACTGTTGCGCCGAACCCCAGGGCCGCTTTCCTGGGCTGCACGCTGGGTGATGGAGGCAGTGCGCACCACGCCACTGCTGGTGCAGCTGTTCGCGTGGTTCTATCTGCTGCCTTCAACCGGCGTCCAAATCTCGGCCCTGACCACCGGTGTTGTCGCCCTCGGTGTCCACTACGCGCCTTTTGTGGCCGAGGTGTACCGGGCGGGAATCGAGGGGGTACCCGAATCCCAATGGGACGCAGCCCGCGCTCTCAACTTCAAGCCCGCACAAATTTGGTGTCATGTCGTGTTGCCGCAGGCCCTCCCCCCTGTGATCCCGGCGCTCGGCAACTACTTCATCGCCTTGTTCAAGGAAACCCCACTGCTGGCTGCCATCACCGTGATGGAGCTGCTCCAGACCGCCAAGATCATTGGCGCCGAATCGTTTCGTTACCTGGAACCGCTGACCCTTGTCGGCGCTTTCTTTCTGCTTTGCAGCCTGGCGGCATCAAGGGCCGTTCGCTGTATGGAGGCAAGACTTGCTCGACCAAGCTGACACCGACTGGGCGGTGCGCCTCGCCAAAGTCCACAAGCGCTATGGTGACCATGTGGTGCTCGATGGAATCGACCTGAATGTCGCGCGCGGCGAGAAATTGGCTCTGATCGGCCCAAGCGGATCAGGCAAGTCTACCGTACTGCGCATTTTGATGGGCCTCGAACCTGTGCAGGCCGGTTGCGTGGAGGTGGCGGGGATGCCGCTGTGGAAGATTGACCCAACCGCCACCGCAGGGTCCGCGAGTCCCCACAACCTGCGGCAGGTGCGTGACCACCTCGGGATGGTCTTTCAGCACTTCAACCTGTTTCCGCACCGAACCGTGCTGCGCAACCTCACCGAAGCACCCATCCGGGTCCGCAAGACCCCGAAAGCAACAGCCGAAGCCCAGGCCCGGGAATGGCTGTCCTGGGTTGGACTTGCCGACAAAGCGGATGCCTTTCCGTCCCAGCTCTCCGGCGGCCAGAAACAGCGGGTGGCCATTGCCCGGGCGCTCGCCATGGAGCCGCGCATCATGCTGTTCGACGAGGTCACCAGCGCGCTCGACCCCGAACTGGTTGGCGAGGTGCTAAACGTGCTGCGCCGCCTGGGGGAAGACCAAGCCATGACCATGCTGCTCGTGACCCATGAAATGGGATTTGCACGCGAGTTCGCTGACCGTGTGGTACTGATGGAAGCGGGTCGCATCGTGGAACAGGGCCCCCCAGAACAGCTGTTTGATGCTCCACAGCAGCCACGCACTGCAGAATTTCTTCGCGCGGTGCTGTCCCACTGAGAGCCAAGAGCGCACTTTCCAAGCACAGCAAACGAGCCCCCGAAACCCATGACGCAAACGGACACCCAAACCAAGATTCAGCTCCGCCATCCCGATGTAGAGGATGGTGTGCGCATTTGGCAACTGGTTCAGGCCGCGGGGACTCTGGACCTCAATTCTTGCTATGCCTACCTAATGGTGTGCCGCGACTTTTCCGCCACCTCCGTCATCGCCGAGGCGGGCGACCAGGCCATCGGCTTCGTCACCGGCTACAGGCCGCCCCCCAACCCGGATGCCTTGTTTGTGTGGCAGGTTGGCGTTGCGCCCGCGGGGCGCGGTAAGGGCGTGGCCGGGCGAATGCTCGAGTTTCTCATCAACGCCGAAGCATGCCGCGGTGTGCGCCGCCTGATCACCAATGTGACCCCGTCCAATGCCGCGTCTCGCGCCCTGTTTTTAGGATTTGCCAGGCGCGTGGGCGCGCCTCTGGAGGAATCCCCGGGGTTTGGTGCGGCGCTTTTTCCAGAGCCCAGCCACGAGCCAGAACGGCTGCTGAGCATCGGTCCGTTTTGAGAACGCCGCTCTGGGTATCGAACGCTGAGGTCCGCGGCGTAGGTTGTCAGATCTTATACACCCCACACCTCTTCGACCTCACCGCCACGCGGGTCGCTGCTCAAAGGACTGAAGCCGGTCCCACAACATGGATTGACACCCACTAGAATCCACCCGTAACCTCTTTCGGATGCGCGCCAATCTCCCGCCACAGCAGCACCCAGACCGCAGCACGCGACGCCGATGCGCTCGCCCCTGCTGTCGGATTCTGTTTCTCTGATTTTTTCCATCGGCAGCCGCAAGTCCTGACGCGACTGCCCGCCTCACCCCTTCGCCAACGGACCTGCGGCTGCCCAAACCGAGGCCGCACATGCCAACCCGCTCTGGTGTCATCGCACCGGCCACCGACCGGCTGATTCGCCCCCGCGCCTGCCCAGAGGTCGACACACCCACCGCACAGCGGCGCCCCATTCTGCGCAGTTACGCCCGGCGCGCGACGCGCCGTGATCCAGCGTCCCGAAACCATTGGCCTGTCTCTGTCCGTTGCGACCAGACCCTCGATTCCGTTCACCCCAAATACACAAGGAAACCGCATCCATGGCCAACCCACATCCAGCTCTGATGCCGATCGCCCCAAGGCCAGAGACAGTGTTCGTGCGTGGGCGCGGTTCCTGGCTGTGGGACTCCAACGGGCGCAAGTACCTCGACTTCGTCCAGGGCTGGGCAGTCAACTCCCTTGGCCACGCCCACCCCCGGCTGGTGGCTGCGATTCAGGATCAGGCCGGCGAATTGATCAATCCAAGTCCTGCTTTCTTCAATCAGCCAATGGTTGACCTCGCCCACCGGCTGACCGATGCGAGCGCCTTCGATCAGGTGTTTTTCACCAACACTGGCGCGGAAGCCAACGAAGGGGCCATCAAGCTCGCACGCAAGTGGGGCGCGCTGAACCGCGACGGTGCATACAAGGTCATCACCTTTGAGAACGGATTCCATGGCCGCAGCCTGGCAACCATGTCGGCATCGGCAAAGCCAGGCTGGGATGTCCTTTTCGAACCCAAGGTGCCAGGGTTCGTGAAAGTCCCGTTCAACCAGCTGGACGCAGTGGCTCACGCGATCGACGACCAAACTGTCGCCGTGATGCTGGAGCCCATTCAAGGGGAAGCCGGTGTTTTACCGGCTTTGCCAGGCTTCCTCGAAGGGCTGCGGAAAATCACGGCAGGCCGTGACCTGCTGCTGATTTTCGATGAGGTGCAAACGGGGATGGGCCGCACCGGCTCGCTGTTTGCGTACCAGCACTATGGGGTAACACCAGACATCCTCACGCTCGGAAAAGGCATCGGCGGCGGCGTTCCCTTGGCGGCCCTGCTTTGCAAGGAGCGGGTGAGCTGCTTCGCGCATGGCGAGCAAGGCGGCACCTTCAACGGCAATCCGCTGGTTTGCGCCGCCGGTCTCGCGGTACTCGACACACTGCTCGAACCGGGCTTTTTGGCGAGCACCCGCGAGCGTGGCCGTTATTTGCGCACAGGAATCGAGTCTCTTGCAGCCCGACACCAGCTGGGAGGGGTCCGTGGCGCAGGGCTGTTGCTGGCTCTGGACACCACTGCATTCGACGCTCGCAAGCTGGTCGAATCAGCGTTTGAGCGCGGGCTCCTGCTCAATGCCCCGAGGCCCAATTGCCTGCGGTTCATGCCTTCGCTGGTTGTCAGCCACGGGGAAATCGACTGTATGCTGGCCTCGCTGGACGAAGTTCTTGGCCACCAACGGCAAATGGGCTGACCTGCATCAACCCCAAAGAATTGACTCTGAGCAATGATGGATCGGGGACCACTGAGCCGGCTCACAAGTCTTGGGCTTCGCAAAACCACAGCATCGAACCGATGACAACACCACCACTTCGCGCGCTCGATTACCTGAACCCACGCTCGCTTGCACACCTCAGCGACTACTTGTCGGGGATGGTACAGGGGCGACTGTGGGCCAAAGTGCTGGTGGGGATGGCCCTTGGCCTGGCGGTCGGGGTGCTGCTTGGACCCTCGGTGGGGCTGGTCAGCCCTTCTGTGGGTGTGACTGTCGGCAACTGGCTTGCATTCCCAGGTCGGCTGTTTTTGGCCACCGTTCAGATGATCGTCATCCCGCTGGTGATCGCCTCGGTCATCCGAGGCCTCGCGGCCAGCGAAAACATCGAACAACTCAAAAAGCTCGGCCTGCGCGTCACCTTGTTTTTTGCCGCGACCACTGCACTTGCCGCATGCATCGGCCTGCTCATTGCCGGGGTGATCCGCCCTGGGGACTCCATGACGGGACTGCGCCCCGTGCAAGGCCCAGCATCAACCACCACCACGCCAGCGGCCACGGCACCGAGCCTGATCGAGTTGCCGGACGCGGTGGTCGGACTGCTACCGGGCAACCCGCTGGACGCCATGGTGCAGGGGCAAATGCTGCAGATTGTTATCTTCTCGGTGATTTTCGGCATCGCACTGGTGTCCATGGCGCCGCACCAGGCCAAGCCGATGCTCGACTTGCTTGGCTCTCTGCAGGAAATCTGCATGACAGTGGTCCGCTGGGCCATGCGCCTTGCGCCATTTGCGGTTTTTGGTCTGATGGCCCAACTGACCACCAAAATCGGCCTCGAGGCCTTATTGGGCATGGCCATCTACGTAGCAACCGTGCTGCTTGGCCTGTTGACCATGCTGCTGGTTTACCTGCTCATGCTACGGATACTGGCGGGCAAGCCGCCGTTGCGGTTCATCCGCGACACCAAGGACGTGCTGCTGCTCGCGTTCTCTACATCCAGCTCCGCAACCGTGATGCCGCTGTCGATTAAAACCGCTGAAACCCAGCTCCAGGTGAGCCCGTCCATCTCCCAGTTTGTCATCCCCTTGGGCGCCACCATCAACATGAACGGTACCGCCCTGTACCAAAGCGTTGCAGCGGTCTTTCTGGCGCAAGTCTATGGAGTGGATTTGAGCTGGGGCAGCATGGCCCTGATTGTTGCCATGGCCGTCGGCGCGTCAATTGGGTCGCCTGCCACCCCCGGCGTCGGCATTGTGATTTTGTCCATGGTGCTTGGGACCGTCGGCATCCCGCCGGCCGGGATTGCATTGATCATGGGCGTCGACCGCATCCTCGACATGAGCCGCACCGCCGTCAATGTCACCGGCGACTTGGTGACCTGCGCGCTCATGCAGCGCTGGGTCGGCGGGGAGGAGCCCACCGAGAAGTAAAGCTTGAGAAGGGGCCTGCAATTCCAAACGCCTGAGGGATCGACTTGCGGCCAGGGCTCAGAGCGAACGCCGACCTCCTCAGTACCGGGACCAGTTGAGAAAGACTTGGCGGAGAGGGAGGGATTCGAACCCTCGATACGGGGTGACCGTATACACGCTTTCCAGGCGTGCTCCTTCAACCACTCGGACACCTCTCCGGGAAGCTTGGCGCGGACCCACTGGTGGCGCCACCGGTAGCGGGCGGCCACTGTACCTCAGCGGTCAGTGGGGCGCAATCTCAGCCCCATTCCCGGACATGCTGCTCAGGGGCGGCGTCCAACGTGGCCTTTTGTGCGGCCATGTCGTTCACGGGCGTGCCCACATAGACAAAAGCAACGATCCGATCGCAGGGCTCCAGTCCAAGCAGCCGATGCAGTGTGCGGTTGTATGCGATGGCACCGGTCCGCCACATGGCTCCGTAGCCGAGTGCATGGGCTGCAACCAAAAAGTTCTCCACAGCCGCGCCCGTGGCCAGCAACTGTTCCACCTCGGGCACCTTTGGGTGTTCCTGGACCCGAGCATACGCAACAACGAGCAGGGGCGCGCGCAGGGGCGCGTTCCGCAGTTTTTGCGCGCGCGCATCAGTCAAATCAGCCTCTTCTTCGCGGGCGGCAGCCTCCATGAGCAGGCCCAACCGTGCTCTGGCCTCTCCGCGCACGGTCAGGAATCTCCACGGGCGAAGGAGGGCATGATCGGGCGCGCGCATCGCCGCGCGGAACAAATCACGGAGTTCATTCGCTCCAGGGGCGGGGTCGGTCAACTTGGGATGAGAATAGCGGGTGAAAAGCGTTTCCAGGGCGGCCATTAACTGTACCTACAAGTGACGGTAAACGGCGTACCGATACACCGCATCATCTGCAAAACCATTGATTCTGCACCATACTTCGAAGGCTGCGGCGGCGTCCTGTGTACCAAGCGCTTCGAAAATACTGTACGCAACGAATCCGGCCGCCCTTGGACCCGGGTTTAATTATGATTGAGATCAGTCGCCTGCACGCCTTATACCTGATTGAGCTGTTCGCAGTGCTAACCCTGGCAGTCGCGGGGCTGTCGCTCTACAGCAGGCAGCTCCGTAAGCGCTACTTTCAGACATTGGACAGGTTGCGGGGCCCAACCGGTGCAGCGACCATGCGACCGACAAAGCTCTACCGAGACTACCTGAACGAGGCCATCCAGGACACCGAATCGCACATGGAAACCTTGGATGCGCGGCCCACCACCGCGGACTTCAAGTCAATCGACGGAGAGGTGCGTTCCGCGCTGCTGCGGTGGAAATTCCTCCGCGCCGAGCAGGCAAGCATCAATGAGCTCGATCAAGTCTCCGCGAACTGGGAGCTCACCCATCAACACCTCGGCAAACTCTTTGATGAGGTGGCAACCGCGTCCCGCGCGGAATCGCTGGCACCAGCGGAGGTGCCAACGGAACCGGAAACAGACCCCGAAGGGCCATCCTCCGCGGCGGCGGAACCCGCGGAAGCTCACGAAGACGAGGTTGAGACGGCGCACATCGACGAGATCGAGCAGGCGATGCTGGACCTGCAGTCCGTCAAGGACAACATCCTGGACCTACAGGATGAAATCATGGAACAACAGCGGGTGTTGCTGGATGACGCCCTGCCACAAAATGCCGCCAAACAACTGGTGCGCCTGGAACAAACATCGGAAAAGGCCGATTTGGCCTTGGCACAACTCAAGCGGCAGTTTGAAAACACCGAGCAGACGATCGATCGAATTCGAACCGGGTCTTCGGATGCGGCCTTGCGCAGCGGCGCGCTGGACGCGCACAGCCGACTGGAACGCTTTAAAGCCGAATGGCGCGAATTGGAAAACTGCCTACAAACGCTGCACCGCGAGACCGCCATAGTGCGCACCCGCATCGAAGCGGCGTCATAACGTCACCGGACCCAGCGCCTTACCGCCACCGGCTAGGTGTAGTAAGCATTCTCGCGCATGCTGTGGTCGGTCACATCGCGGACCGCCCTGATTTCAGGCACCTGCTCAACCAGGGTGCGCTCGACACCGTGCTTGAGGGTTGCATCCACCATCCCGCAGCCCTGGCAGCCCCCGCCGAACTGCAACACGGCGATGCCTTCGCCTTCGATGATTTCCACCAGGCTCACCTCCCCCCCGTGGGCGGCAAGACCGGGGTTGATCTCGGTGTACAGCACGTAGTTGATGCGGTCCTCCAACGGGCTGGAGTCGTCAACCTTGCCGATCTTGGCGTTGGGCGCCTTGATGGTCAGCTGGCCTCCAAAGCGGTCTTTCGCGTAGTCAATAAGCGCTTCGTCCAGAAAAGGCAGGCTGCGTGCCTCGACATAGGCGTTGAAGCCCTCGCAGGCAATGACCAGGTCATCGGGCTCTGCATCCTCAGCGCGGCAATAGGCGACGCAACTCTCCGCCCGGGGTGTACCGGGATCTGCCACAAACACACGGATGTGCATGCTGTCCTCGTCCTGCTTGGACAGCAGCTCAGCGATGTACCCCTGTGCGGATTCAGTGATGGTGAGGCCTGTCATACTTGGCTGTACCCGGTGGTTGGGTGAATGGGGGCGGTGGTCAACACGGCCCGTATCCCGCGCTCGCTGGGCCCGGGCTGGTACAATATCAACTTTTGCAAACAGCAAAAACCGTAGATCGTATAAGGACTTAAGCTTCCGATGCAGACCCGAAAAGACCGCCTGGCAGCCCTAAGACAAGCCCTCAAGAAGCGCATACTGGTTCTTGATGGCGCCATGGGCACCATGATTCAAGGGCATGCGCTTGAAGAGGACGATTTTCGCGGCACTCGGTTTGCTGGCCTCAGCCAAAGCCTGAAAGGCAACAACGACCTACTCAGCCTGACCCGCCCAGACATCATCGCTGCGATCCACAGAGCCTACCTCGATGCCGGCGCGGACATCATCGAAACCAACACCTTCAGTTCGACCCGAATTGCCCAGGCCGACTACTGCCTTGAAGACGCAGTTCCTGACCTCAACCTTGAAGGCGCCCGCCTCGCCCGCACCGTTGCAGACATGGTGACCGCGCAAGACCCGACACGACCACGGTTCGTTGCCGGAATCCTGGGGCCAACCAACCAAACCGCATCGCTGTCACCGGACGTCAATAACCCTGGGTATCGTGCAGTCACGTTTGAACGTTTGGCACAGGACTACCGCGAAGCCACCGCTGCATTGATTGAAGGCGGCGTCGATATCATTCTGATCGAAACCGTGTTCGATACACTCAACTGCAAGGCCGCCATTTTTGCGGTACACCAGTGTTTCGAAGACTGCGGATTCGAGCTGCCTGTGGTGATCTCGGGCACCATCACCGACGCCAGTGGCCGCACCCTGTCCGGCCAGACCCCGACCGCGTTCTGGCACTCAGTGCGCCACGCGGCTCCCCTTGCAATCGGCCTCAACTGCGCTTTGGGGGCCGCCGAGATGCGCCCGCACATTGAGGAGCTTTCCGGGGTGGCCGATACGCTGGTTTCCGCCCACCCGAACGCAGGGCTACCGAACGAGTTCGGCGAGTACGACGAAACCCCTGAACAAATGGCCGAGGTCGTGGAAGAGTTCATGGCGAGTGGCTTTTTGAACATCGTTGGGGGGTGTTGCGGCACCACACCAGCCCACATTGCTGCGCTTGCTGAGGCCGCAGCACGCCATGCCCCGCGACCGATTCCAAGGGTGCCACCCGCTTGCCGCCTGAGCGGGCTCGAGCCGCTGGTGATCGACGAAAACAGCCTGTTTTTGAACGTCGGCGAGCGCACCAACGTGACCGGCTCGGCACGCTTTGCCCGGCTGATTCGCGAGGAGGACTACGACACCGCCCTGGAAGTGGCCCGCCAGCAGGTCGAGGCCGGTGCCCAGGTCATCGACATCAACATGGACGAGGGCATGCTCGATTCACGGGCCGCCATGGTGCACTTCCTCAACCTGGTGGCCTCCGAGCCGGACATCTCCCGCGTACCGATCATGATCGACTCCTCCAAGTGGGAGATCTTAGAAGCCGGATTGCAGTGCATTCAGGGCAAAGGCATCGTCAACTCGATCAGCCTCAAGGAAGGCGAGCCTGCCTTCATTAAGCAAGCCAAGTTGTGTCGGCGCTACGGCGCCGCAGTGGTGGTCATGGCGTTCGATGAAGCCGGCCAGGCGGATACGCTCGAACGCAAGCAAGCCATCATGAAACGCTGCTACGACCTGCTGGTGAACACGGTCGGGTTCCCCCCTGAAGACATCATCTTCGACCCCAACGTGTTCGCTATCGCGACCGGCATCGATGAGCACAACAACTACGCGGTCGATTTCATCGAGGCTTGCGCTTACGTACGCGACAACCTGCCCCATGCGCTGACCTCAGGCGGCATCTCCAATGTGTCGTTTTCGTTTCGGGGCAACAACCCGGTCCGCGAAGCCATCCACGCCGTGTTCCTGTTCCACGCCATTGGCAAGGGACTGAAGATGGGCATCGTCAACGCGGGTCAGTTGGCGATTTACGAAGAAATCCCGGCAAAACTGCGCGAGCGGGTCGAGGACGTGGTGTTGAACCGCCGCGACGATGCCACCGAACGGTTGCTTGAAATTGCCCCCGACCATGCCGGTGACGGCAGCAAGCGCGAGGCGGAAAACCTGGAGTGGCGTGAGTTGCCGGTGAAGGAGCGCATCACGCATGCGCTGGTCAAAGGCATCAACACCTATATTGTCGAGGATTCCGAGGCGGCACGCCAGCTGTGCGACCATCCCATTGAGGTCATCGAAGGCCCCCTCATGGATGGTATGAATGTGGTGGGCGACCTCTTTGGTGCCGGCAAGATGTTTTTGCCGCAGGTCGTGAAGAGTGCCCGGGTCATGAAACAGGCAGTGGCCCACCTGGTTCCGTTCATCGAAGCCCGCAAGGAGGCCGGCAGCCGTGCCAAGGGGCGGATATTGCTCGCCACGGTAAAGGGCGACGTGCACGACATCGGTAAGAACATCGTTGGCGTGGTGTTGCAGTGCAACAATTACGAGGTGATCGACCTCGGTGTGATGGTGCCCTGTGAAAAAATCCTCACCACCGCGCGTGAGGCCGAAGTGGATGTGATTGGCCTCAGCGGGTTGATCACCCCGTCTCTGGATGAAATGGTGCACGTCGCCAAGGAAATGCAGCGCACCGGCTGCACGCAGCCGCTGTTGATCGGCGGAGCCACGACATCCAAGGCCCACACGGCGGTGAAAATTGAGCCCCAGTATGACCGCAACCTGACCGTGTATGTGCCGGATGCATCGCGCAGCGTCAGCGTGGTTTCCAACTTGCTGAGCACAACCCACCGCAGCCAGTTCGAGCAAAATATCCGCGCCGAATACGACAAAATTCGCGGACGCAGTGGGCGCCGTGACCTGAGCGCCAATCTACTGGATTACGCTGCAGCCTGCTCCAACGCACACCACACCGACTGGTGCAGCTACCAGCCTCCGTTGCCCCGGCTGATCGGCACCCAGGTCCTGCAAAACTACCCGCTCGAACAGCTCATCGACACCATCGACTGGACGCCCTTCTTCACAACCTGGGAGCTGTCCGGCAAGTACCCACGGATTCTGGAGGACCCAGAGGTTGGGGAAGTCGCGCGCCAACTGTTCGGCGAAGCCCAAACCATGCTGAAGGCCATGGTCAGTGAACGCTGGCTGACCGCAAACGGCGTGATTGGAATCTTTCCGGCCAACCGGGTCGGCCACGACGACGTCGCCATCTACACGGACGAAACCCGCAGTCAGGAGCTGAAGCGGCTGCACTTTATCCGCCAACAAACCGCCAAACCCGACGGGCGCCCCAACCTTTCGCTGGCCGATTACATCGCCCCGGCGAACGCGGGTGTGGCCGACTACATTGGCGCTTTTGCGGTGACCGCCGGCCTCGGTGCCGAGGCCGTGGCGGAAGCTTTCGAGGCCGATGGAGATGACTACAACGCGATCATGGTCAAAGCCTTGGCCGACCGGCTTGCGGAGTCCTTTGCAGAGCACCTGCACCAGCGGGTACGCCGGGAGTTCTGGGGGTATGTACCGGAGGAATCACTGTCGAACGAGGCCCTGATCGCTGAGCGGTACCGGGGCATCCGGCCCGCTCCAGGCTACCCTGCCTGCCCCGACCACGCAGAGAAAATCAGCCTGTTCGAATTGCTCGACGTGAATGCGGCGACACAGATCCAGCTGACCGAAAACCTCGCGATGTGGCCGGCTGCCTCAGTGTGCGGGTACTATTTCAGCCATCCCGAATCGCGGTACTTCGGGGTCGGGCGCATTGGCCGCGATCAATTGCAGGCGCTTGCTGACCGAAAGCAGGTGCCGCTGCCTGAACTGGAGCGCCAGCTCGCCCCTGTACTCAGCTATACGCCCTAGGCGATCAGGCGCTCGATCAAAGCCAACCCGCCCCATCTTCCCTGCGGGGCCGACACCGGAGTACTGGAATGAACGCGCAGCCTCAAGAGCCAACCCAGGAACCAGCCAATAACAGCGACCAGGACCACAGCCCAACGACAACCCAGATCATCATGAGCGTGTTGGCCGCCGCCGTGGGGGTTCAGAACCGCAAGAACCTGGAGCGCGATTTCCAACACGGTAAACCCCGCGCATTTGTCATCGCCGGGATCATTTTCACGGTGCTGTTTGTTCTGCTGGTGATCTGCGCCGTGCAAGTTGCGTTGCACTTCGCCAAATAGGACCGCACCTGGTCGATGCGTGTTCGCTCGGAGCGGTTTCCACCGGATGTTGCGGGCCGCTCACTGCGTCACAGTGAACTTACTGGTTGCTTAACCAGTACACCACAAATGCCAGCGCGATCAGAATCAAGGACAAAATGGCCACCGAATCGGCGCGGCTATCGGCGTCGCCTTGCAGGTCATCGGACCGGTCGTTTACATCACTCATGGAAGCACTCACGCATGGCTTGGGTGGGAATCAGACAGCGCCATCGGAACCCCTCACGCCGTCTTGACAGCCGCGTAAATTACCAAACTTTTCCACTGGATGACAGGCCAGACCCCCAGCCGTGCCAACCACTGGCCGAGCTCCGGCCCCCGGTCACCTGGCCCTGTGCCAGGTCGTTCCATGCCTGCCATCATCAAGCACGACACCGCGTGCCTTGAGCTCATCGCGGATGGCGTCGGCACGCGCCCAGTTTTTCTGCGACCGCGCCAATGCCCGGGCTTCGATGAGTGATCGAACCTCATGGTCGTCGATGTCCGGGTCACTTTGCAGAAACCTTTCGGGGTCCGCCTGCAAAAGGCCAAGCAACTGCGCGAGGATGCGCAACTGGTGCGACAACCTGCGCGCCTCGGCGCTGCCCTTGTCGCGGTTCACTTCGCGGGCCAGTTCAAACAACACCGCCAGTGCTTCAGGGGTGTTGAAGTCATCCGCCATGGCACGGTGGAAACGCTCGACAAACGGAGCCGCCCGCTGGCGACCACTGCCCTCGCCCGACTCCGGTGGCGAATCACGCAGCGTGGTGTACAGGCGCTCAAGCGCTTGACGGGCGGCGCCCAGCGCTGAGGTGGAGTACTGAATCGGCGAACGGTAGTGGCTCGATACCAGAAAGTAGCGAATGGTCTCGGCATCATGGTGCTTGAGGACGTCGCGAATGGTGAAGAAGTTGCCCAACGATTTGGACATCTTCTCGCCATCCACCCGCACGGCGCCGGCGTGCATCCAATAGCTGGCGAACGGCTTACCGGTGGCCGCCTCTGACTGGGCGATCTCATTTTCATGGTGCGGAAACTTGAGGTCCGGGCCACCCCCATGGATGTCGATCGTCTCGCCCAAAGCAGACATCGACATCGCCGAGCACTCGATGTGCCAGCCAGGACGACCTGGCCCCCATGGCGATTCCCAGCTGGCTTCTCCGGGCTTGGCGGCTTTCCAAAGCACGAAATCGAGGGGGTCTTCCTTCGCGTCATCGACTGCCACCCGGGCTCCGGCTTGTAGGTCATCGAGGTTGCGGTTGCTCAAACGCCCGTAGGGCGCGAATTGGCGCACCCGGAAGTAGACATCGCCGTGATTTGCCTGATAGGCATAGCCACGCTCAAGGAGTCGAGCGACCATACGGATGATGTCTGGCATGTGCCGCGTCGCCGCGGGCTCCAGGTCTGGTGGCACCAACCCCAAGGAAGCCTCGTCCTGGTGCATGGCGTCGATGAACTCAGCCGTCAATGCAGAGAAAGGAATGCCGCGTTCATTGGCCCGCTGAAAGATCTTGTCGTCGACATCGGTGATGTTGCGCACATAGGTGACCCGATAGCCAAGGGCACGCAGGTAACGCACGATGACATCGAAGGCGACCATGACCCGAGCATGGCCGATGTGACAGTAGTCGTACACTGTCATGCCACAGACATAGATCCCGACCTGCCCCTCGACCAGGGGCACGAAGGGTCTTTTTTCGCCGGCAAGGCTGTCGTAGATCTGCACTCGGGGTGACTCCACTTCTGGGCGGTCCCTTTTCACATCAAGCTGCAACCCAGTAGTATACCGGGCCTAAATCGACCCGTCCGGGTGCGGCGCAACCAACAGCCGCCGACTTGAACCCTCAACCAATCAAGGTACCGCCATGGCGACTGCGACCCTCACCACCAACATGGGCACCCTGAAAATTGCCTTGGACGAAACCGCCGCACCCAACACCTGCGCCAACTTCATCGCCTATGCGCGAGATGGCTTCTACGATGGCACCATCTTTCACCGCGTGATCGACAACTTCATGATCCAGGGCGGCGGCTTCGACGCCAACATGTCCCAAAAGCCAACCAATGCGCCGGTCGACAATGAAGCCAACAATGGGCTCAAGAATAAGCGCGGCGCCATCGCTATGGCGCGCACCATGGACCCACATTCGGCAACTGCCCAGTTTTTTATCAATGTGAAAGACAACTCGTTTCTTGATTTCAGCGCCGAAACCACCCAGGGCTGGGGCTACTGCGTGTTCGGCGAGATCAGCAGCGGAATGGACGTTGTGGATGCAATCAAGGCAGTGGACACCCGCAGCCACGGGCCCTATCAGGACGTCCCGGTCGAGACCGTCGTCATCGAGAAAGTGGTGATTGACGACTGACACTCGCCTTTCGAGACCAGCACCATGACCGCGTTGCTGATTTCAGACCTGCACCTGCAACCGGAGCGCCCCGACATCGCCGCGGCCTTCGAGGATTTTTTGCAGTCGAAGGCTGCTGGCGCCAGCGCGCTCTACATCCTTGGCGACCTGTTCGAAAGCTGGGTCGGCGATGACGATGATGACCCCTTCGTGCTGCGGATGATCGGTGCACTGCGCCAAACAGCAGACCGCGGAACCCAGCTGTTCTTCATGCACGGCAACCGCGATTTCCTGATTGGACAGGGCTTTGCGGAAGTCACCGGTGTCACACTGCTGCCGGATCCGTACCGGACGTGCATCGAAGGACATGACCTGGTGCTACTGCACGGCGACAGCCTGTGCACGGCCGACAGCGATTACATGGCTTTTCGAGAGGTGGTCCGGGATCCGACCTGGCAGGCGGGTGCGCTCGCCAAACCGCTAAGCGAGCGCCGCGCCATCGCGTCTCAACTGCGCGAGGCGAGCCAAGCCAACAACCAGAACAAGCCGGAAGCGATCATGGACGTGACCCCCGAGGAAGTTGAGCGGGTGCTCACAGACCAGCGGGTCCGATTGATGGTGCACGGACACACCCACCGCCCCGCCGTGCACCCGCTCGACGTGCAAGGCCACCCAAGCACCCGGATCGTCCTCGGCGACTGGGACGCGCGCGGTTGGTACCTGCGCATCGACGCATCTGGGCATGCGCTCCTGAACTTTCCGATCGCGCAGTAAATCCGGGAGGGGCTTGGGGCTGTCGGGCTCAATCGGCCTCGGGCACACCACTGTGAAACCGAAACTGCGCATCCGGCGCAAGTACGAGCGACTGCTCCACGGCGAGCAGCTCTGCCACCCGGTTCTCAATGCAGCCATCCGCTTCTCGCCGAGCAAGCGCAAGGTAGTCCTCAAAGTGACGGGCTTCCGAGCGCAACAAGGAAGCATAGAACCGGGCCAACTCGGCTTCCCCCTGCGATTCCAGCACGGCGACCATGCCGGCAAAGCGTTCACAACTGCGGGCTTCGATGATGGCGCCGATGATCAGGACATCGGTCAGCCGCTGCGAATCCGCCGAACGGACAGCCGCGTGGAGCCCAGCTGCATAGCGCGCTGCTGAGAGGTGCCGGTGCGCGATTCCCCGGCGCGCCATCTGCCCACTGACCTGCTCAAAATGCAACAGCTCCTCGCGAGCCAACGCCGGCAGCGTCGCAACCAAGTCCGCCCGATCTGGATACCGAAACAAGAGGGTAAGTGCGGTGGATGCCGCCTTCTTCTCACAATGGGCATGGTCAAGCAGCAGCGTGTCGATCTGGCGCGCTGCAACGGCGAACCAGGACTCCGGAGTTGGGCAGAGGAGGAAGGCGCGGACGGCGGCAGCAGGCTCCACAACCGGTGTCGACCTCATTTTGATCAGAAGTGGCCGGATCCGGTGCGGTTCATCCGGATCCTCGGGGGTGAGCAAATGGGGTGGACGATGGGGATCGAACCCACGACCGCAGGAATCACAATCCTGAGCTCTACCAACTGAGCTACGCCCACCATTGAACTTGCCTGGGCCTGGCGCGCCTGGCAGGAATCGAACCTGCAACCGACGGCTTAGAAGGCCGTTGCTCTATCCGATTGAGCTACAGGCGCGTATGGCAGCCACCACGGCGACATTGCCTGAGCCTGTCGACCAGCGCCCCACCCATTGAAGGAGATGGTCGGGGTAGAGAGATTCGAACTCCCGACATCCTGCTCCCAAAGCAGGCGCGCTACCAGACTGCGCTATACCCCGCATCATTCGTTCCTGCCAAAAAGGTGGGCGACTATACTGTGAGCGGCTAGCATCGTCAATCGGGCGGGTGCCTTCCGCTATGGGCCGCCAGACACCATAATAGACCGTTACAGAGCAGCGGAAAGGTCATGAGCGCCCAAATTATCGATGGTAAGGAAATCGCCGCCATGCGGCGCAGGGAAATAGCGGAACAGGTTGCGAAACGCCTGGCCCACGGCCGGGCCGTTCCGGGCTTGGCCGTGATACTGGTGTCGGATGACTCCGCCTCCCGGATATAACCAGAATTCCGTGGATAT
>OBIC01000193.1_pt1 | contig 23545 bp, 26 predicted proteins | sample 1519831 | NCBI WGS metagenome assembly OBIC01 (sample SAMN03019805, study PRJEB22545) | beach sand metagenome | biome: beach; feature: sea beach; material: beach sand | place: USA: Municipal Pensacola Beach, FL | collected 2010-10-20 | depth 40-45 cm m
TTTTATCTACTGTCCAATCTATAGCTAATGGTACTTTAGGTGAAGAAATTATTGGATACATGGCCCCAGAATTCTTTCTTAATAAAGAGAAAGCTTTACCGGCCCTTGAAAAATAATATCTATCACATTTTTATTTTTTCCTACTTTTAACTTTCTCCAGTTAAAAATTCATAAAATTTCTGATATGCATAACTTACTTTTCTAATTAATTCATCTGGAATATCTGGTAACTGATCTTTATAAGGATCACATTTACTGATGATATAATCTCTAATTATATCCTTATCAAACTTTTCTGGTTCTTGCCCTAACATAAATCTTTCTTCATAAGTATCTTTAAGCCAATATCGACTACTATCACATGTATGAATTTCATCAATAAGAATGATATTTCCATAAACATCTTTCCCAAACTCATATTTGGTATCAACTAATATTAATCCTTTTTCATCAGCAATTTTTTGTCCGAAATTAAATAGTTCTAATGCTTTTTCTTTAATATACATCCATTCTTCAATAGTCATTATTCCCTCTACAATAATCTCCTTTTCAGTTAGTGGTTCATCCCTAACTCCTTTTGTTGTTGGTGTAATTACATTTTCTGTTAATTTTTGATTTTTAACCAATCCATCCGGAAATTGAATACCACAATAAATCCTTTCTCCTCGTTGATAATGAGTCCAAATTGAAGTTGAAGTAGATCCAGTCATATAACCCCTAACCACAACTTCAATTTTAAAAGGTTCACATTTTTTACAAATCAGGGTTCTTCCATCTTTCCAAAGATAGTGATTATCTATAATTTCCCTAGTTTTTTCAAACCACCATGCTGAACTTTCTGTTAAGACAATCCCTTTTCCAGGAATTGTACAGATGTGTTTATCAAAAGCACTTTGACGGTCAGTTTGTACAAAAGCTAATTGATTATTACCTAAATCATAAACATCTCTTACCTTACCTTGGTAAATAAGCTTATATTTGTTTTCATTTTCTTTTTCTATTTCATGAATAACTTTATGAATTGCATGAATCAAAACAAATTTTTCATAATATCTGACTTTATTTTCTAATGTTTCTAGGGTTTCATCTTTATCAATTTCAAACTCAAACTGATCAACTACCTTACCTGCATCAATCTCTTCAACAACATGGTGGACCATCATTCCTGTTTTGGTAATCTTTCCTTTTTTGAATGCATCAAATGCATCTTTAATTCCATGAGCTCCTGGAAATTGACCAGGCAAAGCCGGATGCAAATTGATTATTGGTTTAAAAATCAAATTAAGAAAGAACTTAGATAAAATATGCATCCATCCAGCACATACAATCATATCATATTTAAAACAGTTAATATAATCTGCCAAATTCATATCATATTGAGATCTGATCATATCTTTTCTGTCAAAAGGAATGGCCTTACATCTAATACCAGCCTTCTTTGCCTTTTCAAGTGCACCACAATCTTCCTTATTGGTTATTACCAAACTTACCTTTGCATTTAAAACTCCATTTTGACATGCATCCATAATAGCTTGTAAATTAGTTCCTTGACCTGATGCTAGAACAACAAGCTTATACATTACAGTTTTTATATGAAAGATTATGTAAGTATCTTTAAATAATTTTGTGAGTGGTTTTTTTTAATATAATTAATTTATATATGGTTGAATTAAAAAAACATCAAATTATACCTATAAATTTTATGAAAACCCATAGAGGATTGATATTATTTCACTCTACCGGTTCTGGTAAAACACTCACATCTTTGTACTCATTGTATCAATTTGATAAGGATATTATTATAATTGGACCTAAAAGTTCAAAGAAAGCGTTTATCGATAATATGGTTAAAGCCAATTTTAATCAGGGTAGATTTACTTTTTACACTTATAAAAAAATAAAAAACTCTTTAGAATCCAATCTAGATATTTTAAAAAATAAATCAGTTATTGTGGATGAAGCACATAATTTAAGAACAGAAACAACTTCCAATATTTTCTTAATTGGCGCACTAAAACAGGCTTATAAAATAATGTTGTTAACTGCAACTCCAGTTGTTAATTATTTGAATGATTTATCAGTCTTAGTTAATATCGTTAAAAATGAAGAAGTATTGCCAACTGAAAGAAGTATTTTTAATCATATGTACTATGATGAAGATGATTTTGTTATCACAAGCGAGGATATATTATATGATAAATTAAAAGATTGTATATCATATTATAAAATTCCATTAGATGATAATTATCCCAAATCAGAAACTAAAGTCATAGAAGTTGAAATGAATGAGGATCAAATCAAAGAATATGTTTATTATGTCAAAAAAATATTACTTAAACATATTTATAATGTCAATCCCTATAATATCGACTTGAGTACCATTGATAAAAAGAAAAAGAATTTTTTCCTATCGGCCACTAGACAATTATCTAATACAGTAAATGGTCAAAGTTCTCCAAAAATTGAAGCCATTATTTCAAAAATAAAAAAAGGGCCATATCCAATAATTATTTATTCCAATTTTTTAAAAAATGGTATTTACCCCATTGCAGTGTTTTTAGAAAAGAATAAAATTCCATATAAAATGATCACTGGTGGTACAAGTTATGATAAGATCGATCTTATAGTCAATAATTATAATAGTGGGAAATATAAGGTCTTATTACTTTCTTCTGCTGGATCAGAAAGTCTTGATCTAAAAAACACAAGACAAATTCACATCATGGAACCTTATTGGAATGAAGGTAAAATTATTCAAGTCATTGGTAGAGCTATTAGATATAAATCACATAATGATCTGCCATTAAAAGATAGAAATGTAATTATTTATAGATGGGTGTCTGTTTTTCCTAAAGATATAGTTAATAAATCTGCAGATCAATATTTAGTTGAATTAAGTAATAAAAAGTACAAAATATTTAATGAATTCATCGGAATTATTAAAGATGTTTCAATTGAAGAAAATATTAAAGGAGGCTATTTTGAAAAATATATTAAATATAAAACCAAATATCTTAATAAAAAAAAATAAAATTAAGTGAGTTCATGAGAAAGCATCTGTAAACTCCAAATGGGTTGTTTGATAAAATTCAATAGTCTATTAAGTCCAGCACCAATAATCCAACTCGAGCTAAATATGGTATCGCCTGCACCGATGTATAAAGTATTTTGATTTTGTTGTTGAATGACTTTACTTATTTTTAATTTATGATAAATTTTTGTATCAACAATCATAAATTTCATTCTATAATTTATTGAATAAAGTAAACTAGTTTGAATATCTTTGGATAAAGTCAAATCTTTTATATTTTCAAATAAATCTATAATTTGGTCAAGTCTATCTTTTTTAACTTTGATACATTTATCTTTCAATCCCAAAAAGAATTCAAGATCTTCTTCAAACCTTATTTCATTTGGCCACAACCCAAATCTTACAAACTTGCCATCTTTATCATATAATTCTGTATGCAGATAATATTTATTTTTTATATTATCTTTCCAAACTAATCTAGCCTCATTACCATCAATATTAACCTGATAATTCTTATTTTGAAAAATCATATCTTTTGGGAAAAAATTATCTATTTTAACATCAGAAAAGTAATTGGTTTTTAATCTATTTCCGGTACAATCGAAAACAACATCAATCTTATTCTCTTTACAGAAATTTTCTAAATGGGTTTGATCTAAAACTTCATTGGTAAAATAAATTGGAATCTCATATCCATAAGCCAGAACTATTAATAAATTTTCAAGATATTTTATTTGTACCATACCTCTTTTTATTAAATCTCGAATACATGGCATTTTATCAGAAAATTCACTAAAAAGATCAAAATTTAATCCAAATGCTCTATTTCTAGTGAAAGGTAACCTCAAACCTTTTTTGGTCCTAATAATCCTATTATCTAAGACGAGTAAATTAGTTCTTGGGGATATGAGATTTATTTTATCTAAATAGTTTGCAATAAAAAGACCTGTTGGACCAGCACCTAAAATTAAAATATTGATGGTATCTTTCTTTTTTGACTTTAATTCTTTTTTATATTTATCTAAATCTACACTTGAGTATAATAAATAATTTGAAAAGTCACTTAATTTTTTTTCTAAAAAATCCCATTCAGGGATGGTGTCATGTCTAGTAATATATCGGAAGATCTCAGTTACTTTTTCTTTTGGAAGAGTTTCAGTTGGAACAAAATTACAATCTTCTAAATCAAAATACGAGTCTATTTTTTCATTAGAAATATTATTAAATTTTTTATTTATAAATATTTCATTTTCATATTCAGCATTTATATTTTCAACCCTTTTAAGATCATTTAAAAATATATGATGATCTTTTGGTTTTCGATTTATTTCATCTAAATATTCTTTCCAAATACGGTTTATATATTCACTACACTCTTCTAATTTATTATAATTATTATGACTCATATATAATATCAAAATAAAAAAACTTTATTCAATTATAATAAACAAAAGAATCTTAAGCACAAAGTCCACAGGTTGCAGAATCACTATCACTGGCCTGTCCAAGTCCAAGAATGGCATTGGCAGTTACAGAGACAGTGTCTGAAAAGCTGAGATCGCCACCGTCATCACTGCCTGGATAGTAGCTATAGGTGGAATCAGCACAAGCGCCTTTCCAGAGACTGCCATAGTTGGTAGTGCTATCATCGCTAGTATCAACTGTGCCAAAATCTTCTACAACAGTATAGTTAGTAAGTTTAATATCTCCATCATTGCAGACACGAACATCAACATCAACTTTAACTACAAGTTTGCCATTATTTTGTTCAAGATAGGTGTTACAAGATTTGGTGATGTTCACACTTGGATTAGCAACTGGGGGTGGGCAAGTACCTGAGCTAGTGTCATAATCTCCATCAGTTCCACGGAAGTCAGTACCAGTCACTTCAAAATCAAGAGAAGCAAGTGGTGTGGTTGTACGAAGACTACCAGAAAAACTTGTGGATGTTCCTGGAGCCACAGGTGTCAAAACAACACCTGCAAGGTTGGAAACGCTGGTGCTATAACTACCAGATGAAACTGTACCACCAACAAGTGTTTGATTGCCAAATCCATTATTGGTAACTGTACCATTATAGCTGTAGACAAATTCTTCAGTTGATTCATCAATGCTCACACTAATACAGTTCACAACTGGAACAAGTGAAGGTGTAAGAGTAATACGGAGTGGGCATGTGGGAAGATCTTCTGATTCATTGAATGGATCATTAAGAGAATTAATTTCTGGATACCCAACAAGAGACACTGTACCAGTTGGTTGAGTTTCAAGGCCTTCAAATGTCTTGTTTATAGAAAGGACATATCCAGCTGGGAGTACTCCAATGTCAGTAAGTGATGTACCATCAAGAGCCAGGGAAAGGTTATAGATATTACCAAATCCAGTATTTTCAGCCTCAATACCAAAGTTGTAAAGAACCTTGGTCTTGGTTGAATCAATTTCACTTCCAAAACAAGTTACATCAAGAGATAAGCCACAAAGCTTGAATTCATTGACCGCAAAGTCCTTGAGTTGAGAGTCTAAGCTTGAAGATGAACGTGAAACTGTGAGGAAAGATGAAAAGCATGGGATATTTTCAGCAGAATAGAATTCAGTCAAGAGAATACCTCCTTCAAGGAATGATCCAGCTGGGAAAACATTTGCACTTCCAGATTTGGGACTGTAAGACCATGGAGAATTTGTTGCAACGGCATTGGTAATCGCACATGCATCTTGGTTGAGAGCAGTATCACATTTGGCATTGGCATCAAAGAAGAGTAATGCAGGCTCTCCAAGGGCAGAATCCCATTCATAAATTGCAATCTCTTCAGATGAACCATAGTTCGCAAGAACTAAAAGATCACCATCTTGATGTGAGCCAGAGAATGTTCCATCTTCATTGAGTTGCACATTGTCTTTGAAAAACCAAAAACCAATGGTGGCATCTCCATCAACGGAATATCGGTCTGTTCCAAAGTAGAGATAAAGTTGACCATTATCGAAGTAAGATGCGGCATAGGCATGAAGCAATTCATTCTTATCCGGAACATTACCATTTGTCCACTTCCATTCGGAGACATCATTGGTGTCTTTTGACTTGCCAGTGGTGAAAATTGAAACTCCAACTGGGTCATTACCAACACCAGAAAAAGAATTTTCAGTTCCTAATCCATTAAAAAGTGTTTCCCAATCTTCTCCACCATTTGATAAAGCATTACCATCTAATTCAAGTGGTCCATTTGCAACTGCAAAAACTTGAGACGCAAGTAGGACAGAGAAAATTAGGAATAGAAATATCTTCATTAATTTATTTATAGGTATTAGTCATATATATGAACCTTGGAGGTATTCTTTTTATAAATCAATTTTTTTGAACTAAATGTCAATGAAGGGCCAAAAAATTGGGATGACGAAATAGGATATTTCTAAATCTCAATTTTTTTGAACTGAGTGTTAATAAAGGGTAAAAAAATTTCATTACTATTTCTAAATCCCAATTTTTTTGTCCAATAGATTTGAATTAGTTTATATGTTAAATTGATTCAAATCAAAAATTATACAAGTCTATAACTTTCATTTCTTTGAGGTCGACTGGGGCGATATTCTCGATCGCGATCATAGTCATCATGGCGTTCATCCCCACGATCGCGATCGCGTTCACGATCACGATCACGATTCAGACTGGAATTTCTTCTCAAACGGCTTGTGTCTCGACGATCATCTTTTGAGTATTCTCTACTCACAGAAACATGACCGGCATTATTACAATTAAATGATTGACGAAGATCAGGTGATGAATCATGTGCATTGGGTGGTTCATATCTTTGCCAGAGTTCGTAACTTCCACCAGTGTCAATGCATGGGATCATTTCAGCCGAATAAGGAATCATCTCACTTGGAAGAAGGTCGGGAACAATTCTTTTTCCAGTTGCACCGTGATAGAAAGAATAATGATGATAGTAAACTGGTTTAGTTAGTTCACTACTATTCCATGATAACGTGTCATTTGTAATTAATTTGCAGTTGTGGTCTTGAGACAGATAAACTGCAAGTCGGTCATCTGCCTGGGAATCTTCAATGGCACTCACAATATAGATGTGAAGTTCAGAAATAAGATCTGAAACATGCATGCACTTGAACTGAGTTGCAGTTTCACAAAATCTTTTCATCATATGAAGTCGAACAAATTCCACAAGACGAATCTCTATGAGTCCAATTCCAATATGTTTGAGAACAACATGAGCTTTGATGGGCCCACTTTCGGTGCTCCAATTCTGAATCAAAAGATCACTGATACGTGGAATATTTTCACCCAAATCAAGATAATCAACAAATGGTTTTGGATGACATGCTTTGAGAACATTGAGAGCATCCACAACAAGATGAAATGGTTTTGCGGATGATAATGATCCCGATGCTTCTGAAGAAGATGAAGAAGATGAAGATGAAGATGAGGATGAAGATGATGAGGATGCCGACGATTGTTTCTCAGAAGTTTGGTGAGATGCAATGGTCTGAAGAGTCCTAATGTGCAAGGCAAGTGTTTGCTGCAGGAGCAGGACACATTGTTCCAGAAGAGGAGATGTCTCCATGGTTGAGGAGAAGGCGTTATCATAATATATATGGGGCAATCAATGTATTATTTTTTCAACTTTTTGTGCAATAATCACTTAAGACAAGATTTATAATATATTATAAATGAAACAAGGTTTATTTCAATTGATTTGTAATTCTGATACCATTTTTTCCAAAAAATACAAATGTAGTATTGTTGATGAAATGTTTGAAATCTATCCAGTATCAAATAAAGTTATGATTCCAAGAATTCATGATGCTATATCAGAAATCATACTTCAAGTAAAATTTCCACCATTGCAAGACCATTTAATATGGACAGATAATCTTCTCACTAAATTCATCAAGCAAATTAAAATCATTTGGCCTGATGAGAATATAGAAACTATCATTTCGAATGATTATATTAAACAACTTATTACTAAAATAAGTCAAAAAATGTCAAATAAGTGTCTTTTTTATAATTTATCTTATGAACAAAGAAAAAACATGTCTCGGAAGGAAATTATTTTAGTTTTGCCTATTCATCTACATAATTTAATTCAAAATCCTCCTAATTTTTTTCCAATAATACACATTAATAATATGTTTATAAAATTAGAACTAGATTATATGAATTTAATTGAAAACAGTACATTCATTCCTGAAAACATAAAATGGTCTGCCTATATTCAAGGATCTTATTATGATACTGAACTGAGAGATGATATTCTTAAACAAAGAAGCAAAATTATAACTGATCAAAAAATTTTAAAATACATTTAAATATTAATTTATAATTCTTATTATGTCACATAGCTACCAATTTAAAGATTTTAAATTAGAAGATAATTTGGATATTAGTCTTTATGGTTATCACATTACTGATATTTATTTAAGAGTACCAACTTTAGATCAAGATGATGTTTATAAAATGATTCAAGATTTATCATGTCAATTTTCTGGTGAAATTATTTTTCGAACAAATGGAATGATTATGCAATCAATGACCTATGTTTTTCCAGAAAAATATAAATTATACGGTGACATTTATCCAGTTTCAATTGATAGAATCATTAAATGTATTGATGGATTAATATTAAATGTTAAATTAGATGAAAATATTAAACCTGATAATTTATCTATAAATGTGTTGATAAAATATAAATCATGTGAATCATATAAAAATATTTATAATTCTGATAAGGAAATAGAAACATCATTAACCACTTACTATCAAGCAGAAAACATCCTTGTTCCAAGTGGTTGGCAACAATATAAACATAAAGTAAAGATCGGAGGAGTGGTTAGATATCTATTATTTTATCTTGAACCTGGATTAAAAATAGACAATATTGTTGTTAATTTATGTAACGTATCACAAAATTATAGTTATACACAAATGAATACACTTTCACCTTATTTATATTTAGGACAATCATTGCCTAAAAATTATTTATTCATTCCATATTTTCAAAAAGATACAGAAGAAGGTTACTTAAATCTATCAAGATTTGATGATATTGAAATATATTTCAACTTTAAAAAAAATCATGGTGGAAGAATATATTTAATAGCAGAAACTTTAAACAGAATGATTCATCACCTTGGCCTTCCTTATTATCTATATTCTAACTGTGAATATTATGAAAACTTTCAATGGGATTTTACGAAAAATTACAATCAATTACAAAAGGAATTCTGTTTTGAAAAATGTATTATTTGTCAAAAACTTATAAATAAAGATCAAAAATTCTATGAATGCGAAAATTGTAACAGTGTTTTCCATAAAATTTGTTATAAACAAGAATGTCCAAATTGTCTTACAAAAACAATCCAATTAAAAGAATTTATTGCCGATCATTTAACTGTTACTATTTAATTTATTTTCTTATTAGTGTCCACCTTTGTCTTCCTTACCTGCATTTCTTGTTTCAATCATATAATCAATACTTTCTGCAACTTTTGCTAAATCTTCTTTCTTAAATGTTCGGTAGGAACCTCTATACATTATAATCATGTCATTACTATAATGACCTCTTCCATTAAATACAGATTGATTCTGTTCATTTTTTTGTGCAATCATTATAGTTTTATAGAAATAGTTTGCCTGTTGAAATTTTGTATAGGTATCATCATTCAAATAATTACTGATATCTATAACTTTGTGATCCTTATATTCTTCTTTAAAATATTCCATCATAATATCAACATATTCTGTATGTTCTTCTTGACCGTCTACAAAAACAGCCTTAGCCTTTTTCTTTTCCACTTCATCTTTTGATAAACAACAGACTTTATATTTTTTTCCACTTTCACATGGACATTTATCATTTCGACCAATTTTTTTCATATAAATAAATAAAACAGACTATTTTTTAAATCATTTATGTGTAATAATAAATATCATCATCATTATCTCTTTTAATCATATCATTAAATCTATCAACACATTCTTTGTTATATCGTTTGATCAAATCTTTCTGTTGATTTTCTGGTATCCAAAAGAAAAATACCACATCATTTTTTCTCCACTTCTGAACATATTCTGAACTCTTATAATCTTTCGCGCCATTACAATCCATCTTGTTGATTTCAAAAATAGCCAATCCATTTGAAATCCAAGCAAAAAATTCAATAATTTGATGAAATTCTTTCCACGACACGTTAAAGTGATTCAATAACATATTTTGATTTCCAGGGTCCAAACCTCGATAAAATTTGGATGCCATGTGATCTGCTTGCCAAAAACGAAAGATCATTTTTTGATAAAGAGGAATATTCCAATGATATTTCATATCACGAAAATCACTCAAACATGTTTCATCATCAAGCCTCCAAATATCTCGAATAGTAAACTCATCGAGTTCACTAATCTGTAGAAGTTTTTGCTTATAGTCTTGTAGTTTGTCAAGACGAATAGGAGTCAAAGGTTCCATAAAAAGCACACTTCAAAGGTACTATGATAAATAAATATTAAAATAGTTATGTTTACTGATTATATTTCAAACTTTTTTTAACATGCTAAGAGAATACCGGCCAATCCATTTTCGATATTAACAAGCCTTTGCCCATCATCTCCTTTAATTTTGATTTCTCCACCCATCAAAATCATTTGTATATAACTTCCTCTCAATTGCCTTTCACAAAATTTTTTTATTTTAACTAAATTCATTTTTCCTATAATTTTTTCTTTTGATTCATTAATAGTATCAGAAACATAAAGATATTTTAAATTCTTTAGGATTAATAGTGTTTCATCTATCTTTTCAGTCTGATTTAGATCTAGTAATAAATCCTGTTGAAGATAAATATTTGATATTGATCCATTTAACTTTAATTTTTCTTTTAGAAGATTTAGAGAAAAACACAATTGATATGTCTTTAAACTATCACCAATATAAATTTTTTGGTAACAGTCTCCATAATCCCTTTTTCCAAACTTTTTCCATATTTCTTTATCGAGAACAATTCTATAAAATTTATTATTTATCAGACAACATCTAATCAGACTATCTAAATTTAAAAAAGAAAATATATGTATTAATAATTCTTCAGATAATGAGTCGATTGGTTCCATATATAAGAGAGATATGTATCATCCACATAATTATAATTATTACCCATTATTGCAACAAATAAAAAAATCAATTTTTACTTTTATATCAATGGAAACAATCTAGAAATTATTGTCAAACCCAGTAAAATTAATACAAGATAGGTATTAATTAAAAATAAATCATAATAGAAATCACATTTACGAATTAATTCAATAGAGTCAATTTCTAAATATGAGTCATACATATTTCCATAAATTCCAGTTGTAAAATCAACTCTTTTTTTATAATAAACAGTAACTTCCTTATTTACAGGATATCTTTTAATAAATTCATTCATTTCATCTCGATTATATTCATAATTTATTCTGGGGAAAATGTATTTATGTCCAATGAATGCCCTTCCATTAACATAAAAGATATAATCAATGGACGGATAATTAATTTCATTATTTTCAAGATGATCACTTTTTAAAATAAATCCCTTAGTTGTTTCATAATTTCCATGCTTTCCACTTCTAAAATATACTAATCGATCGTAAATTATTTTTGTTGTAATCACATAATATAATAATATTAGAATAGCATAGACCATAGAGTATATTTCTATCCTAGATCTATTTTATTATTAAAATCATTAATCAATTTTTATAAAGATATAATATAAGATGAATTCATTTATAGGATTAATATTGATTATTTCTCTTTGGATTTTGTTTATAAAAAAAGATTATGAAAACTTTTGTCCGAGTCCTGTTGAACCAAAAATATTTGCATTAAAAATAAAACCTTATCATGTTGTTAAAACTAGGCCTAGATATGAAAGAGATATGTATTGTTATTCAACATCTTGTCCAAATTTTACAAAAAAGAAAGATCAATATTCTTGTTGGAAATGCCATATCAAATGGTAAACTCATTAATAATTTTCTGGTTTACAACAACATTTTTTAATGAAATAAATCATAAGGAAAATTAAAACGCCAATGGGAGGCCATAAAAAGAGAATAATGTAAAGTGGTATATATTTCCAAAATCCAAATCCCACGGTTGGAATGATTATAGGAATGTATTGTGGTAATTTACTTTTTTGCATAAAATACAAAACTACACGGGATGTAATAATATCTGTGACCGCATAATGACAAATTGATGAAACTACAATCCAATTATTCTGATATTGTTGTTGAACACCAAAGAATGTCATATTCAAAAGTAACATTGGATCTGTACTCAAAATGTATAATATAATTCCAGTGTATATTAAGCAGCATGGAATAATGAATATTAATAAAAACCTGTTTAACCAACCTTTATTTTTTAACATCCACACACTTAAACATCCTAAGAATAAACAATTTGCAGCAATATAGAATAATACTGTTTGGAAAGTGGATGCATCACCCATCAAAAGATGTATCAGATGCTTCTTTTTAAAAAAGTTTTCAATGGCTAAAAGTGTATTGACGCTCATTTATTTTTTTTTGAATAGATAACAATAAGTATATAATTTTTAATTATCAATTTTTTATTTATGGTAAGAAATAAACAAAAATTTTATCATCTCAAAGACATTTAAATAGTAAATCAAATTTTTTATGAATCAACTTCTTCTACTTGAGTGCCATTGTAATATACTCGACGTTTCGGGTATCCCTTTGGAATGTAGTCCTTCCAGTTAAAATCTGGCAAGAAATTATAATTACCATAGCGATTTAATCCCCAACCTTCATCCTTTCGATGAACAAGAGAACGATAAGTTGGAGGACTGATAGAAATCTTGACCATACCAGATGCAATATCATATTGTTCATCAATTGTGACTTCAACAATTCTTAACACATATACATAAGAATGGTCTCCATAATTTTTCACCCAATCACTAAATGCGTTGGGATCAATGTCATCTCTTTTGACAAGGGTTCGTTCAGTGATAGTTTCACTGGTGACTGCATCACGCGCAGTTGCGCCGAGCTTCCTCCGTTCCCAGACGGTTCCAAACTTCTTTTCAATGGGACGATACTTCTTAGGCATGGCCTTTAGTTAATATTTTATAATAGTAACGACTGGCCAATGAATATTAAATTCAATTTTTAATAAATTAAAGTTTGTAACTAATAAATAATTTTTTATATAATATATAGGTATTATGGGACACGCTTGTTGTCATCCCCCTCATTGCCATTATGATGATTATCATTGTGATTCAGAGCCGGTGTATTGTAATTCAACAGTACCACCGAATTATCAAACCATGTATCCACAACCAACACCAGTACATCCATTACAATTCCCTCCTCCTGGACCTCCAATGCCTCCAGGTCCACCACCGCCCCCACTTATGTTTCCTTCTCCGGGTTTATTTGGTACACCACCACCTCCACCAAGATATTAAAAATTGATTATTAATCAAATTGAGAAGTCCTTTATAAGAAACTCTTAATTAGTTCTTTTCTCGTTTTCCCATGGTTTTCTGATGGAATCATCATCCCGATCAGAAGATCTGTTATCACCAATGGAAACATCAAACCAGTATTCCCATCCAAAAGAGTCTGACCAATGTCAGCTTGGGGTGGAATTGGGATCTGGAACATATGGCACGGTCTTTCTTTCGAACTATGAAGGAAAACAAGTTGCTGTCAAAAAGCTTCAAACTGTGATTCGTGATAAGAATAATAAATTAATTCCTAAAGAAGATACCATTGGAAAATATGGGACAGAAGTTAAATTGATGAATTCCCTCAAACATCCGAACATTTTGAATCTCTACCATAGTTATGAATCTGGAGACGATTTTTTCATGGTATTGGAACTAGTACACAACGGGGTTACATTATTGGATCTTATTGTTGGAAATGAAAAGTCATCTGAATTTATAAAAGAAAAAATCATTGAAGAAAAAATCGTTGCAGAAAAATGCCGACATATGGTTTTTTCAGACACAATGCTTTTATCCATTATAAATCAGATTGTTTCTGCTGTCCGCTACTGTCATTCATGCGGCATTTGTCATCGCGACATTAAACCAGAAAATATTTTGACAACAATGGATAAAGATGGAAAAATCATGATCAAATTGGCAGATTTTGGTTTTGCAACCAATTTTACTCCTGAAAAACTTCTTACTTCTTCCCCTGGAACATTTTCCTACGCATGTCCACAACTTCTACTAGGCCAGCCAGTAGATGGACCAAAAGCAGACCTTTGGGCAGTGGGTGTCATCATTTATGTGATGATCACAGGCTATTTTCCCTTTGGTCGTCTTGATAATCTGAAAAATCGATCTAAAGTTTTACAGGGTCAACCAAGATATGATTATTCGGATGCACCTATGACCATCGGTCAGATTGATCTACTTCAATGGATTTTTCAAACAGATCAAAAAGCAAGGATTGGATTTAATGAGATGAGTCAACACCCATGGTTATTAGATCAATCAAATGATTTAACTAAATTGACTTATTTCGGAAACCAAATGACATTTTCTGGTTTTAGGCAAAATGTACCTAACCAACAACCATCTCTTCCACCACCCCCAATTCTAACAGGGATGCGACCAACTGGTCTTTTGGCTCCGGTACCAATGATTTTACCATCATACATACCCTTTTTTGGATCACCAACACAAACAACAGAACATGTCCTACCGTCTAACCGGTCGGCATTTCATCCTGGTGTTTACAGACCAAAATCTTCGAGTCCTAAGAAAAATGGATAAATTTCTTTTTTTCTGAAAATAATTATATAAACAATATGATTATTTCCATTATTCTAGTTGTAATAATAATTATTATCATTTGCAATTTGACTTTTAGACAAAGTAATTCTAATGATAAAAATAAAATTATAAAAATACTTATTCGTCAAGCTGCTCGCTGGGCTTTAGCCGCCAGACAAGATAAAAATGTTATGATTGCAGTTCTTCATGCCAATTACGGTGCAGGTTATTTATGGGCAGTTAAAGATATTGCCACTGATCAAGAAATTGTCTCTGCAACAGGAATTGATGTTATTAAATTCAGAGATCATATCACTGCAACTCAAGATTTTGCAACTAAACGAATGGCCAAACTTTGTCCAAAATATGCTCCATCTGAACCCGATCAACTTTATTTAGCTCAAGTTGGTGGGGATGTTTAAAATGATTTTTATTATTATTTATAATTATAAATGCAATCATTAACTTATTTTATTTCAGGCCATATAGATTTAGAAGAGGATGAATTTAATCAATTTTATAAACCATTACTTGATGTAGCATTAGAAGATCCTAATTCTAAGTTTGTCATGGGTGATGCACAAGGAGCCGATACTTTATCACGAGAATATTTAGCATCTAAGATTGATAAAAAAAGAATTACCATTTACACAGTTAAGAATCCAAAAAAAGTTAAAGACCCTTTAAATCAATTTCCTATTCAAGGATCTTTTAATAACCATGAAGAAAAAGATAAGGCTATGACCTTAGCATCCGATTTAGATATTGCCTATGTTCGTTCATCAGAAGAACAAAAAAAGAGGCTAGAAGCTAGAGGAATTCAATATGATCCAAATAGAAAGAGTGGAACAGAAAAAAATCTTTTAAGGCGACTTGAGATAAATAAAAATTAAAGTTCGTCATGCATTTCATTATAATGTATATTTTTTTTCATATCTATAATTTTACTATAGCATGTTTTGAAAGTTCCACTATAACAAAGCCATATCAAAATAGCACTACAAAATGATATTATAATGCAAGCCAGAGAAATGCTGATAACTGATGTGATTAAAGGATTAGGTTTAAACTGATGCCATGTCATTTTCTCAGAATCACCAACATCATCCCAATAACAAGGATATGTACTGTTAATTAAATACATGTCAATATATTTTTCGGTTGATTTTGTGTTTTTGTCAATATAAGTCAACCATCCTTCATTTGTGGATACGCTCCAAATGATTCTATTATCACCTGTTTCAATCGAGACCACAGTACAATTATATTTATCAAAACTATAATTCACATAATTACTCAGTATTAATGAAAAAAACCAAATCGCAAAAGACCCAACAATAAATATTAATGAAAAAAATATAATAATACAAATCATTTTACTAATTTTTTGTGTTGATTGATCACCCTCTTCTATTTTTTTAGGGCTATTATCCAAGTTGATTTCTTCCATAATTATAAAATAATAATAAGAGTGTAAATAAATAAACCATATTATAAAAATTTTTCAACTTTTACACATTATCTACAAATCCTTCATACTTCTCACCATCGTTTTTTTTAATTTCATCTAAATTATTTTCAGGTATATCTTCGAGATTATTTGAGTTTATATAATCACGAATCAAAAAAAACAATAAAATAGCGCAAGAAAATAAACACAATGGCGCTAAAATTACAATTATTAAAATTGATATTACATTTCTAATATTATTAGTATTGTAATCATTCCAATAAATTTTATTATGATGATAGTAACAACTATAAGTTTGATTTACTAAATACTTTTCATCTAACTTTCTTAATTTAGAAATAGAAAGATCATTCTTTTTGATTTGAAACAGTTCTATGTTATCATTTGAAAAAATAACATTAACATTCCAAACAATAAAATCATTACCAATATCTTTACTAACCAAAAAACAGTTTTCTTTATCATAACTTTTTGTTTTGTCTATACCCAAATCTATTGAAGCAAACAGCAAAATTGCAAAAATAAATATGACCCAAACACTACAAAGACATATGCCTTTAATAGCTGAATTCGAGAAGTGGTTTTGAGGATAAATGACTAGATGATTTGAATTCATCGTTGATGCTATTTATTAAAGATTATTTAATAGACAGCAATTTTTTTAATTATCAATTTTTTATTTTTAACATTTCTCTAACCTCATCCACACTTGCAATTTCTCTTCCATAAACTTTACACAAGTCGACAATTCTCTTCACCAACATTTCATTAGTTGCTAATATTTTTCTTTCATCATCATAATAAATATTGTCTTCTAATCCAACTCTTACACCACTAGCCATGACTATTCCTAAAGCATTGGCTTTTTTTTGATATTGTCCTAAACCTGCAAAACAATAATAAGCATCTTCGGGTAAAGCATTAACAATTGCTGCAATATCACTCCATTCCACTTGAGCAGAATATAAATTTCCCAATAAAATATTATAATAATAAGGGGGATTTAATAGTCCTTTTTTAATGAGATATTTAGAGTAGTTAACCATACCTACATCAAAAACTTCTAATTCTGGTTTAATTCCTCTTTGATTCATTTTATTTAACAATCCTAAAATCATTTGAGGAGTATTAACACTTTCATTTTGTAAAAAATTCATAGAAGATAGTGTCAAACTACCCATATCAGGTTTCTCATCACCTTCTAAATCTAAGACGGCTGATCGTGCTTCAATTGTATTCATTACTCTTCCACTTAAAGATGCACAAATAATCATTCCAGGACACTGATCCCTAATTCCTTTGATGACTCTAGCATAAACTTTTGGGTTTAAAGTATTTTTACCATTTTCATCCCTAACATGTACATGAACCATTTGTGCTCCTAATTGATAACATTTACTAACATCATTAATTATTTCATCTGGTGTTATCGGAACATGTTCCGTCATCTCTTTTGTTGGAATAACTCCAGTTGTAGTTAAATTTATGATTAGTTTATTCATTTTTTATATATATATAACAGAAAAATAAACCAATCATTGTTTAATGATCAGGTTTTCTTTATTACTCATTGTTTATTTCACGAATAATTTTAGCAGGAACTCCGTAAACAACAACATTAGCTGGAACATCTTGAGTAACTAATGCCCCAGCTCCAATAATACTATTATTTCCAATTGTAATTCCATCAATTATATTTGCTCCAATCCCAATTGTCACATTTTCTCCAATTTGACAACAACCGGCAATGTTAACTCCTGGATTAACAGTTGTAAAATCTCCAATTTTTGTATGATGTCCTATACTAACTTGTCTGTTAATATATACCATATTCCCTAATTCAACAAAAGGTGCAAAAACACAACCATAATTTAATATACAACCATGACCCATTTTATAATTGGCTGGAATTAAAACCCCATCAGCATAAACAGATCTATAATTTTCTATCTCTATTCCATAATGATCCCTAAAATAATTATAAATAGCTCTTTTTGAAGGTACTTTAATGGCACCTATAATATAATTATTATCACTTGGATTTAATTTAATATTATCTTTTCTACAATCATATTCGACCACATGAAGACCATTAATTTGATAAGGTAAATCATTTGTATCATCCATATTTTTAATAATATTAACTTTTAAATCGCCCATGATATCCTGAGAATGATAAAGATTCTCTAAGATAATTGATACTGCACAATTACTTTTTCCTAAAATATTGTAAGTCATAATTAATCATTAATTAGTGTTTATTCTTTATATAAAAAAATTATGCCATTTGAGTGGTTTCATCTTTAAATTCTTCATACAACACTTTATTTAATTGTATTCCCAACCAGCTCCGGTATTTAATACTAAAAAATAACCAAAAAACTGGAATACATATACATAATAGTGCAAAAAATCCGACTGATAAACTTAATAAACCTGTGCCAACTGGATCTGGATTATAATTTTCCCAAGTAGTTCTTCTCTCATTCCAATTCCAATAACAAGTGTAGGTTTGATTTATGAGATACTTTTGATCTAATTTTTCTAATTTATTATCATTCAAGTTATTTTTTATGATCCAGTTATTATATTTTCCATATTCTACATACCAAGAAATTCGTCCAATGTCTGTATTTATAATTTTATTTATAACAAAGCAATCATATTTGCTATAATAGGAATTTTCATATACTCCTAATGCAAGAGTAAATAAGGGTAAAATACAACAACAAATAGAAATAAAACTTATAACAGAAATGATAAAAACTGCAATATAAAGGATGCGTCTGATTTGTAACTTTGGAGAGTCCATAAAGAGTTTTTATTAGTATTCCAATCATTAACCCTTTTAATTATAAAAAAATCAATTTTTTATATTACAAAGATGTTATGTCAATCATCTCGTCGCCTTCAAACTCTTCATATTTTTTATAGTCATACTTTAATTTATAATAATAAAGTGTAACAATAAAAATGTAAATAATTGGAAGTAGAACTAAAACAACAAACATGAATATTATGATACAAGTAATTACGATATAAATGGTATAATCAACATCTAAATCTTGGAGATTAAATTTAACACGATCATATTTTGCATGCCAATCAGCCCAACAATTATAAGTATTATTTATCAAATATTTTTGATCAAGTTTATTTATTTTATGTTGAGATCCTTTTATAGTAATAATACCATAATAGCACCATTTATCGCTACATCCGTACTTAACATCAAAAGAAATGGTATTATTTTGAATATTTTTATTTTCAATACGACATTTTTCTTTTATATAATTATCATCAAAATCTTTTTTCAAACCAATAGATAAATTTATAATGAATATAATTCCTAAAATAATTGATAACATACATATTAAATACATTCCGATGGTTGGGTTCCACCGGTTTACTTTCTTTTCTAACTCACGTTTTTCTTCTAACTCCATTTGAGATTACTATTTATCAATATATATGTATGATGTTTTCATTTATAATATCAATTTTTATCAAATATAAAATAAAAAAAATTAAATTTCATACATTTCACGTGGAATTCCATAATCCCTGTAAACCCCATCTGGTACACCATCTACAATACCATCGGGTAAACAATTATGTAAATAAGGATCATCTTTATCTAACTTTTGAAGACACCTCCAACACCAGTTTGATTGACAGTTTCCACATTTCATCCGATCACAACCATCAGATTTTTCTGACCGAATTCCACATTCAGGACAAGGTCTGGTTGTTTTCAAAATGAGAGGATCAAGATCATCAATTGGTCCTTGGCAAACTTCTTTATCATGATAAGGTGATGTTTTACAAACATTACAAAATGTTGTTTGGCACCCTTTAGCAGGACATTTAACTTTATGAGCATGGACACCATGATTTATTCCACATTCTTTACAGAAAATAGAAGTTTCTGATTTCATTTCATATATTTTTGGAATCATAATTCCATGATGGGCATACCTACATTTTTGATTGAGACAATAGCCTAATTTACTTTCATGTTTTTGAATCATAATCAACCCAAATGCTGCCCATATTTTTTGATTAATAATATTTCTATTATCTCTTGAAATATGTGGCCAGAATTTGGAGATTTTGATATTTTTATCTTTGCAATTGGGACATTTAATTGCAAGTAATTTGATTATATGATTGATATTCTTTTCATTATAAATGTTAACTAATTGTCTATCATTTTCATTCATATGTGTAATTAATTGGAATTTATCATGTTTTTCTAATTCAGTTGATAGCCAATTATAAAGATCAGGTTTGTCCATCACCAAACACATTTTGTTTCTGGTTTTACATAAGACAATAGAATGGTGATCTTTATCCGTTATCTTTTCTGGAAATGTAATTAATCCTTCTGCGAGTAATTGGTTCTTTTTCCCTTTAGAATTTCTTTTCTTTGTATTAATAAATGGAAAGATATCAAATCTAGCCACATCTGTGTTTTTTTTTAAATGATAATGTCCTTGAAGATAAGTTAATTTTTTATTATATTTAGCAATCAAAGTCTCTAAATCAGTAAAGTATTTAGATTTATCTACTTTTTTTATTGATTGTATTTTTTGAACGGTATAATATAATCTGTCAATTAATCTGAGAAAACTGTCAATTTCCCAAACTTTTGTTTGACCAAGAGTAACATTAATATTTAATTCATTCTTTTGATCAACAATTTTCTTAATAATTTCATGAGCATCATTATGGTTAATACCTGTAGAAACTCTCAAAACTGTTAAGCTTTCCTCATCCTCTTTATTTGGTTGAATTGAAGATTGTTCCAAGACTTTTTCCATTTTTATAAAACAGATGCTTATTAATCAATTAATTAATAATTAAATAATAATAAAATCAATTTTTTTTTATTATAAATAAAATGATCATAGTCTTCTGATAAAAAAACTTTTCAAAAGATATAAATCAATTATCTCTCTAAATCCAACTACCATATTGTCAATATTAAAAATTTATCTTTGGATTAAGACAATCATAATTTATTCTTTTTGAAAGGTTTCTTTCTTTTTTCCCTTTTAATACCAACCGCTAATTTACCTTTATTAAAAAGATAAAAAGAAGAAAACTATACCTTAAAAATGACTGTTAATGGCTACTTAACAGGATAAATTGTAAGGCCCAATTTACCAAAATTTAAATACTATAAAACTAAATTACAAGGCCAATTGTAATTCAGGAGTGTATGAACTAATTGAATAGTTTCTTTACCCATGAAACACTCATTCATCTGGTCTACCAAATACTGTTATGGGCAAATATAACAGAACAAATTGTGGTAGTCAAATTGTTAATTAATTTAACTAAACCGAACTATTTTGCCAAAGATAGTTCAGAGGTGTTGAGGAATAAACCTCTGTGTTACCTGAGAAACACCCAATCCCAGTTCCCCTAAAAACTATACCGGTTGATCAGGCCGGATAGGGTTATAATAGGAGAAATTATAACCAATCTGCCCTATCTACTAGTCAAGATCCCATACCCACATTAACCGATGAACTTAATGTATCAGTTATCGTTTAATCCAAATATGATCATCTATTTCATAGAATTAGGCATACATAGTTTAATTATATAGTCTTAATCCCATTATATTATTAAATCAATTTTTTCGAACAAGAACTTCGAATGACGAAGTCATCTCGCTTCGCTCAGCAAGCTTTGCTTGCATAAAAGGATTGTACTTTTTTTGCGAATGCAATGAGCCGAACGTAGTGAGATAACTTGTAAAGTTATTCGGTGAGACGAAATGAGCGAAGCGAATGTAGTTCTATTTTTTTTATACTTAATTTCGGGCAGCTCTAAAATATTAAAACATCTTTTGCGAATGCAATGATCTGAGCGAAGCGAACGTGAGCTTGCTCACCGAATGAAGTGAGACGAAATGAGCGAAGCGAATGTAGTTCTATTTCATGAGATATTTGGAATATTTTTCATACATAATAAGGATTAACTTTTCATCAAATTCCCTTAATCCATCCACCTTATTCATTAGGTCAGTTGCAATTTGATTAAGCATTGTATATTGATCAACCCCAATAGTTTTAAATAAAAATAAAGTGAATAAGAGTGGCTCAGAAATATATTTTATATGATCAAAATATTTTTTATGATACTCAGTTGTTCTAAATTCTTGTACTTGAGAACTTCTTCCAAAATCAATAATCTTGACACAGAATTGTTTAGAGAGTACTAAAATATCACTATTGCCTAATTTAACGCTTAATGACTTGACTGCATCATCCTTTTTACTTTTATGACTCATGACATTCCTAATTTTATCAATATAATAAAGATCATTATGAAAAAGTTTTATTTTATGATTTAAGATATAAATACCAATTAAACTTTGTAAGAGAAATGTACAAACCCATCTTTTATTTAGTAATGGTAATAAGTCAGCTAAATCACCATTTCTTATATCATCCATAATATAAAATGAAAAAGGGTTTGATTGTGAGATAATATGAATTTTAGGGAAAAGGCATTGATAATGAGGATATCGTTCGATGTTATTTATAAATTGGATAGTTGGTTTGACTTCATTATCTTTAGTTGTATCATTTTGATATCTTATAATACTTGTATTAACTGTTTTCACAAAATATATTTTATCATTATCAACTAATATTCTGGTAAAATTTTTTCTGACATCCCTTATACATAAATTATTTTTTTTTATAATGGTGTTATAGAGTTCATTTGATATAGTTTTGTCATTATAGTGAAATTTCATTTATATATTAATGTGATAAAAATGTTTTAGTGGAGTAAATTCATTTGATTGATAAAGAAAGATGATTAATAGTTAAATGGTAATTTCTATTAGGGATTTCAGTTTAATTTTTTCTTAATACGGACTTTGTTTGAACTAAATTCAAATAAAGTTTCACACAAACTTTGTTCAAACTAAATTCGAATAAAGTTTCTGTTGAGACGAAAAAATTTTTCGTCTCAACACAAACTTTGTGTAGAGCAATTTCAAATCCTATCAAAATTCCCAGAAATCCCATTTACTGTTAAAATCAAACCATACCAAAAGTCATGAGTTAACTAATTTTAATACAAATTAATTCAGACAATTTTTTGAAAATGAATAAATTTTATACACGTTCTGAATAAAAAGTCACAACCTGGTCAATTAAGGAAAAGTGACGTAGACGGACTATAATTTTCGGCTACAATTATATTTACCC
>OBIC01000194.1_pt1 | contig 23459 bp, 23 predicted proteins | sample 1519831 | NCBI WGS metagenome assembly OBIC01 (sample SAMN03019805, study PRJEB22545) | beach sand metagenome | biome: beach; feature: sea beach; material: beach sand | place: USA: Municipal Pensacola Beach, FL | collected 2010-10-20 | depth 40-45 cm m
AGTAATGTTGTGTAACTGCTGTCATCGCCTGTCGTAACATGTGGTTGATGGCTCAAGAGCGCGTAAAAGAAATGCTCGCCAATGCCCAAGCTAAACTGATTGATAACGTTGTTTTTACTGACAAGGGAAGTGCTTTGGCGACTTTTATCACAACACCTCGCTGGATGCTAACAGGCAAAAGAGATGCTTTTTTAGGCTTTCCGCGAGCGGGAATTGATGACGAAACCATCGCACACGCCTCACGGTTTGGACGTGCTATCAGCCAGGGTTTCAAGTTCCACGCCAACGAGATAGATCAGCCTCTGCTTTCAGGCTTACAGGCGGTAGAAGTGGATACACGGTTGATTGCAAGTGAAAAAGTTGGGCTTCGCAGCTTCCGGGTTTGGAGCAAATTATTACGACTGGCAGGAAGGCCCGGTGATTTCCCACGGCGCTGCCTGTTGTTCATTTACATTCTGTTCCTGGTCGCACTTATCCTGACCGTTGTCCCCTTGAGCATGCTGCTACGCAAATTGCTTCATCCCCTGCAAAAAAACTCGCTGCTACGGCAAAAGTCGTATTATGAAGCTCCGTCCGGTAGTGGGAAAGAACGTATGAAGGATTTCATGGATGCCTGATGTTTATATCAACGACATATCTGTCAGTTTACCTGGCCCCCCCATCCATAATGACGAAATGGAAGCCGTGCTTGGGCAAATTGGTAACGCCCCATCACGCTCTCGGCGTATTGTGCTTCGCAGCAATGGCATCAAAAGCCGTCATTACGTCATCGACAAGACAACACGAACAATTACCGCCAACAACGCTCAATTAACAGCACAGGCTATTCGCGGACTCGCACAAGGAGATATTAATCTCGATACCATCGGAATATTGGCGTGCGGCACCAGCTCCCCCGACCTGCTTAATCCTAATCACGCCTTGATGACCCAAGGTGAACTGGGCATGCATCCGTGCGAGGCCATTGCCACGTCTGGTATTTGCCTGAGTGGTGTTACCGCACTTAAAACGGCCTTTTTATCCATTAAAAGTGGCGAACATACTCAAGGTATCGCCACCGGATCTGAAGTCGCTTCATTGGCCCTCAAGGCCGAAAACTATACACAGGAGTCCCCATCAGAAGACCTGATGAAAAGGCCTGAATTGGCTTTTGGTAAAGACTTTATTCGCTGGATGCTGTCTGATGGCGCAGGCGCCATGCTGCTGAGTGACCAGCCTAATCCAGAAAAACCCTCACTGCGCATCGCCTGGATTGATATTTTGTCATACGCAGGAGAAATGGAAGGCTGCATGTACTGGGGAGGCATCAAACAAACGGATGGTTCTCTCAAAGGCTGGCGTGAATTTCCACTCAAGCACGCCTGCTCGAGCCAAAACATGTTTGCTGTCGAACAGGATGTTAAGTTGCTCAACGAACACATTGTAGAATACACCGTTACCAAACCACTTAAGACATTAATTTCCAAAAGAAAGATCGAGGTTGATGATATCGACTTCTTCCTGCCGCATTATTCGTCCATGTTTTTCCGCGATAAAATGGCCGAGGGGCTTGTACGCGCCGGGCTTCCCATACCCATGGAAAAGTCTTTCACAAATCTCACTACCAAAGGGAACACCGGAGCCGCTTCTATTTACATTATTCTAGAAGAGCTCTTTAACACACAACCGCTTCACCGCGACCAAAAAATATTATGTTTCATCCCGGAAAGCGGCCGTTTCTCGACAGCATTCATGATGTTAGAGGTGGTATGATGAAAGACTATGAGGTTCCACAAGAAGACAGTGTGATCTTCAAGGGCCAAAAAAAAGCACTCTACGCAACCGATGCTGAGGGCAATTATAAAATTGTGCCATCTACAGGCTGGAAAGTTGAAGAGACCGCAACGCTGCAAGCAGTCAATGCCATCGAAAAACAAGCGTTTCAGTCTTTAGAACGTTACAAAGCCGGCCTGACCTCCCCTTTAGAGTTTTATATGCATAAAGCACGAATGGACCTGCCCACGCTGGCTCAGTGCACAGGTATCTTCCAATGGCGTATCCGACGTCACTTCCAACCCCGTATTTTTAAAAAGCTCCCTCCCAAGCTGTTAAAAAAATACGCCGATGCTTTAAACACCACATCTGAACAACTTCTCTCCCTACCGACCGATGACTGAGCCAAAAACCTTTACTCACTACTACTCTGCTCACTGTGAAAGTGGGGTCATTTCGTCACTACTGCGCAACCAGGGCTGTGACCTCTCCGAACCTATGGTATTTGGCCTGTCCGGAGCGCTTAGTTTTGCTTACCTGCCTTGTATCAAAGTGGCCGGTATGCCCCTAATCGCTTACCGGTCACTTCCCAAAAGCATCATTAAAAATATCGAAAAGCGCCTTCATATCCCAATAAAAAAGGAACAGTTCAAGTCTCCACTCGAAGCACAGCAAAAACTGGATGAGCTTTTGCAGCAGGGCAAAACAGTTGGATTACAAACATCTGTTTTCTATTTGCCTTATTTTCCTGACGAAATGCGCTTTCACTTCAACGCGCATAACCTGATTGCTTATGGAAAAAAAGCTGAGGATTACCTAATCAGTGATCCTGTCTTTGAAAATCCGGTCGCAATAACGCCTCATGCATTATTAAAGGCTCGTTTTGCCAAAGGACCTTTCGCACCTAAGGGTTTTTGCTATTACATTGACGCCATACCGAAGAACCTGAATTTGCCCGAAGCCATCCAAAAGTCCATTAAAAAAACCGCTCACATGATGTTAAAAACACCTGTTCCTATTGCCGGGATCAGAAGTATGGGGCTACTCGCAAAGCGCTTGGAAACATTGAGCCGGAATCCGGCACAGCAGGAATACACACGCCTTTTTCTCGGGCATATTATTCGCATGCAAGAAGAAATTGGTACCGGAGGAGGTGGATTCCGATTCATATATGCCGCTTTTTTAAAAGAGTCTTCCACAATCCACCCCGCTAAAGATTTACTGGAGGAGGCGGCTTCCCTCATGACAGATGCCGGCGACGCCTGGCGAGATTTTGCCTTGGCAGCGGCTAAAGCCAGTCAAGCTGAGGCGTTTAATTTATTGACGAAACCACCCATTCAACTCAGAGTGGCCCAAGAAAAAGAAAAAAGGGTTTATACGCTCTTGCAACAGCTCACACTCAAGCCCGACCGCTGAAGTATTTTTTTCTTCACTGGTGCCAGGCTTGCGTATTGCTGTTCTGGAATGGCAAGGTACAGTTACTTAATGGTACCTAAGACTTACCTTGAAGTAATCATTGACATACCTAACACAGCCTACGTAGTATAGCGCTCACCCTGCGCCAACCTAAATAAAAAGAAAAAGCGCAAATCATTGCCTGCTTTCATACAGGCTTAAACATAAAACATTAGCAAGCTAAATACTGTACTTTGGAGGTCATCATGAGAAAGGCGTCCCTTTCGCTCCCGATTTTTGTACTCACTGCCACAATGGCCCTTTCCCCATCTGCCAAAGCCGATGAGGACATCAAACTGCCTCAAACAATCACATGGTCATCTTACACCGTGGGCTCATCCGGCTATAACAACACTGTCTCAATCGGGAAAGTGTTTAAAGATAAGCTTGGTATTAATCTTCGCCCTATTCCCGGTAAAAACGATATTGCCCGCTTAGCACCTATGCGTTCAGGTAAAGTTGACTTTGGCTTAGCCGGGGGCGGAGCCTATTTTGCCTTTGATGGAAAACCTCCTTTTGATCGCGAAGGTTGGGGCCCTCAAGCACTACGAGTACTCGTTTACAACAACCCTGACAGTGGTGTTGTTTTCGCAACCCGTGGTGACTCAGGCATCAACTCATGCGCAGATATGAAAGGGAAAAAGATCGGTACCGTATTAAGCTCAGCAGCCATTGAATCGGCGATTACCGGTGGTATTGCCTTTTGTGGCTATACCTGGAAGGACGTCGAACGGGTTGAGTTCCCAGGCTATATCGCATCGATAAAAGGCATGATGGAAGGACGCGCTGATGTCGTTTTCGCCCTCAGCACAACCTCTCTTCTGTATCAGCAGGAAGCGGCGCCGGGTGGATTAAAATATATCGGCCTGTCTCACGATGACAAAGAAGCTTGGAAACGCTTGCAACAACATGCACCGCACATCGTGCCTCACACAGCGACAAAAGGCGCCTCTTTAAGCCCTGAAAAGCCACTAAAAACGGGCACATACCCCTATCCTATTCTAGCTTCTTACTCGGACAAGCCTAACGACATAGCCTACAATATGACCAAGGCAATGTACGTGTATTTTGACGACTACAAGGACGGGGCACCGGGTAACGAAGGCTTCGCGCTGGACCGCCAACTTTATGATTGGGGCGTTCCTTTTCACCCTGGGACCATCAAGTACCTGAAAGAAGCCGGCGTTTGGAAAACGGAATACGATGCTCATCAAGCCAATCTCTTAAAAAGGGAAAAAGTGCTTCAGGAAACCTGGGCCAACTATCTGAAAAGTGCCCCATCTGATAAAGAAGCCTTTTCAAAAGGCTGGAAAGAAGCACGCGAGGCCGCATTAGCCAAAGCCGGCTTACCCCTGTAAAACAGGTGAGGTAAGATGCAATGGTCACCTCATCCAACTTAAATGAAGAAAAAGCGATGCCTGACGTTGTCAGGCATCGCTTTTTATCTCCCTTCTGGCGTTACCTCTTTATCGCTTTCACACTCATCTCAACGTTCCTGGCAGTTAATCAGATTTTTGGCCTTGAATTGTTTGTTGGCGTCGTCCTGCTTGATTCTCGCTATCACTATCTTCTGCTGGGACTCTTGCTATCACTGGTCTTCATCATTTTCCCAGCCACACCCAGACCGGCCGGCCAGGCGATTCCCTGGTATGACTATGTTCTGTTTGCCCTCACCTTGGGCTTATCGGTCTATTTTGCCTGGAATGCTGTCGATATTGTTGAGATGGCATGGGAGTTTGCAGCACCGAATGAAGCCATCTACATGGCAGTTTTGCTTTGGCTGGTCATGCTTGAAGCCGTTCGGCGAGCGGGGGGGCTTGCCATTTTCTGCATTGTGCTGGTGATTTCTTTTTATCCGCTTGTAGCAGACAAAGTCCCCGCTGTGGTTGCCGGCAGCAGTATGAGTTTTACCGATGCTGCGGCCTACCATATCTTCAGCGCAGAAAGCCTCATGGGAATTCCCATGCGCGCTTTTGCCTCGTTGGTTTTTGGATTCCTCATTTTTGGTGTCGCACTTCAAAAAACAGGCGCCGGGAAGTTTTTCCTCGACTTTGCCTTTTCCCTGCTCGGACATGTCAGAGGCGGCCCTGCCAAAGTGGCTATCTTTTCGAGTGGACTCATGGGCTCCGTTAGCGGAAGTGTTATCACAAACGTGCTGACGACCGGGGTCATGTCTATCCCCGCCATGAAACGAACCGGCCTTCCCAGCCAATATGCGGGTGGTGTAGAAGCCTGCGCATCTACCGGTGGGGTGCTCATGCCTCCGGTGATGGGGGCCACTGCGTTTGTTATGGCCTCATTCCTTGGCATACCGTACATTGATATCGCCATCGCGGCCGCGATCCCATCATTTTTGTACTTTTTTGGTTTATTTATTCAAATTGACGCCTATGCCGCTCGCCACAAGATTGTAGGCATGCCTCGCGAGGAGCTGCCCAAGGTCCGGCAGGTATTGAAAGAAGGCTGGTACTACATTGCCGTTTTTGCGCTTTTGATCTTCATGCTGGCTTACTTGCGCCAAGAAGCTTTTGCACCTTTTTATGCCACTGTATTGTTGCTGGCCATCAACCAAATTTCGCCCAAGCACCGTATGAATTGGGCAGATTTTGTCGAATTCATTATGGCCTCAGGGCGGCTGCTCGTTGAGTTGATGGGTATTCTGGGCCCTATTGGACTCATCGTAGGAGCACTGGTTGCAACCGGCATGGCCGGCACATTTGCCAATGACCTCGTCTTTATCGCCGGGGGCGCACCCTTGATTCTGTTACTGATGGGTGCTCTCACCAGCTTTATTCTTGGCATTGGTATGACCGTGACTGCCGCCTATATCTTTCTGGCAGTTATTATGGCTCCCGCGCTTGTCAAAGTGGGTATGGATCCCTTAGCCGTGCACCTGTTCATTCTTTATTGGGGCATGCTCTCATTCATCACGCCACCTGTTGCAATTGGCGCCTTCGCAGCGGCCAGTATTGCCGGCGCCAATGCAATGCGAACAGGCTTGGAAGCCATGCGACTGGGGACCATTATTTATTTCATCCCCTTCTTTTTTGTCTTCAATCCAGCGCTTATTATGAGTGGCCCCTGGTTTGATGTGATCACCCTGACAGGGGCGGCAATACTCGGTGTTGTTCTGCTGTCTGCCGGGCTACAAGGACATTTGCTGTTTGTTGGCACAGTAACCTCTGATGCCCTCGAATGGCCTACTCGGGTATTACTTATCATCAGTGGTTTACTGTTCGCAATGCCCGGTGGTGAGCTGATCGGTGTGGATAATATGACCTTGAACCTTGCAGGCCTGATTTTTGGGCTCCCTGCTGCATTACTGATCTTCAGTAAAAAGCGCACAAGTCCTGCACAAGCCTAAGTATCTCGAGGAACCCCATTCTGTTTGAATGGGGTGATACTCTTTTCACTTCGCTTGACTTCGTCTACGGAATTCATACTCATGCAACTCCTCCATACCCGAAAAACACAGATTGATTGCTGGCTTACTGACGATGGCCGCTATCGAGCCGAAGGCATCATTGATGATGACAAAGGTGTTCGTATGCTGACGTACAGTGGCAAAGAAATCCAACCAGGAGGAGACTTGCACACGATGCGCGTCGTTCTCGTGGTCAATCGCTCACTCATCATTGAAAGCGCTGAAATTAAGATGATTGATGTCCCAGGTGATGAATGCATGAGGGCCTGTGCTTCCCCTGAGAGTTTGGTCGGTTTATCAGTGACCCGAGGTTACACGTCCGGCTTAAAAGAACGTATCGGCGGTACAAAAGGCTGTGCACATGTATTTGCCCTGCTGCAGCAAATGGGGGCTGCCATTACTCAAGCCGCCTTCACCGATCCACAAAATCGAGAGCATGACCAATTGCAGAGCTGGCAGCCTTTAATGAACACCTGCTACACCTGGCGTGAAGATGGGCCTATCGTCACAGAGCGCCGCCAACAAGCAAAAACCCTCGAGAATTAATAAGCCTGGCTGTTCAGGCTCCTCCAAACACCCGTTCACCAAGGTGGCGGGGAAGGGAGCTGGGTAAGTTAATCACTCGCAGGTTCAAGGTGCTCGACAATATCGATGTGAAAGCCCGCTGGGTCTTCTAACATAAAATGCACCTGTCCCCAGCTTTCTTTTTTCAATTCAAACACAATATTCAGACCAAGGCTTTGTGCCTCCGCATAGGCTTTCGCAGCATCTTTGACTTCAAAGGAAATCACATAGCCTTCAGGCGACATCAACGCATGCAAAAAGGCCGGCTGTGTACTGTGATTGGACACCAAAAAACCCAGCTGAACATCAGCGGAAGGTAAAACCAGGTGAAGATAAAACTCTGGGTCAAAAAATACAGCAGTAAAACCAAAAGCTGTCTCGTAAAATGCTTTTACACTTGTTAAGTCGGACGTGACCATCACCGGAAACATCGCTTGAATGTCTATCATGCCTCTCTCCTGCACTCATTTTTGTGTAGGAAATATGCTAAGAAACTAAGCCGGCTCTGTATTGTACAAAACGGACGAGTTCATCAAGGTGCTCGGCGTGACGCCTGCCAGTGCTTTAAATTCCCGGCAGAGATGAGGCTGGTCGTAGTAGAAATTTGCCCACTGCGTACGTGTACTTTGCTGATGCATGGCGTGGATCATGTACTGAAAGCGCATCACCCGCACAAATGCGCGCGGTGACACCCCAAGGTGTAATTGCGTTAACCGACGAAGCTGACGGGACGAAAGCCCAAATTCGGCACACTGTCGATCCGAAAGGTCGACATTCGAAGCGCAGGTCTTTTGGCAATAATGGAGATACCGCAACAGCCTGACATCTATGTCAGGTTCACGCACATACCTAGAAAGTGCCGCCTCTAATCGCCTGCAACGCACCTCGAATGATAGTGGCTGGCTACACAGTGTACTTAGATTGTGAAGCACTTCGGCTGGGAGTAAGGCGGCAGCATTGATATCACTATCGGTTGACCACTCACCTACCGGCGCCTTCATCAAGCGTCTGTGCCCCAGTACTCGGAACCGAATACCCCAATAGGATACAGGGCCAGTCAATTCAAAAATATTCGGCGAGACAAAAGGCGCAATGACAAAAGCCTCGGGCGGGTGACTGAGATTAAAAATGCAATCCACGCTGTTATCCGGTATTGAGCGGTAAGAATACAGCCCAGCAGGGACATTCAGTTGCCAAAAACATTGGACCCAGTCCCTCAATGTGGTTCCGGGCACATACGTCATATAAGCACCCTCGTGGTTTACATGCCCTTGATAAGACGGCTCATTGAAGTTCAGCATGATGTATCACTTCTGTCAGAAACTGCGCACTACGCAAAATTCAATTGCAATTTTTAAGGCACCTCTAAAGTTCATTCCGGATAATGTTTATTCTTTAAACAAAACGAGACCATCATGAAATAGCTCAGGTCGCCTAAACGTTTTCGGGTCAAATTGATATTGGCCGGTGTTTAACTGATTTTGATAGTAATGCATCAGCAAAGCAAAAAGACCGGCAACACTATTCAAGGCATTTTTCAGATTTGCCCGTTCAAAGTGTGTATGTCTTTGATGTTTAACTTTGTTGTAAGACTGCCACCAATACGGCGACGGATTGTTTGTTTTCCACTCTCGCCACGGAGTAAACACCAGACCAAATCGCGGCATTTCCACTACCGTATCCGGAAAGTCTGGATTGCCTTTAAGAATCCCTTCTTTATATTTACCAATACTCTGGGCTTTTGATTGCTCGTCCAGGGCTTTGCAATACTGTTTTGCCACCACATCCACTTCTGATGAAGCGGTCAGTAAAATACGAGCAAGCTCCAACGAAAAACACCCAAAATTTGTTTCGGTCAGTTCAATGAACCGGGAGAGGTGGTCAATATCATCTTCCAGACTCAGAAAATAATTCCAATGTGTTGGGGCTATCAACGCCATAATCATAACAACCTGACTAAAACACGGAGGGGGCCGGGAAAGCAATATCTATAGGTTTGTCTTACTCACAACCCGGAATCAAGTCAGTCAATAGTTAAGCCAATACCCCTGGGGCGCTCGCCGCTCTGATCAGAAATAGAAATAACCATATTGTCACTCCGTTAACAACCTCTTTGGGTGCCATATGCGACCAGCAGGTTTCCAAGTAGCAAGACATTTGGTAACACGCATTCGGTGGGATCACAATCACGTAATCGGAATACTAAAATAACTACTGAGTCCTCTTAAAATATGGTTGGTCGCCACAGAAGCCAAAATAATTCCCATCACCCGGCTGATGACACTGGCGCCGGCATTTCCCAAAAACCGGTCAATAAAACTAGCCCCCAACATGAGCACACAAGCGAAGACTAAAACAAGCAACATAATAATCACCGTTTGAATCTGCTCCCACACCCCAAACCGCGTATGATCCGTAAGTAAAACCGAAGCCAGCATCGCCCCTGGGCTCGCCATAGAGGGCACCGCAAGCGGAAAGATGGCCATTTCATTTTGGCCTTGAATCAAACGTTTTTCTTCCTCTGGCTTACTTTCCCCAAACACCATGAACAAGGCAAACACAAAAAGAACAATGCCGCCGGATATCTGAAAAGCCGATAACGGAATACTCATTGCGGTCAGAATGGGGCCGCCCGCCAATACAAAGAAAAGCAAAACGGCCGCGGCAAAAAAGGTACCTTTTAAGGCAATTTTGCGCTTTTCTGTTGCCCCATACCCCCGTGTGATCGCAATGAAGACGGGAACTGTTCCGATCGGGTCGATCACCGCGAAAAAAGAAATGAATACCCCACCATAATCAATCATATCTTTTCATATCCCTTCTCTTTCATCGCAGATACTCAGACGCTTGCGCAAAAACCATCACCGTAGCGGCCAACACAAAAACGCCACCGTATTCACAGCACCGCTTCAAATCTTTTCAGACTCTCTCTAGCCACGAGAGGCAGATGCCATGCTTACTGATTCACCCTCGTCTTTTTATGCTTAAAGTAGCTATGCACAAACCACCCTATGACAAAACCAACCGCAAGAAGAATAAATATCAACAGTGATCTCGACATTTGAACGGACCAGAAAAGAAACTCTATTTCCACCACGGCGACATTTTGGATAATGAATAGGACAACAAGGATCGCTAAAACCAGAACGGTCAACATTTTGTAATTCATTTCGTTTTCCTCAAGGCAGATAAGCCATTTTGGCCCAGCCTCACTGACTTCAAACTCACCGCCAACCGTACCACAGGAAATTCCAACTCAATAGCAGTATTCACTTTCTAAGACATCACCAGACACAGAAGCCGGCTGGGTGCTCTCGGATTGAATTCTGAACAGCATTAAAAGTCGTAGTACCGCCTTGAATACGACAACAAGTAGATGCTATTTTGCCCAAACCAGCCCTTATTTGATCACACGAACCCCTCTCTTTTTAGGACGATCTACCTGTCTTTTAGCGCGTACTCCATGCACCACTCGTGATTACGACTTTTCTCTCGCCAGCAAGTCCAGCACATAGTCACCAATAGCCAGAGAGGCAGTTAAGCCGGGGGACTCGATGCCATAAAGAGTAACCAGGCCCGGCACGCCATGAGCCTGACAACCCTGAATGATAAAGTCCCCAGCAGCATCGCCAGGGCCAACCACTTTAGGTCGTATACCGCTATAGGCCGGTTGTAAGCAGTCCTTCTCCAACGCGGGGTAATACGCTTTGATTGCGGCATAGAATTGTTCGACCCGCTTGGGGTCTACACGGTAATCAAGCTGGTAGATCCATTCCGTGTCTGGCCCGAAGCGCGCCTGCCCAGCCAAATCAAGGGTCAAATGCACACCCAGTCCTTCCTCATTGGGCAGGGGGTAGATCAAGTGGGAGAAAGGGTTTTTACCTCTGAGGGAGAAGTAGCACCCTCGAGAGAGGTATTGCGGCGGTATGGTATGCACAGGCAAGCCTTCGATCCCATGCGCCACGTGCTGAGCAGACAAGCCAGCACAATTAATCAGCTCCGCGCTGCTGACGGTATAGCCGTCTATGGTGACATCAAAACCGCCGCGGATAACCCTGGCTGCCTGGACGCTGGCCGAAAGCACTAAATCGGCGCCCGCAGTTTCGGCCTCACCCAACAGTGCAAGCATCAGTTGCTGGCTGTCGATAATACCTGTGTTGGGCGAATGCAATGCGGCAACCCCCGCAAGCGCAGGTTCCATGGTATGAAGCTCGTCCTGCTCAATCAGGCGCAAGCCCTGTACACCATTGGCCTCCGCTTTGCTTTTGAGTGCCTGTAGCGCTTCGCGTTGGCCGATCTGGCAGGCCACAATAAGTTTGCCAATGCGCTGGTACGGCACTCCGTGGCTTGAGGCGTAGCTGTAAAGCGCAGCGGCTCCGCGCACACAGAGCTGCGCTTTAAGGCTGTTTTTGGGGTAGTAGATGCCAGCATGAATGACCTCGCTATTGCGTGCGCTGGTTTCTTCCCCAATCTGTGCGTGGCGTTCAACGATCAGTACCTGTCGGCCCGAGCGTGCGCAGGCACGGGCAACCGCCAACCCAACCACCCCGGCACCAATGACAATCGTATCGATATCCATGCGTTGTCAGACCCGGCTTTCTAAACCCGAATCATGCAGTTTAGCGGCTGGGCAACTCTGCGACAGCCCGCCCCAGTGACGACAGCGCCCCCTCTTGATTCGTAAGCTTGATGTCGAAAGCAATGTAGTGCTTGCCCTGTTCCTGGTACTTATCTGTGACTTCGCCGTTGATGTAGATGATGTCGCCTTCCGGATTGTGACGGCGGATTTCCGAATAGAGTTTATGCAACATGCCATTATCCCCTATCCAGTTGGTGATGAAGTGCGTCATCCACGAACAACGCTCAGGGCCGTAATCATAAGCGCCGGGTACGCCGACTTTGTGAGCAAATTCGGTTTCCCAGTGGACACGTTCCGGGCAGTCGGGGATACCGTATTTGTTTTTGATCCCAAGCCCACGGTGTTGGCTGATCATTTTATAGGCCAGCTTGTTGGCACGTATATAAAGCCCTCCCCACCCTTGGGCATAACCGATAAAGCCGGTCACGGTCATAGGGCCTTTGACCATTGTAGGAAGTTGAGTGCCAACGGTTACATCGTCCCAGTGCAATGTTTCTGCACCGCGGACTTTTTCCTCAGCATAGAGGTCGTAGACCGCTTCGATTTCTTCCTCGGTATAAACGCGGTGGGGGGCTTGCTTTTCTTCCTGATATTTCGTGCCCTGTTCACGAGCCTGGTCCCGATCCGTGCGAAAGCACCAGGTATCGGCCGAGGCAAGGCAGTCACCTTCTGGGGTGTAATAGTCAACATGATAGATTTGCTGAATCGAGCGCCCGGCAAAGCGGGTCTCGTGTTCGATCAGATCTTTTAAATAAACTTCGCTGGTGATTTCCATATTGCGCCGAATCGGCATATGCCAAGTAAAGTCGACCCCGGCAAACATGGCGTGCACACCGGGTAAGCCCCCCACATACCCACTGGCGACGCGATTGCACGCAAACAGGAAGGAAGGCAAACCGATGATATCGCCATACTGTGTGGTTTTGCCGTAGTCGGGATCACACCAAAGCGGGTTATCGTCACCAATGCCGTGCGCGTAGTGGCGAATATTATCCCGAGTGGACTCATAGCACCAAGGCTCCAAGGTATTTTCAATTTTAACGCCTATGCGTGCTTGCAGACTGGCCAGCGCTTCATCGGTAATACCGACAAACTCGCGTTGTAATGGGTTAGACATTTAAGAAGATTCCTCCGTTTTTGGTTGCGGCACTCTTTCTTTGAGAGCTTTGCGATTGATTTTGCCCGCGGGTGTTTTAGGCAGCGAAGGCACAAATTCAATAATGCGCGGGTACTCATGTGCACTCAGCTGGCTTTTCATATACTGTTGAATGTCTGTCTCCGCCGTGGTGTGAGGGTCACGGCAGACAATAAACGCTTTTACGACCTGCCCGCGGGTTTCGTCCGGAACGCCGATCACAGCAGCTTCTACCACGTTATTGTGCTTCATCAGGGTGTCTTCGATCTCGACTGAACTCATCGTCCAGCCCGCGGAAATGATCACATCGTCCGACCGCCCTGAGTGGAAGAAGTATCCGTCCTCATCTTGATAGCCACGATCCTTCACACAAAACCAGCCACCTTTCTTCTTAACCGCAATTTCCCCTGTTTCACCGGCGGGCAGCCGATGGCCCTTATCATCAACGATTGCAACTACCCAGCCTGGGGCCGCTTTACCAAGTGCGCCAGGGCGCACCTCATAACCGTCCACACCCGGATAGTTGACGATGATCACGCCCACTTCGGTGCTCCCGTACATGCTACAGGGCTCGGCCCCCAAATCGGTTCGGATGAATTCGGCCGTGCCGCTGTCCATCGGCTCACCGGTAAACGAAGCTTTTTTCAAGGAAATTGAATACTGCTTGGCGGCACTGATATTTTTCATCATGCGATAAACCGTCGGCGCAGCGGCCATGTTGTCGATCTTGAACTCATCCAACGCCTGGAACATGCGTTCGGCCTTAAATGGGCCGGCATAGCTGGCAATGTGAATCCCTAGCGCCAAAGGAGCAAACGTTCCGTGCCAGAGCCCATGCCCCCAGGCGGGCGAAGAGGGGCAAAAATAGCGGTCGCCGGGGCGTAAACCCACACCATAGAGAGCCGCAATCATCAGCGTCACAATCGCACGGTGCGTATGCTTGACGGCCTCTGGCAATGCCCGGGTAGTTCCCGATGTATACTGAAAAACGGCCAGATCATCGGCCTGTGTATCGACGGCGTAGTGTCCTGGATAATCTCGCACAACCTGCCAGAAGCGGTGGTCAGGGTTCACAATTTTCAGCTCAGGGAAATCCGCCGCAAGCGGTTCGATGTCTTTTTGAGTGATGAGCACCACCGGGCGGCAATCGTTAATGCGCAGTGCCAGTGCATCGGGCCCAAACAACGTAAACATGGGGACCGCAATGGCGCCACACTTGATGGCGCCAAACATGGCCGCGTAAAAGGCAATACCCGGTTCGAGCATAATGGCAATACGATCCCCTTTACGGACGCCCTGGCGCACAAGCCAATGGGCAACCTGCGAAGACGTCACTGCGATTTCAGCAAAGGTATAGTGCTCGCTGTGGCCATCAGCGAACATGATGCTGATGGCCTCTCCACGGTCGATATGCCGGTCAATACACTCATGCGCCAGATTCAGATCCGTCTTGCCCCCATCAAAGAGCTCCCATAATCGGGGCCATGCGAAAGAATCCAGAATTTCGGCGTACTGGTTAGTTTCAGTCAGTTTTTTCATGCGTTACACACATTTCCAGAATTTTTTTGGCGAGCCAGCTTTGCGCTGTGCCATTATTATTTTGCGAACACGAAAGGTACTTTTAATGCATTTTATTAAACCCCGTTATGCTGGCACCAATCAAGTCTGGCTTCATATGCCATCAAAGACCCAGTAAAAGGAAGCCTCTTTAAATGAATAAGGTCGTAGTGTTTGGAAAGCCTGGAGGAGGAAAATCAACGCTGAGTAGAAAGCTTTCTGATGAAACGGGTATCAAGCTGTATGCGCTAGATTTAATCGAGTATAAGAAAAATGGCGAGCGTGTTTCACCAGAAGAGTCTTTGAAAAAGCATACTGACTTGATAAACGCTGACAACTGGATAATCGAAGGACTGGGAACATTAGAATCTTTTTGGTTACGGGTTGATGCCGCTGATACCCTCATTTACATTGATTTACCTTATTCTATTCACTATTGGTGGGTTACAAAAAGACTGCTAAAGAGCTTTTTTTCAAAACCAGAGGGGTGGCCCGAAGATAGTTCAATTTTAAAAGGCACATTGACGAGCTGGAAATATCTCCGTTTATCTCCAAAGTTTTGGACTCCAGAACTGTTCGAGAAAATTCAGTCTCGCGCTAAAGGTAAAAATATATATAGAATGACATCGGTTAAAAAAATTAATCATTTCGCAAAGCAGTTTGGCCGCGCCGATATTCGCAGGTAACAAAGCCATTATCTTCGCGCCTATCACCGCTGGGCAGCCTACGCGAAGCAGTGGTGGTCAATTATAGTGGCGTTATGTACACATGAGTTCATAGACCATGAAAAAGGTTTGTATCATCGGAGCTTCAGGAAAGCTCGGGCTCTACATGGTCCAGCACGCACTGGACCGTGGGTATGACGTGGTTGGTGTTTGCCGTGAGAAAAGTGTTCGGAAGCTTGATGCCTTTAAAGGCAGGATAACGATTATTCCCGGGATGACGAATGATCGAAACATCATCAAGGAAGCGGTTAAAGGGTGCGATGGCGTACTTACTGTACTTGTCCCCTGGGGCGTTCAGCAGTACTCATCCGGAACAGCACAAGCGGTGATGGATTTTGCGGAACCTGATGCGCGACTGATATTTTCCTGCGGTTGGCATATCCGACGAGATGAACAGGATGTTTACTCCTGGAAATTCAAGGCACTGGTTAAGATTTTCGGCAGCATAGCCCGGCTATTCCGGCTCGTTGAGCTGGACGATCAAGTGGAGGCCTGTAGAAGAATCTTTGCAAGTGACACAAAATGGACTGTGGTCCGTGGCAGTGATCTTGAAGAGGGTGGTAGCCAGGGTTTGCCCGTCTGGAGCCGGCATGTGGGAAACCCAGTATTAGAAAGTAATCTGACGCGAAGAATTGACTTTGCTTTATTTATGGTCGCCGCTCTCGAAAACGACGCACTGATCCATGAAGCGCCTGCAATTGTTGGGTGCCAAACGCCTTCTGCAATCGCACACACAGTTAAAAATAGCGATAACACGTCACCATGATTCACTCAAACCGCTAAAAGCGCCGCTCATTCCTCGCCTGACTTTTGTTATGGGGGGTGTGGAGCCATCATCAACCACGCTATCATCATTGGCTGATAGCAGCCAAAAATCATCACATACCTTGGAGGTTGTATGCACATCATTCGCTACTGTTTTTTACCCCTTTTTTTGACAGGGCTCTTTGGCTTTGCATCCGCTCAGGCAGATGTTGACCCAGTCTTTGATCAGGTCCATCTGACTGTGAGTGCGCAAGAAGAAGTAGACAATAATATTCTGGTTGCACTGCTGTCTGTCTTTGCAGAAGACAAAGATGCCAAAGCGGCCGCGTCCACAGTGAATGAAAAGACGGCCTGGGCACTGGCAGAGGCGGCCAAAATAAAACCAGTTAAAACACAAACGCTGAACTACCGCACCAGCCCCATCTACAAGAACCAAAAAGTCACGGGGTGGCGCGTGCAGCAGTCAATTCGTCTAGAATCTGAAGATACAGCCATGCTGAGTGAGCTGATTGGCACGTTGCAAGAATCGCTAGTACTACAGTCGATTAATTATCAGATTTCTCATGCCGAGTATCAGAAAGCAGAAGAGCTGCTGATCCAAAAAGCACTGGCCACATTTCAGGCGCGTGCGAAGATCGTTGCAGAAGCGCTTGGTGCAAAGCAGTTCAGGCTGCTGCAGATCAGCATCAATCATGCCGGGGCACCTCCTGTCTATCCCAGCCGCATGCAGGCGTCTGAAGCGTTTGCCGATAAAGCGGTAGCAACACCCTCGTTTCAAAAAGGTGTTCAGACCGTCAGTTTGAGTGTGAGTGGATCCATTCAATTGGAGAGATAACCAGACAACGGCCGTAGTTGGCGCTTACTCGCCGGGGGATTGGTCCAGCTTTTTATAAAGGTAAGATCTGGAAATCCCCAGTTCTTCGGAGACCCGTTTTTTATTCCCATCATAGCGCTTCATGGCATCCTGAATCAGTTCCGATTCCACAAGCTCCAAGCGCTCTTTTAAGGTTTTTGCGCTGTCAACATCTATGCCCTTTGCCGAAAGAACCCCATTCGACCGGCCTTCTGCCCCCACACGCGTCGCTTTTGGAAGGCCATTCTGCTGCAAACCCAGTTCCGGGCGAAAAGCATCAACCGTGAGCTCATTGCCTTCACAAAAAATACACGCCCGCTCCAACTCATTCAGGAGTTGACGGACATTACCTGGCCAAGGTTGCTCTTGCAAGTAGCTGTATACACTGGGATTAATCTGATAAATAGTCCGCCCCAGCCGTGTACTGGATTTGGAAATGTAGTGCTCCACCAGTTCGGGTATATCCTCAAGCCTCTCTTTAAGAGGAGGAAGATGGATAATCACACTACTGACACGGTAATAAAGGTCCAAACGGAAATCATTCTCTTCAATCAGTTGCCCAAGATCCCGGTTGGTTGCCGAAACCAGACGAAAATCGGAATAGAGTTCGCGATCCCCTCCAACGTGTTCAAACACACCGTCCTGCAAGACTCTTAATAATTTGACCTGCACATCCATGGGCATATCCCCAATTTCATCCAGAAACAGGGTGCTTTTATCCGCCAGCTCGAATTTACCTTTCCGGCCTTTTTTCTGAGCACCGGTAAAAGCACCAGCCTCATAGCCAAACAGTTCACTTTCGACGAGGGTAGACGGTAATGCAGCAGCGTTCACGGTCACCATTTTGTGGTGGTGACGGCGGCTGAGCTGATGGATGGCCTGAGCAACCATTTCTTTGCCTGTACCACTTTCGCCCAATAACAAGACAGGCACATCCAGTTTCGCAACCTTTTTAATATCTTCTTTCAGTTGCTGCATGCAGTCACTACTGCCCACTATGCTGTCAAGATGAACCTCATCTCCCCGCAAACTGGTAATCTCTTTCTTGTACAGCTCGATCTGGTCTTTCAGCTTACTGAGTTCGTGGCTCATCTTCTGAACAGCTTCAGGCCCACGAAACATGATCCGGCCATATGCCCCGATGGTGTCGTTTTCATTTTTAACCGGAAAACGGCTCACAATGCGGATGGTGCCCATAAGGTCCTGCAATTGGCCTACTTCGGATTTTCCCGTTTCCAGCACTCGGTGTATTTTTGAATTTGGCAAAATGTCTGTGATCTGCCGCCCCAGCGCTTCCCCTCGGGTTAACCCCAAGGAGTCCTCATGCACTTTACTCATGTAAAGCAATTTGCCTTCCCGGTTAACCACAATCATGCCGTCAAACGGGCTGTCGAACATCTTATCGAGGATCTCCAGAGAAAAGTCTACACAGGTTACAAACTCCATAAAGGAGCTGGTTTTTTCAATCTCACTGATCAAAAAAACAGTGATCTCAGGAAGCTCCCAAACTAAACAAAGGTACTCATCGTCATCAATGTTCATTGGCATTAAGCGCCTGAGGCAAGCTTCTGAACGCCACTCTTTGTCAGCGACTTGTTCCTGTAGCCTTAGCTCACAACCAATGCCTGTACAGTACGTCACTGTACCCGCTTCATTAATAACAATAATTCCAAGAATATCTTTATTATCCACAACCACGACATCTGTTCTGGGGGAGAGGCTCAATGATATCCTTAAAAAGTGTATTCAACAAATACACTGTGTTTTCATGAGAGACTCTTTTATCATTCTGAGGATTCCGAAATTTTTACAAAAAAGAAATAAATCACAATAAAAACAATAAATTAATAAAATTTCTTATTCTTGGCACGGGTGTTGCTCTTATATATGGCACAACAATAAGACCAAGGGGATGGTGGAAAACACTGCTTAGGTTTCATAGCTAAACAGCAGCATAGCTGTAATACGATGTTGGGGGACGTCTGCTGTGAAACCACATTAAGCGGCTTGGAGCCGGACACAATGTGTCTGGCTATTTTTTTGCGCAAAACATTGCCCGAGCACCTCTACTCAAGCTTGCCAGAGCATTGATCAACGCGTTAACTTTGTGTTCTCAGCAACAGCTTGAACCTATAAAAACAATAACCTGCCTTAAAAACAATCATACTCGAAGCACCGCACAGGCCACCACTGGCCCGGGAGGACAATATGTCTGAAATCAAAGGAACCATTGCTGTCACCGGCGCAAGCCGGGGGATCGGCTCAGCGATTGTACGAAACCTTGCTTCACGCGGTTACCAGGTTGCTTGCATGAGCCGCAAGGGCCAAGGTATTGAGGACATGACACCATCACCTCAGATTACGGAGCAGTTAAAAAACTACGCATGTGACGTAACCGAAGAACAATCCATCATCAACGCACTGCGCGCTGTACGGGCCGACAGTGAAAAACTCGTTGGCCTAGTCAACAATGCTGGCATTTATATTCCCGGACGCAGCGCACACTACACAACCGAAAAATTTCGCCAGGTTTTTCACACCAATGTAGAAGCCGTATTTAGCGCATGCCGGGAAATATATCCTTACTTAAAAACCGAGGGAGGTGGGACGATTGTAAATATTGGGTCATTTTACGACCGTCTGGCCGTTGCCTATAACACAGCCTATGCAGCATCCAAAGCAGCGGTTGGCAGCCTGACCCGCTCCCTGGCGGCTGAGTGGGCATCCGACCATATCCGTGTGCTGAATGTTGCACCGGGCTATATCGCAACCGACTTGAACAAGAAGGAGCGCGAAACCGAAGCCTTCATGACGTATTTAAAAACCAACATTCCCGTTGGACGTGCGGGAGATCCGGATGAAGTCGCCCAACTGGTTGGAACACTTTTTGATGACAACATTGGTTTTTTGACCGGTGAAACGCTCTACATCGACGGGGCCCAGGGGACCAAGCTCGCCTAATAACAATCGAAGAGGCTTTCATGCGTTTACTCCACAACCTTGATTCCACCCTGACGTTGAGCGAAGAAGAACGCTTGTTTCTTGAGAGTGTCAGCAAACTTGCAGAAAATAAACTCTACCCAAATGCCGACAAAATCGACAGAACTGGTGCTTTTCCCTGGGACAATATACGTGCAATCAATGAACTTGGCTTAAACGCCATGTTTATACCGGAAGCGTACGGGGGAGCACCGCTTTCTTACACCGCTTACCTGAAATGTGTCCACGAAATTTCAAAAGCCTGCGCAGCGACTGGCATCATCTGGGCAACGAATTTTCACGCGATGAAACCCCTGATTGCCTTTGGCACTGAGGTGCAAAAAGAACAGTTTCTGCCGCGCATTGCCGAAGGTGGCTTGGCTTCGTTATGTATTACCGAACCGGATGCCGGTTCTGATGCGACGGGCATGAAAACCCACTTTCAAGCAGATGGTCATCATGTCATCGTCAATGGCGGTAAAACATTCATCACCAGCGGAGATGTCGCAGACCTGTACCTGATTTTTGGCAAATGGTCCGACATTAAAGACCCTCGTGGGGCCATTTCAGTACTGATACTGGAAAAGGACACACCCGGGCTCAGCATTGTAGGCACTGAAGAAAAAATGGGGATCCGCGCCTCCAGTACCGCGAGTCTTCGGTTCGAAAACTGCCGCGTTCCCCGGTCACATCTTCTTGGCAAGCCCGGGGATGGCCTGGAAATTTTATTTGCTTCGCTCAATGGGTCCCGGCCCAGTATTGCCGCACACGCTCTGGGTATTGCCCGTGCCGCTTTTGAAGACAGTGTTCACTACATTAACGAACGACAGCAGTCTGGCAAGAAGATCATCGAATTCCAGGGTATTCAGTTTTTACTGGCGGATTTAGCCGCGGAACTGACCCTTTGTGAATCCTGGTTATGGCATGTCGCCCGACTGGTCGATCAAGGGGTCGAAGATATCAGCCTTGAGGCATCCTTGCTGAAGATGCGTGCTTCCGATTTAGCCATGCGCATGACAACTGACGCTGTTCAGCTCCACGGCGGTTATGGTTTTTGCCGGGGCCTGCGCGTGGAGCGACTCATGCGTGATGCTAAAATCACGCAAATCTGGGAAGGGACCAATCAAGTTCACCGCCAACTACTGGGGCGAAGTTTTCTGCAAAAATAAGGAGTTACACTACCATGTCGATAAAAGAGCAGCTGTTAGCACAGATGTCATTGCCTGTTATTGCCGCCCCCATGTTCATTGTGTCTGGAGAGGCATTGGTCATTGCCAGCTGCAAGGAAGGCATTCTCGGAACGTTTCCGGCGTTGAGTGCCCGCACCAGTCAAGCTCTGGATGAAATGCTGACTCACATTCGCACCGAGTTAGCCACTTATAAAGCGGCGCACCCGAGCAAACCCGTGGCTCCATTCGGGACGAATTTAATCCTCCACTCCAGCAACCCACGAGCCGAGGAAGACCTTCAACGAGTGATTGAGCACCAAGTTCCGGTCGTCATTGCCAGTGTGGGCAACCCCGCCCCGGTTGTTGAACCGATCCATGCCTACGGCGGCATTGTCTTTGCGGATGTGTCCACAGTTAAACATGCCCGTTATGCGGTTGAAGCAGGCGTGGATGGATTGATTCTTCTCTGCGCCGGCTGCGGTGGACACACAGGTTGGCTGAACCCTTTTGCTTTCGTCCGGGAGGTCAGAGAGTTTTGGGATGGACCTCTGGTATTAGCCGGCAGCATTGGTCACGGGGCCAGTGTCCGGGCGGCAGAAGTTCTGGGAGCGGACTTCGTTTATATGGGCAGCCGTTTACTCGCCAGCGACGAAAGCAATGCAGCTCTGGAATATAAAGCAATGGTGGTTGATTGCCATGGCGATGATATTGTCACAACGGACAAAATCACCGGCATGCGTGCTAACTTTATGCGCCCCAGCCTGGAGAAGGCCGGGCACCAAGTCGACAAATTCAACAACCTACTCGACACGCATAAGCGCGAGTTTGATTTAAAACACATTGCTGGTGAGCAGGAAGCCAAGCCCTGGAAAGACATTTGGTGTTGTGGCCACGGAGCTAACGAGGTTCACGCAACAGAAAGCGTACATCACATCGTCGCCACCTTAAAGACCCAGTATGAAGAAGCCTGCCAACGCGAGACGCATCTATCAAACTAACGCGCACCGGGCCACGGACCGGGAGAAATATCCGGGAGTTCAACCTCCTCACGCTCGGTTTTGTATACAACAAACCCTCTGGCCAGGTAATTTTGAATCGCAGCAGGACTGTCCAGTGAACACGTATGCAGCCATACCCGCTCGGCACCCTGTTGCCAGGATTGTTCGATTGCCCGGGATAACAGGTCTCTACCCAACCCCCTGCCGATCAATTGTGGCAGTAAGCCAAAGTAGGTAATTTCAACGTCACCGGACTGGTCATCCAGTTCGAAATACCCGGCCGGCACCCCTTCCCAGTACGCCACCCAGGTTTGGTGTTCTGGCCGGTTTAAGCATTCCAGCCAGTCATCGTAGGTCCAACTTAAACGATCAACCCAAAACCAGTCGCCCCCCACAGCGGTATACAAAAAACGGTTAAATTCCGGGAATGCAACATGAAGTTGTCGGAGCACTAACCCCGCTACAGGCGTGACAGGTGACCACTCATCCGCCTTCTTGATTTCTAAATATGTAATTTCAACGTTTTTTTTCATCGACATCAACGAAAGGTATTCAGCCATATAAGAATGGTGGCATACTGGGACTGTAAAAAATATACTTTTACCCACAGCTTTAGTGTGTTTCGGGAAAGTTTCCTTTTACGCTAACTAACAATAAATCAAAAACTTACATCAAAGGGCCTCTTCCGTACCACTTCAATCTCAGACAGCGCTATGCAATGACATTCCCGTCACTTTACAGGCATAGCATGGCGGCTCAGGCAAAGCCTTTGATCACGTAATTAGGAGGAAGTTAACGGATGTTCAACAAAACAATTCGAATCGGTGGTGCCTCCGGCGCTTGGGGAGACTCACAGGAAGGACCCGCACAGCTTGTCCACAAAGGCGATATCGATTACCTGGTTTTCGATTATTTAGCCGAGATCACCATGTCAATTCTGGCAAAAGCCTACGCAAAATCTGATCAGCTGGGTTACGCCACAGACTTTGTGACCTCTGCAATGAAACCCCTGATCAAAGATATCGCAAAGAAAAAGATTAAAGTCATTGCCAACGCGGGGGGCGTAAACCTTAAAGCCTGCCAGGCCGCCCTGCAAAAAGTCGCTGACGAAGCCGGTGTTACACTGCGTGTCGGGATTATTGAAGGAGACAACCTGCTTGATCGCGCCGATGAATTCCGGGCCGCCGGTGTCACTGAAATGGGCACGGGTAAGGCGTTGCCTGAGAACGTCATGAGCATTAATGCTTACCTGGGCGCCCTTCCGATTGCCGCAGCCCTCGATGCCGGCGCAGATATTGTCATCACTGGCCGCGTTGTGGACAGTGCTGTATCGCTCGGCGCACTCATGCATGAGTTTGGCTGGCAAGCTGACGAGTATGACAAACTCGCGGCAGGCACACTGGTTGGCCATTTACTGGAATGTGGGGGTCACCAATTTCATACA
>OBIC01000195.1_pt1 | contig 23287 bp, 20 predicted proteins | sample 1519831 | NCBI WGS metagenome assembly OBIC01 (sample SAMN03019805, study PRJEB22545) | beach sand metagenome | biome: beach; feature: sea beach; material: beach sand | place: USA: Municipal Pensacola Beach, FL | collected 2010-10-20 | depth 40-45 cm m
CAAGAAAAAACCCCAACCGAGAACGGTTGGGGTTTCGTGATTGGTGGAGGCGGCGGGAATCGAACCCGCGTCCGAAAATCCTCTACCGTTGGCTCTACATGCTTGTCCCAGTCAATTATTTTAACCGGCTGCTACCCGACGGGCAGGGAAGACAGACGGCGAGCCCGGATAGTTTTAGCGATTCGGCCCCGGGCGGGTGATATCGCGATCCTGTGAGCGATGACGCCTGGAGTCCGGGCGCACAGGCACGGCCCCGGTCAGACGGCACCCTACCGGGTTTTAAGCGGCGAGTGCGTAGTTGTCGTCGTTGGCAACTATTTGGTTTTGCAGTGTGATTAACGAGGGGCACTGCACCTCGGCATGCACCGCGGGCTTCGCGACCTCCGTCGAAACCAGGTCGCCCCCGTGTTGTTGAGTAAGACACTATACGCGCCGGCAGGTTCCCTGTCAGCGCGCGTGTTTCATGATTCGGCCCTTCTCGCGCTGCCAGTCGCGATCGCGTTCGCTGGCGCGCTTGTCGTGGGCCTGCTTGCCTTTGGCGAGGCCGAGCTCGACCTTGCAGCGACCGTGCTTCCAGTACAGGGCGAGCGCAATGATGGCGTAGCCCTTGCGCTCCACGGCGCCGATCAGCCGATCGAGTTCACGCCGGTGCAGGAGGAGCTTGCGCGTGCGCTGGGCCTCGGGAACGTAGTGGGTCGACACGGTGGGCAGTGCAGTGATCAGGGCGCCCAGCAGCCAGGCTTCACCGTTCTTGATGATCACGTAGCTGTCCACCAATTGGACGCGGCCGGCGCGCAGCGCCTTGACCTCCCAGCCTTCCAAAGCGATCCCGGCTTCGAGGCGCTCTTCGATGAAGAAGTCGTGACGGGCTTTTTTGTTGACGGCGATGGTGGAGCCCGTACCATGGCCGTTCGATGCAGTTGTTTTGGACATTTGCGAGCGATTATAAAGCAAGCCCATCGCAGAAAGCAGGGCAGTCGATCCGAGGAAATGGGAGCGCGTGCGTTGGCGGATGAAAGCGCTGCGATCACGGTGACGGTGGTCTATGCCCGGCCGGATCAGGTCTGGCGTGTGGCGGTTGATCTGCCGGCCGGATCCCGCGTGGGCGATGCGCTGCGGGCCAGTGGTCTGGCGGAGTGCATTGGCGAGGTGGATCTGCTTGCCGCGCCGGTTGGCGTATTCGGCGAGGCCTGCGAGCGCGACCGCCTGCTGCGCGCCGGCGACCGGGTGGAAATTTATCGGGCCTTGCCCGTGGATCCGAAGCAAGCACGCCGACGCCGAGCCGAGCAGGCGCGGGCGGCGGCGAAATCCCGACAGGCCGGCGCCTGATGCGTGCTCAGTCCTGGCTCAGAACTTGTTTGGTTTGACCCGGCTGGACTTTTCAACGCAGGCGTAAAATTCCTCGCCCTGGGGCTCGTGTTCCACGCGCGCGAGGCGATCCTGCTCGAAAAACACGGTCAGCCGGCAAGTTTCTTTATCACGGCGGCTGCGGTGGTAAAATACATAATCCCACCGATTGTCGTCGAACAGATTCTTCAGGACCGGACGGCCAAGCAGGTATTGCACCTGATCACGGGTCAGGCCCGGTGCCAGCTGGCTCAGGCTGGAGCGGCTGAGCGAGTTTCCCTGGCGAAGGTCGGGTTTGTAAACGAAACATCCGCTGAGCAGGACGCCAAGCGACAGGGTCAACAAGAGAAGTGGTCGTTTCATAAGGGGCCACGATCGTTTTGAGACTCGCCATCTTAGCGAAAAATGTACCGGGTGACGATGGGTCTCCCAGGAATGGAGAGCAGCAAATTGGAATCCAAGGACATCCGCAAAGTTGGCCTGAAGGTCACGCTTCCCCGGCTCAAGATCCTCGAAATGCTCGAGTCGGGCGATTCCCGGCACATGAGCGCGGAAGACCTCTACAAGGCCCTGCTCGAGTCGGGCGAGGAAATCGGCTTGGCCACGGTCTATCGCGTGCTGACCCAGTTCGAAAGTGCGGGACTGGTGAATCGTCTCAACTTCGAAAGCGGCCATTCGGTCTTCGAGATCAACCAGGGCAAACACCACGACCACATGCTCTGCATCAAATGCGGGCGGGTGGACGAGTTCATCGACGATGCCATCGAGGCCCGTCAGGCCGCCATCGCCGAGCGCATGGGCTATGACATGACCGATCACAGCCTCTACATCTACGGTGTCTGTCCCGATTGCCGCGCGGAGGGCACCAGCAGCTACACCGTGCCGGATGGCGAGGACGAGGCCGCTGCCGACTGAAGCGCCTGGGCGCGCAGCTCGCGGGCGTGCGCCCGCGCCCGTTCCGTGATGGTCTGGCCACCCAGCATGCGCGCCAGTTCTTCGATGGCTTCCGATTCGGTCAGGGGAACGACCCGGGTGCGGGTCTGTGCATCCAGAACCTCCTTGGCCACCCGATAGTGCTGCTGCGCATAGGCCGCCACCTGTGCCTGATGCGTGACGCACAAGACTTGCCGATAGGTCGCCAGATCGGACAGGCGCTGCCCGATGAGCGCGGCCACTGCGCCGCCGACGCCGGCATCCACTTCGTCGAAGATCATGCATCCCGCCGGTGCATGGTGGGTCGCAACCACCGCAATCGCCAGCGCGATGCGTGACAGCTCTCCGCCCGAGGCCACCCGCGCCAGCGGCTTGAGGGGCTGGCCCGGATTCATGCTGAGGGTGATTTCCACCCGGTCGTATCCATTCGGTGAAAGTCGGTCGGCTTGCGGCGCAACGCTGAAGTCGACTTGGGCATGGGGCAGTCCGAGGACCCGGACCTGCGCTTCGATCTGTGTGGCCAGGTGCGTTGCCGTCTCGCGCCGCGCGGCGCTCAGCCGCTCGGCGGCGCGGGCGTAGGTCGAACGGGCCGCCGCTTCCTGCGCTTCGAGTTCGGCGTGGCGTTCGGCCTGGTGCTCCAGCTCCTCCAGCTCGCGAGACAGCCGCTCCTGAACCTCCGGAAGATCTTCGGGCGCGCACTGATGCTTGCGGGACAGCTGGTGGTAGTCTGCAATGCGGTTCTCGAGCCAGGCGAGCCGCTCCGGATCGACCTGCGCATCGGCCAGATAGTGCGCCAGCGCCCGTTCGGCTTCCTGCGCTGGAATCAGGGCCTGTTCGAGCAACAGAGCCACCTCGTTGAGCGTCGGGTCGAGCCGGCAGGCTTCGGCCATGTCGCGGTGCGCCTGCTGGAGGGCGGGCACGGTGGGCGCATCCTCACCGGCCAGCCGATCGAGCGTTGCTTGCGCCAGGCTCAGCAGTCGTTCGCCATGGGCGTGGCGCTTGTGTTCCGCGACCAGCGCCGACCATTCCGCGGTCTGGGGGGTGTGCGCTTGAAGCTCGCTGATCTGGGCCTGCAGCCAATCGGCCTGGGCGGCACCGTTGCCGGCGGACTGATCGATCCGGCTGCGGGCGTCGAGGATTTCCCGGAGTGCGGTGTAGGCATGATTCACCTCGGCCAGTAGCGCGTCATGGCCGCCGATACGGTCCAGCAGCGCGCGCTGCGCGGCATTCTGCAACAGGCTCTGATGCGCATGCTGGCCATGGATCTCGAGCAACATGGGTCCAAGGATGCGCAGTGTCTGAGCGGTAACCATGCGTCCATTGAGGGTCATGCGCGAGCCGCCATCGCGCTGCAGGACCCGGCGCAGCTGGCAACTGTCGCCGTCGTCGAGCCCTTCGTCGGCCAGCCAGTGGGCCACCGCGGGCAGATCGCGCAGGTCGAACGCGGCGCTGAGTTCGGCGCGGCTGGCGCCGGTGCGGATCAGATCCAGGCGGGCCCGGTCACCCAGCAGCAGGCCGAGCGCATCGATCAGAATCGATTTGCCGGCGCCGGTTTCGCCGGTCAGCGTGGAAAAGCCGGGCCCGAAGTCCAGCTCCAGGTGGTCGATGAGGGTGTAGTTGCGGATTTCCAGGCGCGTCAGCATGGCGCAGGGGCCTCATGGGATCGGTTGGCTGCCCCAGCGTAGTTTGCTGCGCAGGATCCGGAAATAGTCATGATTGGTGGGGTGGATCAACGTGAGTACAAAGTCGCTGCGGCGGATCCGCACCGTGTCCCCATTGCGGAGCTCGACGCTATTCTGACCGTCCCAGGTTACCTGCACCGGATTGGTATTGCGCGCAGCGATCCGGATCTCGATCTGGGCGGAGTCGCCGACCACCAGCGGGCGGTCCGCCAGGGCGTGCGGGCAGATCGGCACCAGGACGATGGCATGGAGCTGCGGGTGCATGACCGGCCCACCGCCGGAGAGGGCGTAGGCGGTCGATCCGGTCGGTGTGGCGACGATGAGGCCGTCGGCGCGGTGATTGTTGACGTAGTGGCCGTCGATGTAGGTGTCGAAGTCGATCAGGCGCGCGACATGATGTTTGTTGATGACCACATCGTTGAGCGCCGTGTCCCGATGCAACACCGTCTTGCCGCGCAGGGCCGAACCTTCGAGCAGAAAGCGCTGATCGGTCTGGTAGTCACCGGCCAGAATGGCATCCAGCGCCAGTTCCAGCTGGGCTGGTGGGATGTCCACCATGAACCCCAGGCGACCGAGATTGATGCCCACCAGGGGCACCTGCTGGGGACCGACCGCGCGCGCCGCGTCCAGAAAGGTACCATCACCCCCGATGACGATGATGAGTTCGGCCTGACGGGCCAGCTCGCTGCGCGCCATGAGTGGAATCTTGGGATCGGGATTGGCCGCTTCGCAGCGCTCGTCGAGCAGGATGCGGCGGCCACGCCGGTCCAGGTATGCAACCAGCGGCGCCAGCGTGGCGGTGAGCTGCGCATTGGCGGCATTCCCGATCAGGCCGATGGTCGAAAATCGCGGCGGAGATGGCGAATTGGACATGCGACGCTCTTTTTCCGTGGCAGGTGGACGACATGACAAGTCGTTGACACTGCTCGTTGACCGTTGGTATCGTCCTTTTTGGCACTCTGGCCTGGAGAGTGCCAGGCCTGTGGCGGACAGGGCCATTCTGGGTGAGGATGATGTCCACGACAACACCACATGCATTGAGCGAACGCGCCCAAGTCGTGCTCAAGACGCTCATCGACCGGTTCATCCGTGACGGTGAGCCGGTCGGATCGCGCACGGTCGCGCGCGAGAGCGGACTCGATCTGAGTCCGGCGTCGATTCGCAATGCCTTGCTCGATCTGGAAGAGCAGGGCTTTTTGCAGTCGCCGCATACCTCCGCGGGTCGCGTCCCGACCGTGCGCGGATATCGCGTGTTTGTCGACAGTCTGCTGACGGTTCAGCCGCTCGAGCTCGCCCAGTTGCAGCTGCTGGAGCGTGAGCTGTCCGGCGGTGAGTCGGTGACGCGCCAGCAGGTGCTCGATACGGCCTCCCGTCTGCTCTCCGGCATCACGCACATGGCCGGTGTGGTGACACTGCCGCGCCGCGAACAGCTGGGCTTGCGTCACATCGAATTTCTGCCACTGTCCGATCAGCGGGTGCTCGCCGTGCTGGTGTTCGAAGGGCAAGAGGTGCAGAACCGCATCCTCCAGGTGGAGCGATCCTTCAGCGCGGCCGAATTGCAACAGGCCTCGAACTATCTCAACAGCCTGTTCACCGGCAAGGGTGTGCAGCAGGTTCGCGAGTCCCTGGTCGAGGAGATGCGACGCACACGTGCGGACATGGATACGCTCATGCGCACGGCCGTGGAGCTGGCCAGTGCGGTGTTGGACACGCCCGAAGAGGCGGATTACGTCATTGCCGGGCAGTCGAACCTCATGGATTTCAAGGAGCTTTCCGACATCGAGAAGCTGCGCGCCTTGTTCGATGCCTTCACCACCAAGCGCGAGATGCTGCATTTGCTGGATCAGGCGCTGGAAGCACAGAGCGCGCAGATTTTCATCGGCGAGGAGTCCGGCTATCACGTGCTCGACAATTGCAGCGTGGTGAGCGCACCCTATCAGGTCAATGGCCAAGTGGTCGGCGTACTGGCCGTGATTGGCCCGACGCGCATGGCTTACCAGCGGGTGATCCCGATCGTCGATATTACGGCTCGGCTGCTCGGCACGGCCTTGAATTTGGGCAGCTGATCCCCATCATGACTCCGCTTCCCGGACTGTAGCAGTTCGGCGGGCGGATTTTTTTGTTTCATCGAATCCGGTAATGGAGCGGCCTATGAACCCATCCGATATGAACGACGACGCGGTCTCGCAGGACGGCGACGTGCCGAACGACGCGGCGACCGGCGACGATCTCGGGGAGCGGCTCGCGCAGGCTGAGCGCAAGGCCAGCGAAAACTGGGATCTGTACCTGCGTGCCCGCGCAGATCTGGAAAACCAGCAACGCCGCATGGTGCGCGAACTGGAAAACGCCCACAAATTTGCCTTGGAGCGGTTTGTCAACGATCTGCTGCCGGTCAAGGACAGTCTGGAACTGGGCCTGACGGCGTCGGAGCAGAACCAGGGCGATGTAGGCGCCTTGCGCGAAGGAATGACGCTGACCCTGAAGATGCTGGGCGCTGCCCTGGAGAAGGCCGGCGTGCGCGAAATCGCCCCTCAGGGCGAGCCGTTCGACCCCCAGTGGCATGCCGCAGTGTCCATGCAGGAATCGACCGAGGCGTCGGAAAACACGGTTTTGCAGGTGATGCAGAAAGGGTATGCCTTGAATGATCGGCTGGTCCGTCCGGCCATGGTCGTGGTGGCCCGCGCGCCGGCGGGTTGAGCCGGGGCCTTGAAAGCCGTTTTCGCCGTCCCCATGTTGGACGAAACCTGAATTTTTACGTTTTTTTTGGGAGTGGATGCAGCCATGGGCAAAATCATCGGCATCGATTTAGGGACCACCAATTCCTGCGTGGCCGTACTGGAAGGGAATACCCCGAAGGTCCTCGAAAACAGCGAGGGTGCCCGCACCACGCCGTCGATCGTCGCCTACACCAAGGACGGCGAGATCCTGGTGGGCCAGGGCGCCAAGCGTCAGGCGGTCACCAATCCGCAGAACACGCTCTATGCGGTCAAGCGCCTGATCGGACGCAAGTTCGATGACACCGTGGTGCAGAAGGACATCAACGTGGCGCCTTTCAAGATCGTGCGCGCCGACAATGGCGATGCCTGGGTCGAGGCCGATGGCCGCAAGATGGCGCCCCAGGAAGTCTCTGCGCAGATCCTGCGCAAGATGAAAAAGACAGCCGAGGATTATCTGGGCGAGACCGTCGCCGAGGCGGTCATCACCGTGCCGGCCTATTTCAACGACGCCCAGCGCCAGGCCACGAAGGATGCCGGCCGCATTGCGGGTCTCGACGTCAAGCGCATCATCAACGAGCCGACCGCGGCGGCGCTGGCCTATGGTCTGGACAAGAAGCGCGGCGACCAGAAGATCGTGGTCTATGACCTGGGTGGCGGGACGTTCGACGTTTCGGTGATTGAAATCGCTGATGTCGAAGGCGAGCACCAGTTCGAGGTGCTGGCCACCAACGGCGATACCTTCCTGGGCGGCGAGGATTTCGATCTGCGCATCATCGATTACCTCGCGGGTGAATTCCAGAAGGAAAACACCATCGATCTGCGCAAGGATCCCTTGGCTATGCAGCGCCTGAAAGAGGCGGCGGAAAAGGCCAAGATCGAGCTGTCCTCGAGCCAGCAGACCGAGATCAACCTGCCGTATGTGACCGCCGATGCGAGCGGTCCGAAGCATCTGAATCTCAAGCTCACGCGCGCCAAGCTCGAAGCGCTGGTCGAGGATCTCGTCGAGCGTACGATGGAGCCGTGCCGGTTGGCCCTCAAGGATGCGGGGCTGAAGGCCTCCGACATCGATGAAGTGATTCTGGTCGGCGGTCAGACGCGCATGCCGCGGGTTCAGGATGCGGTGAAGTCCTTCTTCGGCAAGGAACCGCGCCGGGACGTGAACCCCGACGAAGCCGTGGCCATCGGTGCAGCGATCCAGGCGGGCGTGCTGGCTGGCGATGTGAAGGACGTGCTGTTGCTCGACGTCACGCCGCTCACCCTGGGCATCGAGACCATGGGTGGGGTGATGACGCCGCTCATCAAGCGCAACACCACCATTCCGACCAAGGCCAACCAGGTGTTTTCCACGGCCGAGGACAACCAGTCCGCCGTGACTATCCACGTGCTTCAGGGTGAGCGTGAGGTCGCGCGCCAGAACAAGTCGCTGGGTCAGTTCAACCTGGAAGGCATTGCACCGGCGCCGCGCGGCATGCCGCAGATCGAGGTCACCTTCGACATCGATGCCAACGGCATCCTGCACGTCTCCGCCAAGGACAAGAACACCGGCAAGGAGGCCAACATCACCATCAAGGCCAGTTCTGGCCTGAGTGAGGATGAAATCGAGCGCATGGTGAAGGATGCCGAGGCGCATGCCGAGGAAGATCGCAAGTTCCACGAGCTCGTCACGGCACGCAACCAGGCCGATAGCCTGGCCTATGGCGTCGAGAAGTCGCTGCGCGATCTGGGCGATCAGGTCGATGCCGAGGAGAAAGGCCGCATCGAAACCGCGCTCAGCGAATTGCGCGAGGCGATTCAGGGTGACGACAAGGCCCTCATCGAGCAGCGTTCTCAGGCGCTGGCCGAAGTCTCGGCAACCCTGGCCCAGCGCGCTGCCGCGGCGGGCGAGGCCGAGGCCGGTTCCACCGCATCGGCGGGCGGCGGGGACGATGATGTCGTGGACGCCGAGTTCCACGAGGTGAAGAACGACGACAACAAATCCGCCTGATCGCATGTGATGGCCATGCACGCCGGTGCTCAGGTCACCGGTGTGCGCGGCCGTGTGTAGGCGTGACCGGGACATGCGGCACGCCAGGTCGACGGATGGATGAAGGACAGCATGGCGAAAGCGGACTACTACGACATTCTGGGCGTGCCCAAGGGCGCGGATGAGGCCGAGATCAAGAAGGCCTATCGACGCCTGGCGATGAAATACCATCCCGACCGCAACCCGGGGGACAAGGCTTCGGAGGAGCGCTTCAAGGAAGTGGCCGAGGCTTGGGAAGTGCTTTCGGATCCCGAAAAGCGCGCCATGTACGACCGCTTCGGCCATGCCGGCATGGGGGGGGCAGCAGGCGGCGGTTTCGGCCAGGGTGACTTCTCCGATGCCTTCGGGGACATGTTCAGCAATGTTTTCAGTGAAATGTTCGGCGCAGGCCGGCGTGGCGGGCGTTCCGGCGGACCGTATCGTGGCGCGGATCTGCGCACGGTCGTGGAAATCGATCTGGAAGCGGCTGCGCGCGGCACGACGGTCGAGATCGAAGTGCCCGGCCACGTAAGCTGCACGCACTGCGACGGCACGGGCGCCGAACCGGGCACCAAGCCCGTGACGTGCCCGGGGTGTGGCGGACATGGTCAGGTCCGGATGCAGCAAGGGTTCTTCTCGCTGCAACAGACCTGTCCGCGTTGTCGCGGCCGCGGCACAATCATCGAAACCCCCTGCAAGAGCTGCAACGGCGCCGGACGCGTGCGACAGGACAAGACGCTGTCCGTGAAGATTCCGGCCGGCATCGACACCGGCGATCGCATTCGCCTCGGAGGTGAGGGTGAGCCAGGTCAGGGCGGCGGTCCGGCCGGCGACCTGTACGTCCAGGTGCAGGTCCGCGAGCACCCGATTTTCCATCGGGATGGACGTGACCTGCTCTGCGAGATGCCGGTCAGTTTCACCACGGTGGCATTGGGTGGTGAGCTTGAGGTGCCGACGCTGAAAGGGAAGGTCAATCTGAAGATCCCGGCCGGCACCCAGACCGGCAAGGTGTTCCGACTGCGAGGCAAGGGCATGCCTGGCCTGCGCGGCGCCGAACCGGGCGATATGCTCTGTCGGGTACAGGTCGAAACGCCGGTCAATCTGACCGCGGAGCAACGTGAGTTGCTCGAGCAGTTCGAATCGCTGATCGGCGAGGGTGAGCGGCGTCACAGCCCGCATGCCAGCAGTTGGCTGGACAGCGTGAAGGGTTTCTTCGATCGCTTCACGTCCTGAATTTCAAGACCGGTGCAGGAGACAGCGTAATGGTGCGGGTGGCGATTGCCGGAGCGGCGGGACGGATGGGGCGGGCACTGTTGGCCGCGGCCCATGGGCGCGATGATCTTTCCGTGACGGTTGCGCTGGAGGCGCCCGGTCACGCGGCGCTGGGTCAGGACGCGGGCGTTCTGGCCGGACTCGAGGCGCTCGGTGTGCCGCTGACCGATGATCTGGCGGAGCAGACCGGACAGTTCGACGTCCTGATCGAGTTCACGCGCCCCGAGCCGACCTTGCTGCACCTGACACAGTGTCGGCAGGACGGCCGCGCAATGGTGATCGGGACGACGGGGCTGGATGCGGCACAACGACAGGCGCTGGAGTCCGCAGCGCGCGATATTCCCATTGTCTTTGCGCCGAACATGAGTGTCGGCGTCAATCTCTCGCTCAAGTTGATGGAAACGGCCGCTCGGGTGCTGGGTGATTCAGTGGATATCGAGATCATCGAAGCTCATCACCGCCATAAGGTCGACGCGCCATCCGGCACCGCGCTGCGCATGGGCGAGGTGATCGCGGACGCGCTGGGCCGCGATCTGCAGAACTGCGCGGTGTATGGGCGTGAAGGGCATACGGGCGCCCGAAACCGGAAAACCATTGGGTTTGCCACGGTGCGCGCTGGCGACATCATCGGCGAGCACACGGTGCTGTTCGCCGGCGAAGGTGAACGGCTCGAGATCACTCATCGCGCCACCAGTCGTGAGAACTTCGCTCAGGGCGCGCTGCGTGCGGCGGTTTGGCTGGGGGGGCGCAGCGCAGGACTCTACGATATGCCGGACGTGCTGGGGCTGTGAGCCGGGTCTGCATGGACATCCGGAGCCGAACTTTCTAAAATTATGCGCGCCCGACTGATCGGGCCCTGTCGCCATGCGACACGACAAGCCCGGCGCGGAAATGGGTTACGGCCTCCGCGCTCCGGCCGGGGTCATGATTGAAGTTTCAGAATTTAACCCACGTCGCGGGCGGGACGAAAATTCCCGTTCCGTTTTCGCACGCCTGTACCGGAGGTGGCCACTTGTCCGTATCCGCCCTGCTCGTTCTTGAAGATGGCAGCGTGTTTTCCGGCCGCTCCTTGGGAGCCGCCGGGATCAGCGCCGGCGAGGTCGTTTTCAACACGGCCATGACCGGCTATCAGGAGGTACTGACCGACGCCTCCTATCATCGCCAGATCGTCACGCTGACTTATCCGCACATCGGCAATGTCGGGGTCAATGCAGCCGATGCCGAATCCGACGGGATCAAGGTGGCGGGGCTCGTCATTCGCGATGCTTCGCAGATCGTGAGCAACTGGCGCGCCGAGCAGAGCATTTCGGACTATCTGGCTGCACAGAACGTCGTCGCCATTGCGGAGATCGATACTCGCCGCCTCACCCGCCTGCTGCGTCAGAAGGGCGCGCTGCGCGGAGCCATCGTCGCCGGAGAATCAAGCCGCGCCGATCACGCGCGTGAGGCGGGTCTGGCCGCAGCCCGCGCCTTTCCCGGGCTGCTCGGTCTCGACCTTGCCCGGGAAGTCAGCACGCCATCGGCTTTCGTTTGGGAAGAGCCGACGCTGTCGCTCGATCCGGAACCCCGCGACCCGGTATCCGGCCGCTTCCATGTGGTGGCTTACGACTTCGGGATCAAGCGCAACATTCTGCGTCTGCTGGTGGACGAGGGCTGCCGGGTTACGGTGGTTCCGGCGACCACGCCGGCGGCGGATGTGCTGGCCATGGCGCCCGACGGCGTGTTTCTGTCCAACGGTCCCGGTGATCCGGAACCCTGCAGTTATGCCATCTCGGCGATCCAAACCTTGCTCGAGCGCCAAGTGCCCCTGTTCGGAATCTGCCTGGGGCATCAGCTGCTGGGACTGGCCAGCGGTGCACGCACGGTCAAGATGAAGTTCGGTCATCATGGTGCCAACCATCCGGTGATGGATCTGGACGCGGGCCGGGTGCTCATCACGAGCCAGAATCACGGGTTTGCACTGGACGAGAGCAGTCTGCCCGCTCATCTGCGGGCGACACACCGATCCCTGTTCGATGGAACCCTGCAAGGCGTGATGCGCACCGATCGGCCGGCATTCGGATTCCAGGGTCACCCGGAAGCCAGTCCCGGGCCGCATGACGTCCGCCCGCTCTTTGCCCGCTTTACCGAAATGATGGAGCGCCAGCGAGCTGTCTGAAGCGCTTTTGCTCCCCCTTTCGATTGACGTACAGGTTTCCCCATGCCCAAACGTTCTGATCTTTCGAGCATTCTCATCCTGGGCGCTGGCCCCATCGTCATCGGCCAGGCCTGCGAGTTCGACTACTCCGGCGCACAAGCCTGCAAGGCGCTGCGTGAAGAGGGGTACCGCGTCATTCTGGTGAATTCCAACCCGGCCACCATCATGACCGACCCGGACACGGCGGATGCGATCTACATCGAGCCGATTCACTGGAAGACCGTTGCCCGGATCATCGAGGCCGAGCGGCCGGACGCCGTGCTGCCCACCATGGGCGGCCAGGTGGCCTTGAATTGCGCGCTGGATCTGGTGCGCGAGGGCGTGCTCGAACGGTTCGGAGCACAGCTCATTGGCGCGAGTGAGGCGGCCATTCACATGGCCGAGGACCGCGATCAGTTCCGCCGCGCCATGACCGACATCGGTCTGGCGACACCGCGCTCGGTCGTGGTGCATTCGATGGACGAAGCGCTGACTCGGCAACCCGAGGTGGGCTATCCCACCATCATCCGACCCTCGTTTACCATGGGCGGGTCCGGCGGGGGTATCGCCTACAACCGCGAGGAATTCATCACCATCGTCGAAAATGGGCTGGACCTGTCGCCGACCACCGAGGTACTGATTGAAGAATCTGTGCTGGGCTGGAAGGAATACGAGATGGAAGTGGTCCGCGACAAGGCGGACAATTGCATCATCGTCTGTTCGATCGAAAACCTGGACCCCATGGGTGTGCACACCGGCGATTCCATCACGGTTGCCCCCGCCCAGACCCTGACCGACAAGGAATACCAGCGCATGCGCGACGCCTCCGTCGCCGTGCTGCGCAAGATCGGCGTGGACACGGGCGGGTCCAATGTGCAGTTTGCGATCAATCCGGCCGATGGGCGCATGGTCGTAATCGAGATGAATCCGCGGGTATCGCGCTCCTCGGCCCTGGCGTCGAAGGCGACCGGATTTCCGATCGCCAAGGTGGCGGCAAAGCTGGCGGTTGGCTACACCCTCGATGAGTTGCGCAACGAGATCACGGGCGGCGTCACACCGGCCTCGTTCGAGCCGGCGATCGACTATGTCGTGACCAAGGTACCCCGATTCACCTTCGAGAAGTTTCCTCAGGCCAATGACCGGCTGACGACCCAGATGAAGTCGGTCGGTGAGGTGATGGCTATCGGGCGAAACTTCCAGGAATCGTTGCAAAAGGCACTGCGCGGTCTGGAGACTGGCGTGGATGGCCTGACCGAACGCATGGCGGCACCACAGACCGAAGAAGAGTGGGCGCTGCTTCGCCAGGAGTTGAGTCTGCCGCGCGGCGAGCGGCTCTGGTATGTCGCCGATGCCTTCCGGGCAGGCCTCGATCGGGAGCAGATTTTCGAGCTCACCGCCATCGATCCGTGGTTTCTGGTACAGATCGAGGATCTGGTGCGCGAGGAAACCCAGGTTCGGGAGGCCGGCCTGGCCAGCCTGGATGCGCCGCGCCTGCGGGCGCTCAAGCGCAAGGGGTTCTCCGACAGCCGGTTGGCGGCGTTGGCGGGAACCCGCGAAGATGAGATCCGGGCGCTGCGCCATCGCTTCGGAATTCGGCCGGTCTACAAGCGGGTCGATTCCTGCGCAGCCGAGTTCGAATCGGCGACGGCCTATCTCTACTCCAGCTACGACGAGGAATGCGAATCGGCGCCTTCGACCCGCGAGAAGATCATGGTGTTGGGCGGCGGTCCCAACCGCATCGGACAGGGAATCGAGTTCGACTATTGCTGTGTGCACGCCGCGCTGGCGCTGCGTGAGGATGGCTTCGAGACCATCATGGTCAATTGCAATCCCGAGACGGTCTCCACCGATTACGACACCTCCGATCGGCTCTATTTCGAGCCGCTGACCCTGGAGGACGTGCTGGAAATCATCCACAAGGAGCAGCCGCTGGGGGTCGTGGTGCAGTACGGCGGGCAGACGCCGCTGAAGCTGGCGCGCGCACTCGAGGCGGCCAACGCACCGATCATCGGCACCAGTCCGGATTCGATCGACCTTGCCGAGGATCGTGAGCGTTTTCAGGGCATGCTCAGCCGTCTGGGACTGAACCAACCGCCCAACCGCACGGCGCGCAGCGCAGAACAGGCCCTTCACCTCGCCCAGGATCTGGGTTTCCCGCTGCTGGTCCGGCCGTCCTACGTGCTGGGCGGACGGGCCATGGAAATCGTCTACGATGAGACCGACCTGGAGCGCTACATGACCCAGGCCGTGCAGGTTTCCCATGATTGTCCGGTGTTGCTGGACCGCTTCCTCGACGATGCGTTGGAAGTCGACGTGGACGCCGTCTGTGACGGCCAGCAGGTGCTGGTGGCCGGCATCATGGAGCATATCGAGCAGGCTGGGGTGCATTCCGGCGATTCGGCATGCTCGCTGCCGCCGTTCAGCCTCAGCGAAGAAACCCAGGCGCAGCTGCGCGAGCAGGTCGAGATGATGGCGCGTGCCTTGAACGTGGTGGGTCTGATGAACACGCAGTTCGCCATCAAGGACGGCAAGATCTACGTGCTGGAGGTCAATCCACGTGCCTCGCGGACCGTGCCCTTCGTGTCCAAGGCCACCGGGGTTCCCCTCGCCAAGGTCGCCGCGCGCTGCATGGTCGGGCGCGCTTTGAAGGATCAGGGCATTACCGGCAGTGTGACGCCCAAGTCCTATTTCGCGGTCAAGGAATCGGTGTTTCCGTTCATCAAGTTCCCGGGTGTGGACCCCATCCTGGGACCAGAAATGAAATCCACCGGTGAAGTCATGGGCGTGGGCCGATCGTTTGGCGAGGCGTTCGCCAAGGCTCAGCTGGGCGCCGGCGTTGTGCTCAAGCAGGGTGGTCGCGTATTTCTCAGTGTCCGCGATGCCGACAAGCCGGCAGTCATTGCTTTGGCACGGATACTGGTGGAGCGTGGCTTCGAAATCGTCGCCACCAAGGGCACCGCGGCGGTGCTGGAAGCTGAGGGCATTGCCTGCGAGCGGGTGAACAAGGTGACCGAAGGCCGTCCTCATGTGGTGGACATGATCAAGAACGATGCCATCGATCTGATCGTCAATACCACCGAAGGCAAAAAGGCGATTGCCGAATCGCTGTCGATCCGGCGCGCGGCGCTGCAGCACAAGGTGAGCTACTACACCACGCTGGCCGGCGCGCGGGCGAGTTGCCGGGCGTTGGATTACCTGGGCAATGCCGAGGTCCATCGCCTGCAGGATCTGCACAAGGAGTTGCTGTCATGAAGCGCGTACCCATTACGTTGCGCGGCGCTGAGCTGCTGCGCGAGGAACTGACCCGGCTGAAGAACGAGGAGCGTCCCCGGGTGATCGCGGCCATTGCCGAGGCGCGGGCTCACGGCGATCTCAAGGAAAACGCCGAATACCATGCCGCCCGCGAGCAGCAGGGGTTCATCGAGGGGCGCATCGCCGAAATCGAAGGCAAGCTTTCCAATGCCCAGGTGATCGATGTGCGCACGCTGGCACCCTCCGGCCGGGTGGTGTTCGGTGCGACGGTTGAGCTGGTGGACGAGGAAAGCGGCGAGGAATTGACCTACCGGATCGTCGGTGAAGATGAAGCCGATATCAAATCCGGTCTGCTGTCGATCAACTCCCCCATCGCCCGCGCGTTGGTGGGCAAGTCGGAGGGGGACGTTGCGGCGGTGGAAATTCCCTCCGGCACCCGCAGCCTAGAGATCATCAAGGTTCAGTATCTGTGACCACTGGTGGCCGCTCGGTGTGGCAGGCGCAGTTGGTGCCGCGACTGCTCGCCCTGTGGCTGGGCATGCAGCTGGTCATCGGCTACGGTGTCGCGCCGCTGCTGTTTGCACGCCTGGGAAATCCGGGTCTGGCCGGTGCGCTGGCCGGCGAGCTGTTTCGCATCGTCATGCTGACGGGGGTACCGGTCCTGCTGGGGGCTTGGTGGGTGATGCGCGATGTGCCTCGCTGGAAACGGCATCTGTTGCTCGCCACGAGTGTGGCCGTTGCGGCCCAGGTGGTTGCACTCCAACCGGCGATGGCGCACCTCAAATCCCTGGGGCCCGATTACCGGGACGGTTTTCTGATCGCCCATGGCGCGAGTCAGCTGCTCTATGCGGGGATCAGTCTGATGGTGCTCACAGTGCTGTTTGCGCCACGACGTCGTCGCTGAGGATCGCCGATTCAAGGGGTGATGGCCTTCCTCGTCCTGCTGGTGAATCGTCGCCATCTTGGATGAAAGCGACGGGCGGCCCGCCGGAATCGCTTCTGCATCGCTGCTGAAGGCGTGAGCCCGTAGCGAAGGGCCAGATAGGATTCCGCGAGCGTCTGGAGATCGTCGCGCCAGGCCGGTTCGGCGGTCGCGCATCGGACGAGGTAATCCCGAGGTCCTTCGCCCGGCCGGGGTGGATAGCCGGCGCCCGTCAGTCGCTTGGCGATCCGCGCAAAACCGGCCGTCACCGGGTCCGGGTCGTGCCGCGGCCGATGCCGGTTTACCCACAGTCCCAGCAGCGCACCCATGACGCCGAAAATCAGCGTCATCCACAGCAGCAGCGGGCCTGTATCGACGGACTCGAAGCCCAGCCGGGTCAAGGTGCGGCGCTGCTTGTCGGGACCATAGCCGAGCACCCAGTCATTCCAGCGATAGTTGACGGCATCCCATCCTAGACGCATGCGCTGCATCGTCAGACTGCCGCGCAGAAAGCGTGTCGTCACCGACCACTCGCCGGCCAGGGCGGCGGCCGCCCCATCCTCGATCCGCTCGGGTGCAACGGCCGCCGTCGGGTCAACACGGACCCAGCCGTGACCGGCCAGCCAGACCTCGGCCCAAGCGTGGGCATCGGACTGGCGGATGATCAGGTAATCGCCCAAGGGGTTGGCTTCACCGCCCTGGTAGCCGGTCACCACCCGCGCCGGAACGCCCGCCGCTCGCATCAGGAATACGAAGGCCCCGGCGTAGTGTTCGCAGAATCCACGCCGGGTATTGAACAGGAAGCCGTCGATGCCATCCTCACCGAGCGGGGGAGGTTGCAAGGTGTAGTAGAACGGTGCCTGGCGAAACAGGCGGAGCGCGGCGCCGACGCGTTCTGCCGGTTCGGCATAGGTGGTTCGCCAGCGTTGCGCCAAGGCATGGCTCCGGGGGTTGCCCGTCCTAGGCACGGCGAGGGCACGACCCATTTGCGCATTGCTGAGATCGAGGCCCAGCCGATAGTTCAGATAGGCGCTGGCTTCATAGCGCAGGCGTTCGTCCACGGGCTTCGGGCTGACGGCTTCGCGTCCAGCCATCCGGGCCGCGATCTGGTCGATGCGAATGGGCATGTCGAGCAGTGGCAGCCAAGGCTGGCCATGGGGTTCCAGCGTGATTTCATACGCCAGCGGCGCGCCAAGCGGAACCAGTGACGTCAAACCGGTTTCGGCGGACGGCTCGGTGCGCCAGCTTTGGCCGTCGTAATCCCACAGCACCAAGGCGCGCCAGTAGCGTGATGCATTCGCCGGGACGGCGCCGAAGAAGCGGGCGCGAAAGGCGACCGCGTCAGAGCGCCCCAAGGCGGTTATCGAGCCGGGCGACATGTGGTCGCTCAAACCGGTCTGCGCAGTGCCCGGAGTCTGCGGGATGCTCCATAACGGGCCGGACAGTCGTGGAAAGAGGATGAACAGAACCAGCATCAGGGGTAGCGCCTGCAACAGCAGCAGGCTGGCCGTGCGCACGGCTGCCCGCGGCGGGGGTCCCGCTGTCTCCTGCAACAGGATCCAGGCGGTGGTGAGCGGCAGCAAACCCAGTAAAGCGAGTGCGCCGCCGGGCAGCGACTGGTCGTGGAGAAAGGCGCTGCCCAGCAGAAAGAAGCACAGGAAGATCACCAGGATACGGTCACGGGCGGTGCGGGTTTCGAGCAGTTTGAGGCCCAGCATCAGGGCCAGCAGTGCGCTGCCGGAATCGGCACCGTTGAGGCGGCCATACTGCATGGCGACCGCCATCAGGCCGAGCGCGGCCAGGCCCAATCTCGTCCAGCGGCCGGGGACCCGGATCCAGCCGACAGCCGAGGCCAGCAGCGTCGCACCGCTGGCGGCTAGCATACCGCCGACCCAAACGGGCAAGTGCGGCGCGTGGGGCAGATAGGCGATCGTCACGCAGACCAGCAGCAAGCGGGTGGCGCGATCCGGCACGCGCGTGTTCATGCACCGGCTCGCGGCGGCAGACCAAACAGCGCGAGCCGGCGCAACGCCTCGTCGCGATGGTGTTCCCCGTGGTCCTGCGTCAGATGGCCATCCGGCAGCTCGAGGGAAAAGGGTGCTCCGAGTGCATGCGCGTTCAGAACCTGGCGGCACAGCAGCGCGAGGATGCGCTCTTGGTCACTTTCCGCCGCGAACTGCGCCCAATTCAGCTGCCATCGGGATGGATGGGTCGTATCGAACTGCTTGGTGAGCAGCCCACGCTCACGGGCCAGTGACCACCAGGCGATATGACGCAGCCCGTCGCCGGGACGGTAGTCGCGTAAGCCACGGTAGTCTTCGAACCCTTCGCCGTCGGCAGCCGTCACCATCCCGACGCCCTGGGCCAAATCGCTCAGCGCCATGGGCGCATGTTCGGCGGGCGCGGGATAAACCACGGTTTCCAGTGCGGGATGAATCCAGGTCCAGGCCTCGAAAAGCCCCAGCGGATAGGTCGTCGACAGCCCCAGCCTCGGTACGGCCAACAGGCCGCGGTGCGGCGCATCCAACGGCAGCGCATACGGGGTTTCGATGCCGGCCGGCAGGGTGGGCAGCTTCAACACCTGGGTGTTCAGCTGCAGACACAGGCCGTAGCGTGGCGCTGCATCAGGATGGGTGAATCGCAACGGGAATCGGGCTGTGGCCCCAGCGAAAACCGGAGCCGCTGCCTGCCCGGTGATCTCCAGTCCCAGCAGGTTGCGGTGGGTATGATGCATGGCAAGAAAGCCGACGCCGCCCATCCAGAAGCATAGGATGAACAGCAGGCTGTTGCCGTAGTTCAGGGCCGCCAGCAGCATGAGCGTCAGCAGCAGCACATACCCCCAACCCTGCCGCGTGGGGAGGATGTAGATGCGGTTCCGGCTGAGCTGGATGGGTCCGGCGACGGCCGGGTGGCGCCGGTTCATCCAGCGCAAGACCCACGGGTGATTCAGCGCCGCTGTACGCATGATTCACGGCACGTCGACGGCGGCCAATACCTGGCGCGCATCGGCCGGAACCTGTCCCTGGCCGTCCTGTGGCTGCAGCCGATGACCGGCCAGCGATTCGAACAAGGCCTGAACATCCTCGGGCAGGACGTGGTCACGTCCTGCCAGGAGTGCCCATGCCTGTGCCACGCGGATCAGACCGAGGCCGGCGCGGGGCGAGAGCCCCTCGCGAAACCAGCCGCTGCGGCGGGTATGACCGAGCAGTGCCAGCACATAGGAGACGATCGGTTCGGCCAGATGTACCTGGCGAACCTGGCGCTGCAGATCCAGAAGATCGACCGCCCCGAGCCGATTGGTGAGCTCGGCCAGTGCACTGCGACGTTCCCCGATTCGCAACAACCGGCGCTCGGCCTCGGGTTCCGGATAGCCCAGACTGATGCGGAGCAGGAACCGGTCGAGTTGGGATTCGGGCAGCGGGAATGTGCCCGCGTGGCGAGCCGGGTTTTGCGTGGCAATGACGAAGAACGGTTGCGGAAGCCGGTGGGTGGCGCCGTCTACGGTCACCTGTCGTTCCGCCATCGCTTCGAGCAGAGCGCTTTGCGTGCGAGGCGTGGCGCGATTGATCTCATCGGCCAGCAGCAACTGGGTAAAAATCGGGCCGGCATGGAACGTGAAGCGGCCGCTGTTCCGTTCATAGATCGAGGCACCGGTGATGTCGGCGGGCAACAGGTCGCTGGTGAACTGAACCCGCTGAAATTCCAGCCCCAGGCTTTGGGCGAGGCCGTGCGCGAGGGTGGTCTTGCCGACCCCCGGAACATCTTCAAGCAGCAAGTGACCCTCGGCCAGCAGGCAGGCGACGGCCTGGCGAATCTGGTGTGTCTTGCCGAGGATGATCTCGGACACCTGATCGATGGCCTGATGCAGACGCGTGATCGGACGGTCATCGCTCAGGGGCGGCAGGGGCAGATCGAAAGCATCCGACATGGGGGCTCCGGAACAGCGAATTCAAATGAGGTTTTCGGCCGGGGCGGGTAGAATCTGATCATACCGCCCGGAATCAGGGGCGGAAGCTTTCAAAGCGAGGAAGATCATGGCGCAACGCGAAGACCGCATGGGTTTTTTTCAAGTCGTGGGCAGCGTGCTGGCCGCACTGGTTGGCGTGCAGAGCGAAAAGAACCGCGAGCGGGATTTCACCAGCGGTAATCCTTTTGCATTCATTGCGGTCGGGGCTTTCGGTACCGTCGTATTGATCGTCTTGATCTGGCTGGCGGTGAAAATTCTTCTGGCCCAGGCCGGTCATGGCGGCGCTTGAAGCGCCACGCCTCAGCGGCAATCATCCCGAAACGATAGAGGAACCCAGATGTCGATCAAGGAATTGGTGAAAAGCTGGCAGAGTGAGGGACGCGAGGACAAAAGAGATCAGGAAATGACGCTGCGTTTGCCGCTGCATGATGTGGCACGGCTGCGCGCGTTGCAGGAGATGTATCCCGCCTGCAACGAGACCGAGTTGTTGGGGGAGCTGATCCGGGCTGCGCTGGATGAGGTCGAAGCCTTGCTGCCCTATCAGCAGGGCTCGCAGGTGGTGGCGCGCGATGAGCTCGGCGACCCGATTTTCGAAGACGTCGGCCCCTCGCGGCGTTTCTACGAACTGACCCGGGCGCATCTGCAACGCCTTCAGGGAGCAGCGTCACAGGGTTGATGGTTTGCCGCTTGCTGGATAGCAGGCCGCAAGGATCTCGGAGCTTGGTGGGAGAGTGCGCCGGGCCGTGGTCTGAGCCGATGTGGTTTCGCGCTACCAACGAGCCACAATGCGGCACCCGGCAGCGTGCACTGCGTGTGGTTGCAAGCGCGCGCTAAGCGCTCCCGGACTGAGGGCCGAATGGCCCTTAGTCTGACAATGCGTGCAGGTCGCAGATGTCCTTGAGGTCGACGCCGGTCGGTTGGCGGCGCAGCGCTGCGAGGTACAGATGCGCAAACGTATGGGCGGCTGCGGCATAGACGAGGCCCTTCGGGCGCACGTTCAAGATGCAATTGCCGACGTATCCAGTCGCACCTAACCTATATGAGGATCTTGGAGCGCGACCTGAAAAGTCCGACCCTGAACAAGCTGACCAGCTGTTCGAGGTTATGGAAGTGCATCCGCTCACGTTGCTGGCGTTGACGTATGCCGGCTACCGAGGGTTCATGTTGGGAGACACGCCGATTCCACAATCCGATCTACATCAGGGATCCTCGGTACCACTACCCCGAGCCCTCGCCCTACTGGCCCATCCCGTCACGGCCGCGCAGCCGCTGCCATCCCGGTGTAACGTGACGGCAACGCAAGTCAGAGACATCAACCCCACCCATTCGGTATTTCTAAGGTACCTCAAGATCTTCCAACCAGTTTACGTTCTCGCGCGTCACGATCGGCGGCCTATGGTGGGGCGCGAGTTGGTTATACACTTGGGCCACCGCTAGGCGCAGGTTTTTCAGGTAGCCGCGACAGTGGTTTTCGTCCACCGCCGCAAACACGATCGAAGTCAACGACTCCGGATCAACGCTCTCGGCGCGTTCCTTGGCGTGCATGAACGCGTTGCGCAACTCGCGCGCTTTCTCCAATGCGTCATAGTGCGATTGCCCAGCCGTCAACGGCACGAACCCCCGACCGAGTGCTTGCGCCAACGCTGCTGCGGCCTCGTTCATCTTCTGTACCGGCGTGCGTTTGTCGCGGTGGTCCGGATGAATCTTTGTTTCTTGGAACACCAGTCGGTTTCCGATCGCCTCGGCGCAGGCTGCGACTGCGACGACGCAGTAGACGCCGTGGAAGAATGCGCCTTCGGTGTTGTTCTTGTGCACGGCTGCCTTCAAGTCGTGCAACTCCCGCAACGCTTTTTCATAGTGCAGCAGCGCGAACGACAATTCGATGCGCGGCTGGCCAGCATCATTGTGAGTCAGTCTGCCGTAACGGGTCAGGGTTGGCGCAATGTAGTCGAACGGCTTTTCGAGCGGTGCGTGCTCACGATGATGTTGCGCCGCAACAGCGTGGATCTTCCCGTTCTCGACGAAGATCGCGTCGAGCAGTGCCGTCAAGCGGCCCATGTCGCGCTGCACGTTGCTTGGACCGTTGATGTATTCCCCCTGAAAGGTGTGCACCATATCCGCCAGCGGGTCGAAGTCGACGTATACAGAGCGAGGGCGAAGGCGGCCAGCGACGTCGACCTGGTCTGCAAATCCGCGCTGATAGATGCCGTTGTCGTCGATGTAGATGTATCGCGTTCCGAGCGCCGCGAACGGGTACATCCCGACGTAGAACGGATCGTTGAAATAAATCATCCAGTGGGCGCGCGGGTTGGCCATGCCCTCGACAATTATCTTCGCGTCAGGCGACACGCCAGCATCGATGCTGGCGCTCGCGAATACGTTGAGCAAGCGACGTCCTGCTTCATCGCGCCGCATGTTTTGCAGCAAACATCCATTGGCAAACACCACGAATTCGCCAATCCCAAGGCAATGTGAAAAGAGGCGCTCTGTATCCACTGCCAGGAACGGATAGGTCTCGATCGCCACCCACACGTCACGGAATCGCTGCAGCAAATGCTCAACCTGCAGCCAATTCGGTATTTGCGTGTCCGGCAGGGTTTCGCCGTTCACGCCTTCAAATCGCTGCTGCATGTTCAGCCTGATCTGTTTCCACCGACCTTCACAGATTAGATGGTTTTGCTTTCTCAAGGTCGGTACGCGTACACCCTGCAACGCATGCGCCGCGGCGAACGATCGATAGGGTGAAGCCGCCGTGCGGTTCGATCACTCATGTCCACGTGCCGACCTGGCGTTCCAATCAGCATGCATCGCTGTCGACGAAGGCGTCGTTGAAGTCGGTCTCGACCTGCTCGTTGCTGAGGTCGAGCAACACGTGGATCGCCCGTTCGTCGCCGCTGATCGCGACAAGGGCTGCTGCAGCAGGTCGATCGCCGTTGAAGGTCAAGCGAAGGCCTGCTATAGCCGCGCCAGACGTTCGCTTTGCGCGTTGAGCTCGGCCAGCTCGCGGCGGAGCTGCT
>OBIC01000197.1_pt1 | contig 23060 bp, 16 predicted proteins | sample 1519831 | NCBI WGS metagenome assembly OBIC01 (sample SAMN03019805, study PRJEB22545) | beach sand metagenome | biome: beach; feature: sea beach; material: beach sand | place: USA: Municipal Pensacola Beach, FL | collected 2010-10-20 | depth 40-45 cm m
GTAGACAACCGTGCGCGTGGTGCTCTTCCGATCTCACGCGCACGGTTGTCTACGGCCCCATACTCGGTCAGTCGTGCCAAAAGTCGAATGCCTCCGACGGAAAGCAGAATGCCAGAAGGCCCCTCGTTATTGATAATTCCAGCAATCTCTTGCGCACGTGCCGAACTGAGGTTCAAACTTCCATCGGCGGCTTGTCGTACGGCACCAACTTGATCCACATTGTACAGACGCCCAATGTCAGGAGCAAGGTCTCCGTACGTGCCTCTAGTCGCGTCTTCCATGGCCGCGGATAGTGCATCTGCAAGACTCGAATTGAGGGGCGAAGCTTCCAATGTGCGCAACAACTGAATGCCATCATTCAGATCTGACGACAATCGATCACCAATGGCGTTGTGAACACATTCAGCGATGGTGTTGCCCACGGCGCGATGATACTTGTGAGAGACAACATCGGCATCGAATTGCCCAAAAATGTTCACTTTCTTTGGTCCTCCTTCGTAATAGACACGACTCGGGGCGCTGCGATTGTGACGATCGAAACTCTGCGGGGTCAGAGGACTGCTGGCACCCACGAAAAAGTCGATTGGATCCTCCTCGTTTACGTTGCGCGGCACAAAAAGGGAATGACGAAATGCTTCCGCAAATTCCACCTTTTCATACTTGTCGGTTTCGACATTGTAGAGCCAACGATCACGCATGCAGGTCGCAAACCCACCACCGGGCAATGCGTTTCCAGTCCGGTACGCAGAATCATTGCACTCAAAGCCACTCATGCTGCAGTGTTCGCCAATCATGACTGCCCGGAGCAGGGGCTGTTCCTTGGTCTGTGTCGCACCAAAACTATAGTCTGGCACGCTGAATGCCAAACTTCCATCGGCCATCCGCATGTTGGATGGTAGGGACTGGAACTGCAGAACCTGACGCTGGGCATTCATGGCCTTGACCGTCAAGCTCAGCCCCGTGTCAATCACCTGTCCTCCCAACACTGCCTGTCGCCCTGCTGGGTACAGTACGGCGTAGGGGCCACCCACGTACTGTTTGAGGAGTTTGTCGACATCGGCCATATCATTGGCAGCCTCAATATCGGGGTTTCGATTCCAACTCGCAAACCGTGCGGCATCGTAGCTAATGCGTTCTTCCACTTCGCGGGTACTAAAACGGTCCAGAGTCATTTTGCGGCGGTACATGGGACCGTCGTGTGCAGTTACCAGGGCTCGCATCGTCAGGTATTCAATAGTGAGCAGCATGGTGGCTGCCAGGACCACCAACTGGCTACGCAACCGTGCCAAACCCTCGGGTGTCATCATGATATTGCCCGTCATACGCAAGGCCACACCTCGGCGCTCGATTTTCTGATATCTGCGTTCGGTCTGGTAGGTAATCTCGTAGAACGGAGCTTCCTCTGGGACGTGAGGAGCCACACCAGGATTTGCATATTCAATGGTCCAGTCGAAACTCGAGAGGCTCGGCGATACTTGTTGTGGCGGCAATAGCAGGGCGATACTGATGTTGGATTGCAACATGTTTGTCATGACATGATGCCCCAAACTCTGACCGACTTGCAGTTCGTCGACGTGGTCGTGGGTACGGCTGACACCATCGTAGGGCATCAACGACTGTTGTTTGGCTTGTTCTCCAAGCCACGCCCGCATCATCGGGCTCTCAAAACTCTGTGGCGCTTCCCCAAGCAGCTCAGAGTGTTGCTGGTCTTCCAACGGAGAGAATTCTCCCATACTTTAAACGAATCTATATGCAATGCAGGTAGGAACAGAAAAGGCACCAACAGAAAGAAGACAACGCTTTTGTGAGAACGTTCCGTCTCGAACAACACAAATATACATTGAACAACAAACAACAAAAAAGAAACGCAGTGGCCAAGCAGGCGAGACAGGGAGAGGAGCGGGGGGTGGCAAACTGTTTTTTTGTTTTTTTCCAATCGCGTGCTGGCTTGCTGGCTTGCTAGGTCGTTTTTTACGTACACGCAAGACTCTCTTGTTTTATCTTCAGCAAAGAACCCTGCAGTCAAAGCCGTAGGCATATCGACTGCTGCTTGCTGATAAAAAAAAGCCAGACAGTTTTTTTGCACATTTCCGTCTACAGTCTTGACCACCCCGCCTCCTACACACCCATTCGCAACCACACACCCACCGTCCAATCCATCGATCGATTTTTTGTTTGTTTGTTTGTTTGTTTGTTTTGGGACTAGGGAGAGAAAATCAGCGTACCGATAAAAAAAAGCGATCGTCAGGCTACGTCTGTATGTACGTGCGTCGATCTGTGTTGCAAACGGGGCCCTGCACGCAGCTACTTGTAAAAAAAATTTCTGACACAGCCATGATTTGGCACACAAGGAGGTTAAGCAGTGCCTGCTTGTATTTTTTTACAGAAAAACACATTTTCCAAACTCTTTTTCGCTTCCAGGGTTATGTAGACTGCTGCTGCTGGACTGGGTGTAGTGGAGGCTGGCTTGTGGATGGGGGGCTCGGATCGACATGGCCAATGCCATACAGGGGCGCGTCGAGGGGACCAAGGTCGAAAAAGGGTGGAAACGCACGATTTTGCTCCAGGTTCATGCTCCACACGGTATTGATAAACTCTCGGACTTTGTCGTTTTGTGCCGAGACAATTGTACGCGTCTGGTGCAATTTGGTCAGGGCGGCATTGGCATGTTTGAGAAGGGCCTGGCTGTGGCGAATAAACACGACCAACAAGTGTTCCAGATCACCGACCTGGGGATCGACGCTCTGTAGCGACAGGTGCATGCAACAGGTGCACGCGCATGGCTTGGGCCGTGTGGTATTGCCGGCCGTGTCGTCGTCGTTGTCATTCGTAGCAAAGGTAGGGGAGCCAGGGCAATCCGGGTGTTTGACTTGATGCGACAGGCGTTCTTGTTGGTGTCGCCGACGCTGTTCGCGTATTCGCTGGAGCAAATGGGTGGCTGTATCAATGCAGTTTCGCTGGATCCGATGCGAGTCGGCGCGGTTGAGTGGTGCATGGCCAATGGAATCGTTTGGTGCGGAAAGGTTTCTGCTTTGTTCTTGGGTTGAGCCGTCATGACTGTTTGGTTGATCGGGGAACGCCGCCTGTTTCCAGGTACGCACCTGCTGTTCGGTCTGCATGAGATCGCGGTAGCGATCGTTTAGCCCCGTGAGCAGTTTCTCGCTATGATCAAGCAAATAGTCCCAGGTGTCGACTGCAGTGTTTGCCTGTCGGTCGGCACCAAACCTTCGAAACGACCACGTTCTCTGTCGCCTCTGCTCCTGCTGTTGCTGCGCGTGGCTCTCTGCACGAATCTCTGCATCGTCATCACCATCATCATCACCATCATTACCACCATCATCGCCATCATGTAGCCTTTGGGCCGATTCCATCTCGCCCCGTCGGTACATGCGGTTCATGCGAGACCGATGTCGCTGCTGGTGATCCGCGCCCAACCGCTTTTTCAGCTGAGTGACTGCTTGTTGTCGCTTGTGCGTACGTTTGTCGCGCTTGCGCCGTCTGCGCTTGGGTTTACCCGACCGAGATACCGAGAACTGCTGTGTTGTCTGCGTATTGGATCCGGGTCCGTGGCCAGTGGTGGTGCTGGTACTGCCACCGGCATTGGCGTTGGTGCCAAACGCAAACATCTGGGCAAGCGAGTCGTCGCTGTCTTCCCCAAGTTCGAGTTCTGCTATGAGTGCGTCCACGGCTTCCTGCGTCGGCAGCTCAAAGTCTGCAAACATGCTACTGTCGCTGGTTTCCGTGGCATTGGTAGTGGTGGTGGTGGTAGTTGGTTCTACATCGACCTCGCTCATGACAACATCCATGCTTGGTGTTTCTTCGTGGCTGCGTGTGGGTTGTCGTTGTTGTTGTTGTTGTTGTTGTTGTTGTAGCCGTCGTTTTTTTTCGGTAGCGACGAGCGAAAAAAGGAGGAAAAGGTCAGTGATGCGATGCAAAAAAAAATCAGTGAAAAACAAAAAAAGGTATGTGTTTGTTTATTTATGCATGGGATGTGGTTTTTATGTACGATACGGTTTTTCCTACAGCTTTTTTGTGTGTGTGTGTGTGGCCCTCAGTCGCATTTCGGATTCGCGACCCACACTTGTGTAGGCACGGAGGATGAGCCAGGTTGTCGTAGTAGTGGCAGGCTTGCCGGATCTCTGGTACGACCAGAGGAAGTAGCATGTGGTGGCGGTGCACGCGCTGCTGCAGCTCCATACACAACGCGCTGGCGTGTTGGTGGGGCCACCCTGGTTCCACTGGATGCGTTACGCATGTACACTTGGAACACGCAAAACACGGCGGCCACGACGCCGCCAATACACAAGATTCCTGTAGCAGTCGACACGGCCAGGATTGGACATAGGATGCCACAGGGGGCGCGTATGGTTGTACCGTTGCAGACCCCTATGGCATCGGGTTTTGCAGTTCCATCTGGCACACCAAAACAGTCGGCACACGTCGAATTGTCGCCAAAGCACACACCACAAAAATCTTTCTCGCTGTTGCACACAATGCCGGTGGTGCCGTTGCAGCAGACACCACAATCGTCTTCCACAGCATTTCCATTCGGTACGTCGTTGCAGTCCAAACACGTAGAGTTTGTGCCGTTACACACACCACAGGCATCGATTGTGGCGTTGCAGATTCTTCCTGTGGTACCGGCACAACAAATACCACAGGAGTCACGTATGGCGGTTCCGTTGATCACTCCTGCACAATCGAGGCAGGTCGTGTTATCTCCGCCACATATCCCACACTGGTCCTTGCCAGCGTTGCAACCAATCGTGGTGTTGCCACCACAACAGATCCCACAGATATTCTCTGTTGCATTCCCGTTTGGAACGCCTGCACAGTCTTGGCAGGTGATGTTTAGACCAAAGCAAACCCCACACACGTCTTTGTCCTTGTTACACACGACTCCCGTCGTTCCGTTACAACACACGCCACAGTCGTCTAGTACGGCCGTGCCATTGGGAGTCCCGTTACAATCCAAGCATGTCTCATTATTCCCACCACATATCCCACAAGCGTCGGTTCTGGCAGGGCCGTTGGGAACACCGTTACAATCGTCGCATGTAGTCCCATTGCCAAAACAGACACCACATATATCTTTTTCCCCATTGATGGGGTTCCCAGAACTCCCGCCCGTACAGTTGCCACAATCATCGATGATCGCACCACCAAAACATTCGCCTGTACAGTCTTCTCCCTCGTCAAACGGGAGCGAGGTGTTTCCACCAACACACAAACTGCAATTGTTGATAAATGCCGTGCCGTTACAGACTTCGGCACAGTCTGGTTCCTCTGGTCCGTTGGGCACGCCGTTACAGTCGGCACAGGTACTGTTTGTTCCATTACAGACACCGCAAGCATCGATCACACTATTGCACTCGACGCCAGTCGTTCCGTTACAACAGATACCGCAACTGTCGCGCACGGCGGTCCCTCCCATGTTGAGACACACACCAGCACAATCTGTGCCAGTCGTGTTTGGAAATCCAGCGGGAATACAAAACCCACAATCGTTCAGTGAGGCGCACGCAATTGTTGTGTTTCCACCACAACACTGGTCGTTACAGTCACAAGTTGCATTTCCGTTGGGCACACCTGCACAGTCTTCGCCTGGATCGGCTGTACACTGCGCCCGCACGGTTGTTGGGGCTCCCGAGAGCATGAGTATGGACACAGACAAGACACACGTCCACCACCACCAAGCCCATCCTTCTCGATACCACACTTGTGGCGGTATCATCGAAAAACAAAAAAAAAACAAGAATAAAAAAAGCTTTGTCTATGCTTTTTTTTCTTTTGTCACTACTGCTGCTGTTTACAAAAATAGAGGAATAGTGTCGATGACTGCGTTTATTTCGTTCAGACCGAAAAAAAATTCTTACAGGAGCGAGAGGAGCCTTCGATTCTAGCGCATCGTAAAACACACATTGGTTGATGATGATGATGATGGCGGTGGTGATGACGGTGGTTGCAGTGCTGCTTGGTCCAACACGACAAACTCGTCGGGGTTCATGGGCATATAAGAATCTTCTTTGCTGCTTGCGTCCTCCTCCTCTGGTTCTGGTTCTGGTTGTTTTGGAGGTGCGTTTGCATATGCAACACCACAGGCGCTGCACGTGTCTTGGTTCGATACACGCTGCCATTGCGTCACCGTGGTCCATTGTTTTGGCCAGACCTCATCGAGCAATGCATAGACTTGTGGCGCAGCGGATTTCAACATGTTGGGATCCATGGGGCAATAGTTCCATAGCGTAGCAAGGATACGCAACCGAAACATTAGTTCGGGATACGCAAATGCTTTTGTGAACACACGCACGTCGCGCGGACACCCGTGTTTCACCATCCATGCAAACAGATCGGGAGAGCGGGGGCAAAAGTCGACAGCCCAGACAAACGCGTCCGTGCTCCAGGGGCACCCGTGGGAATGCAGCCATTGATACATTTCTTCAATGTCTCGACGTTTGCAGGCCGATCGATAGGCCCTTGTGTCCATGGGACAGCCACGCTGCAGCATCCAGTCCAATAGCGCATATGGGCAACCACTTTCGATGGCCGTGTTGAACGTGATTGGACCCTGCCAGGGACACTTTTCTCGCCAAAGCCACTCCAAAAAGGGCATTCTGGCCCGTTGGATAAACCTGGTAAACACGGATGGGTCCCACGGACATCCATGGTTACGCAGCCATTGGACCATGACTGTGTTGTAATCAAATGCGGCGGTGCGCATGTGGCTTGCTTTCCATGGAATGCCTGGTTTTTCTTGACATGAAGCGGAGGAGGAGGAGGAGGATCGTTTGTGAATCTCGTTCAAAATACTGTATGTGCTGCGTCTGACAGCAACATTGATCACCTCGTCTGACCAGGGACATCCCTGTTCCAGTAACCACTGAATCAGTTCTACGTTTGCGGAAAAGTCATCAAAGGTCGGTGACAAGGCGTATTTGTCCCAGGGACATTTGTGCTCAATCAGCCACGTCAGAGTCTTGATTTGCGGTCCCGGGGACCGGGCATCAAACCTTCCATCATGACTGGCTCGCAGCACGACCCGCCGAAACACGTTTGCGTCCCACGGACATCCACGTTCGCGAAGCCATGCCACATGCTCGGTGTTTGCCCAGGTAACCGCCTCGAGACAAACGGAGGCATCCCACGGAACCTCTCGTTTGTATGCCCATTCCAGGATCGGGAGTGGATCGACAATCTTTTGAAGTGCCGTGTTGTATATATCGCAGGTCTTGGGGAGCCCGTGGTCCACCAACCAATCCAAGAGATCCAGATCCTCGGTCTGGACCGCATCGGGAATCAGATCTTGTCCGAGTACGATCTCGATGGGCTGGTTCGGATTTTCTGGGTTGTAGCGCGTTTTGTAAATCCACTTGACCATGGGCAGGTTATGGTGGCGAATCGCTTCTTTCACGGTCAGACCTTTGATGCGATAATCGTGCTTGTAAAGCCATACAGCCACCTCGACCTGCTTCTCACGAGGAATCGTCAGGCATCGTTGCAACAACCCGTCGGCTGTCACCGGCCCTCCGATAAGTTCCTGAAGCAGGTCGAGTCGATAGTTTTCGTGAAACCACGTCATAATGTCCACATGAGCGCCAGATACGGCGCCGAGAAAGCATTTTCTGATATGGTGACGCCCAACCACAGGTTTCCAACCCTTGGAAGCCGCCCACAGCACTACGCGTATATGACCACGCGCTGCTCCGGTTTCCATAACCTGGTACGATGTATGGTTCTCTTGTGTATAAAACCACTCCAGCACCGACACGCGACCACTGGCCGCAGCTGCCAACACAGGCGGGTCTCGATCGTTCAACATCCCCCGTTCCCGCATCCAGTTGAGCACGTGTATGTGTCCATTGCTTGCGGCTTCTGAGGCGATCAAACTACTCGATCTTGGACAACCGTTTTTCCGGCACCATTCCAATACATGCAGATGCCCAGCAGCAGCCGCGTCGGCCATGGTGATGGATGTCCATTCACAGCCCATGCTGCGAAGCCACTGCAGAATCGTTAAATGACCTCCACGAGCCGCAGCCGCACAAGCATCGCTCTTGAACGGCACCCGCCAGCGGTCGAGTTTGTGCATCAGGTTCCCGTGTCCAAACCGTGCGGCCCACACGTATGCAGTTGATTCAACCGGTGCGCCCTGTGCTTTTGCCCACTTCAGCAACGGCTTGTTGCCCGTTTCACACGCAACCCGTACCACAGCGTGTTTGTGCTGCAAACGCTCTTTCTTGGGAACGATGGCCCACCATCGTCGACACACCAATACCGCGACGGTGTAGTATTCTTTGGGCAAAAAAGCAAAGATCGAGACCAGGATTTCGTCCGGAAGCCACGCAAAGGGGTGTATCTCGCGTTTGGCACGTTTGCGCGACGGTGTGTGCTGATCCTCCACATCATCCTTTTTTGGGTACTTTTTCCGCAACCGTTTCCGTTTTTGCCGCCGTCGCTGCTGTTGTTGAAGGTTGCCTGGTTCCTCTGCCGCTCGCTTTGTAGGAGTTTTTTCAAAAACTCTGATCGCGTTTTCCTTGTGGTTCCGGCCGTTGGTGTGCATCGTCGCAACTGCTGCCGCAAGCGCTGTCGTCGCCGTCGTTGTGGATGTGGTGGTGTCACTATGCTCGAGTCGGGATGCATCCATTGGAGAAAATGTGGTGTGTGTAATAGCGTAGGGGAATACACACTCGTATATTTTCTCACACGTAAATCTCCGCAGGCTTCCACCGGAGAATTGTACATCTACGACCGCATACCCCGGACAATCCCCCAACGCTAACTGACCGGTCGGACAGTGGGGCGAGGAGTCACAGACATAAAAAAAGATTGTTGGTCGAAAATGGTATCAGACCCACAAGGAGGCGACGAACTCTTGAATAACAGACAGGTCCGTTTTCCAAACGCGATCTCTCAAAAAAGGTTGACGCCACCAATAACAGCGACACCGACAAAAACACCAACACCAACACCAACAACAACAACGACAGTTGATTGCTGGTGCGAGCTACATTAATCATGAATGGCCCGTATGATACATTTGATGATTTCGAACCACCAAAACAACCTCGGATGCGTCGCAATCTTATACGTACCTTTTCCAGTCAGATGACCCCGGCAAATGTCGTGACTGGCGCCAACTCGATCCTGACACTGGTCGCTACGGGGTTGGGTATCGTGTCGGTGATATGGATCGCTATTGTGACGGGTCTTTGGCTCTACAACAAGTCGATTCTGGTAGGGGACATCAATGACCTAGAAGACCGCGTCGATGTCATCAATGCCAGTATCCCAGAGGGAAATGGAACCGTGTTTTTCGACGATGAATTTACGATTGCCAACGGTCCACAACCAGGACGCAAGTTTATGTTTAATGCGAGTCTGGTGGCAATGGGCACCAAACGCAACTATGCATTTCCAAACGATGATGGGATCGTGCTCCTGGATTCTACGTTTGAACCCGTGTTTCCCGAAGACGAGTTTGCGGTGGTGGGCGACGCGGATCCTACCACAAGGCTCGAGTTTGATCTCAGCTTGATCCCGGGCAGTACATTACGGCTCGCTAGCTGGCAAAACAAACACTGTACCGTGGCGTGTCTGGACGATATCAATGGTGGTGGTGGCAACGCTACCGAGTTTCTCGACAGCCAGTTTGCAATTTTGAATGATCCGGATACCACGAAACGGGCTATGTTTGATGCGAGTCAAATCGACCCCTTGACCAACCGCACCTATGCGTTTCCAAACTTGAACGGAACCCTGGCACTGACCACGGGTGTGCAGACCATTAGTGACAAGGCTTTAGACAACACCAATAGCATTACCGTGGTCGATAGTAACCTGGCGATTGAAGGGACCGCAGGAGGAGACGCTGCATTATTCAATGCCAATGCATTGACTGGGGACCAAACCTTTAGTTTCCCAGACTTGACAGGCACGCTCCTGCTGACCGACGGGGCACAAACCGTCAGTGACAAAACCATAGACAACAGCAACAGCATTACTGTAGTTGATAGTAACCTAGCGGTAGAAGATACCGCAGGCGGAGACTCTGCACTGTTCAATGCAAATGCACTTACCGGAGATCAGACCTTTAGTTTTCCGGACTTGACAGGAACATTTGCCCTCACTGATGGTGTCCAAACCATCAGTGACAAAAGCTTGGACAATACCAACAGCATTACAGTCATTGATACCAACCTGGCAATCGAGAATGCAGGAGGTGATACAGCGTCGATCAACGCAAGTGGTCTGACAACCGATCGTACCTACACGTTGCAGGACAAAAATTGTACCCTGGCTTGTCTTGATGACATTACGGGCGCCAGTCAAGGTTTTTTTGCAACACGTAGCAGCACACAGTCGATCTCTGATAGTACATTCACAACAGTGATTTTTAACGATGATTCGACAGGTATCAACAACGATCCTGGATCGAATTATAACTCGGCAACTGGAATTTACACTGTTCCAATTACTGGATACTACGATGTCACGTGTAACATCAACTGGCAAGCAGATGCAACTGGTGTTCGGACAGGATTTACACAAATTGTTTCTGGAGGCGCACTTATTGCCCAAGACACTCGACAAGCATCAACCACCGGTGGCGCTTCAACCTACAATTCCATGCCAAGCAACCACGTGTTATTGACCGCAAGTGACGAGATTCGTTGTCGGGTGTTTCAGACTAGCGGGGGCCCTCTGTCTGTCGGCACTTCGGGATCACTGTTTTCGGTCACTTTTGTTGGAGCGGCGTGAGTAATAGCGTAGGGAAAATACACAGGTTTATATTTTTTGTACACGTAAATCTCCGAAGGAACATACAGCGTTTTGAAAAAACTCTGATCGCGGTCTCCTCATGGTTCTGACCGTTGGTTTGCATCGTCGCAACTGCTGCCGCAATCACTGTCACAAACTCTGTCGTCGTCATTGTGGATGTGGTGGTGGTAGTGGTGTCACTATGCTCGGGTCGGGACGCGTCCATTGGAGAAAAGGTGGTGTGTGTAATGGACCGGTCGGACAGTGGGGCGAGGAGTCCCAGACATAAAAAAGATTGTTGGTCGAAATGGTATCAGACCCACAAGGAGGCGACGAGCTCTTGAATAACACAGAGGTCCGTTTTCCAAACGCGATTTATTGGAAAAAAAGTTGACGCCATCAACACCAACAAAAACAACAACGACAGTTGGTTGTTGGTGCATACCATAGCAAACATGAACACAGCTTTTGATACGTACGACACCTTTGATCCGCCACAACCACAACCACGGATGCGTCGCAATCCTATGCGTACCTTTTCCAGCCAGATGACCCCGGCAAACGTCGTGACTGGTGCCAACTCGATCCTGACACTGATCGCTACAGTGTTGGGCATCATTTCCGTGATATGGATCGCCATCGTGACAGGTCTCTGGCTCTACAACAAGTCGATTTTGGTGGGGGACATCAACAATTTAGATGATCGTGTTGATGCGATCAATGCCAGTATCCCAGAGGGAAATGGAACCGTATTTTTCGATGATGAGTTCACGATTGCCAATGGACCCCAGCCTGGGCGCAAGTTTATGTTTAACGCGAGTCTCGTGGCAATGGGAACGAAGCGTAACTATGCATTTCCAAACGATGACGGCATTGTACTCTTGGACTCTACGTTTGAACCCGTGTTTCCTGAAGACGAGTTTGCTGTGGTGGGAGACGTGGATCCTACCACGAGGCTCGAGTTTGACCTTAGCCTAATTCCGGGTAGCACACTACGGCTCGCCAGTTGGCAAAACAAACATTGTACTGTAGCGTGTCTAGATGATATCAATGGTGGTGGTGGCAACGCTACCGAGTTTCTGGACAGCCAGTTCGCGATCCTGAATGATCCAGACACCACGAAACGAGCCATGTTTGATGCAAGTCAGATCGACCCCTTAACCAACCGCACCTATGCGTTTCCCAACTTGAACGGAACCTTGACCCTAACCACCGGCGCGCAGACACTTACCGACAAAATCATTGATTCAACCACAAACACGGTGACTGCTGATAACCTACACTCAGCAACCACCACCATCGATGTGTCGAGTGCCACAGCTCCCGTGTCTGGACAAGTTTTGACCGCCACCTCGCCCACTGCAGCTACTTGGGTAACTCCAGCAGTGTCGACAGGAAATGCTTTCGGTGCTTTCATCAACGAGACACGTTCTTTTCCGGATCTTTCGAATGAAGGCGTCTCAACGATTGGAGAATTGAATGCGACTGCGATGCAAATTACGGTATGGGGAGGGGGTGGTGGTGGTGGCTTTGGAGGTTTCGTCCTTCCAACATCACAGGCTGGAGGAGGAGGAGGAGGGTCGGGGGGTGCCGTGGTGAATTTTCCCCTCGACCTTTTCACACTGTCGTTACTAAGTAGCGAAACCTTTACAGTTGTGATAGGCAGTGGCGGAGCTGGTGGAATATTTATCAATGCGACCTCATTCACACTTGCGGAGAGTGGTGGGACATCGGCGGTTCGTACAAATACGTCTGGTACGATTGACATTTTCCTACAAGCGTATGGAGGAGGAGGAGGATCAAGTGGTACAGATTTTCTAGGAGGTGGGGGCGCAGGATCAGGTGGTAGCGCTTCTGCTGAAAACGGAGGAATCGCGAATGGTGTAGGAGGTGCTGCTGGTCCGGATGGTGGATTGGATAACAGCGGTGGTAGTCAGGTCACTCTTTATTGGACTGGTTGGGGAGGTGGGAATGGCACGGCTGATGGGTTTGGCCCTGCGCAAGAGGGTTCTAATTTTTTCAATCGCGGGGTAGGCGGTAGCGTAAACGGTTTTGGAGGTGGGGGTGCAGGCGGTTTCGCTGGCAAAGGTGCAGACTCTGTGTCTCTTGGCGTCGGAGGATCGGCAGCTGCAAATTCAGGAGCAGGTGGTGCTGGCGGTGGCGCTGTTACGCGAAATGGGGGTGATGGCGGATCTGGGGGTGCTTTTATTATTTGGTGGACGCAATAGCTTTTTGGCATGTAAATCACAGTCTGTTTTTCCTGTAACGACACGCGTCCAAAAGATCAAAAGAAAAAATAAACGAACGCAAAAAATGCTTATTCCTTATGCCATTGGGTTGTTTTTGCACGTTATCGCGTCGATTTTTTCCGTTCTGCTGTCGAGTCTGAACGACAACGACGAGCGGTACGAGCTTGCCTGTGTGCGGGAGCGACGCGAACACGAAACCTTGGAGCGCATGTATGCCTTGTTGAGTCTAGGTCTGCTCTGGCCGCTCGCGTACCCAGCACTGATTCTGGGACTCGGGGCTGCGTGGATTGCGCATGGTTGTGTGCAATCTCTCACGAATACATTAAAATCTCCGATTCCCCCGGGCGCGCGCGCGGACACGTCGGAGTATTTTTCTTGGTGGCGACAGAAAAAGAAAAATAAACATTTTTTGTTTTTTTAAACATTACACAGACGAATCATGCAGACCTTGCAGACTTATGCTCAAGCTGCTGTTTCCAGATTCTCCGCACTCTCCACATACGATCGGATCCGCTGGGGTTTGGTGGTGATACTGATTCCGTGGACGGTAGTATACCGCACGTACCACGGCTACTTGGAAGCTTCGGGAAAAGGGCTAGCGCCACCGCACAGTGCAATCATTGCGATAGTTGAGGGGACTCTTGTGGCGGGGATCCTGTATCTGCTGACGTACGCTTGGCCCGTTACTGTGCCCCTCTTTTACATCTGCTACGTCCATTACATGTAAGACAAGACCGCGAGAATGCTATCATTATCACCACCATCACCACCACCACGACACTTTTTTTGTGTATTTCTCCGATGCCCGCGCCGGCGCACGGAACGGAGTTTTTTTACGGAATGCAATGTAAAACAAAAAATAAAAACACATTCCATTTTTTTCGAATTTTCAAAAACAGTACGAAAAATAACAAAAAAAGAACTGAATCATGTACCATCCTTATCATCGTTTTAATCGTGATACCAGCACCCTCTACTTCGACACGTTCGCATCGTGGTTCGAAACCTATGTCATCTCGTATCTGTATGGAACGCTACTGACATGCATGGTCGCATCGGTGCGAGTGGGGTGGATTTTAGCGCGGCAATGGGGGTTTACGCCTCGTATACCAAAATTGGGGGCGGTCTGGGAAACGTTTGAGCGCGCGTGTGGCGACGTGTTGGAATGGGTAGTCATAGGCGTGGGGCTGACGATAACATGGCCTATATTGCTCGCCCTCTTGCCGATCTTGTGTGTTTCTGCAATCATGGTGGGTGTGGGGTATGGCCTCTATGGACTATGCAGGCTCTGCAGGCCGATGTGTAAGGGGTTGATACGGTTTATACGGGCGGCCGATAGAATCATTTTTTACGACAGCAGTAACAAGAATCAAGATCGGTGTCCGTACTGTTACAAACACCGCCGCGTTTGCGAAAAACCTGAGGAGACAGAACGACACCGCATCGATTTTAACATGGACTGAGGTTTGTATCATTTTTTTTGGTTTTGTACTACATGGAAATAAAATGCAAAGTTTACAATTTTCATCAGCATTGTTGTTGACTATACGATTTGAACAGTAAAGAAATCCACCACGTTTCCATCCGTGGTTTCAAAGGTGGCGCTCGCCATGCTGGTATCGCCGCTGACGTTGCTGCTGCCAATGCGTAGAAACAGAGCCCCAAACCCAGCTTGTGGGTCACCCTTGTTGAGACTCGCGGCCCACCAAGGGTTGGCCAAGAGCAATGGGTTGGCTCGACGAATTCCATAGCCACCGAGTCCACTGATGACGGCAAAGGATTCGCCTGCCGAGACATTGAGCTGATTGGCAGTACTGGCGATGGTCTGAGTGGGACCAAAACTCGACATGAGGTGTGTCCGCGCGTAGCGGTGATCGTGTCCGTTGAGGATGATCGCACCGCCTTGGCGGCAGGCTTGGTACACGTCCCAGCCAATCTCTGGGTTGCCTGCCCACCCCAGCTGCATTTCGGTTTTGGGTGTGTGAAACAGGCAGAATTTCCAGCCATAGTCCGAGAGTCGGGCCAGCTCGTCGGCGATCCACTGCGACTGGCTGCGCGTAAAACAGGCCGTGACGCCGGCTCCAATCTGGAGCAACACCACGTTTTGCCAGATGCATGTGGCACGCACACCGACTCGTCCCGTGCAGCAACAAGATGCTGGAACCGGGTGAAGTTGATCGCGCAGTTTACGACTGTAGCCATGCACCGGCCACCTACCCTTGTCGAATTCGTGGTTGCCATAGACACCGAAATACGGCAGGACAAGGCTCGCGGGAAAACTCTCGTTGGCCAACACCTGAAAGATCTGTTTAGCCCAGCACTTGGGCGCTTGAATATAGTCGAAATCGCCCACGTGCAGCACAAAACTCGCATTTTGGTCGCGCACCAGCTGCATCACGGCTTTGGCGCGGCTGTTGAGTCCCTGGTCGGCAAACGCGGCAATCGTGACGGGCGATGCAGGGAAAATCGATGGTGGCCCGCCCGTGGTTGCGTTGGCGACCGTGCCATTGTAGGGCACAATCACACTGCAAGGACACGGGTCCGTGAGTCCCACGCCCAAGACCAGGCCAAGCATGCCGAGTATAAACAGCATCGCTGGCAAACCCACAAAGACGATGGCCCAAAAACTCGCTGGAAATGCGTCCCATAGCGGCGTCCTGATATCGATGCGAGATTCGTATGCGTAACGCCGGTCTTGCAGCATGTTGTAACGAACAGGACCAAAAAACAAATCGGGAAAACAAAAAAAAGGCGGGAGCCGCAATCTCTTTTTCTATTGACAACACCAATAACTACTTTGCTACCGATGTATTTACAATGATGAAAAGACGATGGGAATCACACTCTTTAGCAAGAACCGTAACAAGTTTTTTTTCTCGCAACAGTAGCGGTCGGTTTTATTTCTTGTACAGCTGCTGGTAACGCTTTTGCAAATACTTGGCATAGGTTTGACAGTACCAGGCATCGACCGCTGCGCTGGTTTTGGCGGTCATCCCCACAGCGTCCCAGTCGATCGGATTGTCGTGGGTAAATAGCAGGTCCAGAACCTCGACGGCTTCTGCCCGCACTGCGATACGCGAAAGGTACTCGGGCGCGCGCGCGCCGTGTTGTATACAGTAGCGCACCATCTCGGACGAATCTACATTCACAGCCATGGCCAGGGTATCGTCGACAAACCTTGCGAACCGATCGCCGCTCAGCTCGCACAGAAATTTTGCCACGTCCATATGCCCTTCGTGCAACGCCGTGTTGACCAGGATACTGTGGCCAGTCTCGATCGGTTGTTTTTGGGCAACGTACTGGAGAATCGCGAGACTGCCGTCTGCGACAATCTTGAATAGACTGCTGTTGTTGACAGGCAGACCGCGTTCCTCCAGCAAAAACCGAAAGACAGGCAACTGGTTGGCCACGCTTGCCTCGTAGTACAGCTGATGTGCAGGCAAAGCTGGAATCCGCGACCACAAGAACCGCAGAGCGTTGATGCTGCCGTGGCGGACCGCCGCAAGGTACTCTGGAGTCCCCAGTGTATCGGCGTTGTAAAAGCCCCTGTCCCAGCACCACTGAATCGTCGGGAGATGATCGCTTTTGCACGCCGAGGCCAACAGACTGGGGGGCATTTTCTCCACCATGCCGATATCGAGCATGCGTCGCAGCGTCCGGAGTTGTCCTGCCTCCGCAGCGGCTTTGGCCACACTTTGCGACAACCATTTGCTGTGTGCGTGGTGCCAAAACCATTCCAACAGACGCCATTTACCATGTCGTGCGGCATAGATATGTGCGCCCGTCTTCCAGCTCCACCCCGACACACGGATCCACTCAATCTGTGCCAAGTGTTGCTGTTCGATGCAGTGGGCAGCAAACAGCCGCAGGTCTGTGGGCGTATCGTGGAGCACCTGATACCACGTACGACACACCAGACGCGCCGCTAGCGTCTCTCTCGGGTCTAGGTACCGACAGAGAATCATGTGCCACAGATCGAGGTGAAGCAAGTCGATTGCGCTGTGCCGCTTGGCGTTTTGCTGTTGGGCACGTTTGCTGACCCGACGTTGTTGCTTGCGTTTACGTCGACTCAACCACACATCCTCGTTTTTGCCTTTTTTTGCACCGCGCTTGCGTTTCATGTGCGTTTTTTGCCGCAGGCCGAAAAAAAAAGGAAAACCCGTTTGTTCCTTTTGCGTTTTTTTGCACACAGACACACAAATTCTCCGCACCTAGGAAGGTTCTCGGAGAATAACAACATCGCTGTGCGCGCGCACGTCTGCCCGCCAACAGTTTTTTTTCGTTGCCAAGTCCATAGAAACCAACCTAGCGGCTATGAGGGTACCTTGTCACAAAAACAACCCTAGCAACGATCGAAAAAACAAAAAACGTGTGCACGTGCATCAATACAACGTATGTACCACCGTATCGTGACAGTGGGCCAGACCGGGTCGTCACCGCAGGGCACAACGGGACCTGGACCGAACAGCATGCGGAGCGGCCGCCCGCCATTGACACAACAGCAACTACAACAACAATCCTCCTTGGGAACGAACGCGTCGACAATGTGGTGGATAGCCGTCATTCTGTCTGCGCTCGCCCTGGCCCTGATCATTGCCGCGTCGATCGCGTTGGGTGTCGTGCTGGCAACCACGGGTCGTAGCAGCCGGAGACGTGACCGCAGGCTCGAGTCCGAGATTGACGATTTGGAAGCCCTGGTCGCCAATCTGACCTGCAACTGTTCCACACCGGTCGACGTGAATGTGACAATCCCCACCAGCATGGTGATTGCGACCAGCAGCAGTACACAACAAGTCAATACCGGTGCGGGTCCTGTGGTCATCACGTATGATAGCACGTCCACCAAACTCTTGCCATTGCTTCCCGGCATGAATCTCAGCAGCGGTGTATTTACGGCACCAGATGATGGGTTTTACAGCATCAATTGGCTGGTAGGATTTCCTAGTCCTGTACCGGGTACGCCTACAGAAGTGGTGTTTGGCCTCGTATCGATCAGCAACTGGGCAGCGGAAATCGTCAACATCAATCTACCAGACACGGGCTTTTTCACACCATTCACGGGAGGTGTCTCAGCCATCCTGCAGACAAACGATACCGTTAGCGTCGCCCTGCAAAATGTGTCGACCGCCAACCTCACGGTCAACACAGGATCGACCCTCGCCATCACCAAAGTCAACGATATTGCCTAGATAACGACTGTGTGGTGGTGTGGGAAGCCAGAGAATGAAAAATGTGACACCGTGTAACGTGTGTTTTTCTTTTCTGCAGATCGGGAAATGTATTATTGTAAACAAAAAATGAAAAAATCAACATTGACATCAAAAAACAAACAGCCGTTTTTGTGGCTTGTTCGATCTAGTGTGCCTGTTCTTTCAGCAGCTCTACGCGAAGAACCACGCTAGTGATGGTGATTTCCTTGCCAGTCGCGTTGGTGAAATCAATGTAGAGTTTCTCGCCCTTGTCTGGATTTCCAGTCACGTCTCCACTGCCAAAGCTATGGAAAAATCCTTCTGGCAGCTGACGATCGTGTCGAATCCAGTTGGTGCTCTTGTCCATATACAAAATGCACGCGGCGGTCGCCTGACTACCATTGTCTTCCGGTTCGTTGTAGCCCAAACTCATGGATGCCTTGTAGGTCCCATCGACCGGAAACACAAACTCGCCGTTGGTGTCGTCCCATCCTTGCAGATGAGAGATGGTCGGTCCGACTGGAGCAAGACCCTTGATGCGTTGCACCACGACGTTGGTGTGGTTTGGGTAGAGTTGGACCACCCCCTCTCCACGGACTCGTTTTTTCGCTGCGATACCACCGCCACGACTCGATCCGGGTTGCACCGTGTAGGGTCGCGATCCACAGCTACAATCGTGGTCAAGTGCGGTGGTTGCTGGGACCACAATATCGCTGGTATTTTGCAAGAAAATCAAGTTTGACATTGTTGTTGTTGTTTAATTTGTTTTTTCCAGTGCAAAACAATCCACAATCCGTTTTTTGTGACATTCCCATGGATGCCTGATCCAGTAGGTGGTAGGAACGAACAAAAAAAATACGAAAAACGCATATTGGATCATTGATCAACACAAGGGGTTGTCGAGTCATCAATGCAAAACGCAGAGACAGACGAATCGTCATCGCAGGAACCAGCGGCCAAACAACAACGGGTTACAGAGGCGCCAGAGGCCGCGCGAGCCAACTGCGACACAATCAATCACCTGACCTTGATGGTCTACAGTCGCGCGCCCGATACCACCGTGATCCCGTATTTGGACGCACACCAGTGGTCGGCCGACATGCTTGCGCGGCTCTTGGTCCGGATCGCGATCCCCTACCATCGACAGTCCCTGCTCCAGCACGTGGGGCAAACGTTTCCAGCGTTTGATCTTGGCACAAAGTATTTGGGCAAATCTCCCCTGGGCACGGCGGTGCAAGAATGCAACCGTCCTGCGGCCTTGTACCTGATGCGGCGCCTTGGCAGTGCCGAGGTAAAGAAAGAACTCCGCGGCCGATTCAAACTGCGTGTCGCGATTGTGTGTGGTCGAAGAGGTCTCGCACAAGTACGGGAGATTGTGCAAAAGAACCGCGGTAGTGTGACCTCGTGGTCGCGTGCGCACACGGAATCCCCGTTACATTGGGCTGCCAAGGCCAACCGCCTCGATGTGGTCCAGTATTTGGTCCTCGATCTGGAAATGGATCCCAACCAGCCGGACCGCACCGACGGGAAACAGCGTCCCGTGGAATGTGCTGCTTTTTTCGATCACGTACGCATTGTGCAGTGGCTGGTTGCGGTTGGCAACGCGCGTGTGTCTCGCAGGACGGCAGAGCGAGCTGGATATTGGACGCGGTTATGGTTGTTGAGTCGCTGCGCTATCGACGTACTCTGCCATGGATGGACACTGCGGGATCACTTTTTGGAACCCTACGTGGACAAAAAAACCATGGTGTTGGACCTGAGAAATTTGAGACTCGGCAATAGTGCATGCAGAGTCGTGGCAGATTTTTTGGAACGCAAACACAGCCCGATCCTTACCTGTCGGGACGATGTCCCTGTGTTCCCACACGTGATCCGTTTGGAAAACAATCCGCGTATCGGGGCCGCGGGAGTCTCGGCACTGGTGATGCGGAACGATGTTGTACAGGCGATCCACCTGCCTGCCATTCCTATAGTGGCCGTGCGTATGATAAGGGACATCAAGTTACACAATGTGGATCTGCGGACCAAGTTTCACTATCCATTCCCGACGCTGGTTACGATTGCTAGTTGGGCGATTGCCCGTCAGATTCGTCGTGGCAAAACCTCATGACCAAGACCATCATGGCACGTGTGTGTATATGTCAAATACAAAAAGAGACTGGACAAAAATTTTTATTTATCGAAAAAGGAGCAAAATCACTACAATTTTTGCGACATTAGGCACGTTTCGCCTTCCAACGTCGATACATGCGAACCACCAGCAGCGAGACAATCAGAAAAGCGATTGTACTGCCAACCAGGGCCATGGTTCCAATGGTTTCCGAGACCCATCGATTGTACACGTCCTCAAAGTAGTCATACCAGCCTCGGAAAAAGTAAAAGGGCGACCACAACAATTGAAACAGAGGTCTGCACATGGCTGCGAAATCCAATATCCATTCCTTGATCCAATCATAGATATCCATCACCCACGCCAAATGGTAGCCCACCCACCGAAACAGGTTCTTGGACCATTCCGCCCAGATATCCATGCACACGCTGGGGCGCCACCGACTCTCTGGCCAATGCCGCCGAAACTGACCCTCGACCGACACTGTGCCCACAACTATTGCCAAAACCAATGCGAGCGCGATCCATGGGTGTTTGCGTACAGGTGCCGGAACCATCTTTACCAAACATTCTGGCGGCCCGGGTCCAAATAATGTTGCCGTGGTGTAATTCTCCGGTTCGCGGATCTCGTCGTGCATGTCGTCTTCGACATCGCTGTCACTCCCCCCATTTCCGTGAGATTCCACGGATTCGTGTCGTTGTTTTCGCAGACGTCTATTGGACATGATTTTTTGTTTCTTTTTGTTGTGTCGTTGTCGTTTTGTTTTTTCAGAGCAGGGGGGCGACGAGGCCGCACGGAGATCACGTCGGAGATTTTTTGTCTGCTTTGCGCGCGCGCTGTGTATGTTGCACACAGACAATGTACGGAGTTTTTCCGCGATCGATCAAAAAGTACGTTTCGATGGGTGCGGCCGTCGGAGAATTTTTGTTTTTCTCCGACGGAGCGGAACGACATTGGAAATTCTCCGACGCAAAAACCAAATCACATCCACTTTAATATTTTCAACATGCCAAAGAGTAGCGATACAACACAAGACAATAAAACACGTGCCAATCAGTCCTCTGCCCGTAAAACAAAATGGACCCTGGCATCGGTGCGCACCGTACCCATGAAAATGATTCGAAAAAGAACCAACAAAACTCCCTCGCACCCAAACTTGCCACAGAAACTGCGGCACATCAAATTTGATAAGGATTTTGTGCATCCAGACACGTGCCGGTGCCGTCCCGATCCCAACAACCGAGCACACAAGTACGATTGGCATTGCCTGATGCATCAACGGTGTGCGAAATGCAAAGACCGGTTCAAGTTTCGTGCAAATAGCTTTCAGGTCGCGCAAAACGTCAATGTCTATACACCTCATCTGCATGTCTGTTGGGAATGCCTAGACCAACTCCCGCCGGGCACACGGGTCACACAACCTTGGATTGGTCGATGTGGTCCACACTAGCTGTTTTAGATGCCACTCTTTTTTGCTCGAATCATGAATTCAAAAAATACACAAAAAATGATTTTAAAAATGATTTAAAAATATTCCTTATTTTTTTACAGTGCTATGCAAAAAACAGTAGCAATTTTTCATTACAAGCGCACACGATGGACGTGGAACGTGACGAAACCTTTGTGCCACGAAAACGGCGAAAAGTGATGGATGATCATGGCGAGCCTCGTTCCGTGGCCGTCTGTCATCCACCCTGCTGGCCGTTTGACCGCGACCGGCCTTATCCAGACAAACAAGAGCTGGCGCGCCTGCGAGCCCTGGATCAAGATGGGGATGCGTGGGCAGAAGAACGCCTCAAGCGGATGGGTGCATCTAGCTGCAGTGCGGCAGTGGGGCTTGGACCAGCCACGCCACGTGATTACTGGCGCCTCAAGACCCACCGGATCGAACGCGAGTGTACCGAAACCAGCGAGGCGATCATGGCACGCGGACATCGACTGGAACCGCTGGCCGCCGACGCCTACGAGGTCATGATGGAATCGGGCCCACTGGTCCAGGTTGGGATTATAATGCACCCCACGATCGCGTGGATGCATTGTTCTCCCGATCGTTTGATTGCCAAGGAACCGCGCGGTGCCGTGGAAATCAAGTGTCCCGTCTACTGCATTCCGAAACAGGTGCCCGACAAGTACATGTGCCAGGTCCAACAGCAGATGGCCTGCCTCGATGTGGACTGGTGTGACTTGTTTTACTACCTGCACGACGACGAGAGTGATGCGGTGCAGCAAGTCAAGTGTTGGCGTATCTGGCGGTCCGAGGCGTATTGGGGTGTCATGTTGAAACGGCTTCGGACCATGGCCGATTGTCTGCAAGAAGACCGTGAACCCACCTTGGAAGACATCCCGCTCCGTCCAAAGATGCCCGCCGTGCGCACCCAAGTGGTTCTGGAATGGGATTTCACGACTGTATAAGGTGTATGTATGCTACAAACACGAAAGTAAACGCGACGATCGTTTTTTGGCACTATGTTTTGTAGAACTAGTTTTTTGTTGTGTACAGTATCGGAAAAATGAATAGAAAAAAAAGATTGGTGGAAAAAACAAAAAAGCGATTCCCGTATTTGTTTTTTGCTTCTGTGTTTTTTGTATTACCGCAGGCGTCGATGACGCGCAGCTTGACGTCCAAATCGCCGCAGGGTTCCGGGAGTTTCGCGTGCGACCGCAGAGATTTTGGCCAGGTCGCGCAAGTGTGACGTTTGTCCAATCCACCAGTGCAGCAGGCAGAAAAAGGCCGTACTTTGCCCTGATTGTCGT
>OBIC01000198.1_pt1 | contig 23016 bp, 18 predicted proteins | sample 1519831 | NCBI WGS metagenome assembly OBIC01 (sample SAMN03019805, study PRJEB22545) | beach sand metagenome | biome: beach; feature: sea beach; material: beach sand | place: USA: Municipal Pensacola Beach, FL | collected 2010-10-20 | depth 40-45 cm m
GATGATGCCCGCCTCGCAGGCAGAAATGTCACCCTGTCAGCGCGCACAGCTGGGCATCTTGTCGCAGCGGGCGACCATGTCATTTTGGCAACCGACGGAACAACCGGTAGCTCAGCGTGGCTCGCGGGCCGGATTATCAAAGTATTGGGGCATGTCGGCGGTGAACTCAAAGCCGCCGGTCAGGAAATCATCTTGAGTGGAACGATTGAAGGTGACGTCGACCTCACTGCGAAGGCAATACACATTCTCGACACTGCCCGTATCCATGGACGATTGAAATACCGCAGCGAAACCTCTTTGGATATCGCTGAAAACGCACAAATCATGGGGGCAATCGAGCGCTTAGAAATGCCGGAGATGGGTATGGATAGACCTGATAAGACGACCGGCATCCTGGTAGGACTGATATCCGCCGGTCTGTTCATACTTGGCCTGTTCATCATTGGTGCTGTTTACCTGCTTATTTTCCCGGTCTTTTCTGCAAACGCTGCCGAACTTGCCAGACAAAAGGTATGGGCATCGGTTGGACTGGGTTTTGCCTTGTTGGTTTGCGTACCCGTCGTTGCCGTAATATTAATGGTAACGGTTATCGGATTACTGCCTGCCGTCGTATTATTCGTCTTTTATGCGCTCGTATTGTTGTTTGGCTATATGGCAGGTCTGCGCTGGTTATGCGAGCTGATTGCAAGCCGAAAACCGGCAGCTCAACCGGGCTCTCGTGCGCGGTTGCTCGTCACGTTTTTCCTGGTTCTCCTAACCACATCTCTCATTCAACTGGTACCGCTACTGGGCTGGCTGGTGGGATTGTTTATCTGGCTCATTGGCATCGGCAGCCTGGTACTGTCTCTGCTTGGCCGCTACCGTGCACATGCACCGCTCCCGAACCCCGGGGCCTAGCGTGAAGCACAACTCGTCACTGAGAATGCAAACAGCGTACTGGGAGCATTCTCAAGCCCCGGAAAGCCGGGCTTTGATCGTTTGCCAGAGATTACGATAAGACTCGGCGGCTCTGATATTTGGCTTGAATAGAATCAAAGGTTTGCGCTCAAATCCCATACGCTCAACATCACTGGCGTAGGGAATATCTGCCTCTGCAAACTGAACACCTAACTTGGGCGGCATTTCGACAATCATCCGGTGCATAGTTTTGCGCCGGTCCACCATGGAGAAAAACGGGATTAGCTGCGTGCCTTTCAGCGCTTTTTTATCACGGTAGCGAATAATCTGTTCCAAAGTGCGCAATGACAGAATTGTTGGAATAGTGGGAATGATCAAAGCGTCACTGGCGTAAAAAACATTTTCCGACACCATGGAAAAACTAGGTGGACAATCCAAAAACACATAGTCATATTCATCCACAAGGGGTTTGAGGAGTTTTTTTAATCGAACTTTAGACTTTTTCATACTCTCCAGCATCACATCCAAATGTCGATAGGAAAAGTCAGCTGGAATGAGATCAATATTGTGATAATCCGTCCCCTTGATGTGCTGGCTCACTGACGAACGACCACTCAAAAGCCGCTTCATCCCTCCTTTGACTTTCGGTTTAATGCGGAAATAGAAACTCGCCGCACCTTGAGGGTCAAGGTCCCAAACTAAAACCCGCGCCCCTTCAAGTGCACAGAGGTGGGCCAAGTTCACTGTCGTCGTGGTTTTCCCTACGCCCCCTTTGATGTTGTAGCAGGCCAGTATTTTCATGCTGCACTCTCCCCCTCGGCTGAGTGAAAAAGTGCTTTGAATTCGGCCTGAAGCGCGGCTTCGGAAAACGCTTCAAACTGATTAAAAAAGGCCATGCGCTGCTGTTCCAAACGTGCATCGAACTGTTGAATCAGCAATGCTATGGCGTTCGCTGTTTCTGGAGTTAATTGCCTTTCTTCTTCCATTTGTGATTCAAATTGCTGCAGCGCATGCGCTTGAACCGAAAGGTCCTGAAAATCGCCCAAAACATCCTGAAGCTTTTTAAGCTGTTTCATCAACGGCTGTATGCGGGCAGACGGATAAAGCGTTTGGAAAAACTCCAACAGGTATCGTACTTTTTTACCACTGATTCTCAGCCGGTGGAGCTTTGTATCCGGGCACTCAGATGAAATGACTTGTCCTCGTTTGAGTAATTTTTTATAAGCTTGCCAGACATACTCGTCCGCCGTACGTTTAACAGTTTGCAATGCCACTGCTGAGGGGGGCTTTTTCATATCCTTTTTCTCAAGAAACTTTCGCCACGCACTCTTTAACTGTTGGTAGCGGCCCGACTGCAACCGTCTTGCCAGCTTTTTTTGTTCTATTTTCTGGTGTCGGACAAGAAAGCTTTTTAGCGGTATGAGGTTTTCACCCTCCGTTACGGGTAAGGCCTGCTGATAGTCGTCAAACTTCAACAGGTAGACATCTAAATCCCGCAGCGGCCCCGTTATCTTGCCAACCCAGGCAAAACCCGGCTCAAATTGGTTCAATACCTTTATTGGAAAAGCTTCAGGAATCTGGCTGAGCAGCGCTCGTGTCCGCCGAACAGAAACTCTAAGATCATGCAAAAATTCACTGTCGACTCCCTCAATCACGCCTGTTTCATTTTTTTCCATGTTTTCAAGACAATTCAAAAGGATATGTTTGAACGCCTGATCTGTTGGCATTTCCGGGTCCAAAGCCACCTGGAAAGTATTGCTGTAGCAGCTCAAGGCTTGACCCGCCGCTGACATAGCATGAAGAAACGGGTTATCTTGCGAGAGCCTCAAGCCATGCACCCTTTTTAGGTATCGCGTGACGGCTTTGAGTGGCTTCTCGTAACCTCTTACGGGGAGGACCCATAAGCGTTTATCCAGTGGAATAATCGAACCGTCGGGCCGCATTAACTGCGAGTACTCAATAATTAAGCGGAGTTGTGTTTTTTCATTCCCCCCCAAGTAATGCAGTATATGTTGCCGAACCGATACGGAGATCTGAGGCATTAAAGCCCGAATTTTGGTGATGGCCTGTATTTTCCGTCCAAGCGCGGAGGACTCAATCACCTCTGGCCAAATCACATCCTCACGGGCAGTACTTTGCAAACGTTCGCCGGTGTCGAAGTTGTGTAAAAAAATATCGTAAAAAGATTCACACGTGTCTTGCCAAAAAAGATAATTTTTTTTGTATAAGCGGCCATCAAACGTGTCTTTATAAAGACGGTGCAACCGTCGAGGTGACTGTTGCTCAAGTGGAAATGCCTGAATTAATGCATTTTCCAGGTGAAGGCAGGTTTCAGGGATTGTGTATTGCTGAATTTTAGCGATCATCGATTAATATAAGGTTCTTCTAACATACTACAAGTAAACAACGGCCTTTATCTCACGATTCCGGCAATGACTTTGGGCGGATAATCGAAATAAGCGCCCCATCCTTTTCATCCAGATCAGCCCACTTTTTCTGAACAAAAACGCGTGCCAACGTCGCTGTGGGCAACAATTTTCCATCTTCAGGCAAAGGTAGAGACGGCTGAACAAATGAACTCAAAAACATTTCAAGGCCGGGATTATGCCCCACTAACAAAACTCGTCTGGCCACTTCAGGGACTTCTCGGATCACCTCATAAAGCCTGGCTGTGGGTGCCTCATAAAGGCGGGCATCAGTCTCCAACACCTGTGCATGTAAACCTAGAACCTTACATACACGCTTTGCAGTAGAAACTGCACGCAAGGCTGGTGAGCAGATAACGCAATCCGGTACGAGCTGGTGACTTAACAGCCACTGTCCTATGCGCTTTGCGCTTCGCCGCCCACGTCTATTTAAGGGGCGGTCGAAGTCATCAGCCTGAGCCGTCCAATCAGATTTTCCATGCCGCAGGATCAGGAGTTCGCGAGTCAAAACGGGTACACATCAATCAGGTACATAATTTGGCCTTTGCGCTGCATATGACTAGGCATGCCGATTAAGTCAGTATCTTAACGAAAGAATCATCAATAAATAAATTCTACAGGAAAATTAACCACTTCCTGATAAAAGTAGGGCATTTCTTTATATACTACAGCCTTGTACCTCTTTTCAAAGCAAACGGCATGAATAAACACAATAAGCTCGTCGATATTCCTCTTGATAGAACACTGGCCGATAAAAAAGAATATAAGCGCCGATTGAAACACGCTCAACTGCAACTTTTACGCATTCAGCGGCATATCTATACCGAGCAAAAACGCGCTATTTTGTTATTTGAAGGCTGGGATGCCGCCGGTAAAGGTGGCTCCATCCGCCGCTTGGTTGAGCGGCTTGATCCCAGAGGCTATCGAGTTCACCCCATCGGTGCACCCGACCACGACGAACTGCAGCGACACTACCTGCACCGCTTTTGGGAAAAACTGCCTCCCCCGGGTACACTCGGTATTTTTGACCGCAGTTGGTATGGGCGAGTGCTGGTGGAGCGGGTCGAGGCACTGTGTCCGGCCAAACGCTGGCAACAGAGCTATGCCGAAATCAATGCCTTCGAAGCCATGCTCGCTGCAGACGGCGTTCCCATTGTCAAATTCTTTCTTCACATTTCCCAAGAAGAGCAACTCAAGCGCTTCAAAGAACGCGAGCAAGACCCCTTTAAAGCCTGGAAAATCACACCGGAGGATTGGCGAAACCGAGAACGCTGGGACGACTATGAATCGGCCACTGATGATATGTTTAAAAAAACGTCAACAAAAGCATGTCCCTGGACGGGTATCGCCAGCGAACACAAGTGGTACGGACGCGTATCGGTTATCGAACACACGGTCTCTGCCTTATCAAAAGCCTTTAAGCTCTCACTGGAACTCCCACCCGGTTGGCATTTCCAAGCGGACTGATTATGCTAGTCTGACTAAAAAATCCAAGCAATATGAAGAAAACCCTCTAGTCTTACAGTTAACGCATATTGGCAGGGCCGATGAGTACAATTTCATCCATTCCAAATGACGGTGCAGACACTCCGTTCCAGCGACTATGAACATACACCCCACGGACGTTCCTCCAGAAGGAATTGAAGAAAACTCACCCAGCTATTATGCCGCTGTTGACCTCGGCTCCAACAGTTTTCACATGATTCTTGCACGCCAGCTCAATGGGCAGCTGCAGATTGTTGATCGCCTGAGGGATATGGTGAGATTGCGCTCAGGGTTAATGAAAGATGGTTCAATTAACGAAGAAACCCAGGCGCGTGCATTAGCGGCGCTCACGCGTTTCGGAGACCGCCTCAGCAACGTGCCCGCAGAACACATTCGCGTTGTCGGTACCTATACCTTACGGCGTGCACGGAATTCAAACGAGCTCCTGCGCAATGCTGCAAAGGCCTTGGGCCACCCGGTCGAAATTATTTCCGGGCAAGAAGAAGCCCGTCTGATTTACCGCGGCGTTGCATTTACCCAGGGCGTCGCTAAAGAAAAAAGATTGGTGTTTGATATCGGAGGCGGCAGTACGGAACTGATCTTGGGAGAAGGCCCAACGCCAATACTGATGGAAAGCCTGTTTATGGGCTGTGTCAGTTATAGCACTGCGTTTTTTAAAGAAGGGCGGATTTCTCTCAAACAATGGCAACGGGCAGAAATAGCGGCTCGATTAGAACTTCAACCCGTTGAAAGCCAGTTCCGCCTAACGGGGTGGTCCGAAGCCATAGGGACCTCCGGATCAATCCGCTCCATTTCAAATGTATTGCTGGAGTCCGGTATTTCTGATGGCACCATTACGCCCGCAGGGCTAGCGCTGTTGAAAGAAAAATTATTGGTTTTTGATCACATCAACGACATCAACCTGCCTGGCTTAAGTAGCGACCGAAAGAGTGTCTTTGCGGGGGGGTTAGTCATTTTGACGGCTATTTTTGATAGTCTGGGCATTGATCGGCTGTCCCCTTGTGATGCAGCACTGCGGGAAGGTCTGTTAGATGAAATGGCAGGACCTGGCGGGCTAAAAAATGTTCGCGAACAAACTGTCAAGTCTTTACTTCGTCTCTACCATGCTGATGAGAACCAAGCAGCCCAGGTTGCTGATACCGCTGTCTACTTATTCGATCAAGTCGCGAAGGACTGGGAACTGAAAGACCCCGAATTACGCGAACTGCTGGCTTACAGCGCTCAATTGCATGAAGTTGGGCTGGCTGTTTCACACAGCGGTTATCATAAGCATGGCCACTACCTCCTGAGCCATGGCGACCTCGCCGGCTTCTCTAAGGAAAACCAGCATTTGGTTGCAACGTTGGTACGACTCCATAGACGGAAAATTTTGCCCGCTGAAATCGATAAAGTCGCCTCGGAATATGTTTTGAGTATACAGCCGCTCATCTTGCTGTTGCGTCTCGCGGTTCTGATCCACCGCAACCGTATGTATGAGCCCCACCCTGAAATGACATTAAGCGCGCATAAAAATAAACTGCACTTACAGTTCCCGCGCGATTGGTTTCAAGCCCACCCTTTGATGGATGCCGACTTAAGCCAGGAAACCCGTTATCTTAAATCCATTGGATTCAAACTCACATACAGTGAATGCTCTGATTAAGGTCTGACATGCTTTAAGACATGTCTGAAAGTTTCTCCAGTAACGCGCTTTGTCCCGAAAAAGGTTTTTCATTTTTAGGTTGGCAATGCACGTAGCTACCGTCACTTTGCAACAACCAGGACTGCGTGTTATCCGCCAAGTAGTTGTAAAAGCTTTCCTGAATAACCCGTTCTTTTAATGCTGGATTGAGTAAGGGAAAAGCAGTTTCAATACGCTTGTGCAGATTCCGTTCCATCAAATCAGCACTAGAGCAATAAACCTCTGGATTTCCTCCGTTTTCAAAGTAATACACTCGGGTGTGCTCAAGAAAGCGCCCTATGATCGCACGCACTCGAATATTTTCTGAAACGCCTGGAATACCGGGGCGTAGACAACAAATACCCCGAATAATCAAATCAATCTCGACACCGGCTTGTGATGCGGTGTAAAGCGCCCGGATAATTTCAGGATCGCTCAATCCATTGACTTTGATCATGACTCGAGCAGGCTTACCACTCTTTAGGTTCTGCACTTCTCTATTAATGCGCTCAATCACACCTTTACTGAGCGTAAAGGGCGACTGTAAAAGAGACTTTAACTTTGGAATACGACCAAGAGAAGTCAGCTGTAAAAAAACACTGGCAACATCATCTGAAATATCTGAGTGACTGGTCAGCAAGCCATAATCGGTATAAAGCCGCGCTGTTCTCGCGTGATAATTGCCCGTCCCCACGTGCACATAGTGACGTAATTCCTTCTGTTCCCGCCGAACAACCCAGGACATTTTAGCGTGTGTTTTATACCCCACTACGCCGTAAACAACATGCGCACCCGCTTCCTGCAACCGGTTAGCAAGGCTAATGTTGGCCTCTTCGTCAAAACGCGCTCTCAGTTCAATAACAACGGTGACTTCTTTACCATTCTGTGCGGCCTGTCTGAGTAGCTCAACAATGGCAGAGTCCGTGCCTGTCCGATACAGAGTTTGACGAATAGCCAGCACGTTCGGATCGGTGCTGGCTTGACGAATAAACTCAACCACAGGTGCAAATGATTGAAAAGGGTGATGCAACAATACATCTTGCTGCCGGATGACATCAAAAATATTGCCTCCATAAGCAGATGACCGAGATAGACCCGGAGTGAAAGGTGTGTAGGTTAAGTCAGGCCGTTCAACCAGCTCCAAAATATTCATGAGTCGGCTTAAGTTAACAGGCCCATCAACCGGATACATATCGTCTTCCTCAAGGTCGAAGCGTTCCAGCAGGTAATCAGAAATTTCATGCGGGCATTCGCTGGCAATTTCTAAACGCACTTCATCGCCATATCGCCTTGATACCAATTCTCCTTCAAGTGCTAAAAGCAAATCTTCAACTTCTTCTTCATCAACAAACAGATCGCCGTTGCGTGTTAAACGAAATTGATAACAGCCTGTGACTTTCATGCCTGGAAAAAGGTCACTGACGTGGGCCTGGATGACTGAACTCAAGAGTGTAAAAAAATCGGCATCTCTGGACCGGCCTGATGGCAGACGAATAATCCTCGGTAACGCGCGGGGCGCTTGCAAAATTGCCAGCGCGCTGTTGCGCCCAAAAACATCTTTCCCTTCCAGCGACAGGATAAAGTTAAGGCTTTTATTCAGAATTCTCGGGAAGGGGTGTGCCGGGTCAAGCACCATAGGACTTAAAAGAGGTAGCACATCTTCAGTAAAGTATTCCTTTACCCATTTGCTCTGTGAACGCGTCCAGTTAGCTCGTTCTAATAGATAAATATGCTCATCACGAAGCGCAGGTATCAGCTCTGCATTCAGTACCTGGTACTGTTGATTCACAAGCTTATGCGCTCTTAGGCTGATCAATCTCAAAGTTTCCACATGAGAAAGATGGTCAGCAGAGGTTTGAACCGAACCGAAGGCTTGTAACTCTTTCAGTCCAGCCACTCTGATCTCGAAGAACTCATCCAGGTTACTACTCGAAATGCAGAGGAACTTTAGCCGCTCTAGAAGGGGCGTTTTTGCATCGCGGGCTTGTTCCAGAACACGCTGGTTAAACTCAAGTAAGCTTAACTGGCGGTTTAAATAAAGCTCCGGTTTTTTTAAATCATCCGTTTTACTTTTCATCATAAAATCTGCATAACGCTGTAGAAAAATAATGCAAACTTCAGATTGTGACATACCATTATGTCATTTTTATTAAATGACATGAGTACCGATGAGTTCATCAGATATTAATGAACAGAATGTATTGAATAAATGGCACAAAACCAGCCTATTGGGTAATATCCTATCTCATGCCCAATACCGTGGATGTTAAAAATAAAAACCAAGCCCTCTAGCCAAAAATTTGACTTAGAAGCTAAAGGGCTCAGTCATTAAATTAATTTGTACCAGAATATGCGCAACCACTCCAAAAGTGGGAAACGCAGGTAAAACTGGATTTGATCTGATTTTATCTCGTTCGCTTTAAACGGCTTCAACGTTTTCAGCCTGGGGGCCTTTTTGACCCTGGCCTTCGGTAAAAGTCACTTGCTGGCCCTCTTGCAGGGTGCGGTAACCATCACCAACGATATTGCTAAAGTGCACAAAGAGGTCATTGCCCCCTTCTCGTGTAATAAAACCATAACCTTTACTTTCATTGAACCACTTCACGGTTCCAGTCAATTTGTCAGACATCGATTGAGTCAACTCTCGGTAGTTAAAAAAAGCCTGCAACATTGGCAGGGTGTATCAAGTATATGCAGCCAGAACGCTCAAAGTGAGAAATTAAGACTGACTTCTCAATTGAGTACATTTCCTCCCCATACGCTCAAAGAGTTTAAAGAGGTTATTCAGTGATAGCAACAAATTTTAAAAAATGTAGGAAAAATTCAATGACATGCGGCCTATCAATAGTTATCAGTGGCGCTTTTTTTTATATTTTTTTCTGGTTTTAACATCATTGTTTTTATTTGAAGAGGACATTTCCATTTCTATTTTTTCAATCTTAAGCGGCTGGTTGCGAACATAAACCCGCTTCAAATGATGAAAGACCTCTTTTGGCATTCCCTCAGGCAAATCTACTGTACTATGGTCAGGGCCAATATCGATTCGCCCAATGTACTGGCTTTCAATGCCTGCTTCATTAGCAATTGCACCAACGATATCGGAGGGCTTTACATGATTATTATGGCCTACAGCCAGTCGATAGGTTTCCATCACCAGTCCCGTCCGGCTATCTTCATGCTTGCCTGCCTTTCTTCCATTTTTTCTCTCAGGCGATGGTTTTTTTCTTGAATGGTCAGAAACAGCTTTTTTCTCCGGCTCCTGCAAAATGATCGGTCGATCTTTCTGGGCCAAATGAGCCAGCGCACAGGCCAGTGAGGCCGGGTCCGTATCATTTTCATCTGTAATTTCTTGAACCAACTGTCCCCAAAAAGCTTGTTCTTTGTCTTGCTCCAAGCTCTTTAACGCATCGGCAACAAGCTGTTTAAACTGGATAATACGCTTTGCGTTGACCTGCTCCCGGCTTGGCAAAGTGATAGGCTTGATCGCCTGACGTGTTGTTTTTTCAATCGCACGAAGCAAGCGTTTTTCCCTGGGTGCAACAAACAAAATAGCTTTGCCTGTGCGCCCTGCCCGGCCAGTCCGCCCAATACGGTGAACATATGCTTCTGTGTCATAAGGAATATCATAATTAATCACGTGGCTGATGCGTGCGACATCGATGCCACGTGCGGCAACATCAGTGGCTACAAGGATATCGACCTTGCCTTCCTTCAACTGGGTAATTGTCCGCTCTCTCAGTGCTTGAGTCATGTCGCCATTAATGGCCGATGCTGCATAGCCGCGAGCTTCTAGCTTTTCAGCCAGCTCAACGGTTTGCGTTTTGGTACGCACAAATAAAATGATGCCATCGAAATCTTCTACTTCGAGAATACGTGTTAACGCATCTAACTTATTGACGCCGCTGACCGTCCAGTAAACCTGCTCAATAGCGGCAATTGTGCTGGTTTTTGACGCTATTTTGACCTCTTTCGGCTCGTGCAGATATCGCTCTGCAATGTGATGGATGGGGCCAGGCATCGTGGCAGAAAATAAAGCCACCTGGCATTTATCCGGAGCCTGTTCAAGAATCCAGTCAACATCATCAATAAAACCCATTCGTAACATTTCGTCGGCTTCGTCCAGAACAACAGTCTGTAACCAGTCCAATTTTAAGGTTCCGCGCCGCATATGATCCATGACCCGTCCAGGCGTTCCCACAACAACATGGAGCCCTCGTCGCAACTGGCGCAACTGAGTGCTCATTCCCTGGCCACCGTAGATCGGTAATACGTGAAACCCTTTCATCTCGCTGGCGTAAGACTGGAATGCTTCAGCCACTTGAATAGCCAGTTCACGTGTAGGGACTAACACCAAGACTTGCGGATCCGTATGTTTGAGGTCCAAGCGTGAAAGCAGTGGCAATGCAAAAGCAGCCGTTTTTCCTGTGCCTGTTTGTGCCGTACCCAGTAGGTCGTGCCCTTCAAGCAGGTGGGGGATACTGGCAGCTTGGATCGGAGAAGGCTGTTCGTAACCGATACGCTGTAATGCACTGAGAACGGGCTCGGACAAGGCCAGCTCAGCAAAGCCTTTAGGAGAAACCTGGGACATCTTTAATGGACCTGACTCACGGACACACGCCCGTATTGAGTGAATGTGTTTTTAGGGGAAAGGGCGGAAATTATACACCGATTGATATTAAATGGAAGTACAAAAATTAGTAAACGCGGCTGAAGGGCCACTCACACACCGCCTTTATAAATGACCCATTTATCATGTACCTCAGGATTAACGCCCTTTAAACAGAGAACCCAAGATACCGCGGACTACACTGCGTGTCATTTCCCGCCCCATGGTACGGGCTACACTTTTACAGAGCGTTTCAAACACACCCTGCCGCGATGACGAACGCTGGCGACTACTGCGAGATGCCTGCCGACGTTGTGGCGTCACTGCGGGCTCATATTCCCGACTTTTGTCAGTATGAGCCTGCGCTTCAACCTCCTGGCTTGCCTGCTCAGCCCGCACTTTGAGTTTTTCATAGGCAGACTCCCGGTCAATACTTTCATCATACCGGGGGCCAAATTTACTACGAGCAAGAATCTGCTCACGCTCTGTCACTTCGGCTGGACCCAGTCTCGAACAGGGGGGACGGATCAAGGTACGATCAACCACGGTTGGAATGCCTTGACTATCCAGTGTGGAAACCAGTGCTTCCCCCACGCCTAACTCGCCAATCACCTGCTTAACATCCAGGTCCGGGTTCGCTCGGAATGTTGAGGCGGCCGCATTGACAGCTTTTTTATCACGTGGTGTGAAAGCACGTAGAGCGTGCTGAACCCGGTTTCCCAGTTGCCCCAGTATTTTGTCAGGAATATCAATGGGGTTTTGGGACACAAAGTAAACGCCCACGCCTTTTGAGCGAATTAAGCGGACCACTTGCTCTACTTTTTGCAGGAGTGCTTTCGGCGCATCATCAAACAATAAATGCGCTTCGTCAAAAAAGAAAACCAGCTTGGGTTTATCCGGGTCCCCCACTTCGGGCAATTCTTCAAATAATTCCGATAAAAGCCAAAGCAAAAACGTGGCGTATAGGCGAGGACGCTCCATGAGCTCGTCAGCAGCCAAAATATTTATGTGCCCCAGGCCATTGGTATCACACTGTAAAAGGTCGCCCAACTCTAACGCAGGCTCCCCAAAAAAGACATCACCGCCCTGTTGCTCCAACTGTAACAATCGCCGTTGAATAGCACCGACAGAAGCCTTGCTGACATTGCCATATAATGCGGTCAACGTTTTCGATTGCTCCGCTACAAATGTCATCAGTGACTGTAAGTCTTTCAAATCAAGTAACGCTAAGCCGTTATCATCAGCCAGCTTGAAAGCGATATTCAGCACACCTTCCTGAGTATCATTGAGTTCCAAAAGACGCGCCAGCAATAAGGGGCCCATGTCTGAAATCGTTGCGCGAAGCGGGTGCCCCTGTTTGCCATATACATCCCAAAAAACAGCGGGAAACCCAGCCATATCATAAGAATCCAGCTCAACCTGTGTTGCGCGTTTACTTAGAAAAGGTTTGGGGGTGCCAGGTTGAGATATACCCGACAAATCACCTTTCACGTCTGCCATAAAAACAGGGACACCGGCTTTGGAGAAACCTTCCGCCAAAATTTGCAAGGTAACCGTTTTACCTGTCCCGGTCGCACCGGCAATAAGGCCATGCCGATTAGCCCGTTTAAGAAGCAGATGTTGCTTTTTATCACCTTTGCCAATGTAGATCGCGTCGTTTTGCATTTGAGTGTGGCCAGATTTTTAATGGAATATTTGCAATTATATAACTGATTTATATAACAAATCATTCACTCGACGAAACTCCGGTAGAAACAGTTAACCTCGCACACGGGATAACGTTAGAATTCATCGCAACAAAAGGCCGCTCATATCACCCTTAATATGAGTTCAACCCTGTTCCAAACAAGGTGAAAAACAACATGGAAAAAATTGTAACGCCGCTGCGCTACATTCCCTACCGACGGGCTGATATTGTTGAAATGTGCCTGGCCGAAGGCCATCTTGATGACGCGCAGCATCCACTTTTTCGCCAATTTGCCAATAGCCTGGCAGCCATGGTTCACACTGAGCACCACACATTGTTGGAAGACTTAAAACGTGCTTACGATTACCTCAACCCGCAAAATGAACTGCGGGAAAGTCATTTACTGACAACGCCTGATCATGACTTCAAAACAACACTGCTTCAAGTGCTTGAAAAAGCAAACTTCGAACAACTGACCGAGCAGGACCTTCAAGCAGCACTCAAAGAAGCGTCTCTTTTTAAAGTCCGCCTGCACGTTGACTTCTCGCAGTTCAAAGAAGCCCTGGTCTTTGCACGCGGGCAAACGCAACGTACCGAGGAAGTGAGCTGGCTCTGGGGACGATTCCGAAAAAATATCACGTTCACACATTTCAAGCGGGTCGCACTCTACCTTCGTCTACCCGCGCAAGATAACCAGCCTGAGCATATCTGCCTTAAGCTTTTTCAAGATGTTCCCAAATCGGATATTGAAATGCTGTTTCCAGAAACCGAGGTCAAAATGCGAACCATCGATAAGCTGTTTATCGGTATACCAGCGGTGGTCAGCGGGGGAATTGTGTTGTCAACCAAAATGGGGACGACCCTGTTACTGCTCGGATCCTTATTCGGTTTTTGGTTAGGGCTGCATGCCGACCCTGTGACATTAAACAAAGCCTCTGTGCTTGCACTGCTTGCTGGTACCGGGGCATTGGGTGGCTATGTCTGGAAACAGGTCAAAAACTTCCGCACCCGGAAGTTGAAGTTTGTCCAAGCTTTGACTCGCAACCTTTACTTTAAAAATCTGGCTAACAATACCAGTGTTCTCTACCAACTGATCGACGATGCGGAAGAAGAAGAGTCCAAAGAAATCCTGTTGGCTTACTATTTCTTATTGATCTCTGAAGAAGCGTTAACCGCTCAGCAACTCGATACCCTTATCGAAAACTGGTTCGCTAAGCACTGGCACTACGAACTCGACTTTGAAATCAGTGATGCTCTGAACAAACTTGAGCGCTTCAATCTGGCAAGCGCTCAAGGGGGAAAGTGGCAAGCCGTTTCACTGGAAGACTCAGTTAGGAACACCACTTTCTGACATTTTCAGCCAACAACTCGAAGGCGCATAGGCCGAAGAGCAAATATTGGCATGAGTCGCTTATCATCTATAACCGTCTTCACTTTTGTCGACGATGATTTTGATAAGCGTATTACGTGCATTAAAAACCAGGCGCCCTTCATTTTTATAATAAGCTTCTTTTCGTCGACGATCGCTACCATGATAATAAGGAATCCAGGACTTGCCTGTTTTATACGAGTGAATATCCGTCGGTTCACCGATTGTATTGGTAACGCGGTAATAAGACATTCCCTCGCTTACTTTAGAAAATTTACTCCCTGCATTCACTTCCCTTTCGCTCGGCTTGGAATCACCTTCCTTCTGTGACGCTGATTGTGATGAGCTTTGAGTATCCTTGGATGCCACTGACTTTTTTGAATGGGCGTTATCCGTACTTGTCGTAGTGATTTGAGAACAACCCACAGTCAAAATTCCTACAAATAACAAAGTCAGTACAGTGCGACCGGTTTTCCACAAAAATGGACCCACAGCCCCTGCTTCGCTTAGCTTAGCTTCATCATCACTTAACTTCTCCTAGCCTAAAAACAATTCAAAAATTAACACCGATAAAGAGACTGGATTTTAGCATAGTCCTACAACCCCTTATTAAGGTGAATCGCTAGGTGAACTGAGACCATCAACACAAACCACAACTGATACGCCATAACCAGCATAGAACAAGGAGGGCATTCGCCACGGCCCCTCGTCTTAAAAAACCAAAAATGATACAGGACAAAAATGCGCTGCTGGTTAGCCTAAGTGCTGGATACCGATATTTTATGGCTTAAGCTTGCTTCAACCTGATAATTTTTTGATTTAACCGTATCAATAAAAACCCACTCGGCTTCTGCGGTTGAAGGTGTGAACGTGACAACCATATAGCCCCTTTCCCGCAGATTGGTATAATTTAAATCGTCCACCAAGGCCGGAAAGGCCGCCTCTTGCTGACGAGCCGCCGCAGCATCCGGGATCTGTAAGTAGTCTTCCAGCCCTGGGGAGGACACCGAAGCAACGGCAAACTCTGTACCGGCCGGACTGCCCTGGGCATCCGTCAACGTCCCAGACCATGCATTATGCGTATCACCCGCTAAAGTAATCAGGTTTTTACCCGCTCCCAAGGCAGCCCCCAATACCACCTCACGATCATAGGCATAGCCATCCCAGGCATCCAGGTTGTAAGGGATTTTAGGGCTTTGCAGGTAAGCCATTTGGATAGGATCGCGGATAATTGCAATTTGCTCATCGCTCATACCCGCAGCCTTAAGGTCTGCATCGGTATCCGGTACGCCTTGCCCCAGTAATGCCTGGTAGGTCAACGCAGCTGTCGCAATTACGCCGTATTCGGCCAGAGACAGTGTCGGGTTCAAGGGATCTGGTGTCAGTGTAATGGCCGGCAACAACATACGCGTCATCAAGACCTGTTGACCCAGCACCTGCCAGGTTGCACCGGATTGAGACAGCGATTGCACCAGCCAGTTTCGCTGCTCCGTACCTAAAATCGTGCGCTGATCACTGCTCACATCATCGGTGAATGCAGTGACATCCATCTCGCCCGTATTGGGGTTAATGTAATCAGCATATGCCAGGGGTTTATCCCGTCCAATCAAACGCGTATCGAGCATCCACAAATTCACCAGCTCACCGAATTCAAACTGACGATAAATTTTGCCCTCGGCATCGGGCTGGAGCGGCCTAAGTGGTAACCACTCGAAAAAAGCCTGGACAGCCGCCTGCTTGCGGGTCTCAAAATCACCCTCCGTTGTGCTGTCGTGATTCTCTGCGCCGTTGATATAAGCATCGTTGGCAATTTCATGATCATCCCACACGACGATGAACGGCACTTTGCCATGCAATGCTTGCAAGTCTTCGTCGGTCCGGTACTGGGCGTAGCGAGTGCGGTAGTCTGCAAGCTGAATAATTTCCCCTTCCGGCATCACCTCACGGCCTAAGGCCGCAGCATCTTCACTGGCGTAAGCCGGCGAACCATTGTATTCGCGGGCATATTCGTAAAGGTAATCGCCCAGATGAAGGACAACGTCCAGATCGTTTCTTTTTGCAGCCTCGGCATAAACATTGAAATAACCCGCCGGATAGTTAGCGCAAGAAAACACACCCATTTTGACCTGGCTGACACGGCCGGTCGGCAGAGTTTTTGTCATTCCGACAGGTGAGACCACCTTGTTCGCCCCGGTACCGGCAGTAAATCGATAGTAGTAAACCGTTCCGGCCGTTAACTCCTGCACCTCAATTTTCACGGTGTAATCGCGATGAGCCCCAAAAGAGGCCTCATCCTGATTGACCAAGTTTGTAAAGGCTTCGTCTGTGGCCACCTCCCACATCACCTTGACATCACCGGCACCGCTGGGCGTCACACGCGTCCATATAATGACACTGTCAGACCAGGGATCACCGCTGGCCACCCCATGATCAAAACGAAAAATTTCCGGGTTGTCACCGGCTTCGTCATCGTCGCTACTGCAACCCTGTAGTCCAGAGGAAACAATAGCAACGCCGGTATAAGCACTGAGCTTGAGAAAATCGCGGCGGGTAAGCTTCACAGGCAGTCCTCATCTGTTCTCAAAAATTTGAGCGTAGCGCGCCAATATGACAGAAAAGATTCAATACGATGAACATGTGATGACAGCAGTATCATAATCAAGGCGCCACGTTTTCACCCGGTTAACGCCTGCACCGTCCAGCCCAAGCCTAAAAAACCGATCACACCGGATGCCAGCGGCAGCAAAACACGTCGGTAAATAATCAAATTCCGGATTAAAAATAACAGGGGTAGAACCACTCCCACCACAGCCAGTTGCGCCACCTCAATGCCCAAATTAAACCCAACTAACCCCCAAATACGCTGGCCCGAGGCTGCAATCAACTCGCCGAGCATGGTGGCAAAACCAAAGCCATGCACCAGGCCAAAGATCAGCGTGGCCATGAACCGCCATCGAACAGGAATCGGATACAACAGGCTGATGCCTGCAAGGATAACCGTTAAACCAATCAAGGGCTCGACAAGCGCTGACGGCGGTGTGATCCATCCGAGCGTCGCGATGACCAAAGTCAACGAATGCGCCAGCGTAAACGCGCTCACCAGGACCAAGCTGTCCTTTAAAGCGGGCTTCAATTGCGGAGATGCCTGCCAGGTACGGGCTTTTCGGAGCAGCACAGCCGGCAACAACAATGCGAGCAAAAAAGCCAGATGATCATAACCGGTGACCAGATGCCATATACCTTCCATAAAAAAGACTGAAAAGACCTGCCTGGGGGCAGATGCATGCGAAGTACCAAGCAGCAACTGGGTATCACGCTCGGTTATCACATCGTACTGGATATCTCCCTCTTGTCCTCTCAGGCTCACCAGCCCCCGATGCAAAGGGTTATCCGCAAGTAACAGCGTGTAATCAAGTCGTTCAAGCTGGCCACCAAAGCAATTCACCTGAAAAGGCAAGGCAACATACAAACCATCACCGTGTTGCGTCAAAGCGGGTGACTGCCATACCGTCACACAATCACGCTGACGGCCTTGCCATCGCACATACTGGTCCAGCCAGAGCGTTAACTGAGGCCACTCTTGTTGAAACGCATGCCAGTTAAGCTCTCGGTCATCACTCAATGTCCAGGATAAATCCAATGGTAAATCTGCAACCGCTAAATCTAAACGCCCTTCCCATTGATTTTGCTGCGCTTGCAGATAGATAAAGCTGTTACTGGCAGTATGGGCATAGGCGGCCCCAAAAGGCCATACCAGCAATAACAGCGCACAACAAAAAAGATGCCTCATGAGGAGTCTCCTGATTGACGGGGAAATGACTGCCGATAAACCTCAAGGCGTGAATCGCGAAGGGAATGCGCATCCACCCATTGAAACACACCTGCCACCACCGCCTGTTCTCCAGCTCGGGTTGCGGCCGCCAGCAATAAGCGTGCATCTTCCGGTGTTTTCTGCCCCGCCCAGTTTTGCTGCGCATAGCGAAGTGCCTTTTCGGGCTGATTTTCAATCCATAGCGCATACCGACTGAGCATGCTGGCATCCAAGGGGTCCTGTCGCCGCTCAGCTTCCACCATTTGCTGCTGCAAACCATACTGATATTCGTAAGAGGCCTGGCCCAGCGCCTGGCTGGCCAGCCGGTGCCATAGCGCCAGCTGAGGTTGATCACGTCCATCAGCCGTCAATTGCTGTAGAGCCGTCCAACGGCCTTGGCGATGAAGGTATTCCGCCACCACCCGCCGCAGATACAGATTTTCAGCGTCCACGACAAGCGCTCGTGCATACCACTGGAGTGCGTCAGGCTGGCCTTGTTGATCGGCTAACTCCGCCAGAATACCGTATGCCCATTGCTGCTGAGCGGCAGGCAAGGCAGCCACCGCCCCCCGGCGCTTTTTCAAGCGCTGAAAAGCACCCTTCGCCTGCCCTTGACGGGACTCCGCCAACCCCAGGCAAAAGTCCAGCATAAGAGAGGCTGGTTGCGAAGCGGCCTCGCCGGAGCATACTTTAAGTGCATCCCCCGGCTTGCCTTGAGCCAGGTGTATCGAAGCCAGCAAGAGCCGGGCTTCGAGATCAGAATGTCCCTCATCGACCACCGCAGACAATAACGCAACCGCTTCATCAAACCGGTGCATGGCTTGAAGCACCCGCGCTTTAATCAACCGATGCGAGTGTTCGGGCGTATCTTTCAGCCCCGAAAGCGCACGCCCAAGCCACCGCGTATCACCACTGACTTGATAGGCAGACCAAGCCTCATACGCTTGGTCTCGTGCATCCACCGGTGGCAATCGCGGCATCGTGCGTAAGACAAACGTATCCTGGGGCACCCAGGTTTCTGGCATAGCCATAGGCGGGGTTGAAGCCGCTTTAGCAGCGGCTCCTCCCAAGAGGCAAAAACCGATCAGAAGGCTAAAAAAGCGCACTGAACACCTCTTCGTCTTCGCTCATGACAGCAGTAATATCACGGTTATTGATATCGACAGGATCCGCATTAGCATCCACTTCCAAAACTTCCAACACCAGCGTGTCAAACGTCTGTGTGGTCACGTCGTTCTGATCGTCGTTGTCCGATTCACAAGCAGTCAGACCCACGATCAACACAGCCACAAGAGCATGCCATTTAAGTAGGTGTTTCATCGGTTCGCTCCTCTACTCGCCTGCGCCAGGAAACGGTGTGTTCAGATAAGGAAAGCTTTGCTGAAACTCACCCGCACTGACTGTCGCACCGTCGGTAAACGGCGCGGTATTGTTGGGCGCGATATCACTGTCACTGATCAACGCCCCCATCACTACCCGCAGTGCCGCGTCGACAACATCATCACCAGGTCGCCGTCCATTTGGAAAACCGGCCAGATCACCGCCCAACACACCAAGATTGCTTTGCTCTTCTGCGGTCACGGGATCAATCGCGGTATTCAAACGCAGCATTTCAGAGGGAGTAACATTCGCCGGTTGATTGAGCCCTTCCACACCGGTCAGGAATACATCGACCAGATCATTGCGCGGGAAGCTCATCGGAGCTTTGGCGCCGGCATCGGCAAATAAAATTTCCAACAACGCCGGTAATGTTGGGTTGGTGACATAGGTAAGAAATTGACCGTCGTTTTTAGGTTCACTGGCGTTGAACCGGTCCTTATCCTTAAGGCCAATCACTACTTCATTCACCAGGGGCATACCTAAACGCGACAGCTGGACGTAGGGCCCACCCTGCAACGCCGGCGGTTTGTTTCTGTCTCCACCCGGGAACCGGTTGAAAATAAGTGCTTGAGGCAAGCTGGCACTGGTCCAGGCACCGATCACAGCATCATCACCTTGCGTTAAACACTCAATAGGCACTTCCAACGCCAGTGTGGTCACGTTGGTGCCGGCAATGGTGTTGTCCGCACCATCTGGCGCACCCAGCGGATTCAGGTTCACCAAGTCAAAGATGGCGCCCAGGTTAACGGAAAAACCCTCAGCCCGCTGGCCAACAAACACGCGACCGGTATTGCAGCCGGGAATGTCGATATCCCGGATATGCTGATTGGCGTAGGTAACATATTCTGGAAGGGATTTGGTGCCAATATAGTCCAGCGGGCGGTCAAATGTTGTCTGCCCGGTGACGCCGTCAGCGACATCGGCTTTACTGCCACGCCTGCGATCACCCCGGATTAAGGTCAGCGAATAAGTCTGGCGTACATTAACGGCCCCCACATCACTGGCATTGGGACCAATTTGCCCAATGTTCTTAAGCGGCACAGCCACATTAACGCCGTTGACAGGAACAGAAAGGTCTTCTTGAACGGTGTCAAACTGGAAGCGGAAAGTCAGGTCTTCTCTGGCGTCGCCGTCATTGTCAATATGGATTTCATAACGCGCTTTCGTATCCAGATCAAAATAGTTCGGGCCACCATAAGGCGCCTGTAGCGGTTGGTAATTAGCAATCAAGGTGACATAACCTTCACGCCCTGGCTCATAACTGCGAAACATATAAAAATCGGTTCCGTCAACTTTTGGATGCTGGGTGATAAATGGCGCTTCCCGGTGGCTGGATGCCTGAACACCTAAGCCCGTCGCGGTGAGCAACACACTTGTGACCAAAACAGTCCGTTTTTTCATGTGGTACCTCCAAATCAGTGGTTGATAGAAAATTCCGCCATGTCATCAACATGGGGTGGTCACTCACACGTCAATGTTGCGAGCTTAATATCTATTCACACCAACTGGCTGTTTTGGATGCATTTCTTTAAAAATTATTTTTGACTGCATCCAAAGTGGTGATCACCGGTGTATTGATTAATAATGGAAACCCATGTGAGAGGAGAAAGGCTTATGCCGTATCTTTACTGTGAGCACACGCGATATGGCTACTGATTTAACCGATCTGATCGCCCGCGTAGCCATGCGGGATCAGGCGGCTTTTCAGATGCTGTACACGCAAACATCCGGGCGCTTGTTTTCCATTTGCCGGCAGATCCTGCATGACCACCACCTCGCGGAAGAAGCCCTTCAGGAAGCCTTTATACAAGTCTGGCATCATGCCGGTGAATACCACTGTGAACGGGGCTCACCCCTCACCTGGATGTCGGCCATTACCCGCTATCGCGCATTAAACATACTGCGATCACGCAACCCCCGGGAGCAGGTTGCTGACACAGTAGAAGCCGAAGAAGCAACTGCAGCCGATCCGCTCGATCATTTCATTAACGGTGTGCACGACCAAAAAGTCCACCACTGTTTCGAGGCACTCTCCCAAGAACAACGTAAATCGGTACTCCTGGCGTTTTACCATGGTTATTCACACCACGAAGTCGCAGCGCGATTACAATCACCGCTAGGGACCGTGAAAAGCTGGATACGCCGTGGTTTAAACAGCCTACGGAGGTGTTTAAGCTAATGAAAAATGTATCTCAAGAAGTACGCCAGGAACTCGCCGCACGCTATGTGCTTGGCATTATGCACGGCAAAGCCCGCCAGCGCTTCGAACGCTGGTTAATGGAATCTTTTGAACTCCGGCAGGAAACCTGGTTTTGGGAGCGCGAACTCAACAACCTGCCACCTCTGAGTGAAGACAGCCCGCCGCCTCAACGGGTTTGGAAGAAGATCCAACACCAGCTGAACGGGCGCCCATCCAGGGAGAAAACCTGGAAACGCACATCCCTCTTTGGTGGCGCACTGGCGGCCATTACAATTTTCACACTGGTCGCACTGCTTGTTTTGCCACAAGAGGAAATACGCATTCCGCATGAAATGATTGCTGTCATTCAAAACCAAACCGCCCAACCCTTATGGACAATCAAGTTTGACGAGCAAGGCGGCTATCTTGTACTGCGCCCGGAAAACATCAAAAAGCCCGCGGATAAGGACTATGAACTGTGGCTGTTAAAAGCCGGAACCCAACCGGTCTCAGCCGGCGTTTTGCCCGTCTCACAGGGAGAAGTACAGGTGCGCCTTTCGCCTTCGCAACTTCAGCAGTTAATGGCCGGCCAGCAAATCGCTGTCAGCCTGGAACCGCCCGGTGGCTCACCAACAGGCCAGGTGACAGGCCCGGTACTGTATCAATCGACTTTTGTGCGTTTGTGAGCCACATAAAGAGTCGCTGGAGCCGACGCTTCGCATAGAATTTGCTCAACGCCTGCCTCCTATAGGGCGCTGGTCACACCCGTCCGGTGCCAGACTTTGATAACAGGCTCACGCGGCGGCCGAATTGCCGCATTAACGTACTCCAGCCACTTTAGAACACAAAGTAATAAAAAACCGGAAACCATCTACCGGAAAAGATAAACACGGTCTGATGAGGCGCTCTTTAATTTTTGAGGCTTACACCTCAAAATTCTCATGTGTTTTTTTTGAAAATACATAGTCAACTATCAACCTAGGAAAACCAAAATGACACACCTCAGAAATATGCTGCAGAAAGCTCAATGGCTCTCGATTGTCTTGGGGCTTTCGCTTGTATTCACTTTAAGCAGTTGCTCAAGTAGCGGTGGTGATGACGATGGTGGTAATAACAATAATCAGGGGAATACCTCTGAGGCCACCGTTTCAGACAACAACAAAAAAGATGTTTCCACTGCCTCAGCTGAAGGCGCCAAACAAGCGGTTACCGGGTCAACTTTGCCGACTGGAATCAGTGCAGAAAGCGAGCTCAACGAGGCTTTAAAAGACTTGGCAATTAACGTACTTGAGCAAGTTGAAAGCTTGAGTAACTTGCCTACGGGTTACAGTGGTACGCTCACAGGCGACTGCGGTGGCAACGCCAACTACAATGCTGTCATTAACGGACAGCAGATTAACCGGATCGAATACGACTTTAACCAGTATTGCTCATCAGGTACCACACTGGATGGCAATATGACCATCTACTACACCTATTCCGGCAACGATATCAG